>JAANMW010002731.1_pt1 | contig 15194 bp, 18 predicted proteins | sample 7279671 | NCBI WGS metagenome assembly JAANMW01 (sample SAMN14094541, study PRJNA606508) | bioreactor metagenome | isolation source: A lab-scale SPAN reactor treating ammonium-rich wastewater day 247 | place: Ireland: Galway | collected 2017-09-19
ATTCTTGTCGGGGCGGACGACGATCGAATCCAGCCCCTCCTGCCCGTTCCACATCACGACGCAGCCCACCGGGCACAGGATCTCCCAGCCGTGCGAGCTGCCCATCGTGAGCGGCAGGCAGCGATAGCCGTAGGCGTCGGGCAATTTGTCGAGCCACGCCCGCGCCGACGGCGCCGGACGGATCACGGGCGTTTGCCCGCCGAGCGAGTAGGCGATGAGTTTCATGGCGATCTCGCCGCTACGTTGCAGCGGATACTATACGCCATACCGCCGGGCGAGATGGGCCTTGAATGCCGCAGTGCCGAGGCGCTGGCCGGTGGCCTCGGCGAGCAGCTCTTGCGTGGAGCGCAGCGAGGCGCGGCCATGCACGTGCTCGCGCAGCCAGGCGAACAGCGCGCCGAATTCGCCGCGGCCGATCTGCTGGCCGATATCGGGCACCGCGCGCTCGAGCGCCTGGAAGAGCTGCGCCGCGGCCAGCGCACCGAGCGTGTATGTGGGGAAATAGCCCCAGGCGCCGTCATACCAGTGGATGTCCTGCAGGCAGCCGAGGGTGTGGTTCGGCGGCACGACGCCGAGCAGATCCTTCATGCCGTCGTTCCAGGCGCCGGGCAGGTCTTCGAGTGCCAGATCGCCGGCGATCATCGCCCGCTCGAGGCGATAGCGCAGGATCACGTGGCAGGGATACGTCACCTCGTCGGCATCGACGCGGATGAAGCCACGCGTGACGCGGATGCCAAGGCGGTAGAGATTGTCGGCGCTCCAGGCCGGGCCTTCGCCGGCGAGATTGGCGCGCACGATCGGCGCCGCAAAGGCGACGAACTCGCGGCTGCGGCACACCTGCATTTCGAGCAGCAGCGACTGGCTTTCGTGCATCGCCATGCCGCGCGCCTCGCCGACCGGCTGGCGGCGCCACGCCTTGGGCAGGCCAGCCTCGTAGAGCGCGTGACCGGTTTCGTGCAGCGTGCCCATGAGCGCGCGCGCGAAATCGGCCTCGTCGTAGCGCGTCGTGATGCGGAGATCGTCGGGCGTGCCGCCGCTGAACGGATGGCGGCTCACGTCGAGCCTTCCCTGCTCGAACGGAAAGCCGAGCCGGCGCATGAGCTCGAGGCTGAGCGCGCGCTGGCGCTCGACCGGAAACGGGCCCTTGGGGTCTTCGGCCTGGTGCTTCGCCTGCGCCTCGATCGCGCGCGCGACGGCGCCGGGCAGGAACGCCGCGAGATCGGCAAAGATGGGATCGATCTCGGCCGCGCGGCCTTCGGGCTCGTATTGATCGAGCAGCGCATCGTAAACGCTGGTGCCGAGGCGCGCGGCCTTGGCCTGGCCCATCTCGACCGAGAGGCGCAGCACCTCCTTCACCTTCGGCAGCACGGCCGCGAAGTCGCCTTTGGGCTTGGCCTCGCGCCACACCATCTCCGAGGCCGAGCAGGCGCGCGTAAGCGCCGCCACAAGATCGGGCGCCACCGCCGCGCGATGCACCCAGGCGCGGCGCATTTCGTGGAGGTTGGCGCGCTGCCATTCGCTGAGCGCGGCGTTGGAGCCTTCGGCCGCCGCAAGCCAATCGGCGATTTCGGGCGCGATCAGCGTCTCGTGCGAGAGCACGCGCAGCGTTGCGAGCTGCTCGGCGCGCGATTCGGCGCTCTGGTCGGGCATGTTGACCGAGGCGTCCCACGACAGGAATGCCGACGCCTCGTCGATGAGCGCCGCCTTGCGGAACGCGGCTTCGAGCTGCTGATAGGGGGTCATACCGAGCGCCGGGGGCGGTGAAATGGGGTACAAGCGACGGACATGCTCTAGCACCGCCCGTGGCGCACGGGCAACGCGATGCCGGGAGAACGGGCGAGATGTACTATGTGACGGCGGACCGAGAGCGGCTCGTGGAATTCCTGCCGAAAGGCGCCGTGGCCGCCGAAATTGGCGTAGCCGAGGGCAGGTTTGCGGCGCTGATGCTCGAAAAGTGCACCCCGTCCAAGCTCCATCTGATCGACCCCTGGCGCGGCTATGAGACCGGCGGCAACGATGGCGCTCGCGGGCAGTTTCTGGCGGCTGCGGTGGCGGAGCGCGCCGGCGGCGCGGCGGCACCGGTGATACACACGAGCGCCGAGGACGACCGCAAGTTCCAGGACGTGCAGGACCGCTTCCGCGGCGACGCACGCGTTCAGTTTCATCGTACCTTCTCCTACCGCGCCGCGCCGACGCTGCCGGACAAGCATTTCGACTACGTCTATCTCGACGGCGACCACAGCTACGAATACGTGCTGCGCGACCTGCTCGACTACGCGGCGAAGATCAAGGACGACGGGCTGATCCTCGGCCACGACTATTTCGAGGACGCGTTCGCGGCGAAGGAGAACTACGCGGTGATCGGCGCGGTGAACGCGTTCCTGGCCCGCTCCGGCTTCATCTTCGTTGCGCTGACCTGGGACAAGTTCCCGACCTACGTTCTCGCGCGGCGCCTGGATGGCTTCGCCGGAGAGTTCGTGCGCAACCTGCTCGAGTCCGACGTGTTCGCCGTCGACCTGCCGACGTCGCTGTCGTTCGGCTATCGCGAGTTTTCCTACCAGCGCCGCGACGGCTCGCAGCGCCGCATCCCGAGCTTCACGCGGGCTTAGCGCCGGCCAGCTCGCGCGCGCGGCGGCGGTGATAGAGCAGGTAGATCACGATCCCGATGATCGCCATCGAATACCAGGTGATCGCGTATTGCAGGTGGTCGTTGGGGATCTCGAATCGCGTGATGCCGCCCACCGGGAAGCCGCCCGGATTCTCGGCGGGACCGGCCTCGACGTAGAACGGCTCGAGCTTCGCGATGCCGTGCCCCTTCGCCATCGCCGCGAGGTCGACGAAGAACCAGAAGTTCTTGTCGGGCTCGTTCTTGGGAGTGAACCAGCCGGGGCCACTTTCGGCGCGGAGATAGCCCTCGACCGCGGCCTCGCCGGCCGGATTGCCGGGCTTGCGCGATTCGGGCGACTTGCGGTCGAGCGGAATCCAGCCGCGGTTGACGAGGATCGTGCGGCCGCTGGCGAGCGCCAACGGAGTGAAAAGGTGGTAGCCGGCGTTGCCGCGAAACGAGCGCGCGGCGAGATACATCTCCTTCTCGTGCAGGAAGCGTCCGGAGACGCGCACCTTGCGGAACTCGTCGCGCGCGGCCACGAATCGCTCGGGCAGCGCTGCGAGCGGCGGTGCGTCGCGGCGCGCCTGGCGCTCGGCGATCAGCTCGTTCTTCCACTGCAGTCGCTGCACCTGCCACGTGCCGAGCGCCAGCGCGCCGAGCACGGCGGGCAGCGTCATGAGCGTGGGCCACAGGAGCGGCCGGATGCCGAAGAGGCGGATCGCCATGCCTATGCCGTGGGCTTCAGCCGGCGGCGTCGTAATCTTCACGCCGGTGCTTGTATTGCAGCGCGATCAAGGTGGCCTTGAACGGGCGCAGCATCAAGATCGCGCCGATCACAATGAACGGGACCCACAGCACCGCATGAACCCAGAACGGCGGCTCGTAGCGGAGCTCGACCCAGAGGGCGAGCCCCACCACGAGAAAGCCGAGGATCAGGATGACGAAGACGGCCGGCCCGTCGCCGCTATCGTGCTTCGCCAATTCGAGCCCGCAGGATTCGCAGACGGGCGCGACCGTGAGGAAGCCCCTGAACAGTCGCCCGCGCCCGCAGCGCGGGCACTTGCACCCGAGGCCGGCGGCGAGCGGCGAGACCGGCGGATACCAGTCTTCGGTCAACGCCGCGCCCGCCCCGTCAGTGCACCGCGATCGGCGCGCCGGCGCTGCCGAAGACGTAAACGCAGAAGAACAGGAACAGCCACACCACGTCGACGAAGTGCCAATACCAGGCCGCCGCCTCGAAGCCGAAATGCTGATCGGGCTTGAAGTGCCCGGCCCGCGCGCGGAACAGGCAGACGAGCAGGAAGATCGTGCCGACGATCACGTGGAAGCCGTGGAAGCCCGTGGCCATGAAGAAGGTGGAGGGATAGGCCCCGCCCTTCGTGAGCGTGCAGGTTTCGATGAAGCGGCTCCAATCGCACCCTTCCGAGAACGCACGCTGGAACGAGAACGGCGCGCCGAGATACTCGACTGCCTGCAGCGCGGTGAAGCACAGGCCAAGGATGACGGTGAGCGTGAGGCCGCGCACGAGATCGCGCCGGTTGCCTTCCTTGAGCGCATGGTGCGCCCAGGTGACGGTGACGCCCGAGAGCAGCAGGATCAGCGTGTTCATGAACGGCAGATCCCACGCATCGAACACTTCGATGTGCGCGGGCGGCCACTGGCCCTGGTTGGCGTGGACGCGGCCGATCTGCTGCGCTTCGGTGCCGTAGAGGAAGTTGTCGAAGAACGCCCAGAAGAACGCGGCGAAGAACATCACCTCGGAGGCGATGAACAGGATCATGCCGTAGCGCAGGCCGAGCTGGACGACCTTGGTGTGGTGGCCCTGGACCTCGGCCTCCTTCACCACGTCGCGCCACCACATGAACATCGTGTAGAGCACGAGCGCGGCGCCCGGAAGGAACAGCCAGAAGGCCGGCGACTTCAGGCCGATCATCGACGGGTGCATGTAGAGCACCGCGCCCATGGCCAGCACGAAGGCCGCGAGCGAACCCACGATCGGCCAGGGGCTCGGATCGACGAGGTGGTAGGGATGCTTCTGTGTGCCCGCCATTGTGCTTCGCCTTCTGGTCCCCTGGGGTGCCGGCCTAGTTCCGGGTGTCGGTGCGCGCGGCCGGCTCGGCGCCCGGCCTTGCGGCCTGCTTCTGCTTGACCGCGCGCGTGAACGTGTAGGACAGCGTGATCGTGTGGACGTCGTCGAGATTGCGGTCCTCGAGGATCTTCGGATCGACGAAGAACGAGACCGGCATGTCGGCGCGCTGATGCGGCCCGAGCGTCTGCTCGTCGAAGCAGAAGCACGCGATCTTGTCGAAATACTGCCCGGCCTTGAGCGGCGCCACGTTGAAGATGGCCATGCCGGTGGTGGTCTCGCCGCTCGTGTTCTCGGCGACGTAGTGCGCGAGGCGCTGCTCGCCGACCTTCACCTTGATCTCGCGCTCCGCCGGCGCGAAGCGCCAGGGCAGCGTGGCCTGCGTTTCCGCCGTGAAGCGGATCGTGATGACGCGCTCGGCCGCCTGCGACGGAAGCTGACCGCTGCGCTGCGTCGTGCCGTTGTAGCCGGTCACCTCGCAGAACAGGCGATAGAGTGTGGGCGAATAGGCGGTGAGCGTCAGCATCGCGACGATGGCGCCGCCGGCCGCCAGCACCGTGCGCCGCTTGCCGCGGGCGAGGAAATCGGGCGCGCTCATTGGCCGCCCATCCGCACGAACGGCAGCACATAGAGCAGCACGACGACCGCCGCGAGAACGGCGAGCAGCGCCCAATTGCGCCCGCGCAGGCGCCGCTGATACCGCTTGCGCTCATCGTTGCGGGACATGGCTACCATCCGAAACCCAACGCGCGATCGACGACGAGCATCGCGAACAGGCCGAACAGATAGGCGATCGAGAAGCCGAACATGCGCTTCGCCGCCGTATCGCGGCGATCGACGAAGACGCGCCAGGCATGCAGCAGGAAGCCGGCCGAGAACGCGGCCGCCGCCGCGGCATAGACCGGGCCCGAAAGCCCGATATAGGCCGGCGCCAGCGCCACCGGCACGAGCAGGATCGTGTAGATCAGGATCTGCTTGCGCGTCTCGCGGTCGCCGGCCACGACCGGCAGCATCGGCACGCCCGCCCGCGCGTAGTCGCCCGCGCGATAGAGCGCCAGCGCCCAGAAATGCGGCGGCGTCCACATGAAGATCAACGTGAACAGCACGAGCGGCGCCACGGTGACATCGCCGGTGACGGCGGCCCAGCCGATCATCGGCGGAAACGCGCCCGCGGCGCCGCCGATGACGATGTTCTGCGGCGTGCGCCGTTTCAGCCACGCCGTATAAACGAAGACATAGAATCCGATCGTCAGCGCCAGCAGTGCGCCGGCTGCCCAGTTGACCGCGACGCCCATCAGCGTGATCGCGCCCACCGACAGGATCACGCCGAACGCCAGTGCGTTCTCGGGCGCGACGCGGCCGGCCGGGATCGGACGGTTCTTGGTGCGCGCCATCACCGCGTCGATATCGCGATCGTACCACATGTTGATGGCGCCCGAGGCGCCCGCGCCCACCGCGATGCACAGCACGGCGACGAAAGCGAGGAACGGGTGCAGCGCGCCCGGCGCGAGATAGAGCCCGACGAGGCCCGTGAACACGACCAGCGACATGACGCGCGGCTTCAGCAGCGCGAGGTAGTCGCCCGCGCTGGCGCCGGAATCGTGCGCCGCGGCGGCTTGGGCCGCGGTGCGCTCGATCGCATCACTGATGGCGGGCGGACTCATTCGTGCGTTCGGTCCCTGGCGTCAGGCCGCGTCTAGTGGTGCGCGGGCGCTTCGATCTTCGGAAGCTCCTCGAAGGTGTGGAACGGCGGCGGCGACGACACCTTCCACTCGAGCGTGGTCGCGCCCTCGCCCCACGGATTGTCGGCCGCCTTGGCGCCCTTCGTGAGCGTGTAGAACACGAGATAGAGGAAGATCAGCACCGAGAAGCCGCCGATGTAGGAGCCGTAGGACGCGATGTGGTTCCAGCCGGCGAGCGCGTCCGGATAGTCGGGAATGCGGCGCGGCATGCCGGCGAGGCCGGCGAAGTGCATCGGGAAGAACGTGATGTTCGCGCCGATGAACGCAACCCAGAAGTGGAGCTTGCCGAGCCACTCGGGATACATGCGGCCGCACATCTTCGGGAACCAGTAATAGAAGCCCGCGAAGATCGAGAAGACGGCGCCGAGCGACAGCACGTAGTGGAAGTGCGCGACGACGTAGTAGGTGTCGTGCAGCACGTTGTCGATGCCGGCATTGGCGAGCACGACGCCGGTGACGCCGCCCACCGTGAACAGGAAGATGAAGCCGATCGCCCAGAGCATCGGCGTGGTGAGGCGGATCGAGCCGCCCCACATCGTCGCGATCCAGGAGAAGATCTTGATGCCGGTGGGCACCGCGATGACCATCGTGGCCGCCGTGAAATAGGCGCGCGTGTTCACGTTCATGCCGACCGTGAACATGTGGTGCGCCCACACGATGAAGCCGATGAAGCCGATCGCGACCATGGCGTAGGCCATGCCGAGATAGCCGAACACCGGCTTGCGCGAGAACGTGGAGACGATCTGGCTGATGATGCCGAAGCCCGGGAGGATGAGGATGTAGACCTCCGGGTGGCCGAAGAACCAGAACAGGTGCTGGTAGAGGATCGGGTCGCCGCCGCCCTGCGCCACGAAGAACGTGGTGCCGAAGTTGCGGTCGGTCAGCAGCATCGTGATGGCGCCGGCGAGGACCGGCAGCGAGAGCAGCAGCAGGAACGCCGTGACGAGGATCGACCAGACGAACAGCGGCATCCGGTGGAGCGTCATCCCCGGCGCGCGCATGTTGAAGATCGTGGTGATGAAGTTGATGGCGCCCAGGATCGACGAGGCGCCGGCGATGTGCAGCGAGAAGATCGCCATGTCGACGGCCGCGCCCTCGTGGCCGGTGAAGCCGAGATTGGCGCCGGTGGACGAGAGCGGCGGATAGACCGTCCAGCCCGTGCCGGCGCCGCCGCCGATAAGCGCCGAAAGCAGCAGCAGCAGGAACGACGGGATCAGCAGCCAGAAGCTGATGTTGTTCATGCGCGGGAACGCCATGTCGGGCGCCCCGATCATGATCGGCACAATCCAGTTGCCGAAGCCGCCGATCATCGCCGGCATGACCATGAAGAACACCATGATCAGGCCGTGCGCGGTGACGAGCACGTTGAAGAAGTGGTGGTCCTGGATGAACTGCGTGCCCGGCGCCTGCAGCTCCATGCGGAACCAGATCGAGAAGGCCGTGCCGATGATCCCCGCCATGACGGCGAAGATCAGGTACATCGTGCCGATGTCCTTGTGGTTCGTGGAATAGGCGAAGCGGCGCCAGCCGGTGGGATTGGCGTGATGCCCGTGATCGTGGGCATGGGCCTCGTGCGCCGTGCGGGCGTGTCCGTGATCGGCGGCCGGGGCTTGCGTGGGGGTGGGCGTCGGGCTCATCGCCGTTACCTTTCAGTCAAATTGCTCGAGAAAGCCGTTACTTCGCGGCCGGCGCTTCGGCGCGCTTCGGTTCCTCGACCTTGTCGAATTTCTTCTTCGCGTCCTCGAGCCACTTCTCGTATTCCGCGCGCGGCACCGCCTTGACGGCGATCGGCATGAAGCCGTGATCCGTGCCACACAGCTCCGAGCACTGGCCGTAATACCAGCCGGGCTTCTTCGCGTAGATCCAGGTTTCGTTGATGCGGAACGGGTTCGCATCCACCTTCGCGCCCATCGAGGGCATCGCGAAGGAGTGGATCACATCCATGCCCTGCACGAGCATGCGAATCTGCGTGCCGACCGGGATCACGATCGGATTGTCCACGTCGAGCAGGCGCACCGGCTTCCGGCCGTTGGCCTGTTCGAACTCGGCGCAGTTCTTCTTGTCCTGATCGGTGTTGGCGCCGCGGCAGGCGATGCGGCTATCGAACACGAAGCGGGCGCCGGCCATCTTGTCGGCCGGCTTGCCGTCTTTCATCACCGGCTTGCCCTGCGCGTCGACCTCGTAGGAGGCCTCGTAGATGTAGGACCAATACCACTGGTGCCCGCGCGCCTTGATCGTCACGGTCGCCTCGGTCGCCTTGTCCGAGTAGTAGAGCAGGCGGAACGACGGCACCGCGATCACGACCAGGATCAGGATCGGAACGACGGTCCACACCACCTCGATCAGCGTGTTGTGCGTCGTCTTGGACGGGGTGGGGTTGGCGCGCGCGTTGTAGCGCACGATCACCCACAACAGCAGGATCAGCACGAAGATCGAAACGGCGAAGATGATCCAGAGCAGCAGCGTGTGGAAGCTGTGGATGCGATCCATCAGCGGCGACGCCGCTTCCTGGAGATTGAGCTGCCATTCGCGCGGCTGGTCGGCCACCCCCTGCCCGACCCACGTCCCCACGAAGAGAGCAAAGGCGGCCATGATCGCCGCCACTTTTCTGATCGCCATTCCTGCTACCCTGCCCGGCTCGTGCCGCGGAAAACGCGCCGCGCGCCGCCATGATCGGCGACTGCGGCAGCGCCTGAAAAAGCTTGAAATTTTCAGAGGCGCTGAGCCGTTTCCCGGTTCCGGCGTGGATTATCGCCATGGCCCCTGCCCACGCCAGCATCACCACTTGCGACGGACTGTCGCATAAATTCGTACACGGACAAATACGCGCCGCGCATGCGGTGGACGCTTCGGGAGGCGGGGTCTAGAACGCCCCATTGCGCTGCGGGGCCGCAGATGACGCGGGAAGAGGATCAGCCGCCCGAGATACGGGCGCTCGACGGCAAGGGCGGCGGCACGCTCCTCGCCTGGGACAAGGCCGTGTGCGAAGAGCTGCCCAAGAGCATGTTCTGGCTGCATCTCGACTGGGACACGCCGCTGGCGCACCAGCTTCTCGTCGAGACGTTCGGCGTCGATCCGGTGGCGGCCGAGGCCCTCGTCGAGGAGGATACGCGTCCGCGCAGCCTTGCCGCCGGCGCCGACGAGATGGTCATCCTGCGCGGCGTGAACCTCACGCCCGGCGCCGAGCCCGAGGACATGATCTCGCTGCGCATGCTCGTGAACGAGCGGCGCGTCATCACCCTCACCCGCCGCGCGCTGCGCTCGATCGCGGAGATGAAGCAGGACATCGACGGCGGCCAGGGGCCCGTATCGACGGGGGACTTCATGGCCACGCTGATCGAGAAGATGGTGGAGCGCGTGGCCCCGGTGCTGGCCCAGCTCGAGGATGCGATCGACGAGGAGGAGGACGACCTCGTCGAGGGCAAGCTGAGCCATGTCGAATCGACGCTGGTAGGCGTGCGCGGGCGCATCATCAAGCTGCGCCGCTACCTCGCCCCGCAGCGTGAGGCGCTGGTCCGCCTCAGCCATGAGAAGCTCGGCTGGATTTCGCCCGAGGAGCGCGCGCGCCTCGCCGAGACGGCCAATCAGCTCACGCGCAACATCGAAGACCTCGACGAGTTCCGCGAGCGGGCGCAGGTGATCCAGGAAGAGATCGGCCTCTACTACAACCGCCGCCTCACGCGCAGCACCTTCGTGATCACGATGGCGGCGAGCGTTCTCGTGCCGCTGAACCTGGTTGCCGGCCTGTTCGGCATGAATGTCGGGGGTATCCCCGGCAAAGACAGTCCTTTCGCGTTCTGGGTGATCGCGGCGCTCTTTATCGCGCTCGGCGTCTTCGTCTATCTCTGGGGCCGGCGCCGCATCGATTGACGCCGCCCACCAGCGCCCGGAGGCGAGGAATCCATGCCCGTCACCATTTGGCACAATCCGCGCTGCAGCACGTCGCGCCGCGTGCTCGAGATGATCCGCAACAAGGGCATCGAGCCGCATGTCGTCGAGTATCTGAAGACGCCGCCCTCGGCCAAGGAGATCAAGGCCGTGCTGGCGAAACTCAAGATCGGCGCGCGCGATCTGCTGCGCAAGAAGGAGCCCGACTACAAGCAGCAGGGGCTCGACGACGAGAAGCTTTCGGACGCCGCGCTGATCCGCGCGATGACCGACACTCCGGTGCTGATCGAGCGGCCCGTCGTGCTGGCCGGTCGCCGCGCCGTACTCGCGCGCCCGCCCGAGCGGGTATTCGAGGTGATCTAGTCCGAAGGTCCTTCCGCGCTCACCAGCTCGGGTTTGGGGTGCGGCTTCACGGTGTTACCGCGCCGGCGCACGAGTTCGTCGCCCATCTCGGCAACGCCATTCTCGATTTTCGTCGGCGAGCTGTTCTCGATCGAACGGTAGATCGCCTCGATGACGCGGATGTCGGCAAGGCCCTCGGCGCCGTCGGGGAACGGATCGCGGCCCTGCTTGATCGCGTCGGAGAATTCGAGCAGCAGCGGCGCGAACTGATCGCGGTTGCCGTAGCGGCGCTTCGCGGGCGTCGCTTCGCCGACGCGCTCGATGACGAGGCGCTTCTCGCCCACCATTTCGAAGGCCTGTTCGACCCTGAGCGACCCCTCGCTGCCCCAGACCTGGAACTGCGAAGCGTCGGCCATGCCGAAGCTGGCCACGAACTGCGCGATGCGCTCGCCCGGAAAGCGCATCGTGACGGCCGCCATCTCCTCGACCTCGCGGAAGCGCGGATCGCCGGGCCGCGCGGCCTCGGCATGGACCGCGAGCGGCTCGGCGCCGAAGATCTGGCGCGCGGCGTTGATGCAATAGATGCCGAGATCGAAGACCGGCCCGCCGCCGAGTTCGCGCTTGGTGCGGATGTTGCCCTCTTTCACCTGCATCGCGAACTCGGCCTTCATGTAGCGCGGCGCGCCGATACGCCCGCCGCGCACGGCCTCGATGGCCGCGAGGTTGGCCGGCTCGAAATGGAGGCGATAGGCGGTCATCAGCTTCGCGCCGCCGCGTCGCGCCGCTTCAATCAGCTCTTCGGCGTCGGCGGATGAAACGGTGATCGGCTTGTCGCACAGCACGTGGATGCCGCGTTCGGCCGCGCGGATGGCGAATTCCTTGTGCAGCGTGTTGGGGAGTCCGATATAGACCGCGTCGATCTTCCCCGAGCGGAGCAGTTCGCCGTAGCGCTCGTAGGTCCAGCGGGAGGTCACGCCGTATTTCTCGCCGAGCGCTTCGAGCTTCTCGCGCTCGCCCGAGACGAGCGCCGCAAGCGCGCTGTTCCTCCTCGCGCCGGCGAAGGCAGGGAGCATCGCGACTTGGCTGATGTAGCCCAGCCCGACCACGGCGTAGCGGATTTTGCCCTTGCGTTTCATCTGTCCGCCTCGATCGCGCCCGTTCAATAGCCCTGGTGCGGCGCGAAGAAGCAGCGCATCTTCGCCGAGGTGCGGCAGATCCAGTAGTGCTGGTCTTCCGACCGCTGTACCTCGCTGTAGGGCACCTTCACGCCGTGCGAGGGAACGTTGTAGCCGTCGCGCTCCTGCTCGACCTCGTTCGAGCCGAGCCTGAAGCAGTCTTCCTTCCCGCAGCAATGATCGCCGTTCGAATTGCGATAGCCGCCCTTGTTGATCCAATCGAAATCGCCATGAGCGGCGGCGGGCGCGACGGAGGCGAATGCCAAGCCGAGCGTGAGTGCGAGTGGCCGGAGCATCGGCGTTTCCTCGTAAGGGGTTCTGCGATGCAAACGGCGGATCGAAAGGCGCGGTTCCTCAACTTTCCGAGAGGCTGGACCAATGGAACGGCCGCGGTTCGTGGAACCGGCAGCCCGCCCGCGCGTCAGATCCAGCGCCGCACGCTGGCGCGATAGGCGCGATAGGCGTCGCCAAACTTGCCGTCGAGATAGCGCTCCTCGCGCGCGATCACGCCGTAGCGCAAGATCAGCGCGAACGGCGCGGCGAGCGCCAAAACCCACGCGCTATCGACCATGACGCCGATGCCGAGCAGCAGCAGTATCATGCCGGTGTAGATGGGGTTTCGGGACACGCGATAAGGGCCGACGATCACGAGCGCCGTGGTTGGCCGGGTGGTCGGCACGTTTGTGCCTGCCCGCAGGAAGCAGACGATCGCCGAGAATGCCAGCGCCGACGCGAGCGCAATCAGCACGGCACCCGCTGCATACTGCGCCGGCGCCGGCAGGAAGGGCGCGGGCTGAATCCAATCGAGCATCAGTCCGCTCGCGAGAACGCCGAAGAAGATGAGCGGCGGCCGAGCTATGACACCGGGCGTGTCGCGCCGCTCTTCCGCCGCCGACATGTTCGTCTCCCATTCGATGCCGCGGAACAAATTGACATGAATATTGTCATTATGACAACAACGTGGCGAGGCTCGCCGCGGGCGGGCGGCGCGACGAGGAGCGGATGATGGCGCGAGGCTTTGGCCGTTCCGAGGGCGGCGCGGCGCTGATGGACGTGATTTGGCTGACGATACAGACCGGCTTCAAGCTCCGGGCGCTCGGGCGGCGCATGGGACTCGTCAGCGCGCGCGGCGGCGTCTGGGGCCTGCTGCGCTCGCTGAAGACGGACGGACCCCAGACCGTTCCCGCCCTGGCGCGCACGCGGCCGGTGTCGCGTCAGCACATCCAGACTCTCGCCGACTCAATGGCCAGGGACGGCCTCATTGCCTTCCAGCCGAATCCTGCGCACAAGCGCTCGCCGCTCATGACGCTGACCGTGAAGGGCGACCAGGTATACGAAGCCCTGGCGATGAAGCTTGGCGCGTTCTGCGACGAGCTCGCCGCCGATATGGATGCGCGCAAGCTCGCGGCCACCGCCGATGCGCTCAACCAGCTCGCCGCCCAGCTCGACGCGAGGCTGGGCGGCGTGAACGCGGAAGAGCTGCCGCCGCGAAAGAGGCCGGCGAAGAGGGGAAAGCGGCCGTAGGGGTAGAAGAAGGTTCCGCTCGCCTCAATACGTCGCGCGGCCGCCGGAGATGTCGAAGGTGGAGCCGGTTGTGAACGAGCAATCCTCGCTCGAAAGCCACGCGACCATCGCTGCGATCTCCTGCACCTCGACGAAGCGGTTCATCGGGATCTTCGAGAGCATGTAGTCGATGTGCTGCTGCGTGATCTGCTTGAAGATGTCGGTGCGCGCGGCCGCGGGCGTGATGCAGTTGACGAGCACGCCGCTGGTGGCCAGCTCCTTGCCCAGCGACTTGGTGAGCGCGATCACGCCGGCCTTGGCGGCGCTGTAGTGCGAGGCATTGGGGTTGCCTTCCTTGCCGGCGATCGAGGCCACGTTGACGATGCGCCCGTATTTGTTCTTCAGCATGTGACCGGACGCGATCTTGCAGCCGATGAAGACGCCGATCAGGTCGATCTCGACCACCTGGCGGAACTCCTCGGCCGGGCACTCCCACACCTTGAAGTTCTTCCCTGCGATGCCGGCGTTGTTGACCATGATGTCGACCTTGCCGAACTGCTTCGCCGCCGCGTCGAACGCGCGCTGCATCGAGGCTTCGTCCGTTACGTCGGCCACCTGCGTCGCGACGGCGCCCTTGTTGCCGAGCGCGGCGGCCGCTTCGGCGAGGGCGGCCTTGTCGCGGTCGAGCAGCGTCACCATCGCGCCCGATTCGAGAAAGCGCTCGGCGATCGCGTAGCCGATACCGCGCGCGCCGCCGGTGACGATGCCGGCGCGGCCGGCGAGATCGATCTTGTTCATGGCGTGTCCTTGTTGCGGTTCAGATCATGATTCCGCCGTCGACGACGAAGGCTTGGCCGGTCGCGAAGACGGCCTCGTCGGAGGCGAGATAGACGAGGAGCGGCGCGATGTCGTCGACCGTGCCGAGCCTTCCCATCGGCTGGCGCGCGACGAAATCCTTCCGCGCCTGTACCGGATCGGCGAAGGCATTGATACGGCCCTGGAGCGACGGCGTATCGACCGTGCCGGGTGCGATCGCGTTGCAGCGGATTCCCTGCTTCACGTAGTCGGCGGCGATCGCCTTGGTGAGACCGATGACGGCGGCCTTCGTCGTGCCATAGACGAAGCGGTTGGGAATGCCTTTGAGGCTTCCCGCCACCGACGCCACGTTGATGATCGAGCCGTTCTTGCGCGCGAGCATGCCGGGCAGCGCCGCGCGGATCGTGAGATACATCGAGCGAAGATTGAGATTCAGGCTGAAATCCCAATCCTTGTCCGAGCACTCGAGGATCGTGCCGTGATGCACGAAGCCGGCGCAGTTCAATAGCACGTCGAGGGCTCCCGCCCCGCCGATCGCGCGCTCCACCGCGGCCGCATCGGTGACGTCGAGTCTCGCGGTTGAGATCCCCTCGCCGAGCGATTTCAGCGCGGCTTCGTTGATATCGGTCGCGAACACCTTTGCGCCTTCGCGCGCGAAAGCCAGCGCGGCCGCGCGCCCGATACCCTGCCCCGCCGCGGTGACGAACGCGGTCTTGCCCGCGAGCCGGCCTGCCATGTCTCCTCCCAACTCTCGCGTACGTCTTTTTTCCGGTCCGCCCACGCGGCACGCGCCGCGTATTGGTCAGACCATTTGACCGTCTCACTCTAGGGCGCTAGGGTTTCCGCAAGCAAGACGACAAAACGATTCTTGCACGAGGGAGGATGGGCGTTTGCCCCTTCAGCCGATCGAGACGCGGCGGCTGTATCGCCACATCGCGGACCAGGTGGCGGGCCTAATCGCGCGCGGCGAGTTCCCGCCGGGCTCCCGCCTGCCGACCGAGCGCGAGCTCGCGCAGATGCTCGGCGTGTCGCGC
>JAANMW010002732.1_pt1 | contig 15187 bp, 16 predicted proteins | sample 7279671 | NCBI WGS metagenome assembly JAANMW01 (sample SAMN14094541, study PRJNA606508) | bioreactor metagenome | isolation source: A lab-scale SPAN reactor treating ammonium-rich wastewater day 247 | place: Ireland: Galway | collected 2017-09-19
GGCGGCGTCACGTTCGAGCAATTGGAGCAGCCGGGCGCCACCGTCGTGCGGCGCGTCTTCGCCGGCGCCGTGGCCTTTGTCCTCGGCTTCGCCACCGTTTTCGTCGCGATGGGCCTCGGCGCCTCGGCGATCGGGCAGGCGATCGTCCGCCATTTCGACATCCTCAGCATCGTCGCCGGCGCGATCATCATCGTCTTCGGCCTGCACCTGCTCGGCGTGTTCCGCGTCGGCCTGCTATTTCGCGAGGCGCGCTTCCACGTGGCCGGCCGCTCGGCGAGCCTCGCCAGCGCTTATCTGGTCGGCCTCGCGTTCGCGTTCGGCTGGTCCCCCTGCGTCGGCCCGATCCTGGCGCCGATCCTGGCGCTCGCCGGCGCGAAGGACTCGGTAGGCGAGGGCGGGCTGCTGCTCGGCGCCTACGCGCTCGGCATGGGCGTGCCGTTCCTCGCCGCGGCGGCAGCGGCGCCGGGGTTCCTGCGCCTGATGAAGCGCGCGCGGCCCTATCTGCGCCACGTCGAGCGCGTGCTCGGCGCGCTGCTGGTCGTGACCGGCATCCTGTTCGTCACCGGCTCGTTCCGCGACATCGGTATCTGGCTCTACGAGACGTTCCCGTGGCTGCAGCTCGGGTAACGCCGTAGCGGGCGGCCGCGCTCAGCCTTTGGCGGACTTCAGCGCCTCGATCTCCTGGCGCAGCGCCGCGACTTCAGCCTGCAGGCGGTCGCGTTCGGCGATGAGCGCCTGCTCGCGCTCCTGCGCCGCGGCGAGGGCCGCTTTCAGGCCGTCAGCCTCTCCTGATTTCGGCGCAGGCGCGTCGTCAGCGCGCGGCTCGCGCGCCTTGGGCACGCCGCCTTCGACGATGCGCGCATGGAGCGCGCGTATGTAGCGCGCATCGTCGTCCGATAGCGTGCCGGCCGCGATCTCCTTGCGCCACGTCTCGAGGTCTTCGCGCGTGTTCGGCCGAAGCTCGCGCTTCAGCAGTTCGTCGATGAGCTTGGTGAGGTCCTGCATTGATCCCCCTGCGGCGCGGTTTGTAGCGCAGGCCGGGCGGGCGCGTAAGCCCGATCAGCGCGCCCCGAGGTCGACCGCGTACGACGAGACCGGGGGTGCCTTGTCGATCACCTTCATGGCCAGCAGGAACTCGGCGAAGCGCTTATAGCGCTGCGTGTCGAGTGCCGCGGGGCTGGCCGTGAAGCGCGGAACCGTGTCGCGCCAGGCGCGGCGGTTCAGCTCGTTGTCGAGCTCCTTCTCGCGGCCCTTCACGAACAGCGTCCAGCTCTCCTCGGGGTGGTTGAGCAGGTACTGCACGCCCTGCTCGACGGCGCCGAGGAACGCGAGCATCCGCTTGTCGCCGAGGTTGTCGCGATGGGCGACGTAGATCAGCTCGTCATACGTCGGCACGCCATTTTCCTCGGGATAGAAGGCGCGGCCCGGGCGCTTCGCGATGTCCATCTGGTTCAATTCGAAATTGCGGAACGCGCCGATCACGGCCTCGACCTGGCCGGCCATGAGCGCGGGAGAGAGCGAGAAGTTCACGTTCACGAGCGTCACGTCCTTGAGCGTGAGGCCGTGCTTGCCGAGCATCGCTGTGAGCAGCGCCTCCTCGAAACCGCCAACCGAATAGCCGATGCGCTTACCCTTCAAATCGGCGATGGACTTGATGGGGCCGTCGCGCAGCACGACGAGCGCGTTGAGCGGCGTGGCCACCGCCGTGCCGATCCGGACCAACGGCAGGCCCTTGCTCGCCTGGATATGGAGCTGCGGCTGGTAGGAGATCGCGATATCGCCCTTTTTCGCCGCGACGAGGCGCGGCGGATCGCTGGGATCGGACGGCGCGATCAACTCCACGTCGAGGCTGGCGGCCTTGTAGTAGCCGCGCTCGAGCGCGACATAAAGCGGCCCATGATCCGGGTTCACGTGCCAGTCGAGCAGCACCGTGAGCTTCTGCTGGGCGCCCGCCGAGGCGGCGGCGAAGAGCGCAGACACTGCGATCAGGTATTTGAAAAAGCGCGACATTCAGCGTCTCCTTGCGAGTCCAAATCAATCTTGGGCGGGGTTGCTTTCGGCGTGCCACGGCACGGCGCGGCGCAGCAGGCGGTCGGCGGCGAGGTAGAGGACGACGCCGATGACGGCGAGCACGATGAGCGCCGCGAACATGCGCGGCGTCTCCACGCGCGCCTTGGCGTGCAGCATCAGGTGGCCGAGACCTGCGGTGGCGCCGACCCATTCGCCGACGACGGCGCCGATCGGGGCGACGGCCACGCCGACGCGCACGCCCGAAGCGAGGCTCGGCAGCGCCGCCGGCACGCGGATCCGGCGTAGCACCGTGCCGCGCGCGGCGCCCATCGTGCGCGCGAGGTCGAGATGGCCGGGATCGGTGCGCCGCAGGCCGTCGAAGAACGCCGAGGCCACCGGGAAATAGATGATGAGCGTTGCCATCGCGATCTTGGGGCCGAGATCGAAGCCGAGCCACAGCACAAGGATCGGCGCGAGGGCAAACACCGGGATCGCCTGGCTTGCGACGATGACCGGCAGGATCCAGTCGCGCGCCGGTCGCCATGCGGCCATCGCCAGCGCCGTCGCAATGCCGAGCGCGGTGCCGCAGAGCAGGCCGAGCAGGATTTCGGCGAGCGCCACCGCGGCGTGGCTGGCGAGCAGCGTGGCATCGTCGGCGAGCGCGCGCGCAACGTCGAGCGGCGGCGGCAGCATGAATTCCGGCACGCCGGTAAGGCTCACGACCGCCTGCCAGATCGCGACGAGGCCGATCACGACCGCGATGCCGCGCAGCCACGCCATCACGCCGCCTCGCGCTTGCCGTTGGCGAGGAGCGCGAGCAACTCGGCATGGCGGCGGGCGAGGGCAGGCGCGCTCACGTCGCGCGGCGGCTCGCCCGCGAGGACGACGGGATCGCCGAGACGCGCCGGCGCACCGGCCATCACATAGAGCCGATCCGCGAGGCGCAGCGCCTCCCAGGGATCGTGCGTGACATGCAGCACCGTGGCGCCGTGCAGCAATTCGGCCGCGAGCGCCTGAAGCTGATGGCGCGTGATCGCGTCGAGCGCCGAGAACGGCTCATCCATGAGCACCAGCGGCCGCGCCTCGAATAGCGTGCGCGCGAGCGCTACGCGTTGGCGCTGCCCGCCCGAAAGCGCGGCCGGCAGCGACGCGAGCTTCGTGCCAAGGCCGACGCGAGCTAGCAGCCAGCGCGCCCGCTCGCGCGCCGCGCTATCGATCGACTCACGCCTGAGCCGTGCGCCAAGCAGCACGTTGTCGAGCGCTGGAAGCCACGGCAGGAGCAGATCCTGCTGCGCCATGTAGGCGAGGCGGCCCTGGAGCGGGCCGCCGTCGCTGCAGGCGACCGTGGTGCCCGGCCAAGGCTCGACCAATCCGGCGATGAGGCGCAGCAGGCTCGTCTTACCGACGTCGCTTGGCCCGAGCAGGCAGGTCCACGAACCCGCTGCGAGCGCGAGATCGAGAGCCTCGAACAGCGGCGCGCCGCCGAAATCGAGCCCGGCGGCGTGCACCTTCAATCCGAAGGGCGGCGCGGAAAACGCTGCAATGGAGGGCGCGGATGCGCCGGGAACGACCGACATGCCTCGCCTGTCCCTCCGCCGGTATCAACCGGATCAGGTTCGAGGGGTCGTCTCCTGAAGCGCACGGGCGCGTCCGAGACCTCTCAGCCTTGCGGCTCCCCCCAGGGGCGTTACGGAAATATGAAGCCGCGCGCACGCGAAGGCAAGACACGGATGCGTTGTGATGGAACTGCGCTGTCCGCCGAAGCGTCTTTCCTGCGCGAGACCACGGAGGAGAACAATGCGGCGCGCGGGAAGTGGCGGTTCTGTTCTGATGAGCATTGCCGGTGCGTTCATGCTCGTCGCGGCAGGCGCGGCGCGTGCAGAGCAGCCCGTTCTCGTGGCCGATCCCGGCACCGACGAAGGTGCGCAGCCCCCGCTCTGTTGCGGAGTGCCGTCGCGCGAAGAGGTAACCGCCGACCAGGTTTTCGGCCGCTGGGTCGTCGTGCACGCCCCCATTGGTATGCCGATGAGAGCCGGCGAGCGAGTCGAGTTCCGCGGCGACGGCACGCTGGCGACAGCGCGCGGCCCGTGCCGCTTCGCCGTGCTGCGCGCCGAGCTCACGGTCTCCTGCGCCGAGAAGGCGGAAGCCGGCGAGGTGCGCTTCGCGGACGACACGAAGCTGATCTGGCGCCACGATGGTCGCGAGACGATCTTCGTCGCGCCGACGGATTGAGCGCGCTACTTCTCCCCGAGCAGCGACGGCAAGCCCGTTTCGACGAGGTCGAGCTGTCCGCCGCGCACTTCGCAGCGCGCGGCCTTGGGCTCGAGCTTGAGGACGCTGCTCAGCGTTATCTCGTCGCCGCGCTTGACCGGGCTCGTCGCGGTGAGGCGCGCCTGTTTGCCGCCCTCGCTCTTGCTGAAGACAACGGTGACGGCGCGTTGGTAGTCGTTCTCGATCGCGGGAAGTCGGATGTGCAGCGTCACCTGGTGGCGTCCGCCGATCGAGCGCGCGGCCCGCGCGGCGACTTCGGGCGGTCCCGACCTGTCGCCGGCGCCGTGGTTGACCTTCCCGTCGAGGCCGATGGCCCATTGGGCGAGCTTGATCGTCGAGTCGTTGCAGGAGAGGCCCGATTGGTCGGTGCCGATCCAGAGCTCGATGTGGTCGTCGTTGAGCCAGCTCGCGGCCCCGGTCGTGAACGACGTATCCGTTACGCTCACGATCAGGTCGCGGCCGGAGGTCATCAGCACGCGCAGTTCGGCGCCGCGCGGCCGTGGCTTGCCGAATGTCACGAAGCCGCGTTGGCCCGTTTCGTCGAACGCCGAGGCGCAGCTTCCGAGGTGCGCGAAGGCGCCGGCCGGCATCGCGCCGTCGAGCCGCGGGATGACGGCGTGGCGGTGGGTGGCGCGGCGCGCGTCGCACCAATCGGGCCGCGCATTGTCGTCGGCGCGCTTGTCGCCGTCCTTGCACGCCTGCGGGAACCAGCGCCGCTCGCCGGCGAAGCGCTGCCAGTCCCAACGCGAGACCGAGTAGCCGATGTTCACGTTGTGATAAGAACAGGTCTCCTCCGCGAGAACGCGCAGCGGCGAAAGCTCGACCGTGTACCCGGTGTTCCAGCGCCACGCCGAACCACCCTGCTGCGAATGCACGAGGCGGTTGGGCGCGATCTTCACGTCGTCTTCGCCGACGCCCGAGGCGCCGTAGCCGTCATTGCACAGCGAGAGCACGCGGCGCGGGTCGGCCAGACCCGCGGTGCGCAGCCAGAACTCGCGCGCATAGGGCCGGCAATTGAAACGCTCGTCGCTGCTGTCGTTGTCCGGGTTCTTCGGGCCGAGATTGAGCTCGACCACGGTGAGCGCGCGGCCCTGCGCGTCCTTGCCCGCCGGCGTCGCCTTCACGAGCGAGCAGGGCTGGCGATCCTTGCACATCGCCGCGATGTCGGGGCGCGCCTGCGCGGCGGCCGAGGCTGCACCGAGCAAAAGCAGCATCGCTCCAAGTGTAAGGCACCGTAGGGGCAGGTCGAACGCACTTGCGTTCGCTCCGTCCCGCCACCCGCCGGTGCCGCCCAATATCGATTGCTTCATTTCGTGCCTCGCGCCTGCGCCGTTCGCGCGGGTCGGGGACCCGCCGCTACGAAAAATACTTCAGCATCCTTTCGATCGCGCTATCCAGCGTCTCGTCCTTCTTGCAGAACGAGAACCGGATGAAGTGGCGCGGCGCGTCGCTCTGGTAGAACGCGCTGACCGGAATCGCCGTCACGCCCGCCTCGACGGTGAGCTTCTTGCAGAGTTCCACGTCGTCGCCATTGAAGCCGCGCAGCGGACCGCGCGACAGCAGCGGGCGGAAATCGGCGCTGATGAAGTAGGTGCCCTGGCAATCCACGGCGCCGAAGCCGATGCGGTCGAGGCCGGCGCGCAGGCGGTCGCGGCTCCGCTGCATGCCGGCCGCAAGGTCGCGGAAATAGGCGTCGTCCTTGCCGAGGCCGAACGCCGTGGCGCGCTGCAGATTGGGCGGCGTCGTGAACGTCACGAACTGATGGCAGCGCGCGACCGGCTCGATCAGATGGCGCGGCCCGGTGAGATAGCCGACTTTCCAGCCCGTGAGCGAAAACGTCTTGCCCGCGGAGCCCATGCGGATCGTTCGCTCGCGCATGCCGGGCAGGGTCATCAGCGGCACGTGCGGGCGGGCGTCGAAGATGATGTGCTCGTACACCTCGTCGCAGACCGCGAAGCAGTCGAACTCGATGCAGAGATCGGCGATGAGCTGAAGCTCCTCACGCGTGAACACCTTGGCAGCCGGGTTCATCGGCGTGTTGAGCAGGATGAACTTGGTCTTCGCGGAGAAGGCCGCGCGCAGCGCTTCGCGCGGCAACCTCCATTCCGGCGGCGCGATGCGCACGAGCTTCGGGATCGCGCCGGCGCGCTTCAGGATCGGCAGATAGGAATCGTAGAGCGGTTCGATCAACACCACCTCGTCGCCGGGCTCGACGAGACCGTTGATGCAGTCGTTGAGGGCCTCGGTGGCGCCCGAGGTGACGAGCACCTCGCTCTGCCAATCGACATCGATCCCGTAGAAGCGCTTGTTGTGCGCGGACACGGCCTGGCGCAGCTCCGGTACGCCCATCATCGGCGGATACTGGTTTGGCCGGTCGTCGAGCGCTGTGTGGGCGAAGGCGCGCACGTCGTCCGGGCCGTTCCCGTCCGGGAATCCTTGCCCGAGATTGACCGATTTGTGCTCGATCGCGAGCCGCGACATCACCTCGAAGATCGAGGTGCCGACATTGGCGAAGATGGAGTTGGCGGGTTTCATGGGCTGAGGCGCAATCGGCGGGTTCGGCCAAGAGAGTTAGCAGGGACACGGGGAGGCGGGGAGGGGAATTTCCGCGCGGCGCGCCTTTCCGATCCTCCTCCCCGCTTCGCTGCATGCGGCTTTTGACTTCCGTAGGGCGTGACCGCGCGGCGCGTACCAACGGGCGTGGGGACGACGATGGTGGGACGTTCCATGAGCGACGTAACCATCAACGAGAGGAAGATCTCATGCTGAAGCCGATGCTTGTCACCGCGCTGCTCGCCGCCGGCTTGGCCGGCGCAAGTCCCGCCTTCGCCTGGCAGAACAGCGGCAGCTACACCGGGCCCAAAGGCGGCACCGCGACTTGGACCTATGGCTGCGGACCGTACGGCCACGCCTGCGGCCGCACCTGGTCGGCGACGACGCCCGGCGGCCAGACCTACAACGGCGGTGCCACGGTCCGCCGCACGTGGTATGGCGGCGCCGTCACGAACCGCTGGGCGCAGGGGCCGCACGGCGCCTGGTACGGTCGCCGCCGCTGGTAGCCTCGCGGGCGATGGAGGGCAGGGCCCGCCGTGGATTCGGAGGACGACGACGCGCTGATGTCGCGTTCTGCCGCCGGAGACCGGCGGGCCTTCTCCCTGCTCGTGGCGCGCCACGCCGAGCGCGTACGCGCCGTGGCGCTTCGCTTCAGCGGCAACGCCGCCGACGCCGACGACGTGACGCAGCAGGCATTCCTCGCGGCATGGCGCGATGCCGCGAACTGGCAGCGCGGTCGCGCGCGGTTCAGCACCTGGATCTACCGCGTCGCGGTCAACCGCTGCATCGATCTTGCGCGCCGCCGGCGCGTGCGCTCGTGGCTGAGCCTGGACGCCGTTGCGGAGCCGGAGGATGCGGCGCCGGGCGCGGCCGAACTCGCCGTTCAGCGGAGCGAACTGGCGGCGGTGCGGCGCGACATCCTCGCGCTGCCGGAAAAGCAGCGCGCGGCGCTGCTGCTGGCCGTGCAGGCGGAGAAGAGCACGGCCGAGATCGGCGAGGCGCTCGGCGTCAGCGCGGGCGCGGCCGAGCAATTGCTGGTTCGGGCGAGGCGTGCGCTACGGCAACGCGCGCGTGAACGGATGCAGGATGGTCCGGTGGGGGACTGGCCTGCATTGGACATGGAATCGGACTCAGGTGGCGCGGCCCGCCGCACGGCGGCAGGCGCGAAACGGGCGGAGGAACGGCGATGACGATCGAGGAATTCGAAACTCTCCTGCTCGCGCATGGCGCGAATCCGGCGCGCTGGCCGGCGGAACGCCGCGCGGCGGCAGAGGCGTTGCTGGCGCGAGATGAAGCGGCGCGCACGCTGCTCGCGGAAGCAGAGCGGCTCGACGCCATGATCGCGGCGGGGGCCGCCACGCCCGTCGCAGGCGGCGCGCTCGCCGCGCGTATCCTTGCCGGACTCGACGCCGCGCCGCCGGAGCGCGTCTTCGGCCTCGGCCGGCTGTTCGCCTGGTCGGGCTCGACGGCGGCGGCGGCGCTGCTGGCAGGCTTTCTCGTAGGGCAAGTCATCGGCGGGCCCGATCCTTCGGCGAACCTGCTGGCGCTGACGGCCGGCGAGCTGACCGAGATCGAGGCCATGCCATGACGATCCGCGGCAGGACCGCCGTCGTTCTCGTCGTCGTGCTCGTGATCTCGCTGGCGCTGAATTTCTTCGGCGCCGGCCTCATCGTGGCGGGCGCCGGCTTCCAGAAGCGCCTCGCCGGCTTCGACCGGTCGGTGATGCAGTTCGCCGAGCGCTTCCCGCGCGAGATCCGCCGCGCCGTCGCCGCCGACCTCATCGCGCGGCGCGACGAGGGCTTCAGGGCGCTCGACGATCTGCGCACGGCGCGGCGCGAGATGTTCGCCGCGATGCGCGCCGAGCCGTTCGACCGCATGCGCCTCGAACGCGCGCTGGCCGCGGTGCGCGCCAAGACGCAGACACTCCAGGCCTTCGGCCAATCCGCGCTCGCCGCGGCGCTGGCCGCCGCCTCGGCCGAGACGCGCGCGAAGATCAAGGCGCCGGAGTGAGGCGTGCCTTGATCGGACTCGGTGATAACGCTATTTCGCGCCGGAATTCGGCAACGGTGGCGAGATGGCGGACGCGAACGACATGCGCGCGGCATGGTACGAGCGGCAGGGGGCGGCGCGCGAGGTGATCCAAAATAGGGCGGATGGCGCGGCCGGCGCCGGGGCCGGGCGAGGTGCGCGTGCGCATCCACGCCTCGGGCCTCAATCCTACCGACGTGAAACGTCGGACCGGATTCGGCGGTATGCCGATGGACTATCCGCGCATCGTGCCGCATCAGGACGGCGCCGGCGTAATCGAGGCCGTGGGCGCCGGCGTGGCCGCAAGCCGGGTCGGCGAACGTGTCTGGCTCTACGAAACGCAGCACGGCCGCGCGATCGGCACGGCGGCGGAATATGCGGTGGTGCCGCAACATCAGGCCTTGCCGCTGCCCGCGAATGTCGCGTTCCCGGCCGGCGCCGCGCTCGGCGTGCCCTACATGACCGCGCATCGCTGCCTGTTCGCGGACGGGCCGATCGCCGGCGCGAACGTGCTGGTGCCGGGCGGAGGGGGTGCCGTCGGCAATGCCGCGATCCAACTCGCGAAGTGGGGCGGCGCGGCGATGGTAATCGCGACGGTGAGCCGACCCGAGCAGGAGACAGTGGCGCGTGCGGCCGGCGCCGACCACGTCATCGACCGCAAGCGCGAGGACGTCGCCGCGCGCGTGATGGCGCTGACCGCGAACAAGGGCGTGGACCGCATCGTCGAGGTCTCGCCCGAACAGAACTTCGCCGTTGCGTTGAAGGTCCTGCGGGTCAACGGCGTCGTTTCGATCTACGCGATGGATCGCCCCGACAGCGCGCTGAGCGCACCGCTGCTGGCCATGCTGCGCAACGCGGTCACACTGCGCTGGGTCTACATCTACCGCCTGCCGCAGCGATTGAAGGACGAATCGGTGTACGACATCGGCGCCGCGCTCGGCGCCGGCGCGCTCAAGCCGCATATCGGCGCCACCTATCGACTGGATCAGGTCGCCGAGGCCCACGACCGCCTCGAGAGCGGCACGCTGATCGGCAAAGCGGTGATTGCGCTCGCGGATTGACGATTGGTCCGGGCTCGCGCGGCGCCTATAGTCCGCGGCTCGGGGAGGAAACGAAAATGCACGGCACCGCCGCGAAGCTTCAGCCGGCCGAGCGAATGGCGCGGCTCGGCACCGAGTCCGCGTTCGAGGTATTGGCGCGCGCCGAGGCGCTGCGCCGCCAGGGCAAGGATGTCATCAATCTCGGCATCGGCCAGCCCGATTTCAAAACGCCGCCGCACATCGTCGAGGCCGCGGCCAAGGCGCTGCGCGACGGGCATCACGGCTACACGCCGGCGGCCGGCATCCCGCAATGCCGCGAGGCGGTGGCCGCCTACATCAAGCGCCAGCACGGCGTCGAGGTTTCGCCCGAGCGCGTGCTGATCATGCCGGGCGGCAAGGTGACGATGTTCTTCGCGATCCTGATGTTCGGCGAGCCTGGCGCAGAGATCATGTATCCGAACCCCGGCTTCCCGATCTACGAATCGGTCATCAGGTTCAGCGGCGCCAAGCCCGTGCCGATCGCGCTGCTCGAGAAGACCGGCTTCGCGTTCGACGCCGAGCAGGTGCTGGCGCAGATCACGCCGAAGACGCGCCTCATGATCCTCAACAGCCCGGCCAATCCCACCGGCGGCGTCGTGCCGAAGGGCGAGATCGACAAGCTCGTGAAGGGCCTCGAGCGCCATCCGCACGTCGCGATCATGTCGGACGAGATCTATCACCGCCTGCTGTTCGACGGCCGCGAGCACGCGACGCTGTTCCGCTATCCCGAGATCGCCGACCGCCTCATCGTGCTCGACGGCTGGTCGAAGACCTACGCGATGACCGGCTGGCGGCTCGGCTGGAGCGTCTGGCCGAAATCGTTGGTGGGCGATGCCGAGCGGCTGGCGATCAACTGCCATTCCTGCGTCAACGCTTCGGCGCAGTACGCCGGTATCGCCGCGCTGGAAGGTCCGCAGGATTCGGTCGAGGCGATGCGTTCCGCTTTCGCGGAACGGCGCCGCATCATCGTCGACGGTTTGAACGGCATTCCCGGTGTCTCGTGCGTGGAGCCGGGCGGCGCGTTCTATGCGTTCCCGAACATCGTGCGCACGAACAAGGACGCGCGGACGCTCCAAGATCTCTTCCTCATCGAAGCCGGCGTGGCCACGATCGCCGGCACGGCCTTCGGCGCGCATGGCGAGGGATATCTGCGCTTTTCCTATGCAAACAGTGCCGAGAATATTCGCGAGGCCCTGAGTAGAATTCAAAAAGTCCTGGCTTGACGGCTACCTTCCGCGCTTTCGGATATTGTTTGAGCAAATTGCCTATGAAGAGTGCACAAATTAGCCTAATCTTGCGCCATAAGCACGGCGCTGGCGCAGTGCTTCGTCTGGAAACACGGGCCGCTGGAACCGTGGCACGGTCCGTGCATCGATAGGAGCCGCCGCGGCCGGGCGACCGTCGGGCCGCGCCCACATCATCCAAGGCGATCAATGAAAAAGATCGAAGCGATCATAAAGCCGTTCAAGCTCGACGAGGTGAAGGAGGCGCTCAACGATCTCGGCATCAAGGGCCTGACCGTGACCGAGGCCAAGGGATTCGGGCGGCAGAAGGGGCACACCGAGCTCTACCGCGGCGCCGAATACGTCGTCGATTTCCTGCCCAAGGTGAAAATCGAGGTCGTGCTCGAAGATTCGATGGTCGATCGCGCGGTCGAATCCATCATGCAAGCCGCCAAGACCGGCCGCATCGGCGACGGCAAGATCTTCATCAGCACGGTGGACGACGTGATCCGCATCCGCACCGGCGAGCGCGGCAACGAGGCGGTATAGCGGCCTGCGCCGTTTCGCGCCTCGCCTCCAGCGCCGTTCAGCCCGACAAACGAACCGAAATAGCAGCAAGGGGAAGCAAGACCCATGACTACGGCCAAAGACGTCATCCAGATGATCAAGGACAAGGACGTCCAGTACGTCGATCTCCGGTTCACCGATCCGCGCGGCAAGTGGCAGCACGTCACGCAGGTTCCGCGCACGATGGACGAGGCCGCGTTCACCGACGGGATCATGTTCGACGGCTCCTCGATCGCCGGCTGGAAGGCGATCAACGAATCCGACATGACGCTGATGCCCGATCCCGAGACGGCGACGATGGATCCGTTCACGGCGCAGCCGACGATGGTCATCTATTGCGATGTCATCGAGCCCTCGACCGGCCAGGGCTACACGCGCGATCCGCGCTCGATCGCCAAGCGCGCCGAGGCATACGTCAAGCAGACCGGCCTCGCCGACACCGTGTTCATGGGCCCGGAGGCCGAGTTCTTCGTGTTCGACGACGTGCGCTTCGACGTCGCGATGAACCACGTGTTCTACAAGATCGACTCGGAAGAAGGCCCCTACAATACGGGCTCCGAATACGAGGCGGGCAACATGGGCCACCGGCCGCCGGTCAAGGGCGGCTATTTCCCGGTGCCGCCCATCGACAGCGCGCAAGACATGCGCTCCGAGATGCTGGCGATGATCGAGCAGATGGGCTTCGAGACCGAGAAGCACCACCACGAGGTCGCGGCCTCGCAGCACGAGCTCGGCCTGAAGTTCGGCAAGCTCGTGAAGTGCGCCGACGCGATGATCGCCTACAAGTATTGCGTGCAGATGGTCGCGCACAAGTGGGGCAAGACGGCCACGTTCATGCCGAAGCCGGTCTACGGCGACAACGGCTCGGGCATGCACGTCCACCAGTCCCTCTGGAAGGACGGCAAGCCCCTCTTCGCCGGCAACGGCTATGCCGACCTTTCCGAGATGGCGCTCTACTACATCGGCGGCATCATCAAGCACGCGCGCGCGATCAACGCGTTCACGAACTCGACGACGAACAGCTACAAGCGCGTGATCCCGGGCTTCGAGGCGCCGGTGCTGCTCGCCTACTCGGCGCGCAACCGCTCGGCCTCGTGCCGCATCCCGGTCGTATCGAACCCCAAGGGCAAGCGCGTCGAGGTGCGCTTCCCGGATCCGCTCTCGAACCCGTACCTCGCGTTCTCGGCGATGCTGATGGCGGGTCTCGACGGCATCCAGAACAAGCTCCACCCGGGCGATCCGATCGACAAGAACCTCTACGACCTGCCGCCCGAGGAGCTGCGCAAGGTACCGACCGTCTGCGGCTCGCTGCGCGAAGCGCTCAACGAGCTCGACAAGGACCGCGCGTTCCTGAAGAAGGGCGACGTGTTCACCGACGACATGATCGACAGCTACATCGACCTCAAGTGGGAAGAGGTCTACGCGTTCGAGCACCAGCCGCATCCGGTCGAGTACAAGATGTACTACTCGTCGTGATCGGCTGACCGATACGATCCGGCACGCCTCCGACCCGAGCGCGTGCACGAGAAGCCGGCCCCGGCAACGGGGCCGGCTTTTTCGTTGCGGGCTCCCCATGCGGCGGCAAGACTTGCGCCCGTGCTGGCGCGGCAACATCGTGCGGTGAGAATCGGAAAGGGCGCGCGCCGACAATCGAGCGAGGGGCAGGGAACGTCGATGCTTTATGAACTTCGAATCTACCGCATTGCCGCGGGATGGATGGACGCGATGCACGAGCGGCTCGGCCAGCGCGTGATTCCGCTGTTCCGCGAACTCGGCATGCCGCATCCGGTCGGCGTGTGGGAGGCGACCGCGGGGCCGGCGCTCCCGCGCTTCGTGTGGATGATCGCCTGGCCCGACTACGCGGCGCGCGAGAAGGCGTGGGCGGCGTTCGCGCCGCGTTGGCAGAAGGTGCGCGGCACGGGCGCGTCGTTCCAGTTCGTCACGAGCCTCGACGTATCGCTGGTCACGCCATGGTCCGAGATCGAAATTCCGCCCCGCTGCATCATGGGCGCCGGCGTGGACGAGCTTTGGCTCCAGCGCATCGCCGTCACGCAGGGGCCGCAAGCGCGCGCTTCGTTCCTCGCCGCGGATCGGCCGGTGCTGAGCGCGGCCGGCGCGATGCTGCGGATCGGCTTCGATTTCGTCTCGGGCGTGGAGCTGCCGCGCATCGGGATGCTGATGTCGTGGCCCGATGCCGCGTCGCGCGCCGCCGCGCTCGACGGATACGAGACGTCGCCGCCGGTCGCGCGCCAGCGCCGCGAGGACATCGAAGCGTTCGGCGCGCCGATCTTCGAGGCGACGGATCGCTTCGTTCTCTCGCCGAAGGACTACGCGAGGCCCTAGCACCGGCCGAGTTATGGCAGATGGGCGGCGCGCGCGATTGGCAACGCCGAATTTACGCAATCCGCTAACCGCGTTTCCGGTTTGCGAAACGCGCGGCTTGCACTTAGAACGCTGATCGGGGAGATGGGCCGGCGCCGCGAGGCGAGCCGGCCTGAGAGGAGGCGGGGCTTGCAGCGATGCGCCGCGGCGGGCGGTGCGCACGGGGGTGTGGGACGCATGGTTTCGAGATCCGCCGCAGCGCTCGCCTTTGCGACCGCGCTCCTGGCCTCGGCCGGAATCGCGCACGCGCAGTCCGATCCGCTTGCCGATCCCACGGCGCAGCGCATCCGCGCCTCGTTCAAGGTCGACGGTATTGCGCTCCTGGATGGGCATACGGCGCACGCCGCGCGCATGGGCGTCTGCGCGCCGAGCATCTTCACCGGCCTCAAATGGTGCGTCTCGGGCACCGTCGACGAGAAGAAGGACGACGTCGTTTACGCGAAGACGACGGGCTACAACATCGACGCCGACAGCCGCATCGTCTACGCGATCTCGAGCCGGCGCGGCTATCCGCTGAAGCGCGACGCGTTCGACGGCATCGTGCAGGCGATCGGCGAGCGTTTCGGCGGCAGCGCTGCGGTGCTTGCGTTCAAGAAGGCGGCCGGCGATGCGCCCGCGGCCGATTCGCTGATCGCCGTCTGGGGCGGCGCGCGCCTCGTGCAGTTGACCGAGGCCGAATACGCGCAGGTGGAAGCCGGCCAGTCGCTGAAGCGCGGCCACCTGATCGATCATCGCTTCAATCTCGTGCTTTCGGCGAAGTCGCGCGACCCGATCTACAAGGTCGAGGGCGAAGCCGGCTTCGTGCTGCAGCTCATGGTGACGGCGCCGGACCGCGCCGACGTGATCCTCCGCGCGGTCTATCCGCCCGTGTTCATCCCGCCGCCGAGCAAACCGGGTGCCGAAGCCGGTCATCCGCTGGTCGGCGAAACGGTGCGGCGCGCGCCGCGCGCGGCGTCGGGCGAGCGTCCGGCGGATCGCGCGAACGGCACCGCCGACGTCGACCGGCGCAATCGCATCGAGGCCGAGCGCGGCGTTGCCGCCGAGCGGCTGCTGCGCGAAGAGGCGGAGCGCAAA
>JAANMW010002736.1_pt1 | contig 15158 bp, 14 predicted proteins | sample 7279671 | NCBI WGS metagenome assembly JAANMW01 (sample SAMN14094541, study PRJNA606508) | bioreactor metagenome | isolation source: A lab-scale SPAN reactor treating ammonium-rich wastewater day 247 | place: Ireland: Galway | collected 2017-09-19
GCGACGGGGCAGGCGGCGGGCCGTCGGCGGAATCGCTGGGATTGCGGGTGATCGGGCCGCGTGGTGCGCTGTCGGCTGGGCAGGCGGTGGAGGTGTGGGCGGCGGGTCAGCCGCTGCTGGTGCCGCGGAACAATTTCGCGTCGGCAGACCGCCCGGTGCCGCTGAACCCGGAGGCCAGCGGCGCGGGATGGGACGGTTTCGTGGCGTGGGGCGGGGAATCGGGGCGGCCCGACCGACCGTGGATTTCGCGGCGGGCGGAGCGTCGGCGGGACTTTAACGCGTCGCTGTATCGGACGGGGGTGGAATTGCGGCATGGCAAGGGCCCGGGGGAGCTGTGGGTGTCGCTGCACAGCCAATCGCCGGGTGCGGCGGGCTTTGGGGTGAATGTGGACGAGACCGGGTGGAAAACGGTGCCGGCCGAGTTCCGCTGGCTGCTTGTGCCCGGTCCGAACCGATTGGAGGCGCGGGCCGCGGGTTCGGCCGGTGCGTTGGGGGCGTTTGGCCCGGCCAGCGTGGTGCGGATCGTGTTTTACCCGACGGTGACGGTCGAGGCCCCTTCCGTGGCGATCGGCCGGGATGTCGGCGGGTTTGGACGCGTGGGAGTGCGCGGCGGGTGACTTCGCCCCTGAAAGAAAGGAGCAGGCCATGTTTGCATCGCTGCTGCCGGGCGCGATCGGGATCAAGTCGCCTTTGGAGGAAACGCTGACGTTGGCCCGGCAGGCGGGCTTCGGCGGCGTCGCGGTGAGCATCCAGGAGGCGTCCGACCTGGGGGCCAAGCAGACCGCCGGGCTTTACGAGCAGGCCGGGCTGCGCGTGGGAAGCTGGGGGCTTCCCGTGCAGTTCCGCAAGGATCCGGAGACATTCGAGAAGGATCTGGACGAATTGCGGCGCTATGCCAAAGTGGCCGAACGAATCGGCGCCGATCGCTGCTCGACGTGGATCATGCCCTGTTCAGACGAATTCGACTTCGAGCAGAACTTCGACCTGCACGCCGACCGGCTGGAAATGGTCGCCCGCGCCCTGGGCGACCACGGCGTGCGGCTGGGGCTGGAATTCGTCGGCCCCCGGACGCTGCGCCAGGGCAAGAAGTACGAGTTCGTCCACGACATGCCCGGCATGTTCGAACTGATCGGTGCGATCGGCGTGCCCAACGTCGGTCTGCTGCTGGACAGCTTCCACTGGTTCACCAGCGGGGGCACCCGCGGCGACCTGGAGTCGATCATGGCAGCCGACATCGTCGACGTGCACATCAACGACGGCGTGCCCGGGCGCAGCCAGGACGAGCAGGTCGACAACGAGCGGATGCTGCCCGGCGAGTCCGGCGTCATCGACCTGAAGACCTTCCTGGGCGTCCTGAAGGACAAGGGCTACGATGGACCGGTCGGGACCGAGCCGTTCAGCCAGAAGGTCAAGGCCCTCCCCGCCGACCAGGCAGTCGGCCGGACCGCCGAGGCCATGAAGAAGGTCTGGGCCGACGCCGCGGTGCCCTGGCACGGGCCTCGGAGCTGAGGGGTCGCGGGCCGGCGGGCATCGGGCACTGGGCATCCGCCCGCGGTCATCGACCGTTGGAGGAGCGGGCTGCGGGCGTTATACTCCCGATGCACAACGCCCAATGTCCCTTTTCCCCGGAGCCCGATGATGCCCGCGAAGTTGATCAATCTCTACAGCGACACGCAGACCCTTCCCACCGCCGCGATGTATGAGGCGATGCGGTCCGCCGAACTCGGCGACGACCAGCAGGCCCTGGATCCGACGGTCAACCGCCTGGAGGCGCTGGCCGCCCGCATGCTCGGCAAGCCGGCCGCCGTCCTGGTCCCCTCCGGCGTGATGGGCAACCTGTGCGGGCTGATGAGCCTGGCCGGGCACGGTGACGAGTTCCTGGTCGACCCGGAGGCCCACGTGTGGTGGTACGAGGGCGGGGCGTGTTTCTCGATTGCCGGGGTGACGCCCCGCCCGGTCGCCTCGCACGGCGGAAGGCTGGACCCGGACGAGGTGCGGGCGGCCATCCGCCCTGCCAACCCGCACTTCCCCGTCCCGCGGGTGCTGTGGCTGGAGAACACGCACAACCGGGCCGGCGGACGCGTTACGCCGATTGCCCTGCACCGCGAGCTGTGCCGGGTCGCCCACGACGCCGGGCTGAGCGTCCACCTGGACGGGGCCCGCATCTTCAACGCCCAGGTCGCCGGCGGCACTCTGGCCGCCGATTACGCCAAGACCTGCGAGTCGGTCACCTTCTGCCTGAGCAAGGGGCTAAGCTGCCCGGTCGGCTCGATCGTCTGCGGGTCGGCCGAGCTGGTCGCCAGGGCCCGGCGGATCCGCAAGCGGCTGGGCGGTGCGATGCGGCAGGCGGGCGTGCTGGCCGCCGCCGGCATCGTCGCCCTGGAGACGATGATCGACCGGCTGGCCGACGACCACGCCAACGCCCGGCGTCTGGCCGAGGGCCTGGCCGAGCTGCCCGGCCTGACGCTGGACATGGAAAGCGTCGAGACGAACATGGTCTACGTCGATTGCTCGGGGACGGGGCAGTCGTCAGCCGAGCTGGCCAAGCGGCTCAACGCCGCCGGGGTGATGGTCAGCACGCCGGGGGCGGCGTCGCTGCGGTTCGTCACGCACCGGCACATCACCGCCGAGGACGTGGACGAGGCGGTGAGGCGGGTAGCCGGCGTGCTGGCCGGTTTGCGGGCGGGTATAATGCACTAGAATGGCCTCTGGCTGATCCAGTTGACCAGGGCCGCCCCAGTCGCGCAGGAGGCCGAGGATGGCCGTCAAAGAAGACGCCAAGAGGATCATCGACGCCCTCCCGGAGGAGACGACGATGGATCAGATCATCCATGCCCTCTATATCCAGACGAAGTTCGACCGCGGCGAAGGGCAGATTCGGTCCGGTCAGGGGATTGCTCACGCCGATGCCAAGCGAAGGTTGAACAAGTGGGCCAAGTGATCTGGTCCCCTGCCGCCTTGGATGATGCCGACGAGATTGCGGCGTACATCGCGCGGGACTCCCCGGACCAGGCGGCACTTTTCGTTGCCCGGCTGTCTGAGTCAACGGATCGGTTGGCCGAGTTTCCCGAGTCGGGGCGCGTGGTCCCTGAGATTGCGCGGGCCTCCTGCCGGGAGGTCCTGGTCGGGGTCTATAGGATCATGTACCGGCTGGAGGGCGATGCCGTCTGGATCACCGGGATCGTGCATGGGGCCAGGGATTGGAAGGGATGAAGACGCCGACAAGGCGGCCGGGGTGATTCGCAGGCTGCGGGAACGATTGCGGTGAACTGTGAAGAGCGTCTATCTCGAAACGACGATCCCCAGCTTTCTTGCGGCCCGCCCGAGTCGAGACCTGGTTCAGGCGGCGCACCAGCAGGTGACCCGAGACTGGTGGGAGACCAGACGTCGGGACTTTCGGCTCTTCGTGTCGATGCTGGTCCTTCAGGAAGTGGCCGCTGGGGACCCGCCTGTCGCTCGGCGGCGGATGGACCTGCTTCGCGGAATCCCCCTGCTGGCCGTCAATGACGAGGTGATTGCAGTCGCAGAACGCATCGTGGCGACTGGCTTGATTCCTCGCAAAGCGGCCAACGACGCGTACCACCTGGCCGTCTCGGCTTTTCATGGTGTGGACTATCTGCTCACTTGGAACTGCACTCACCTGGCAAATGCGGAGATCATCGGTCCGATCGCCGACCTGATTCGCGCCATCGGTTACTCGGCCCCGACCGTCTGCACGCCTGTTGAACTGATGGGAGGATGAACATGGCCGAGGAATCCATTGTCCATGAAGTCCGGCGGATCAAGGAGGAGCTTGCGCGAAAGCATGCCTTCGACGTCCGCAAGATCGGACAGGCGATGATGGCCGCTCAGAAGAAGAGCGGGCGAAAAGTCGTGTCGCTGAAGGCAAAACACAGGGGGAATCGGACGTCTCGGTAACACGCACGGCGTCATTCCACAAGGTCGCCAATGCCGGCCCCGCCGTGCCCCATGGGCCCATCCCCTCAGGTCACGCCTCCGTCGGCACGGGCCCGGCCAGGGCGGGGAAGTCCTGCATCGTCGAGCGGTCGCCGGAGAGGATCATCTCGCGGAGGTAGCGGACCCGCGGCAGGCGGGTGTTGACCCAGCGGCGGGCGATCGGCAGACGCGACTCGTCGAACCGCGCGTCCCTGCAAAACAGGTAGCCGACGATCAGGTCGATGGCCACGTCCACGATCTTCCGCCCGTAGAGGTCCATGTACTCCGTGCCCGGCTGGCCCTTGGTGAAGGCGACGACCTCGGCCAGCACCGGACGGGCCTCGTTCAGCTTCTCGACCAGCGGGCGGACCGATTCGGGGAAGTCCTCCTCGGCGTATTCGGCGCAAAGCTGGTCGGCCGCCCCCTGCACCACGCCGCGGACGGCGGCGATGACCTGGAGTTGGCTGGTCCCCTCGTAAATCGTGGTGATGCGGGCGTCGCGCATGTAGCGCTCGACCGGGTAGTCCTTCATGTAGCCCGAGCCGCCCAGCACGGCGATCGCGTCGTTGGCGACCTTCATGCTCATCTCGCTGGCGAAGTACTTGCTCATCGGGGTGAGCATCCCAGCCAGCTTCTTGTATTTGCGCTCCCTGTCGCGGACCACCTTCAATTCGTCCTTGTCGGTCGGGCGGTCAAACTCCATCCGCCGGGCCGCCCCGTAGAGGATGTCCACGCACTTGCTGGTCTCGTAGGTCAGGGCCCGGGCGGCCAGCAGCTCCATGCGGCTGTCGATCAGCAGGTCGCGCAGGCTGGGGAAGTTCTCGATCGGCTGGTCGAACTGCTTGCGCTTGGCGGCGTAGTTGCGGGCGACGCGGTAAGCGGCCTCGCCGATGCCCAGCCCCTGGGCGGCAATGCCGATGCGGGCGCCGTTCATCAGGGCCATCACGTAAGTGATCAGCCCGCGCTGCCGCTCGCCGATCAGCTTGGCCGGGGTGTCGTTGAACTGAAGCTCGCAGGTGGGCGAGCCGTGGATGCCCAGCTTGCGCTCCAGGCGGCGGACCTTCACCGTCTCGCCGCGTTCGGCCAGCAGCAGGCTGAGGCCCCGCCCGTCGGTGATGTCCGGCTCGCTGCGGGCCAGCACCAGCAGGATCTCGCCGCAGCCGTTGGTGATGAAGCGTTTGACGCCGTTGAGCCGCCACTGCCCGTCGGCGTCCTGGTAGGCCCGCAGCTTGACCGACTGAAGGTCGCTGCCGGCGTCGGGCTCGGTCAGGACCATCGCCCCGGTGGTCCGTCCGGCGGCCATGTCCGGCAGGTATTCGGCCTTGATCGGCTCGTCGGCGAAGGCGTTGATCGTCTCGGCGATGCCCTGGAGCCCGAAGATGTTCATCAGGGCGGCGTCGGCCCGGCTGACCATCTCGATCGCCATCGTGTAGACCAGATTGGGGAAGTTCAGCCCGCCGAAGCGATGGGGCAGGGTGAAGCCCATCACGTCGGCCTGGGCGAGCTTTTCGAGGGCCTCGGCCGTTCCGGCGGCGTAGGCGACCCGCCCGTTCTCCTGGAGTTGCGGTCCGGTGGCGTCGACGTCCTCGGCTCGCGGGGCGATGAAGTCTCCGGCCAGCCCGCCCAGCGCGGTCAGAACAAGGCGGTAGTTCCGGACCGCCTCGGCGGCGTCGGCCGGGGCGTGGTCGAATTCGCCGGCGAATTTGTAGCCCTCCTCCATGATCCCAGCCAGCTCGCCGAGGGGCAGGGTGTTGAAGCGGAAGAGGATGTCGTCGTTGTCGAGGAAGAAATTGGGCATGATCACGTCCACCTGAAATTCGGTCTTTGGATCCGCAGGCAGCGCAGCCCTGCGAGCTTGCGGCTAAACACGAAGTTCGTTGTTCAGTCCGAATCCCGAGCTCGGCAGCCCGGAATCCCGTTCACGCCCTCGCCTTCACCGCGGCGATCATCCGGGGCAGCACCTGGTTCAGGTCGCCGACGATCCCGTAGTGGGCGAACCCGAAGATCGGGGCGTTGGGGTCCCAGTTGACCGCGATGATCTTGGCCGACTCCTCCATGCCCGCCCGGTGCTGGACCGCCCCGCTGATGCCGCAGGCGATGTAGAGCGCGGGGCGGACGGTCGTGCCGGTCTGCCCGACCTGGTATTCCTTGGGGATGAAGCCCGCGTCGACCGCCGCCCGGCTGCCCGCGACCGCCCCGCCCAGGGCGTTGGCCAGGTCCCAGATCAGCTTGAAGCCGTCGCGGCCGCCCACGCCCGCCCCGCCGGCCACGATCACCCGCGCCGCCTTCAGGTTCACCTTCTTCGGCTCGCGGTGGCTCTCGATCAGCCGCAGGGCCAGGTCCTGCTGGCTGACGTTGACGTCCACGTCGACGATCTGCCCGGTCCGCCGGCTGTCGGGCACGGGCATGGGCATCACGCCCTCGCGGACGGTCGCCATCTGAGGCCAGCGCTGCGTGTTGACAATCGTGGCGATGATGTTGCCGCCGAACGCCGGGCGGATCTGATAGAGCAGGTTGCTGTAGACCTTCTTGGTCGCCGGGTCGGTGTGGTCGCCGATCTGGAGGTCGGTGCAGTCGGCCGTCAGCCCGCAGCGCGACGCCGACGCCACCCGCGGCGCCAGGTCGCGGCCCATCACCGTCGCGCCGAACAGGACGATCTGCGGCTTGTGCCGCTCGATCAGCTCGCACAGCACGCGGGCGTAGGGCTGGGTCTGGTAGTCGGCCAGCAGGGGGTGCTCGGCCAGGAACACCCGGTCGGCGCCGTTGGCGACCAGGCGGTAGCTCAGCTCGCGAACGTCCCTGCCCATCAGGACGGCCGACAGCTTGACGTTCAGCCGGTCGGCCAGGGTGCGGGCCTTGGAGCACAGCTCCAGCGGCACGTCGTGCAGGGCGCCGTGCTCCTGCTCGGCAAAGATCCACACGTCGCCGGAGGGGTTGGGGTCGATCATGGCAACTCCCGTCTCAAACTCGGAACGCGGAACGCGGAACTCGGAACTTGGAACTCGGAACGAAGAATCCCGAGTTCGGAGTTCCACGTTTCGAGTTCCGCATTGAACTACCCGATGGTGTGGTCTTCGATGAGCTCGTGGATCAGGGTGCTGATGCCCTCGGGGGTCGGCTCGACGCGGGTGAAGCCCGACGCGGTCAGGACGATCGCCTGGATGCGGTGGACCTTGGTGGGGGAACCGGACAGGCCGACCCAGTTCAGGTCCGGCTGGACCTCGTCCAGGCCCCACTGCTCGATGAGCAGCCCCCGGTCGGTCAGGGCCTGGCGTCGGCGGGCGGCTTCGGCCCGCTTCTGCTCGTCGGGGGCGTCGGGCAGGGCGGCGGCGACTTCGCGGTCGATCTCGGCCGGAGAGCGGGCGGCCTTGAACTTCATCAGCCGCCTGGCCGCCGCCGGGCGCGGCTCGTTGGCGGCGTCGGTCACGGTCAGCAGCATGGGCAGGCGTCCCTCGACGACCTCCCAGCCGTGCCCGAGGTTCCGCCGCACGCGGATCGCGCCGTCCTTCAGCTCGATCAGCTTCTCGACGTAGGAGGCCTGGGGGATGCCCAGCTTCTCCGCCGTCTGCGGCCCGACCTGGGCGGTGTCGCCGTCGATCGCCTGCCGCCCGCACAGCACCAGGTCCGCGTCGCCCAGCTTGCGGACGGCGCAACTGAGCACGTAGCTGGTGGCCAGGGTGTCCGAACCGGCCGCCCGGCGGTCGGTGATCAGGATCGCCCGGTCCGCGCCGCGATACAGCGACTCCCGCAGGATGTCGCAGGCGGTCGGCAGGCCCATCGTCATCACCGTGACCTGCCCGCCGTAGCGGGCCTTGATCTGGAGGGCCATCTCCAGGGCGTTGAGGTCCTCGGGGTTGAAGATGGCCGGCAGGGCGGCCCGGTTGACCGTCCCATCGTCCTTCATCGCCTTGCCGGTGACCGCCTTGGTGTCGGGCACCTGCTTGGCCAGTACCACACAATGATAACCCATGCCCTGGAATCCTCCCGTCCAGCCGACTCGTCAACCGCGCCAAAGAACCGCTAAGATAGTGTTTCCCGCCGGGCGGTCAAGACCAAACGGCGAAAGTTGGTTTGTGCCCAGCGGCCCGCAGGTCGGCGACCGCGCCCGGCCCCAGGGCCAGTGGACAAGCCTCCGCCGCCCGCTTACAATCCCGCCTGCCGGCGCGCCCGGCGCCGAGGATTGGCGCCGCTGGCGCCGGGCCGTCCCTCGTTCAACCGGTCCGGTGGCGCCGGGCGGGGCTGTCCCGTCTGTGCGTCGGTCGGTTTCGCCTGGTCGTCCCGTGTCGGGCTCGGTCCTCACACTCTTGAAAGGTGACGTTGATGACGCGGTTTCACTTGCTGGTCGCGGTCGCGGCGGTGTCGATGCTGGTCCTCAACGGGTGCAAAGGCAAGCAGGGCACGCCCAGGGGGCTGCTGGAGAAGGCGCACGAGGCGTTCGAGAAGATGGACGCCGCCACTCTGGTCGAATGCCTGGAGCCGGACGCCCAGGCGACGATGAAGGACCTCGTGCCGGTCATGCAGGACATGCAGAAGGCCGCCTCGGAGGCCGCGTCCGTCGTCGAAAAGAAGATCGGCAAGGACGAGGCGAGGTTTTTCCTGAACCTGGCGGGCAAAGGCGACAAGTCCGCGTCCCCGCTACGGGCCGTCGTCAAGGACGGCAAGGTCGACTGGTCCAAGGTCAACATCAAGGAGGCGGGGGACCAGGCCACGATCGAGGTGGACGGAAGGAAGGCCGACACGGAGCTCAAGAAGGTAGACGGCAAGTGGTACGTGGCCGTTCCGGAGAAGGAGCGGCCCATCGCCGAGGAGGCCAAGAAGCAGGTCGAGCAGGGCAGGAAGATGATCGCGGCCGTGAAGGAGTTGACCGGTAAGGTCAGTGACGGCAAGGTCACCAGGGAGAACTGGACCGCCGAATTCGGCAAGCTCAGGTCCGCGATGTAGTCCGCCGGGCAACGGCGCCTGGGGCCGCCGGTCCGGGGCAGGCGGACCGCTTGCGGTCCCGGCGGTCCGGGGCTGCGGGCCTGTGCGTGCGGGGGTTGGCGGGTCCGTCCCGAGTCAGCCGGGCGGCAGCAGTCGGCGCATGGCGACGAAAGACGCCGCGTTGGGATCCGGCTGCTCGGGAGAATAACGCTTGTAGTCCGTGCTCACCTGGCTGCGGGCGTCGTTGATCCGGTCGCTGGTCAGGGGGTGGGTTAGGAACATGGCCTCCAGGCGGCTCTTCTCCTCCCCGCCCAGCTTGCCGAGGATTTCCAGCATCTCGACCATGCCCCACGGGTTGTAGCCGGCCTTCTCCATGTACTTCACGCCCAGGCCGTCCGCCTGCGATTCGTCCCCCCGGCTGTATTTCAGAAGCACCATGTTGGCGGCGACTGTCGAGCCCGCCTGCACCGCCGAGGCCCTGTCCCCGGCCATCTGACCGAGAATCTTCACCAGCACGTCGGCCCCCATTTTCTGCTGCATCTGATTGACGCTATGCCGGGCGGTGACGTGGCCGATCTCATGCCCGATCACGGCCGCGAGCTGCCGCTCGTTGGTGAAATGCCGGAACAGCCCGGCCGTCACGAAAATCTTGCCGCCGGGCAGGGCGAAGGCATTGGGCACGTCGGAAGCCAGCAAAGTGAACTCCCAGGGCAGCCCGGGCCGGTCGCCCACCGCCGCCAGCTTCGCCCCGAGCTGTTTTACGTAGGCCTGGAGGCGCGGCTCGGCCACCGGTCCGCCGAATTCCTTCTCAAACTCCGGGGCCGCTTCGGTTCCGAGCTGCACCTCCTGGGTCTCGGAAATCAGGCTCAACTGCCGCTGCCCGGTCGCCGGATTGACCGCGCACCCGGCCGAAGCAGCCGCCACCAGCCCAATCGCCACGAACGCCACCGTCGCGCGAGTTCTCATGTCGATTCTCCCACGGTCGATGCGAAATCAATGGTCTGCCCGCGCAGATATCTTAGCCGATCGGCCCCGGCCGGCTCAAGCCCGCCGATTCCCCGTGTTTTGGGGCCCGCCCGTCGCCGCCCGGCCCCGGGCCGCGGAATTATCCGCTTGACCGCCGCGGCCGTTGGCGGGTATGATCCGTGCGTCGAATTCAGAGAAGTCCGCGCATCGGGGTCGGTCCGGCGTTCAGACGGACCGGCGGGCGGGCCGCACGCGGCGGTCTGCTCGAACCTCAGCCCGGACCATCGCTGACCGCGGCAACTGGTTGAAACGGCGTTGCCGGACAGAATCGGACGTGCGCCCGAAGCCGCGAGCCCCGACGGGTCGCGGCCCGGCGGGTTGTTCGCCCGTCCCCTGCATTACCCGGTGGTGTAATTGGTAACACAGGAGATTTTGGTTCTCCCGTTCCTGGTTCGAGTCCAGGCCGGGTAAGTCGATGAAATGGCGAATGTCGTATGAAGGCCAAAGGCCAACTGCTGAATGACGAAAGGTCCACACGCCCTGCCGCTTCGGCATGGGTCATGGGTCAATCGTCCTTCGTCATTGCACTGCCGTCCCAGACCGTTGGCGATAGCCGCTGAGTGACTGCTATGCCCAAGACCGCCGCGATCATCCTGGCCGCCGGACGCTCCACCCGCATGATCACCGACCTGCCCAAGGTGATGCACGAGGTGTGCGGCCGTCCGATGCTGGCCTGGGTCATCGACGCCTGCCGCGCCGTCGGCGTCGACCGCATGCTGGTCGTGGTCGGATACCGCAAAGAGGCGGTCATCGAGGCCTTTCCGGGCCAGCGCGACCTGACCTTCATCGAGCAGGTCGAGCAGAAGGGCACCGGCGACGCGGTGAGGGTCTGCCGCGACCGGCTGAACGACCACGACACGGTGCTGGTGCTCTGCGGCGACGGACCGCTGGTCCGCGCCGACACCCTGGCCATGCTGCTGGACAAGCACGCCCAGGAGCACTCGGCCGGCACGCTGGCGACCGCGGTGCTGAAGGACCCGGCCGGCTATGGGCGGATCATCCGCGACAGCTACGGCAACCTCCAGGGTATCGTCGAGGAGTCCGACTGCACCGACGCCCAGCGGCAGATTCGCGAGATCAACCCCAGCTACTACTGCTTCGGCCGACAGGAGATCTTCGACGCCCTCTCGCGGGTCCGACCCGACAACGTCAAGGGCGAGTACTACCTGACCGACGCGGTCAAGGTGCTGATCGAGTCGGGCCGCCGCGTCGTCGCCATCACCGCCGTCGAACCGGACGAAGTGCTCTCGATCAACAGCCGCCAGCAGCTCGCCGAGGTCAGCCGGGTGATGGAGACCCGCATCCAGGACCGCCTGATGAGCGCGGGGGTGACCATCGTCGATCCGCCGAACACCTGGATCGACGCCCGCGCCGAGATCGGCAGGGACACGGTCATCCACCCGTTCACCTACATTCACGGCCGGGTGAAGATCGGGCGGAACTGCTCGGTCGGCCCGTTTGCCTACCTCCGCGACGGCACGGTGCTGGAAGACGACGTGGTGATCGGGGTGTTCACCGAGTTGAAGAACACCACGCTGTGCAGCGGGGCCCGGGCCCGCCACCACAGCTACCTGGGCGACGCGAAGTTCGGTCGGAATGTGAACGTCGGCACGGGCACGATCACCGCCAACTTCGACGGCAAGGACATCCACCCCACCGAGGTGGGCGACGACGTCTACATCGGCTCCGGGTCGATCCTGGTCGCCCCGCTGCACGTCAAACGCGGCGTGCAGATCGCCCCCGGCACGGTGGTCGAGAACGGCAAGACGGAAGGGACCGGGACGTGAATTTCGGATTGCGAATCTTGGATTGCGGATTGCGGATTGAACATAAGCGTCGACTTCAGGGTCCGGCGCCGACCGTTTAGCCGCAAGCCCGAAGGGCTGCGCGCAGCGCCGATGCGGAATCTGCGGCATTACCAGGGAAGCCAGTCATGCACAAAACCGCCCGACTGATCGTCCTGCTGCTCATCTCGACGTGGGCGACGACGGGCGTGTTCGCCCAGGGCGGGGCGAAAAAGAAACCCCAGTTCGTCAAGGCCCCCGGCGCGGACCTCAAGCAGCCGATCATCTGGGGCAGCGAATGCGAGTCGCCCGACGGGACCGCCCTCCGCTTCGGCGGATGCGACCAGCAGGCCGACGACGGGGCGGCGCACACCGCCATCAAGGTTGACGGACAGTGGAAGGTGATTGTTGACGAGCTGCGAAAGTCCAACCCGTTGCAGGAGGCCCGCGGCTGGGTGTGGGCCCATCGCGACCGGGTGAAGAACATCGCCTCGGTCGCCCGGCGCATCTTCTTCCAGGGCGCGGCAGCGGAGGAACAGGCCAAGCAGGTTGCGACCGATCTGGCGCCGGCGTTGGCGAAGGTCGTCCAGGAGGTCGAGGCGCTGTCCGGCCGGATCGGACCGACGCTGTATGGTCAGACTACCGGTTACCACGTCGGCCAGGGGAAGCTTGCCCGAGTCGAAGTCGAGAAGGCCGAACAAGCCCTGGCCGGTGTGAACGCCGCCCTCAAGGGCGGCGTGTCCGCCGACGCGATCAAGGCCCTTTGGACGGCGCAGGTGGCCTTGGAGCAGGCGGCCGAGTTGCTCGATTGCGAACCTGCCCCGCGGGCCCTCTCGCCGATCGCCTACGACCCCAAGACCAAGCTGTTCGTCATCTTCGGCGGCGACCACCTGGACTACCTGACCAACGACACCTGGGTGTTCGACCCGGCCAAGACGCAGTGGGAGCAGCGGCATCCCAAGACCGCCCCGCCGCCTCGGGCCAACCATACGCTCACCGCCGCCGGCGACGGCAAGATCAGGCTGTCCGGCGGGTACAAGTACAACGACATCGACATCTGGTACATGGGCCCGCTCTACCAGCTCCTCGACGACGGCGACTGGGTCTACGACGTGGCCGCCAACACCTGGACCAGCGAGGCGGGCCACGCCGGCGTCGAACCCAATCAGCGGACCTACCGCGCCAAGGACGAGCTTCGCCCGGACCACTTCCTCTCGGGCGAGAAGCCCGACGCGGCCGCCAACGAGGCCAAATTGGCGGCCCTGCCCGCCAACACCTGGGTCGTGATGAACCCGCCGGTCAAACTCAAGCAGAACCGCGACTGGGGGTCGGCCTGCATCGCCGCTGACTACGACGTGATGCTCCGCTGGAGCGGGGGGCACTCGGCCCACGGCGGGTCCGACGTGCCCATGTACCACTTCGCGACCAACCGCTGGGAGATGCCCTTCCCGATTGAGTTCCCGCTCGGCCAGACCTACAGCAACACCAGCTATCCGACGGGCTTCAACTTCAACCGCCGGCCGTGGGTGTCCGGCCACACCTACAAGAACTTCGGCTACGACCCGGCCGGCAAGGTCATGGTCTTTACAGGCCACAACCCCTGGAGCTACCTGTTCGACCCGAAGGCGGCCGACTGGATCGGGCGCAGCGAAAAGCCGGCATTGATGAACTACGGCGGCAGTTTCTACACGCTGACGCTGTGCACGACGGACAAGGGGCTGTATGCCTGGGGCGGCCAATACGGAAGCAACAACGCCCTGCACAAGTGGAACTCGCCCGAGCGGAAGTGGGAAGCAGTCAAGGTGACCGGCGCCAAGCTGCCCGGCCCGGCGGCCGATCACTGCGGGCTGGCCTACGACGCCAGGCGAGACCGGCTGATCTTCTTCCCGAAGAAGTACACCGACACGCTCTACGCCCTGGACTGCAAGACGAACGTGCTGAGCGAGTTGAAGCCCGGCGGGGCCAACGCGGCGGCCGGGACCGTGGGCTTCTGGCGCGAGCTGGCCTGCGTGCCGGCGGCCGATCTGATTGTGGTCACCGGTTCGTCCCTCGCGCCGGCGGGCGAGGGCAACGCCGCCCTCCGACCGACGCTGGTCTACGACTGCGGGGCGAACAAGTGGCAGGCCCTGGAGATCGCCGGGCCGCACCCGGCCGGGAAAAATGGCCGAGACGTCAGCCAGGGCGCCGTCTTCGACCCGAAGCGAGCCCTGATCTGGACGACCGACACAAACGGGCAGGTGACCGTGATGCGCCTGGAGATCGCCGGCGCCCGCCAGGTGGACGTGAACTGACGCCTTGTTTCGCCGCTTGTTTAGCCGCGAGACTCTGGCGAGCGCTTCCGCGAAGCGAACACGGCGCCAGACGGACGAACGGTGAATCGGACGGAACCATGACCGACGAGCTGAAAGTATTCGGCGGGCGGGCCAACCCGGACCTGACCCGGCGCATCTGCGAATACCTGGGCCTGCCCGTGGGGCGCGGCGTCGTCAGCGTGTTTCCCGACGGCGAGCTGATGGTCAAACTGGAAGAGGACGTCCGCGGCAGGGACCTGTTCATCATCCAGCCGACCTGCTCGCCGGTCAACGACAACCTGGTCGAGCTGCTGGTCTGGCTGGACTGCTTCCGGCGTGCGTCGGCCCGGCGGGTCACCGCCGTGCTGCCTTATTTCGGCTACGCCCGGCAGGACCGCAAGGACGAGGGGCGCGTGCCGATTTCGGCCAAGCTGATCGCCAACCTGATCACGACGGCGGGCGCCAATCGGGTGCTGGCGCTGGACCTGCACGCGGCCCAGATCCAGGGCTTCTTCGACATCCCGGTGGACCACCTGTTCGCCGAGCCGGTGCTGAGCACCTATTATTCCAACCGCCGGCTCGATGACCTGGTGCTGGTCAGCCCGGACGTCGGCAACGCCAAGCGGGCCCGGTTGTACGCCCAGCGGCTGGGCGGCGGGCTGGCGATCATCGACAAGCTGCGGGTCTCGGCCAGCCGGGCCGAGGCCGGGGCGATCATCGGCGAGGTCGAAGGCAAGACCGTGCTGATGGTCGACGACATGATCTCGACCGCGGGCACGGTGACGGAGGGCGCCCGGCTGGTCAAGGAGCACGGCGCCGCCCGCGTGCTGATCGGGGCGACCCACGCGGTGCTCAGCGGTCCGGCGGCGGAGCGGCTGTGCAACGATTCGATCGACGAGATCGTGGTGACCGACTCGATCCCGCTGAACACGGAGGTCCGCTCGCGGCTGGAACGCAAGCTGACCGTCCTGAGCGTCAGCGAGCTGCTGGGCGAGGCGATCCGGCGGATCCACCACAATGAGAGCGTGAGCAACCTGTTTCTGAAGTAGGGCATTGGGCATCGGGCATCGGGAACAGCGGGTCGGACCGGTGCTGGCAGGGCCCTCCAAAACACAGCGGGCCGCCGCCAGGCGAGTCCAAGGAGAGCGTTGATGGAGAGCACGAGTTTGAAGTGCCAGAAGCGCGAGCCGGCCGGTCGCCG
>JAANMW010002744.1_pt1 | contig 15123 bp, 12 predicted proteins | sample 7279671 | NCBI WGS metagenome assembly JAANMW01 (sample SAMN14094541, study PRJNA606508) | bioreactor metagenome | isolation source: A lab-scale SPAN reactor treating ammonium-rich wastewater day 247 | place: Ireland: Galway | collected 2017-09-19
CCGTCATCTCTGACCTGGATGCCCCAGCCGGCCATGTCTTTTGGGTCTTTTCCGGCAGGGGGCGGAAACACGGTTTTGAGATAGTTGCCGTCCTCGTCATACTGGCGCAGCGCCGCCGGCCCCAATTGGCTTGAGTGGCCAAGCACATAAACCTTGCCGTCCGGCTTCGCTTCCAGTCCGGTGATTCCCCAACGACCGTGGTCGAAATGATAGTCCATGAAGTAGAGATACGGGTTGCCGCCGGCGATCTTGTCGAGCTTTACGCCCATGCCGGCGCGCAGGCGGACCTTGAAGGGGCCGCCCTTTGCTTCCTGGCCATAATCGTCCAAGCCGTCCCATTCAAAGTTCTGTTTCAGGCCAGCCTGCAGCGGAGCGGGTGGGGGATTCTCAGCTCCCAGAAGCCCTGCGGCCAAGTGGCGAACCACGTTGTCCCCCGCGTCGAGCACCGCGATTTCGATGTCGGTCCCAGTATTCACCGCGAAGCTGATGACCGTCCTCTTATCCGTCTCACTGGCGGTCAGCTTGCCACTGAGTTGGATCTCACCCGCGCGGGCGGCAGCGGACGCTGTCGCCAGCAGAACCAGGGCATGGATTATCTTCATCGTTCCTTCCTCCTTACTTGCCGGCCGTTCTTGAGCATCTCGAAAACCTTCCGGGTTGCTTTCTGAAGCCTTGCCGCCGGCCGTGCTTCAACGATCAGCCTGGCGCCGGCCGCCAAACGCCTTGCCACCGTCCACACACTCTGCATCGGTATCTGTCTAGGGCGGTATTCTGCAACTTGCTGTCGCCCATGTCAATTATTGGCGTCGTCGCTGAGCAGGTCCTCGGTTGGGACTATGCCGGGGTGCTCGTCCACGATGGCTTTGGTTCCTACGGCCACACCGTTGGCTACCGCATCACCGGCATGGCCAGCGACAGCACGGCCTTCGCTCTGCTGATGGCCACGGCCCCGACTACCTATTCCGGCCGGCGGCAGGATGCTCCGCAACGGCGTGGCTGTTGCCGCCAGCGGCGTCATTGCCGTCGCGGAATCCGGTGAAGTGCTCGGCCTGGCCCGCCCGTGAGATGCGGCTTGTGCCGAGTGAACGCGGTTACTTCCCGGTGCCGTAGAAGGCTCGCGTTCCCTCGGGCGCGTTCTTGTGGCGGAAGGCCAGCAGGTTGCCGCCCCACCACCCGAGGAAGACGTTGTGCTGCGGGTCGAAGCCCAGCGTAATGTAGACGGAGCAGTCCCCGTCGGCCACCTTCTCCCAGGCGTCAGCCTTGCGGTCGTAGCGATGGGCTCCGTCGGGCGAGAGGTAGATGATCTCGCGATTGAGGGAGTCGTAGTGCATCCATCGCCGGCTCTCGGCGACCGGGCTGGGCAGCGGCGACTTGGACTGGCGGGCGACGCCGGCGGCCGGGTCGAACAGCCACATCCCGAACTGATCCTTGGGCAATTTGGCGTGCTTGGTGCCGTGCTGCACACCCCGCAGGATCATGCCAGAGACCGGATCGAAAACAGTCGGGTCGTGGGCGTACGACTGGTTGAGGTTCGGGGCCCCGGCGAAATTGATGTCGACCAGTTCGTGCGTGCCGACGTCGATCATCGTACACGTCGGACCCATCATCTCCGGCACGATCCGCCCGCGGATGCAGTCGGCAACATATTGCGTCGAGCCCCCGCCGGCCCGTGCGTGCGGCCAGTTGCCCTCGAATCGATCAGTGGCTGCATCATACTTGCAGCACGTTGTCGGTGGGTAGACCCAGTCGTTGGACGGGTGGCCGGTCCCCCAAACCGCATGGCCGATCCAGAAGGAGCGGCTCTTGGCATCGAAAGCCAGCGACGGCGAGCAGCCCTGTTTGGCACGGGTTTCATTGTAGAATAAGCCAAGGTTCTCCGGCGGGCGAATGACGAACCATTGTCCGCTGGCCAGGTCGTAGCCCATGCATTCGTTGTTGTAGTAGCCGGTGCAGCCGCCGTAGCGGACCAACACGCCGCTGAACGCATCCACGTCGTGGCGGCTCTCGCCGATGCTGGCCACGCTGACCATCCGCCCCAGCGAGACCATCTTGCCGACAGGGAAGTCCGGCCCGAATCGCCGGTTCAACGGCCCGAAAGCCGGCACGAAATCGGCGAGCTGCTTCTCGACCGTGGCGACGAGTTCGGCGTGGGCCTTCACGCCGGAGTTGATCTCCTGGAGCATCTGGCAGGCCGAGCGGCGGGGAAGATACTCGGTCTCCGTGCCGAGCAGGCTGGCCAGGGCGGCCGCCGCTTCAGGCCCTCCGATCCGGCCGAGCGCCAGTGCCGCCCGGCTGCGCACCACGCGGTTGGGGCTGGACAGGGCCTCGACCAGCGGGGCGATAGCCGATGCCAGGCCCGTCTCGCCCAGCCCGCGAGCGGCCGCCGTCGCCGTGCTGAGGTGGTCCGACTCGGGCTGGGTCGTGAGCATCCGCACGGCGTCGGGCCCTCCGATATAGCCGATGGCCAGCGGGGCCACGTGACCGCGCCGCGCGGTGATGTCCTTCTCCAGGTGGATGAGCGCAGGCGGCCCGCCGAACCTTGCCAACAGGAACTCCGACGACAGCGACCAGTTGTCCGAGCCGAGCAATGGGCCAAGTTCGTCGGCCAACTTCTGCCCGTCCATCAGCATGGCCAGCCCGTACTTGCCATGCGACGACGGCTGGCCGTGGATGGCCTCGCCCGCGCCTAGTGCCGCCAACTTGCGGAACAGGGCCGCCGACCGCGGTCCACCCGCGTTGGCGACAATCACGTATAGCGTCGAGTTGCGGACATGAACGTCCTTGGTCGTCGAGTAGACCTCAATCAGCCGGGCCAGGTCCTCCTCCCCGCCGAACGTCGCCAGCCAAGGCCCGGCCTGCCGAGCCCCGGCGTCACCCTTGGAATTGTAGAAATCCCAGCGGAACTTCAGGTCCGGTTGGCTGGTTGGGCGACGGACCGGCGTGAATCCATTCGGCGGCGACTGCCACGCCCGCAGAGATCGCTGGGCGGCCTGTCGCACCGGCAGGCTCGGATCTGCGGCCAGGCGCTCGGCCAATCGCTTGCCGGCCGCGCCCAGGCCGGGAGCCAGCCGGGCCGCCGCCTCGCGCAGCGGCACCCACGGGGACTTGGTCATCGCGTCGAGTTCGGCCGCGTCGGCTGCCCCCGGGAAGCACTCGCCCATCGGTCGTTGCCACAGCCCGTCGGCCGGCGATTTCTCACCGTGAACGGTTCGTCCGGGCAAAATCCAGCGGTACAGCCCGAACGGTTCTTCCCCGTCCAGTCGGCGCAGCGCCTGGGCTGCCGACAGGGCGACGGTGATATCCTTGCCGGCCGCCGCCTCGGCCAGCGCCGGCCAGCCGCGAGCGTCCTTCAGCCAGCCGAGCAGCCAGGCGGCACGTACGGCCTCATCCCCGCCGGCGCCGAGCTTTCTCTCAAGCTCCCGCCGCTTGGCTTCGTTCGGCCGATGCACCACCAGCACACCGTTGATGATCTCAGCCTTGATGCCGGTCTGCTTCTCGAACTCAGCCGCGAGCATCACGGCGGCCACGTTCTCGCCCCCGACGCGGGCTCGGCCGCTGATGCCGTCAGTGATCGCCCACCGCAGCCCGGTCGCCTCGGCCAGCCGCCAGCCGAACTCATGTTCGTTCCACCAGCGAGTCTCCAGCGAGACCGTCGCCGACTGGTTCCCCGCCCAGGTGACCGACGACAAGGCTAACACCAGGATCATGCTCATGAACGCGTGTTGCATAGCTGTGGCCTCCGCATCGGTCATTGAACCCTCGCGTCTGGCGCAAGCATCGGAGCAAGCCATCGTAGCCGCACCAGCCACGCCAGACCACCCCAACGGCTCGACGGCGAGCGTTCCGGACCTAAACCGGCCATCGCTGTCAGGCCCGTTCGCATCCTGTTGCCGCCGACCACATTGGCCCCCCAGTTTCACCGTTCATATCGCACTTTCCGCCCCTGCATGGCCGGGCAAAAAGACTCGGAATTCTGGCCGGAATCATGCCTCGATTCCCTTGCCTGTTGGCCCCCATAGCGTAAGTCATGCCTGACCTTATTCGAGGAGACGCCAATGGTCGCCAACAACGCACAGACGCCGAACTGGAAGGTCGTGATGGCCGAACGCCAGCGCGAAGAGAGCCGGAACCTTACCCTCGCCCGCCGCGGCCTGAACGACGACCTGGCCCCCGACCTGTATGCCGCCGACCGGGCCATCCGAGTCGAGGCCTACCGCCGCCAGGTCGAGGCCGCCGGCCGGATCACCGAGTGGCTGCCCGCCCAGGCCATGCAGCGCGACCGCGACCGGATGGCCAGGAAGGGCGTCCAGTATCGTTGGTTCGCCACGCGATAGGCGGCCGGGAATTCTCGGAATCCCAGCCGGAATTAACTGGATGGTGTTTGCGAATCTCGCCCTCATGTCCATCAGGAACATCGAACCACGAACAAGGAGAACGATGCGATGAAGACGACGAAGACCAGGATGACGAACGCGACGATTACCGCGAGATACCTGACCACGAAGAACCGCGCCGGCCGCCGGCCGATCGAGGCCCTGGGCTGGAAACGCCTGGCCGCGATCTACCGCGCCACCGACGACCCGGCCGTCTGCCGGGCCAGCCGGCCGGTCAGGTAGCCCTTGAAGAACAGGTCCAGCAGCCGGCTGAAGCTGGCCACGCGGGCGAAGGAGATGTCGGACCCGAAGCCGCGGGAGATCAGCAGTCCCAGCCTGTCCACGTCGGCCTTCAGGGCGGCCAACATCGGCCGACCGACGTAGCCGTCTTCGCCGGGCCGGCGGGACAGGGCCGCCAAGTGTTCGAAGGTCGCCGGCCGGCCGGCAACCGGGGGCCCCTCATCCGGCTCCTCGCCGGCGGCCGGGGCGTCCTCGGTGCGGCGGTCGGCCTGGAGTTGAGCAACGTCGGCTTGGCTGAGGATCGGGACGTAGTTGGCCAGCGGCCGTCGGGGCAGCCAGCCGGCGCCGGGAATTCCCCTCTCGGTCATGGAGGCGGCCAGGATCGCAGAGGACAGGGCGTCCGGGGGCCGCTGGCCGTCGCCAAGCTGGAGTTGAAGACCGCAGCAGTCAATCGGCGGGTCGAGCAGGCCGGCCGGGGCGGACTTCTCAGGATACAAGCCGAACCATGCGGCACTCGGCAGAGCCCGTCCAAACCGCCGGGCCTGGTCAGACATCGCCAGGCGGAGCCTGTGGGCGTCGTGGCGGCTGAGGAAGCGGTTGCAGGCCCAGCCGTCCGAGCTGCGCAGCCAGGAGGCCAGCGGACGGCGCTTGGCCTGCTCGACCTGCCGTTCCAGTGCCCTGTAGACCTCTGCGAAGCGGCCGCCCAGCATGTCGTTGCCGCGGATCGTCAACTCCCAGGCAAGGTTGAGCCCCATCAGGCCGACATGGGTATCGACCAGCCATTGCTCGATCTGCCGGGCCTGTTCGCGGATGGCCTCCAGGCAGACCGGGCCGGAGTCGGCGAGGATCACGAACCGCCCGCCGGCGTTCAGCACGAAGTTGACCGTGGGCAACCCGATGGCCCGAAGCAGCCGCTGGACCACCGCCTCGGTCAACGCCGAGATGTAGAAGGAGCCGCCGCGGTAGCTGCGGGCGATGCCCCGGCGCTGCTCGGCCGGCAGGTCGAAGATGAACCCCTGAATCCCCGACAGGCTGCCGACGACGAAGCGGAACTTGAGGGCCTTGCGGTCCTGGATGGCGGACCTGTCGAGGTCTCCCCGCCGGCTGTGGAAGCGGTAGATCGCGCAGGCGATTGCCGCCGTTACCGCGGCGTGGTCGTGGAGGGACACGTCCGGCCGGTCCATCGTGGACGCGGCCACGAGCGTCTGGAACTGCTCGGAGAATCCGGTCACCGCCTGGACGGCCAAGTCCGGTTCCAAGTCGCGAAGATTCAGAGACTCGGCATGTTCAATCAGCCGCGCGGCCAGGTCCGGCCAAGCGCCCTCGACCGCGGCGGGGGACGGACTGCCATCGGGCAGCAACTCCGCTGCCCCGGTCAGGGGCCGGGGCAGCCAGGCCAGCGGCTTGGCCGCGGGGCCGCCGTCCTTGAGCCGGAGCTGACAGAAGGCAGACTGGAGGGCGACGGACCGGAAGCCGCTGGCGGTGGCATCTGCGTCGTCGGGGCGGCGGTCGTGGCCGCTGTCCGCCTGGCGCAGCGGGTCGGGCGGACGCGGCCAGACGGGTCGGCCGACCTCGACCACCCCGCCGCCTTCGCCCGACGTCAGACGGCCGGCTGGCGGTGGCGGAAGAACCTGGATGCCCTGACTGCCCGCGAGCTGTCCGGGATCGTCGAGGCATTCAAGGCCATGCTCGCCCGGCGGGCCGGCCTGACTCCGCCGCTTGCTGCTGGGCCGAATATCGAAGGCATACTGAGGGCCTAAGAGACCCTCTGCTCGACGGGACGCCGATCAGGATGGGACGGCTGGATTTGCCGCTGGGCATGGAGGCACGGGTTGATGGCGGACGTGGATGACTTTCTGGTCGACGAGGATGCCGGCGACTGTGGCTGGCCCCGGCCCCAGGCGGCGGCGCCCATGCCGATACTGTTGACGATGCGGCAGGCCGGGCAGGTGATGGGCCTGAGCGAGCGGACCATCTGGGGGCTGGTGAACGATGGGGAGCTGCCCGCCGTCCGCTTCGGCCGGGCGGTGCGGATCGCCTACGATGATCTGAAGGCCCTGGCCGAGCGCCGCAAGGTCCGCGGCGGCGAGAAGTAGGCCGCGTCCGGGCCTACTTGACAGCTTCGTAAGGCTGTGCTATGTTCCCTGTATGAGCAAGAAACCCATGACTCTCAGCGAGCAACTGCGAACAGCGATCCTGACAGCCCCGATGAGCCGCTACGCCATGTCCAAGCGCCTCGGCCTGTCGGAGGCCCAGTTGTCCCGTTTCGTTAACAAGGTGTGCGGGCTGGGCCTGGGGACCATCGACCAGATAGGGCAACTGCTGGACCTGGGATTGACCATGAAGGACCGGCCGCTCCAGCCGCGGGGGCGGGCCTCAAGGAAAGGCGGTGCGTGATGGCGAGTCTGAGCTACAACCCCAAGACAGGCCGGGCGACGATCCAATACGTCGCCGCCGATGGCCGGCGGCCGAGCATCCGGCTTGGAAGATGCACGAAGCGCCAAGCCGAGGCCGCCCAACTTCACGTCGAGGACCTGATCGCCTGCCTGACCACCGGCGGGTCGCCCAAGACCGCAACCGCCGAATGGTTGGCCGACGTGCCGAGGATCATCCGCAAGCGATTGGAGCGGGCCGGCCTGGTCGGCTCCCGCCGGCGGCCGGAGACGCCGATGCTGGGTGCATGGGTGGCCGGTTACGTCGAGGGCAGGCCCGACGTGAAGCCGGCGACCGCGACCGTCTACGGCCACACCCGGCGGAACCTCGTGGAGTTCTTCGGCGAGTCGCGGCGGCTGGACCAGATCACCCCCGCCGACGCCGACGCTTTCCGCGTCCACCTGAAGGCCAAGGAGAAGCTGGCGGACAACACCGTGCGGCGGCGGCTCGGGATCGCCAAGCAGTTCCTCCGGGCTGCCGTCCGCAAGCGGCTGCTGGTGAGCAACCCGTTCGACGGCCAGCCGACCCAGGTCCGGGAGAACCAGAGGCGGGCCTACTTTGTCAGCCGCGAGGAGACCCAGGCGGTGCTGGAGGCCTGCCCGTCGGCCGCCTGGCGGCTGGCCTTCGCCCTGTGCCGCTTCGGGGGGCTGCGGTGCGCCTCGGAGGTGGTGCGGCTGAAATGGGCCGACATCAACTGGGAGAAGTCACGCTTCACCGTCCACGCCAGCAAGACCGAGCACCACGCCGACGCCGGCATCCGGGTCGTGCCGATTTTCCCGGAGCTTGTGCCCTACCTGCGGGATGCCTTCGAGGCGGCCGATCCGGGGGCGGTCTACTGCTGCCCGCAGTTCGCCAACGCGAATCAGATGTATCGCAAGACGTTCATGGCGATCATCGCCCAGGCCGGCCTGACGCCCTGGCCCAAGCTGTTTCACAACTGCCGGGCCAGCTGCGAGACGGAGTTGGCCGAGGAGTATCCGGTGCAGGTCACCGCGGAGTGGATCGGCCACATGCCGACGGTCGCGGTGAAGCACTACCTCCAGGTGACCGAAGAGCATTTCAACAGGGCGACGGCGGGGTCGAAAAAAGCGGTGCAGAAAATGGTGCAGTCCGGCGCAGAACCGGCTCGCATGGAGCCGCAGGACCGGCCAGGAAACGCAAAAAAAGCCGGTTTTCAGGGGAATTCGTGCAATCCAGTGGGCGATACAGGACTTGAACCTGTGACCTCACGGGTGTGATCCGTGCGCTCTAGCCAACTGAGCTAATCGCCCGAGACGTTCTGCCGCCGCAGGCGGTGGCCTGGGCGGCGGCGGTTCAGCTTTTCTTGATCTGCGCGGACTCCTCGTCCTCGGCCGTTCCGGCGGTGTCGACTTCCTTCTTCACCGAATCGACCTCGCTGCCGATCCCCCTGAGTCCTTTCTTGAACTCGACCAGGCCCTGGCCCAGACTCCGCCCGACCTCCGGCAGCCGCCGCCCGAACAGCAGCAGCGCCACGATCAGGATCACCACCAGTTCCATCGGCCCCGGCGTCCAGATCGCCAGCATTGTCGACATCCCGCACCTTCTTTCAGCCCGCAGGAAAAGCGGGCTTCATTCATTATAAGTTCCACCCGGGCCCTGTCAATGCGGCGTGGCAGGGTCTGGACCGCCGCGGCGGATGGGCTTAGAATTCACGGATGCGGTCATTGAAGGGAGCCGCTTCGCCGTGGCAACCAGCGACCCACAGCCTGCCGATCGACTGCTGCACGTCTGCCCGGACCCGGCCTTGGCTGGGCAGGTGCAGGGCGTGGCCGAGCGTGCGGGCCTGGCGTATCAGCGCTGCCCGGACGCCTTTGCCGCCGCGCTGGCGCTGCTTCGCCGGCCGCCGGACGGCGGGATCCTGCTGCTGTCGCTGGACGGGCTGGCGCGGGTGGAGTTCGACGTGGCCCGCTGGGCGAGGGGGCGGTGGCCGAACCTGCTGATCTGGGCCCACGGCTCGGCGGACCGGTTGAACGGGCAGACGGCGGACGCGGGACTGCGCCTGGTCGAACTGGGGCGACTGGCGGGCCTGATCGGCAGCCTGAGCGACCATGAACACGTCGGCAACGGTCATGCCTGGGGGCCGGCGCCTGGCCCGGGATTGACTGAGGAACAGCGTATCGGGCGCCATTTGGAGTCAAGCGGGTCCGAATCGCCGCCGCTGGTCCGGCCGGCGCCGGCCGTGCCGGCGAGTGCGCGTCGGCCGACGGTTGCGGCGGAATCCTGGCGACCCGCGGAGCCGGCGAGCGAATTCGAGTGCACCGAGCTGCCCGCGGCGCCGGCGGGTCCGATTCAGACGCCTGAGCCCATGGCCAGTGCGCCGCGGACGGACGCCCCAGCCCCGCAGTCCCCCGAGACTCCCGGCCTGCGGGTGCATCGGCCGACCGAGAACGAACTTCAACGCCCGATAATCAGCGCGGCGGAAATGGAGGCCCTGCTGGGCCCGACGGAGGGGGACGATGCCGCCTGCTGAGAATGCGCCTGGGCAGTTGCTGCTGGTCGGCCCGCCAGCGGCCGAGCCGATCCGTCGGATGCGCCGCCAGGCCGAAACGGGCGGCTGGTCCGTGCGGCAGGCGTCCGACGGCTTCGAGGCGCTGGAGGCGGTGATCGGCGACAGCCGGCTGGAGGCGGTGCTGGTGCCGGCCGAGGAGTTCCATCCACGGGTCGCGGCCCTGGCGCGGTCGTTGGGCGAGGCCCGGCCGGACCTGCCGATCTACCTGGTCTGCCCGGCGTGGCTGGAGCCTGAGGCCCGGCAGATCGCCCGCGGGCAGACGGGGGTGGACTATCTGGTCGACCCGCTGGGACCGCGGGACTGGGCGTCGATCCGCGGGCGGCATGGGGGGCCTGGCCCGGACGACGGGCCCGCACTGGCCGACGCGACGCCGCGGAGTGATCTGTCGCGTCTGGAGGAGCTGCTGGAGCAGACGGGCGGGTCGAGCCGGCAGCTCCTGGGCGCGGCGGCGGCGTGGGCCAGTGCCCGGCTGAGCGGTCGGACCGTCCGCGTCCGCTGGGCGGCCGAGTCGGCCAAATACCCCCCCGACGGACCCGATCCGCACGCCGGGCGGACTTATCCGTTGTCGATCACCTCCGGGCGGGCGCACGGCGAACTGGTGGTCTGGGGCGACGGGGCCGATGCGGCGTCGGCCCGACAGGTGGCCGGACCGCTCGGGCGAATCCTGCTGCTGCGAGACCAGTTGGCCGAGTTCCGCCGAATGGCCTACACCGACCACCTCAGCGGGGCCTACAACCGCCGCTACCTGATGCTGTCGCTGGAGCGGCTGATCGAGCGGGCCCGACGGGAGGACTTCCGCATCACCCTGCTGATGTTCGACATAGACGATTTCAAGCGGTACAACGATACGTACGGCCATTCGGTGGGCGACGAGATCATCGTGGACGTGGCTCGGCTGATGCGGCAGACCAGCCGGCCTCACGACGTGGTCGCCCGGATCGGGGGCGACGAGTTCGCGGTGCTGTTCTGGGACGCCGGGCCCCCGCGCCAGCCGGGCAGCCGCCACCCGTCCGAGGCCCAGGGGGTCGCCAACCGGTTCCGGCGGGCGCTGGCCAGTCACCGGTTTCGCTCGCTGGGACCGGAGGCCCGCGGGACGCTGACGATCAGCGGGGGATTGGCCGGTTTTCCACGGGATGCGGCCGACCCGGAGGGTCTGCTGGCGGTCGCCGCCGGGGGATTGAAGGCGGCCAAGCGAAGCGGCAAGAATCGCATCTATCTGGTCGGCAGGGAGCCGGGCGATGCGGCCCGCCAGACCTGCACGTGACCCTCGTGCGACCCGTCGAATTTGGCTCACTCACCCGCTTGACGCCAACCGATATTGGAAATAATCTACAGGTTCAGTCGGCCATCGGCCGGGAGGCTGGACGTGCGGACGATTTCTCATCCCAGACGAGGCGCTCGACCCGGCGCAACCGGGGCGGGCCTTCCGCGTCGCGGACCGGCCCCGGTCCGCGAGGTCCGGGGTGCGATCGTCCGCGCGGGTATCGGCGTAGCGGTATCCAGCGTGTAGGGCCGCCCCATCCCGACGCGTCGGGGTCGGGCGTGCCGGCCCAGGCCGAGCCCGGCGCCATGAATCGCCAGCCGCCCTGAGGCCTGTCCACCTGTCCTCAGGGCGTTTTCACGTCCCCAGGCAGGACCGAAGCTTGCGGCATCGCGGTTCGGCCGCCGGATCAACGGCGGGCCCGGACGGGGGACGGCGGCCGCGGGCGCCGACACGCGGGATCCCTGGTTGCCGGGCACGGCGGCCGGGTCCCCGCCAAGGACCGCACACATGACCAACCAGACACGAATCACGATCTACGACACGACCCTCCGCGACGGGACCCAGGGCGAGGGCGTGTCGCTGTCGCTGGACGACAAACTGATGATCGCCGCCCGGCTGGACGACATCGGTTTCGATTACATCGAGGGCGGCTACCCGCTGAGCAACCCCAAGGACGTGGCGTTTTTCGCCGAGGCCGCGGGCCGGGCCTGGAAGCACGCCCGCATCGCCGCCTTCGGGATGACCCGCCGCCGCGACGCGGCCGCCTGCGACGACGTCGGGCTCAACGCCATGATCGACGCCCGCGTGCCGGTCTGCACTCTGGTCGCCAAGACATGGGACATGCACGTGACCGAGGTGCTGCGGGTCAGCCTCGAGGACAACCTGGCGATGATCCGCGACTCGGTGGCGTACCTGAAAGGCAAGGGCCGCGAGGTCATCTACGACGCCGAGCACTTCTTTGACGGGTTCCGGGCCAACGAGGACTACGCCCTGCGGACGCTGGGGGCGGCGGTCGAGGCCGGCGCCGACATGCTGGTGCTGTGCGACACCAACGGCGGGTCGCTGCCGGACGACGTCGAGCGGATCGTCGCCCGCGTCGGCTCGCAGACGACCGTGCCGCTGGGCATCCACACGCACAACGATTCGAGCCTGGCGGTGGCCAACGCCCTGGCCGCCGTCCGCGCCGGGGCGGCCCAGGTGCAGGGCACAATCAACGGCATCGGCGAGCGCTGCGGCAACGTGGACCTGACCAGCGTCGTGCCCAACCTGAGGCTGAAGATGGGGCGGGATTGCCTCAGCGAGCCGGGCTGCCGGCGGATGACCGAGCTGAGCCGCTACGTTTACGAGGTGGCCAACCTGATCCCGCGGGAGAATCAGCCCTTCGTCGGCTCCGGATCGTTCGCCCACAAGGGCGGCATGCACGTGCACGCCGTGCAGCGGGTGGCCCACAGCTACGAGCACATCCGCCCGGAGTCGGTGGGCAACAGCCGCCGCGTGCTGATCAGCGAGCTGAGCGGGGTGTCCAGCGTGGCCGGCAAGGTCTCCGGATACGCCATCGCCGACCGCGCGGTTCTGCGCTCGATCCTGGACACGGTCCAGGACCTGGAGAACGAGGGCTACCAGTTCGAGGCGGCCGAGGCCAGCTTCGACCTGATCGTCCGCAAGGCCGTCGGGCGCTACCATCGCTTCTTCGACCTGGACCACTATCGGGCGATCGTGCTGAAGGAGGGCGGCGACCGCCCGATCACCGAGGCCACCGTCAAGCTCCGCGTCGGCGACGGGCACTGGGAGCACCGGGTGGCCGAGGGCGACGGTCCGGTGAACGCCCTGGACACGGCGCTGCGGCTGGCGATCCAGGACTACTACCCGGCGCTGACGCAGATGCAGTTGGTGGACTACAAGGTGCGGGTGATCAACCCGCGGGCCGCCACCGCCGCCCGCGTGCGGGTCATCATCGAGTCGTCCGACGGCAGGAACCGCTGGGGCACGATCGGCGTCAGCGAGAACATCATCGACGCCAGTTGGACCGCCCTGGTGGACTCAATCGAATACATGCTGCTGTGCTGCGAGGATCGCCCGGCGGACGGTCCGGCCCAGTCCGGTCCCGCCGTGGCAGCCGCTCCGTCGAGCGGCCCGACCGGAAAGACCTGACCCCATGAGCCAGACAGACCGCCGGACAGCCGACGACTCCTTGGACCTGCCCCCCGTCTACGACCCGGCGGCGGTGGAGGGGGACGTCTACCGGATGTGGGAGCAGGGGCGGTACTTTCACGCCGAGCCCGACCACGCCCGGTCGCCCTACTGCATCGTCATCCCCCCGCCCAACGTGACCGGGGCCCTGCACCTGGGGCACGCCCTGAACAACACGCTCCAGGACATCCTGGTCCGTTTCCGCCGCATGCAGGGCTTGGCGGCCATGTGGCTGCCCGGCACCGACCACGCGGGCATCGCCACCCAGTCGGTCGTCGAGCGCCGCCTCCTCGATGAGGAGGGCAAGACCCGCCGCGACCTCGGACGCGACGGGCTGGTCGAGCGCATCTGGGCGTGGAAGGAGCAGTACAACAACCGCATCCTCAGCCAGCTCAAGATGGTGGGCTGCTCCTGCGACTGGGACCGCACGCGCTTTACCCTGGACGAGGTCTGCGCCCGCGCCGTGCGGCACACCTTCTTCCGCATGTTCAAGGACGGGCTGATCTATCGCGGGCTGCGGCTGGTCAACTGGGACACCCATCTCCAGACCGCCGTCGCCGACGACGAGGTTTATCACGAGACGGTGCGGGGCGCCTTCTGGCACCTGCGCTACCCGCTGATCGATCCTGGCCCGGACGACCCCCGCTGGCTCGTCGTGGCGACCACCCGTCCGGAGACCATGCTGGGCGACACGGCCGTCGCGGTGAACCCCTCCGACCGGCGCTACGCGCACCTGGTCGGTCGCAAGGTGATGCTGCCGCTGCTGGAGCGCCCGATCCCGATCGTCGCCGACGCCTGGGCCGACCCGGCGCTGGGCTCGGGGTGCGTGAAGATCACCCCCGCGCACGACTACAACGACTACGAGGTCGGCCGCCGGCACGGACTGGCGATGATCAGCGTGCTGAACCTGGACGGGACGATCAACGCCAACGGCTGACCGTACGCGGGGATGGACCGCTACGCGGCCCGCAAGCGGATCGTCGACGACCTTCAGTCGGCCGGACTGATCGAGCGGATCGAGCAGCGCGATGTCGAGATCGGGCACTCCGACCGTTCGCGCACGCCCATCGAGCCGCTGCTGAGCGAGCAGTGGTACGTGCGGATGGGCGAGCTGGCCGAGCGGGCCATGGAGGCGGTCCGCGACGGGCGGGTCAAAATCGCCCCCCCCCGCTACGCCAGGACCTACCTGGACTGGCTGAGCGAGAAGCGCGACTGGCCCATCTCCCGGCAGCTCTGGTGGGGCCACCGCATCCCGATCTGGTACTGCGAGACGGCCAACGAGACCGAACTGAGACGGACCTTCGAGGAGGACGACGACGTCGCCTGGCGGTGGGACGAGGAGCACTCGCGCTGGCTGATCTGCGCCGAGGAGGCCGACCTGCCCGACGACCTGATCTCCGGGCACCGCCTCCATCAGGACCCCGACGTGCTGGACACCTGGTTCAGCTCCGCGCTGTGGCCGTTCAGCACGCTGGGCTGGCCCGGCCGACCCCCCGCCCTGGATTACTGGTTCCCCACCAGCGTGCTGGTGACCAGCCGCGACATCATCACCCTGTGGGTCGCCCGCATGGTGATGATGGCCCTGTACAACCTCAACGAGGTGCCGTTCCACGACGTCTACATCCACACCAAGATCCTGGACGGCCAGGGCCAGACCATGAGCAAGTCCAAGGGCAACGGAGTGGACCCGGCTGACATAATCACCCTCTTCGGCGCCGACGCCCTGCGCCTGACCCTGGCCGAGATGACCACCGAGACCCAGGACGTCCGCCTGCCCGTGGACTACCGCTGCCCGCACTGCCGGGCCGTCACCCCGCAGGACCGCGACAACATGACCGTCGCCACGCTGGACTGCTCGGCCTGCGGCCGGCCTATGGCCACCCGCTGGGCCGACGAGCCGACCCAGCAGCGGGTCGGACTGGCCCTGCTGACCAGCGAGAAGTTCGAGTTCGGGCGGAACTTCTGCAACAAACTGTGGAACGCCAGCCGCTTCGCCCTGATGAACCTGGAGAACACCCCGCCGTTCCCGGGCAACGGGGAGCTGACCCACCCGGCCGACCGCTGGGTCCTGTCGCGGCTGAGCGCGACGGTCC
>JAANMW010002745.1_pt1 | contig 15123 bp, 13 predicted proteins | sample 7279671 | NCBI WGS metagenome assembly JAANMW01 (sample SAMN14094541, study PRJNA606508) | bioreactor metagenome | isolation source: A lab-scale SPAN reactor treating ammonium-rich wastewater day 247 | place: Ireland: Galway | collected 2017-09-19
AGCGCCTGCGCGAGAACCGCAGTGCCCTGTGGCGCTGGCTGGTGGCGGGTTTCTGCATGATGCAGGTCATGATGTACGCGTGGCCGGCCTACATCGCCCAGCCCGGCGATCTCAGCCTGGAAATGGAGTCGCTCCTGCGCTGGGCCTCCTGGGTCATCAGCCTGCCCGTGGTGCTGTTCGCCTGCGGGCCGTTTTTCTCCAGCGCCTGGGCCGATGTGCGCCACCGCCGCATCAGCATGGACCTGCCGGTGGCGCTGGGCATGGGGATCACATTCGGCATCAGCACCCTGGGCACTTTCGCCCCCGAAGGTGTGTTCGGGCGCGAGGTGTACTACGACTCGCTGACCATGTTCGTCTTCTTTCTGCTGACCGGGCGCTTGCTGGAGCTGCGCCTGCGCGACCGCACGGCCGGCGCCCTGGAGGCACTGATGAACCGCCTGCCGGACAGCATTGAGCGGCGCGGCAGCGATGGCGGTTTTTCGCGCGTTGCGCTGCGCCGGCTGGTGCAGGGCGACGTGGTGCGCGTGCTCCCCGGCGAGGTGTTTCCGGCGGACGGCAGCATCGTGGCGGGGAATTCGCGCGTTGACGAAGCCTTGCTGACGGGCGAATCCACGCCGCGCTGGCGCACCGTGGGCGCGCAGGTGTCGGCCGGCAGCGTCAATCTGGAAGCAGCGCTGGAGGTGCAGATCCTGCGCCTGGGCCCCGATACGCGCTTTGGCGAGATCGTGGCCCTGATGGAAAGCGCCTCGCTGCAAAAGCCCCGCCTGGCCCAGCTGGCCGACCGCGTGGCGCGCCCCTTCCTGGTGGGCGTGCTGCTGGCGGCGCTCGGGGCGCTGCTCTGGTGGTGGCCGAGCGATCCGCAGCACGCCCTGATGGTGGCGGTGTCGGTGCTCATCGTCACCTGTCCCTGCGCGCTCTCCCTGGCCACGCCGGTGGCCATGCTCTCGGCCGCTGGCGCCCTGGCGCGGGGCGGCGTGCTGGTGCGCAACCTGCAAGCGCTGGAGACGCTCGCCGGCGTCGACACCGTGGTGTTCGACAAGACCGGCACGCTCACGCACGACCGCATGGCGCTCGCCCAGACGGAGCTGGCGCCCGGCTGGACGCAGGCCGCCGCGCTGGGCCTGGCGGCCGCGCTGGCGCGCCACTCCCTGCACCCGGCTTCGCGCGCGCTGGCGGCGGCCTACGAGGCCATGGCACCGGACGCAGGCCCCGCCTGGGAGGTGCTGGACGCGAGCGAGACGGCCGGGCGCGGCATCTCGGCGCAGGTGCGGCCTGCGGGCAGCACGGAGGCGCCACGTGCCGTGCGGCTCGGCTCGGCCGAACATGCCGCTGTGGAGCGGCCGGACCTGGACGGCGTCCAGGTGTCGCTGGCCTGGGCCGACGGCCCGCAGGCCGGACGCTGGTGCGCCCACTTCGCCTTGCAGGAGGATTTGCGCAGCGAGGTGCCAGCCTTGCTGCGCGCGCTGGCCGCTGCCGGTATCGGTGTCCAGGTCCTGTCTGGCGACCGGTCCGCCTCGGTGGCGCGCGTGGCCGAACGGGCCGGCATTGCCCAATGGCGCGGCGATTGCACGCCCGCCGACAAGCTGGAGGCGCTGCGTGCGCTGCAGGCGCGCGGGCGGCGCGTGGCCATGGTGGGCGATGGGCTCAACGATGGGCCGGTGCTCGCCGCGGCGCATGTGTCCTTTGCGCTCGGCAGCGCGGTGCCGCTCGCGCGCCTGCGCTCCGATTTCGTCCTGCTCAGCGGGCAGCTGCGCCTGGTGGGGCAGTGTGGCCTGCTCAGCCGCCAGACCATGCGCGTGGTGCGGCAGAATCTTTGGTGGGCCGCCGGCTACAACGCGCTGTGCGTGCCCCTGGCGGTGGTCGGGCTCATGCCCGCCTGGCTCGCCGGCCTGGGCATGGCGGCCAGTTCGCTGCTGGTGGTGGCAAACGCCGCCCGGCTGGCGCGCACCCTGCCGCCGCTGCACGCGGCAAGCGCTGCCCGGGCACTGCCCGTCGCGGCCGTTGCGCGCGCCTGAGCTGGAAAGGATTGCCATGGACATTCTCTACGTGCTCATCCCGCTCTCGGTCGGCCTGGTGCTGCTGGTGCTCCTGGCCTTGTGGTGGGCCGTCTACCGGGGCCAGTTCGAGAACGTCGACCAGGAAGCCGAACGCATTCTTCGGGACAATTGACAGCGGTCAAAAACACTACTTGCTGTCCGGTTAATACTTTCGCAGACTTCAGAGGTAATCGATGACTCCTTCAACAACAGCAAATGCCGGCTACTACAACGACACCGTGGTCCGGCAGTTTTCCATCATGGCCGTGGTGTGGGGCGTGGTCGGCATGCTGGTCGGCGTGCTTATCGCGTCCCAGCTCGCCTGGCCCGAACTCAATTTCGGCATCCCCTGGCTGAGCTATGGGCGCCTGCGGCCGCTGCACACCAACGCGGTGATTTTTGCCTTCGGGGGCAGCGCGCTCATCGGCACCAGCTACTACGTCGTGCAGCGCACCTGCCAGGTGCGCCTGTTCGCGGGGCCGCTCGCCGCCTTCACCTTCTGGGGCTGGCAGCTGGTCATCGTGGCGGCCGCCATCAGCCTGCCGCTGGGCTATACCACGGGCAAGGAATACGCCGAGCTGGAGTGGCCCATCGACATCCTGATCGCGCTGGTGTGGGTGGCCTACGCCATCGTGTTCTTCGGCACCATCGGCATACGCAAGGTGCGCCACATCTACGTGGCCAACTGGTTCTACGGCGGCTTCATCCTCGCCGTGGCCCTGCTGCACATCGTGAACAGCGCGGCCATGCCGGCCGGCTTCATGAAGAGTTACTCGGCCTACGCCGGCGTGCAGGACGCCATGGTGCAATGGTGGTACGGGCACAACGCGGTGGGCTTCTTCCTCACGGCGGGCTTCCTGGGCATGATGTATTACTTCATTCCCAAGCAGGCCAACCGCCCGGTCTACAGCTACCGCCTGTCCATCGTCCACTTCTGGGCGCTGATCTTCACCTACATGTGGGCGGGCCCGCACCACCTGCACTACACCGCGCTTCCCGACTGGACGCAATCGGTCGGCATGGTGTTCTCGCTGATTCTTCTGGCGCCCAGCTGGGGCGGCATGATCAACGGGATGATGACGCTGTCGGGTGCCTGGCACAAGCTGCGCGACGACCCGATCCTGCGCTTCCTGATCGTCTCGCTGTCGTTCTACGGCATGTCCACGTTCGAAGGCCCGATGATGTCCATCAAGACGGTCAACGCGCTCAGCCACTACACCGACTGGACGGTGGGCCACGTGCATTCGGGCGCCCTGGGCTGGGTCGGCCTGATCACCATGGGCTCGCTCTACTACCTCATCCCGCGCCTGTTCGGCCGCGAGAAGATGCATTCCGTCAAGGCGATCGAGCTGCACTTCTGGCTCGCCACCATCGGCATCGTGCTGTACATCGCCGCGATGTGGATCGCCGGGGTGATGCAGGGGCTGATGTGGCGCGCCGTGAACACCGACGGCACGCTGACCTACACCTTCGTCGAGAGCGTGAAGGCGACTTATCCGTTCTATGTGATCCGCATGCTCGGCGGTCTGCTGTATCTCGTGGGCATGGTGGTCATGGCCTGGAACGTCTGGGTAACGGCCAGTTCCGGCCGCTCGACCACCGTGGCGATCCCGGCCCTCAAGCCGGCCCATGCCTGAGTTCTTAGGATTGATTCATGTCCCAAACCAACAACGCTCCTAAAAAAGGTTTCTCCCACGAGAACGTCGAAACCAACAACTTCCTGATGATCGTGCTGATCGTCCTGGTGGTTGCGGTTGGCGGGCTGGTAGAAATCGTGCCGCTGTTCTTTCAGAAGTCGACCACCGAGCCGATCACCGGTCTCAAGCCCTACACGGCGCTGCAGCTGGTGGGCCGCGACATCTACCTGCGCGAGGGTTGCTACAACTGCCATTCGCAGATGATCCGTCCCTTCCGCGCGGAAACGCTGCGCTACGGCCACTATTCGGTGGCTGGCGAGTTCGTCTACGACCGCCCCTTCCAGTGGGGCAGCAAGCGCACCGGCCCGGACCTGCACCGGGTCGGCGGCAAGTACAGCGACGAGTGGCACCGCATCCACCTGAACAACCCGCGCGACGTGGTCCCGGAGTCCAACATGCCGGCGTATTCCTGGCTTGAAGGCACCAAGATCGAGCCCGAAGGGGTGGCGCCGCACATGAACGCGCTGCGCCGCCTCGGAGTGCCCTACACGGACGAAGAGATCGCCGCCGCGGCTGGCGAAGTCCAGGGCAAGACCGAAATGGACGCCATCGTGGCCTACCTGCAGGTGCTGGGCCGCACCCTCAAATAAACACCAGGAGGCCATGCCATGGACATCACGACCTTGCGCATCATTTTCACGCTGCTGTCGTTTGCCTGCTTCCTGGGCATAGGCGTGTGGGCCTATTCCAGCCGCAACCGCGAGCGCTTTGAAGAAGCCGCGCGCCTTCCCTTCGAACAAGATTGATCCGAGCTGCTCGGAATACGAGAACCTCCCATGAGCGATTTCACCCACAATTTCTGGTCGATCTACGTCGCCGGCCTGACGCTGGCCGGCATCATCGGCTGCCTGCTGCTGCTGTGGCTGACGGCACGCAAGAAGGTCGATTCCACTGCCGACAACACCACCGGCCACGTCTGGGACGAGGACTTGACCGAAATGAACAACCCCATGCCGCGCTGGTGGATGTGGCTGTTCGTTATCACCATCGTCTTCGGCCTGGGCTACCTCGCGGTCTATCCGGGCCTGGGCAATTTCGCCGGCAAGTTCGGCTGGACGGTGGTCAAGGAGTACCAGGAGGAAATGCAAAAGGGCGAGGCCGAGATCGCGCCGGTCTATGCCCGTTTCGCCTCCATGTCCACCGAGCAGCTGGCGGGCGATGCGCCGGCAATGGCCATCGGCGAGCGCCTTTTCATGAACAACTGCGCCCAGTGCCACGGCTCGGACGCGCACGGCAGCAAGGGGTTCCCCAACCTCACCGATGGCGACTGGCTCTACGGCGGGACGCCGGAGACGATCAGCGAAACCATCCACAACGGCCGTGTCGGCGTCATGCCGCCCATGGCGGCCGCGGTCGGTGCGTCGGAAGATGTGCGCAACGTGGCGCACTACGTGCTCAGCCTGTCGGGCAGCCCGAACGACTCGGTGCGCGCCTCGCTCGGCAAGGCCAAGTTCGTCGCCTGCGCCGCCTGCCATGGCATGGACGGCAAGGGCAACCAGGCGCTCGGCGCCCCCAACCTCACCGACGACATCTGGCTGCACGGCTGGGGCGAAGCCGCCATCACGGCCATGATCAACAACGGCAAGACCAACGAAATGCCCGCCCAGGCGGGTAAGCTGACGGAGCCCCAGATCCGGGTGCTCACCGCCTATGTGTGGGGCAAGTCGAACCGGCCGGCCGCCGCCCGCTGATGGTCGCCCCGCGGAGTCGCCGAGCCGGGTAACCGAGCTCTGCGCTCCGCTTTACGTCCCTGGCCAGCAAAGGTTTTGCGTTCCTGGCAATCTTGCCGATGCTGTGCTGAGTCTCCAGATTAGGTTTTCATGAATACCCCCGGCGCCAAGCCCCGCAAGGTCATCCCGATAGCACCGGTGGCATCGCAGCCGTCCGCCAAGGACGGCGGTGGGTCGCTCTACGAGGCGCAGAAAAAGGTCTACCCACGCTCCATCAGCGGGTTCTTTGCCCGCTGGCGCTGGGCCATGGTGTTCATCACACAGGCGGTGTTCTACGGCCTGCCGTGGCTGGAGTGGGGCCAGCGCCAGATGGTGCTGTTCGACCTCGGCGCGCGGCGCTTCTACATGTTCGGCCTGGTCCTGTACCCGCAGGATTTCATCTACCTCACGGGCCTGCTGATCATCTCGGCGTTGTCGCTGTTCCTGTTCACGGCGGTGGCCGGGCGCTTGTGGTGCGGCTTTGCCTGCCCGCAGACGGTCTACACCGAGATCTTCATGTGGATAGAGCACAAGGTCGAAGGTGAGCGCAGCGCGCGACTGCGGCTGGACCACGGCCCCTGGAACTTCGAAAAGATCTGGAAGAAGTCGCTCAAGCAGACGCTGTGGGTGCTCATTTCGGTCTGGACCGGCTTCACTTTCGTCGGTTACTTTGTCCCGATCCGGCAACTGGGCTCGGAACTGCTGGCACTGCAGGGCAGCTGGCAGATGTTCTGGGTGGCGTTCTACGGCTTCGCCACCTATGGCAACGCCGGCTTCCTGCGGGAGCAGGTGTGCAAATACATGTGTCCGTACGCGCGCTTCCAGAGCGCGATGTTCGACAAGGACACCATGATCGTCACCTACGACGAAGGCCGCGGCGAGCCGCGCGGCCCGCGCGTCAAGACGGTGGACTACAAGGCCAAGGGCCTGGGCGACTGCATCGATTGCACGCTGTGCGTCCAGGTCTGCCCGGTCGGCATCGACATACGCGACGGCCTGCAGTACGAGTGCATCGGCTGCGGCCTCTGTGTGGACGCGTGCGACAGCGTGATGGACAAGATGCACTACCCGCGTGGACTGATCCGCTTTTCCACGCAGAACGCCGTGGCCAAGGGCTGGGGCAAGGCGGAAATCCTGCGCCACGTGCTGCGGCCCCGCGTGCTCATCTACTCCGGCATTCTGATCGCGCTGTGCCTGGGCATGCTCGCCAGCCTGGTGACGCGCACACCGTTCAAGGTGGACGTGGTGCGCGACCGGGCGGCGCTCTCGCGCGTGGTCGCGGGGGGCAAGCTGGAAAACATCTACCGGCTGCAGATCATGAATGCCACCGAAGCCACGCGGCGCTACCGCATCACGGCGTCGGGGCTCGATGGGCTGGAACTCGCGTCGGAGCCGGAATTCGAGCTCGAAGCGGCCCAGTCGCGCTGGGTGCCGGTCAATCTGCGCATCCCCTACGGCTCCGCCGCGCCGGGTTCGCACACCGTGCACTTCCGCATCGAGGCGGTCGGCACGAACGACCAGGTTCAGGAAAAATCCGTGTTTCTGGTGCCCCGTTGACCGGATGGCACCGCGCTTTGGATGGTTCTTATATGACACATGCTTCCTCCCCCGCATCGCTCCGCCCCGAGCCGTGGTGGAAGTTCGGTTTTGTCTGGCTGGTGGTGGGCGGCCCGGCGGTGGTGGTCGTGGCATCCTTCGTCACCCTGTGGCTGGCGCTGCGGACGCCCGACCCGGTGGTTGATGAGAATTACTACCAAAAAGGGATCGCCATCAACAAGGCCCTGGAAGAAAAAGGCCAGAACCTCGCACCCGCCATGCGCGGCCGCAACCATGCGGCGACGCCGGCCCAGGATGTGCCGCGCTGAATGCGCGCCCGTAACCCCCTGATAAGGAAGCACGCCGATGTGGACGCAACGCCTGATGTGGATCGCCTGGCCGGCATTTTTGGCCGCCTGCGTGCTGGAAATGCTGGTGTTCGCCCTGGTCGACCCGAGTGACCTGCACTGGTCCGGCCAGCCCCTGGCCTTTTCGCGCGAAGGCACCTACACGCTGGCCTTTTTTGTCTTCTGGGCGTTGACCATGGCGTCCAGTGCATTGACGACGCTGCTGTCCTTTTCGCCGTTCGAAGTCAACCGCTGCCCGGTGCCCAATGCGGCGCGGCCGGACGACTGCCGCAAGGTTCCCCCACTGCGCACCTGAAGCGCACCACCGCCATGCCCCAGGCCGCCGCCCCCGCCGCTGCTTTTTCCACCTGCGATTTCTGCGACCTGCACACGCAGGAGCAGGGCGGCCCGTTTCGCGTGCTGCCACCCGGCCTGCAGTCGTTCGGCGGGCGCACGGCTTTTTTCGGCCAGGTGAGCACGGTCCAGTGCTTTGAAGACAATTCGCTCGTCAAGGCGGCGCTTGACACCCCCGGCGCCGGCCGGGTGCTGGTGGTCGATGGCGCCGGGTCGCTGCGCCGGGCGCTGGTGGGCGGCAACGTGGCCGCCGCCGCGGCGCGCAACGGCTGGGCCGGCGTGGTCGTCCATGGCTGTGTACGCGATGCAGAGGAACTGGCCGCTGCAGCCGTGGGCATACGGGCGCTGGGCCTTGTGCCCATGCCCACCGTCAAGCGCGGTGAAGGCCAGCGCGACGTGCCGGTCGCCGTGCTCGGCGTCTGGATACACCCGGGCGACTGGCTGTACGCCGACCAGGACGGGGTGGTCGTGAACGACACCCCCTTGCACGCCGGCTGATCCGGCCAGGGGCCGGCGCGTCAGCGCCGGAAGCGTTCGCCGTTGAAATACGTCAGCTCGACGAAGTCCGTGCCGTTGTGGTCGTTCGGGCCGTAGCCGACCTCGAACCCGCCCAGGTCGTACGGCCGCATCCCGTGCATGGCATTCACCAGCCGTTCGCGGCTGTCGGTGCGCCCGGTGCGGCGCAGCGCTTCCAGCAGGATGCGCGCATTCACATAGCCTTCGAGCGAGGAATAGCCGGGCTCCACGTCGCCGAGCTTCTTCAGCGCGTTGCGGTAGGCATAGACCACCGGCATGGCGGAGTTGTTCGGGTTCGGCACCACTTGCGCCACCGTGATGCCGACCGCAGCATCGCCCAGTGCCGCAAGCAGTGGGCGCGAGCCGAGGAAGGAAATTGAGAACGCCGGCGCCTGCACGCGTTTGCGCAGGCCTTTGTAGAACGGAATCCCGAGCGCGCCGATGGCCAGCGACATCAGCGCCGTGGGTTGGAAGGCGACGATCTCCTCGATGCCGCGTGCCACGCCTTCGGGCGTTTCCTGGATGAGAAAAGCCTTCCAGTCCTGGTTCTTGTTCGCCTTGGCGGCGGCGTCGAAGGCCGCCAGCGTGGCCTTGCCGAAAGGGTTGTCGAAGTAGGCGACGGCGCACTTGGTGAAGCCGGTCGAGCCGATCTGGCGCGCGATCTTCGCCAGCTCGTGGGAATAGCTGGCGCGCGTGTGGAACACCAGCGGATTGAACGGCCGCAGCGCGTCGGAGCCGGTGGCCGGCGCAATCAGCGGCACCTTGGCCGGCACCAGCACCTGAAGCGCGCCCATCACGCTGGTCGTGCCGCCGCAGCCGAACATGCAGAAGACCCGTTCCTTCTCGATCAGCGCCTGGGTGTTGGCGGCCGCCTTCTCGGGCAGGCCGCCGTCGTCCAGGCTGACCAGTTCCACCCTTCGGCCGTCGATGCCGCCCTGTTCGTTCACTTCCAGGAAGGCGGCGGCAACGCCCTTGTTCATTTCCACGAAGGGAAACGCGAGCGGCCCGGTGAGCGCGGCGGTCTGTCCGATGCGCCAAGGCAGGGCCTGCGCACGCGGTGCCAGCGGGAGCGCGACCGGTGCCAGCGCAGAGGCCTGGAGAATGCGGCGGCGGGAAGGGTGACGGAGCGTTGCAGCGGGCATGGTGGTCTCGCGCGGTGAAGTGCGCCGGCATGCAAATCGGTCTGGCGCGGGCCGCAGTATCTGGCCATTCCCTGGACGCAATCCTTGGGGAAACCCTCTGCGCTGGTCGCCTTGGCGACTAGGGCCTGGTCCGCGCCGTCGTGGCTTCGGGCTTGGGGAGCGCCCCCCTGGGGCCGGCCCGCACGGCCTCGTCGGCCCGGGCGAGGAGCTTGGCGCACTCGGCGTCGTCCTCCGCCGCGGGCACCGTGATGGGCACCAGGGCGAGGGCCGCCGGCGCGGCGATGGCCGCCGCCACGGCGGCGCCGGCGCGTGCCAGCAGCGGCCCGGCCTCGACGCCGACCTGGGGATCTATGAACGGCCCGCGCACGGTCAGCGGGGTGCGCAGCGAAAAGAACTTCCATTCCAGCGATTCCGGCTTGATGCGCAGGTCCACATGCTCATGGTCGAAATCCAGCGTGCCCACCGCCTCGACCACGGCCTCGTTGGTGCTGAGCTTGACGGAGCGGGTCTGGGCCATGCCGTCCTTCATGGCGAAGTCGGCGACGGCGCAGCGCAGCTTGACTTCCTTGTCGGCCCCGAACAGCTTGCTGACGATCACGCTGCCCAGGTTGAGCGCCGCCAGGTCGAGCAACTGCTTGGACAGCGTGCCGTCGCGCACATAGAGGCGCGCCTCGCCCGAGCTGCTCGCCAGCATGCTGGCGACGGAGTCGCCTTTGCCGGCCAGGGCGATGGCGCCGTCCATGCGGCCCAGGCTTTTCTCCATCAGCTCCACTTCGGGGAACAGGGCCGAGAGCTGCAAGCCCTCCACCGTCGCACGGACCTTGGCGTCCAGGGGGGCGCTGTGGCTGTCGAGCACCACCTGGGCGTCGATTCGCCCCTTGGCCACGCCGAAGCGCAGGGGACTGAGCGTGAGCTGCGCATTGCGCAGGATGGCGCGCACGCTGAGGTTGTCGAGCGGGAGCGCCGCCGGGCCGAGCAGGCTCTCGCCAATGAAAGCGATGTCCAGGTCCATCGCATCCCAGCGCCCGGTCGCGAAGCGGTCGTTGGGCAAGACTTTGCCGACGCGGGTTTTCTTCTTGTCGGCGCCGGCGCCTTCGGGTGTGCCGACCACGGGGCCCAGGTCGGCGAACTGGAGCTTGCGCGATTTTATGTGCCCTGTGAGACGTGGTCGCGGCTCGCCCGAGGTGTAGGTCAGGTGGCCCTCCAGGTCGCTCTTGCCCACGGTGCCGGTAAATTCTTCGTAGTCCCAGGTGGCCTGCTCGGGCTCCAGACTTCCCACCAGCCGCCCGCTGGTTTCAAAGGGTGGGGTGTTGGGCAGCACCAGCCCGGTCAGGTCGTACAGGTCGGCCATGGAATCGCTGGCCAGCGTGACCTGCAGGTCCACGCCCGAGAGCTTGCGCGGGTTGCTCAGGGTGCCGCGCGCCTGGGCGCGCGTCTTGCCGGCGCGCAGTTCGAAATCGACCGGATATTCCACCGCATCGCCGCGCAGCGAAAGCAGCTGGCCGGCGCGGCCGTGGCCTTCCAGCGCTGCGCCCCGGAACGTGCCTTTCAGGTCGATGCCCAGGCCGTAGCGCGCACCACGCTCGGTGCCGGCGGCGTCGTCCGGCTGGGTCTCGATGGCGGCGCGCAGCGCCACCTGCTGCGCCTGGTCCGCATACGCCAGGCGGGCCTGGGCCAGCCCCAGCTGGCGCACGTCCACCTGCCAGGGGTTGGGTTCGGGAGGCTCGGCTTCCTGTTCGCGCGGAAAGGTCCAGTTGTTGTCTCCGTCCTTCTTGCGCGCCAGGGCGACGTCCGGGCCAGTGAGTACCAGGGTGTCGATGAGCAGCACGCGCCCGAGCAGTGGCAGCAGGCGCAGGTGGGCGCTGGCTTGCGCCACCCGCGCCATCAAGGGCGGCGCTGTCTCGGCCGGCGCTTCCTGCGGCTCCGGGGCAGACAGGGCGGGGGGTTTGGCGCGCGCGTCCGGTGCGTCCAGCGCGCCGAAGCGGCCGAAGCCATCGCGGTTGGCCAGTTCCAGGCCGCTCGCCTCGACCCGCAGGCCCGGCACCCAATGGCGCCAGCCCGTATCGAGCGGTTGCGGCCAGACCCAATGCGCCTCCAGGTCGCCGGTGATGGCGAAATGCCGGCCCGTGGCCGCGCTCACGCGTTCGTTCACCCAGGGCCGGGCGCGGTTCCAGTCGGTCAGGCTCACGGCCAGCATGGCGACCAGCACCAGGAGCGGCACGGCTGCCACCAGCGCCAGACCGGCATACAGCCAGGGGCGGCGCGTGCGCGGGGGCTTGGGAGAGGAGGAAGACGCAGCGGGCGCGCCGGCAGTGTTTGCCATGGGTCCACATGCTAAGGCGGGTACCCGGTGCGACCGGGGTGCGGCGCCGCTTTGCCGCGTTTGTCCTACAGAGCGGGCCACGGCCGAACCTGCCCCTACAATTTTTGACCCGCCGCCGACCTGCCCGCGCCATGCACAACCCCCGCCGCCCACAAGTCCTGCCGATGCGCGACGGTGTGAGCCCGAGTTGCGTGATCCTGCCGTCCCAGGGCGCCGGCCCGGTGCTCGATTTCCTCTGCGCGCGCCTGCCCAAGGTGCCGCGGGAGGACTGGCTGCGGCGCATGGCCGCCGGCGAAGTGGTGGACGAGTTCGGTCGCGCGGTGCGCGCCGACGGTGTGTGCACGCCGGGGCTGCGCCTGTTCTATTACCGCAGCCTGGCGAGCGAGCCGCAGCCGCCCGGCGAAGAAGCTGGTGGCCGGCGACGTGCAGCGGGTCAGCGCCCGGGACGACTACCGCTACCCCACGGGCGGAGCCCGGGCCAAGGCCGAAGAAGGCGCCACCGGGTTCAAGGAGGAGGGCTTCTTCGAGTACCACCTGTACACGTTGCAGCAGCCGACGGACGTGCTGGAGAACGAGCAGAAGCAGGTGACGCTGCTCGAGGCGAAGAACGCCAAGGTGAAGAAGAAGCTCATCTACTACGGGCAGCAGTACTGGTACCGCGGCAAATACGGCGAGGTGCAGAAGAACCAGAAGGTCGGCGTGTACCTCGACATCGAGAACGCCAAGGCGAACGGCCTGGGTATCCCGCTGCCGAAGGGTACGGTGCGGGTCTACAAGGCCGACAAGAGCGGGGCCAAGCAGTTCATCGGCGAGGACCGCATCGACCACACGCCGCGCGACGAGAAGGTCCGCATCAAGATGGGCGAAGCGTTCGACGTGGTCGGGGACAGGAAGCAGATGGAGTGGCGCACGCTCGGGGTGTGCACCTCGGAGAGCACCTGGGAGATCGAGCTCCGGAACCACAAGGACAAGGCGAGTCGGGTGGAGGTCTACGAGCCGATCGGCGGCGACTGGACCATCATCGAGAGCACGCACAAGCACGACAAGAAGGACGTCTTCACCTTCACCTTCGACGTGGACGTGCCCGCCAACGGCAAGACCAAGATCAAGTACAAAGTGCGGGTGAAGTGGTGCTGAAGCGGGTGGGCGCGCTGGCCTTCGCGCTCGTGCTCGCCGCCTGCGGCGGCAAGGGGCCGGAGCACGCCAAGAACCAGGACGGCCCGGCGAAGGACAGCAAGTCGAGCGCGAAGCAGCGCGAGAAGGTCGCCATCACCGTCTACAACCAGAACTTCGGGCTGGTGCGGGAGATCCGGAAGCTCGATCTCGGGGAAGGCAAGGTGAGCCTGGAGTACCGGGACGTCTCCGCGCACATCCAACCAGAAACGGTTCACATCAAGTCGCTGGACGGCGACGACGCGCTGGCGGTGCTGGAGCAGAACTACCGCTACGACCTGCTCAGCCCGCAGAAGCTGCTCGAGAAGTACGTCGACAAGAAGATCAAGGTCTACCGCTACAACGAGCAGCTCGGGCGCGAGGAGATGAAGGAGGCCAAGGTGCTGGCGGTGGAGCAGGGCACCGTGCTGGAGATCGACGGCGAGGTGACCTACGGCTTCCCAGGGCGCTTCGCCTTCCCGGAGGTGCCGGCGAACCTGATCGCGAAGCCCTCGCTGGTGTGGCTGCTCGGCAGTAAGCGGGCCCAGCAGCGGGTGGAGGTCAGCTACCTGAGCCAGAACCTGAACTGGGTGGCGGACTACGTGATGGTGGTGGGAGCCGACGACAAGGTCGGCGACCTGAACGGCTGGGTGACGCTGACCAACCAGAGCGGAACGGACTACGAGAACGCCGAGCTGAAGCTGGTGGCCGGCGACGTGCAGCGCGTGCAGAGCCAGGTGATGACGCTCGACGAGAGCGGCTTCGGGCCCAACGACGCCACGATTCGCACGCGGCCGAACTTCAAGGAAGAGGGCTTCTTCGAGTACCACCTGTACACGCTCCAGCGACCGACGACGCTGCTGGACAAGGAGCAGAAGCAGGTGACCTTGCTCGAGGGCCACGACATCGGCATCGACAAGAAGCTGATCTTCTGGGGCGCCGAGTACTACTACCGGGGCAACTACGGGCAGGTGGTCTCGAACCAGAAGGTGGGCGTGTATCTCGACATCAAGAACAGCGAGAAGAACCACCTGGGCATGCCGCTGCCAAAGGGCACGGTGCGGGTCTACAAGGCGGACAAGAGCGGGGCCAAGCAGTTCATCGGCGAGGACCGCATCGACCACACGCCGCGGGACGAAGAGATCCGCATCAAGATGGGCGAGGCGTTCGACGTGGTGGGGGACCGAAAGCAGATGGAGTGGAACGCCATCGGCAGCTGCACGTCGGAGAGCGCGTTCGAAATAGAGCTCCGGAACCACAAGGACACGGCCGAGAAGGTGGAGCTCTACGAGCCCATCGGCGGCGACTGGGAGATGGTGCAGTCGAGCCATCCCCACGAGAAGAAGGAAGCGCACACGTTCACGTTCACGGTGGACGTACCGTCCCGCGGCAAGACCAAGGTCACTTACCGAGTGAGGGTGCGATGGTGCTGAAGAGAGTCTTGATCCTGGGCGTGCTCGCCATTACGCCCGCCGCGCTGGCCGGGCCGAAGAAGGTCTCAGGCAGCGAGCAGCGCAAGGAGGTGAGCATCACCGTCTACAACCAGAACTTCGGTCTGGTGCGCGAGGTGCGGGAGATCGACGTCGGCACCGGCACGGTGGACCTGGAGTTCCGGGACGTGGCGGCGAACATCCAGCCGCAGACGGTCTCGATCAAGTCGCTCACCGGCGGAAATTCGCTGTCCGTGCTGGAGCAGAACTACCGCTACGACCTGCTCACGCCGCAGAAGCTCCTGGAGAAGCACGTCGGCAAGAAGGTGCGGGTCTGGCGCTGGAACGAGAAGCTCGGCAAAGACGAGGCGTTCGACGCCGAGGTCCTGAGCGTGGCCGACGGCCAGACGGTGATGAAGATCAACGGCGAGGTCACCTACAACTTCCCCGGCCGTATCGCCTTCCCCAACGTGCCGGACAACCTGATGGCGAAGCCCACGCTGGTCTGGAAGCTGGACAGCAAGCAGGCAAAGCAGCAGGTCGAGGCGACGTACCTGACGCAGAACCTGAACTGGCGCAGCGACTACGTGTTCGTGATCAACGACGCGGACACGGCCGGCGATCTGACCGGCTGGGTCACGCTCACCAACAACTCCGGCGCCGCCTACAAGAACGCCAAGCTGAAGCTGGTGGCCGGCGACGTGCAGCGAATCAGCGGCGGCGAAGACTACGAGTACGAGCGCGCCGCCAAGAAGTCCGCAGAAGCGCCGGCACAGGACCGCTTCAGGGAAGAGAACTTCTTCGAGTACCACCTGTACACGTTGCAGCAGCCGACGGACGTGCTGGAGAACGAGCAGAAGCAGGTGACGTTGCTCGAGGCG
>JAANMW010002748.1_pt1 | contig 15117 bp, 12 predicted proteins | sample 7279671 | NCBI WGS metagenome assembly JAANMW01 (sample SAMN14094541, study PRJNA606508) | bioreactor metagenome | isolation source: A lab-scale SPAN reactor treating ammonium-rich wastewater day 247 | place: Ireland: Galway | collected 2017-09-19
AGAGCGCCCCGCCAGGGCCCGTACCTCGCTGGCCACCACGGCAAAGCCCCGGCCCTGGTCGCCTGCCCTGGCGGCCTCTACCGCCGCATTCAGGGCCAGAATGTTGGTCTGGAAGGCAATGCTGTCGATCACGCCGATGATGTCGGCGATCTTGCCCGATGAGGTGTGAATCTCGTGCATGGTGCTGACCACCTGGCCCATCACCTCGCCGCCCTTGACCGCCACCGCGCTGGCGCTGGCTGACAACTGCTGTGCCTGGCGTGCGTTGTCGGCGTTCTGGTGCACGGTGGCGTTGAGCTGCTCCATGGCGGCTGCTGTCTGCTCCAGTGCGCTGGCTTGTTGTTCCGTGCGGCTGGCCAGGTCGTGGTTGCCGGAGAAAATTTGCTCCGATGCGCTGGCCAGGCTTTCACCGCCCGCGCGGATCTCGGTGACGATGCCGGTCAACTGCTGCTGCATGGCGCCCAGCGCATGCAGTACCTGGGCCGCTTCGTCCTGGCCCTGCACGGTCACCGCATGGGTCAGGTTGCCCTGGGCAATGGTCTGAGCCACGTCGATGGCATGCCCCAGTGAGCGGGAGATGCCGCGCACCAGGGCGGCAGCGAAAACCATCGCAAACAGCAAGCCCGCAAGAATGGACGCGATCACGGTCGCACGGATCATCGAGTACCGTGCGTCGGCCGCTGCTGCGGCTTTCTTGCCTTCTTCGAACTGCAGTTTGACCAGGGTGTCGATGCCATCCCCGACGGGCCCATACAGGGGCCGCACCTTTTCGACCACGATGCGGTTGGCAGCGGGGATGTCGTTGGCACGCAGCGCCGCCACAGTCGCCAACAGGCCTTCCTGCACAAAGCGTCGGCGGTTCTCGGTGAAATCCTTGGCCAGGCGTTCCTCTTGCGCGTTGTGGCGGCGGGCCAGGTAACCGTCCCACAGGCGGGTAATGGCACCGATATTGGCTTCCACCTCTGCCGTAGTGGCTTTGATGGTGGGTTCATCCGGTGTCACCAATGCCACGGCCAGGATGAGCCGCTGGCGCAGCAGCAGCGCTTGGATCGCGCCGATGTCCGCCGTCGTGGTGAGCCGGTCTTCGTACATGGAATGCACGGCGTTGTTGGACTGAACGATGCCCCATAGACCCAGCCCTCCAATGCTCAGCAGCATCAAGGACATCAGTCCGGCCAGGGCCGCGACGCGGGTTGAGATTTTGAAGCGGTTCATGAAAACTCCCGTGGGTTGGGGGCCACCGCAATGGCCGTTGTTGAAAGAGGAACTGGGGCAGGGATCTGGGCGAGGCAGGCTTCAAAGGCGGCGATCGGCTGGGGCCGGTCGAACAGGAAACCCTGGAAAATCGAGCAGTCGAGGCGCTGCAGGGCATCGCGTTGGGCGGGGGTTTCCACGCCCTCGGCAATGACACTCAGCCCCAGATTGCGGGCCATGCCAATAATGGTCTGGACGATGGCGGCATCGCCCGGTTCACTGTCGATGTCCTGCACAAAGCTGCGGTCGATCTTGAGCTGGTGCAGTGGCAAGCGCTTGAGCTGCGCGAGGGACGAGTAGCCCGTGCCAAAGTCGTCCAGCGCAAAACGCACCCCGTGGTGGCGCAGGGCCTGCATCTTGGCCACGGTATCGGCCACATCGTCGAGCACCAGGCTTTCGGTCAGTTCCAGCACCAGGTGGGTCGGCGATGCGCCCGACCGTGCCAGTGCATCGCAGACCTGGCGCACGAAATCGGGATGCCGAAACTGCCGCGCACTGACGTTCACCGCCAGCTCCAGGTGCTGGGTGCGTGGGTGCTCGGCCCAGGCGCTCAGCTGTGCGCAGGCTTGTTGCAGTACCCACTCACCGATGGGCAGGATGAGGCCGGACGTCTCGGCAATGGGAATGAACTGTGCGGGGGTCACGTTGCCGTGCAGCGGGTGCTGCCAGCGCAGCAGCACCTCGGCGCCCAGCACTTGCCCGGCCTGGTTCACCTGCGCCTGGAAATGCAGTGCGAGCTGGCCTGCGAGGATGGCATCACGCAGTGCAGCTTCCAGTGCGGCCCGGTTTTCCAGCGCCGCCTGCAGGGCGGGGTCGAACAGGCGGTAGTTGTTGCGCCCGGCGTTCTTGGCCTGGTACATGGCCGTGTCGGCGCGTTTGAGCAGTTCATGGATGCTGGCGTTACCGCGCCGGAACAGGCAGATGCCGATGCTTGCGCTGCCGTGGTGCATCTGTCCCGGCAAGGCGCAGGGTTTGGCGGCGGTAAGCAGCAGCTGCCGTGCCAAGGCTTCGGCCTGGGCCTGGGCCTCTCCTTCAGCGTTGCTCAGGTGGTCCATCAGCACGACGAATTCATCGCCGCCAATGCGGGCGACCGAGTGGGGTGCCAGCACGTTCTGGCGCAGGCGCCGGGCGATCTCCACCAGGTACAAGTCGCCTACCTCGTGCCCCAGTGTGTCGTTGATGTTCTTGAAGTTGTCCAGGTCCAGCAGCAGCAAGGCCCGGTGCTGTGCATCCTGGCCACTGGCGTCCAGGGCTTTCTGGATGCTGTCGCGCAGCAGGCGGCGGTTGGGCAAACGGGTCAAAGGGTCGAAATAGGCGAGCTGGTGGATGGCATGCTTATTCGCGGCCAGCCGCGACTGCATGGAGCGCAGGTCGAACAGCAGGGTGCTGATTTCATCCTTGCCGTGCACGGCAATGGGTGAATCCAGTTGCCCCGCGGCTATGTTGCGAAACACTGCGCTGGCTTGCCGCAAGGGGCGAACGATGGAGCGGATCAGCATGGCGCCCAGAAATCCCAGCGTGGCCATCGACGCCAGCAACGCGCCCACGGCCCACTGGCGTGTCTGTGCGTGGCGCTGCACACCGGCTTCGTAGGCAGTGCGGGCCTGCTCGAACTGCAGGTCTATGAGGGCCTGGATGAGCGGGCTGTCGCGCTCGTACAGCAGGCGTGCGGTGTTCGCGTGTCGCTGGGTGCCCGCGTAGTCCAGGTCGCGCAGCGCAGCGATGGCGGGTTTCACGGCGTCTTCGCGGTAGCCGGTGCGCCGCTGCGTAAAACGCTCGGCCAGTGGCGTCTCCTGCGGCCCTTTGGCGGCAGCGGCATAGGAAGTCCACAGCTGGTCGATGCCGCGCATGTTTTCTTCTATGGCCTGCGCCGCACGGCGTGCCCCCTCGGGCTGCAGGGCCGCACCTGTGGTGGCCCCTGCCCATGTGGATTCGGCGAGTGCCCTTTGCAGTTGGAGCTGGTTGCCCTGCATCAGTTGCGCAATCTGCGCCAGGCTGCGCACCGGGGTCATGCGCTCCTCGTACACCGTGCGCAGGCTTTCGTTGGACGCAGCCAGCCCCTGAATGCCCATGGCGGCCAGCAGTGCGCTGACTGTGGCCGCCAAAACCATCATGGCAGCCAGGCGCGTGCCAATGCGAAAGCGCGAAAACAGGCTGTGCCCCATGCCTTGTGGTGTGCCCGCCGTTGGCGGCCAAGGCGCCGCCTCCAGTGCAAGCGTGGAGTCACTCATGGCATGGACCATGGTGTGGGTGCCGCCGACAACAGTACAGCGGGGGCTGAAAAACTTGTGTTGGAACCGAACATTGGCATCTGTCCGCGGGCACAAGGCCGTGGCGTGGAGCGAGGCGTGTTCGGGGCCTCAGAGGTTCTGGCTGCGGGGTGGGGGCAGGTGTGAACCGGGGAGGTTGATTTTTTAGTGAGGAATTGTTACTGACAATGAGGTCAAACCCTGTGATCGGGGTCAGGAAATGGCGGTGTGTGCAGGCGGTCGCAGGTGTCGATAGCTTCCTGCGCCAGTTCGGCCAGCTTGCGCCGTTGCGAGCGGGCGGCCGAGCGCAGCAACTCAAAAGCCGCATCGCGCGGCAGCCGGTATTGCATCATCGTGATGCCCGTGGCGACATTGATGCTGCGGTCACCATTCAGTGCTGTTTGGAGGTGGGCGCGCTCCTGGCGCAGGCTGTCGATTTCCTGGGCGCGCTGCAGTGCCGCCTCAATAGAGGGGCGCATTTGCACCACATCCAGGGGTTTGACCAGGTAGCCCAAGGCGCCAAATCCCGAAGCGCGTTCAACGGTCTGCGTGTCGCTGAAGGCGCTGAACATGAGGAAAGGAATATGGTCCAGATTGCGCAGGCGATCGGCCAGCTGCAGGCCATCGCGCCCAGGCATGCGTACATCCACGATGGCCAGGTCTGGCCGCAGGCCACCGGTCAGCAGTGCTTCGGCGTCGTCCACGGATTCGGCGGTGCTGACCTGGTAGCCCATGTCTTGCAGCCCGCTGGACAGGGTGGCAAGGATGAGGCGGTCGTCGTCCACCAGCAGCAGGTGGGCTGGAGGGCGCGTGGGGGCAGTGCTGGCAAGGTTCATGGCGAGGGCGGTGATTCAAGGTGGATGACCGGCGGGGTAAATTCCAGACGCAGCACCGCCCGATCAGCATCTTGGGTGCGGATCAGTGTGGCGCCGCTGCGGGGCATGAGGGCAGAGACCAGGCTTTGCCCGCCCCGCGGTGGTATGGGCGCCACGGGCCATTGTCCGGGGTTGGCGATGGTGATGTGGATGTGGTCGGCCTGCATCCCCTTGCGCAGTGCAACCTGGACATCCTGGTGTGCTTGCCCGCCATGTTTGACCGCGTTGAGTATCAGCTCGTTGAGCACCAGCGCCACGGGCACGGCCTCTGTGGGACTGATGCGGCATGCCTGCCAGGGTGTCGGAATTTCCACGTGGATGGGGGTGTCCCAGAGCGATTCAATACCCGCTGCCACGGCGCACGTCAGTTCACACAGTCGCACACGGTCGGCGTCGGCACGGCCCTGCAGTCCGTGGATGACGGAAATGCTGTGGATTTGCCCAATGACCTGGTTGATGGGCTGGTGCAATTGCGGATGCTGGTGATCCAGCGTGCGCAGCATGCCCATGATGCCCTGCAGATTGTTCTTGATGCGGTGGTGCACCTCTTGCACGAGCGCATCGCGCTGCGCTTGCTCCCTCTGGCGGCGCTGCGCCTCTTGTTCGTGCAGGCTGGTGATGTCGATCATGGTCACCACGTAGTGCGTGGTGCGCGCCTGCGGATCCTGAACCGGGCTGAGTGTGAGCCAGACCGGGTAGACCTCGCCTGATTTGCGGCGCAGCCAGTCACGGCACTGCAGGGATGTGCGGGGGGAAAATTCCAGAGTCCTCCTTTGTGAGGGTGCGTCGGGAATCGCGTCTGTCGGCGCCCACAGGAAATCCGGGGTTTTCCCCAGTACCTCTCGCGCCTCATAGCCCGACATGTGGAGGAAGGACTGGTTGGCCTGCAGGATGGCGCCTTGGGCATCGGTGATCAGCATGCCCTCCTGGCATTCGAAGGCGATGGCAGCTACGCGAAGTGCTGCCTTCTGGCGCCTGCGCTCGGCCATGTGGGACGCCAGCGATAGGCCCACTACGGACAGAATCATCATGTACGACCAGTACCCGAAGCCGTGGCTGGTGGCGATGTCGTGGGCAAAGAAACCGGCGCGCTGGTAGGTGCCCCACAGGGCCTGCAAGGCGATCATGCACAGCAAGCTGGTGGTAGAGAGCAGGCCCAAGCGTGCGCCTGACCAGCTCACGAAGAGGAACATCCAGTAGGCATTGGCCAGTGGCGCCAGCAGCGGGCTTTGCGCACTGCCAAAAATGGCTGCAGCACTCACCGTGGCCAGAAGCCAGACCAGGAGACCTTCATTCACACGGCGCAGGGATTCGGGAAAACGCAGGGTGCGACGGTATGACAGGACCAGTGGCGCGATCAGCAGACTGCCCAGCGCGTAGCCCAGCCACCCTTGCAGCAGGTGCCCGGACCAGGCGGCTGGGGCGATTTGGCCCGCCAGCAGCAGCCCCGTGCTGGTTGTCAGCGCACCAATCCCGGCCCCGACGCCACACACCCACAGCAGCACATGCTGAACGACCTTGAATGTGGGGTGATCCCTGTCAAAGTGGGCTTGCCGCAGTAGGAGCACGCACGAGACCCAGGCTACCGTGGTGGTACCCAGCGCTTGGGCCAGTGCAGCAAGTGGCGCATCGCCCGTCAGCAAACGGCTGAGCAGGCTGGCGATAAACAGAGTGGGCGCCCAGCGCAGCCCGCCAACGATCAGCAGCGCCAAGGCGAGCCCACAGGTGGGCTGAAACAGTTGTGTCAGCCCCTGGCCGGGCAGCGGCATGGCCGTGGTATCGGCCAGCGCCATGTAGAGCAGCACCGTGCCTGCCAAGGCCAGCAGCGATGGCTGCTGGGATGTGCGGGGCTCGGTCACGGCACAAAAATAGTAGTCAAATTGGCATCCAGCGCTTATCTATAAAGCGCTGTAAGCTATGTTTTTCGAAGCAAACGTGCGGCATCACGGGCGAAGTAGGTGAGCACGCCGTCGGCGCCTGCGCGTTTGAAGGCCAGCAGGCTTTCCATCATCACGGCGTCGTGATCGAGCCAGCCGTTTTGTGCTGCGGCCTTGAGCATGGCGTATTCGCCGGACACTTGGTAGGCGAAGGTGGGCACCTTGAACTCGTCCTTCACGCGGCGCACCACGTCCAGGTAGGGCATGCCGGGTTTGACCATCACCATGTCAGCGCCCTCGGCGATATCGAGCGCCACTTCGCGCAGGGCTTCGTCGGTGTTGCCGGGGTCCATCTGGTAGCAGTTCTTGTCGGCCTTGCCCAAGGCGCCGCGCGTGCCCACGGCGTCGCGGAACGGGCCGTAGAACGCGCTGGCGTACTTGGCGCTGTAGGCCATGATGCGCGTGTGGATGTGGCCATGCGCTTCCAGCGCGTCGCGAATGGCGCCAATGCGCCCGTCCATCATGTCGCTGGGCGCGACGATGTCCACGCCCGCTTGCGCATGCGTGAGCGCCTGGCCCACCAGCACTTCGACGGTGTCGTCGTTGAGGATGTAGCCGGTCTCGTCGAGCAGGCCGTCCTGGCCGTGGCTGGTGTAGGGGTCGAGCGCCACGTCGGTCATCACGCCCAGGCCGGGGAATTCTTTTTTCAGCGCCCGCACCACGCGCGGGATCAGTCCTTCGGGATTGAGTGCTTCCATGCCGTCGGGCGTTTTGAGTGCGGCATCGATCGATGGAAACAGTGCCAGCACCGGGATGCCCAGCTGCACGCATTCCTCGGCCACGGGCAGCAGCAGATCCAGGCTCAGGCGGTCCACGCCGGGCATGGACGTGACGGCTTCGCGCCGGTTCTGGCCTTCGTGCACGAACACCGGGTAGATCAGGTCGTGGGGTGTCACGGCGTGCTCGCGCACCAGGTTGCGGGTGAAGGCATCGCGGCGCAGGCGGCGCGGGCGGTTGGCGGGGAAGGGGGTGGGGCTGGAGAGATGCATGGGGAAAATTGTGCCTGATCTGGCTGCGCAAAGATTGCGGCTGCTTGAACGCAGGCGCCTGCAGTGCTAGATTAGCGCCGGGTAGAACTTCTACCCCCCGCTTTTTCCTCCCTGAGCGGGGCCTGGAGGCGCAAACCGTCCCCAGGCTTTCCTGGCCCGGCATAGCCTGCCGGGCTTTTTTTGGGCGGCCTGCCCTGTGCCCCACTAAACTTGCGGCATGCTTTGGGTCAAATCTTTCCATATCGTCTTCGTGGCCAGCTGGTTTGCGGGGCTGTTCTATCTGCCACGCATCTTTGTGAACCTGGCCATGGTGGCGCCCGGTTCGGCCGCTGAGCGCGACCGCTTGCTGCTGATGGCGCGCAAGCTCATGCGCTTTACCACCTTGCTGATGGTGCCTGCCGTGGGCCTGGGCTTGTGGCTCTGGCTGGGCTATGGCATCGGATGGGGGCCGGGCAACGGCTGGATGCACGCCAAGCTGGCCATCGTGGCGCTGGTGCTGGCCTACCACCATGCCTGCGGGGTGCAACTGCGCCAGTTTGTGGCCGGCACGAACCACCGCAGCCATCGCTGGTTTCGCTGGTTTAACGAGGCCCCGGTGCTGATGCTGCTGGCGGCGGTGGTGCTGGTGGTGGTGAAGCCGTTCTGAGGCATGCCGAAGGGAGCGATCGGTGCATAAAACCTCTGCCTGGCCGCTGGCGTTGGTCTATGTCGCACTGATCGTCTTTGCCAGCCTGTTCCCGTTCATGGGCTGGCGTGCCCAGGGCATTCCGCCCGGGGTTTTTTTGCTGGCACCGTTGCCCCCGCCGTACTGGACGGGGTTTGACGTGGTCACCAACCTGGCCGGCTATGCGCCGCTGGGTTTTTTGCTGGCGCTGGCCATGCTGCGCACAGGCCGGGGTTGGGTGGCGGTGCCGCTGGCGCTGCTGGCGGGCGGCATGCTGTCGCTGCTGATGGAATTTCTGCAGATTTACCTGCCCCAGCGCGTGCCCTCCAACCTGGATCTGGCCCTCAACACGGCCGGTGCGCTGCTGGGAGCGCTGAGCGCCGCGTTGCTGGAGCGCTTGGGGGCCATCGACCGCTGGAGCCGTTTTCGTGCGCGCTGGTTCGCCCATGATGCGCGGGGCGCCCTGGTGCTGCTGGCACTGTGGCCGTGGGCGCTGCTGTTCCCGGCGGCTGAACCTTTTGGCCTGGGTCAGGTGCTTGAGCGCCTGGAGCTTGCCTTGGCTGAGCTGCTGGCTGATACCCCGTTTTTGGCCTGGTTGCCGGTGCGCGAGGCGCAGTTGCAGCCGCTCTCGCCTGCGGCTGAGCTGCTGTGCGTGGCGCTGGGTTTGCTGGTGCCCTGTCTGCTGGCCTTCAGCATGGTGCGCCACCGGGGGCGCCGTGTGGTGCTGGTGTTGGGCATTGCGCTGGTGGGCGTCGCCGCGACGGCTTTGTCGGCCGCACTGAGTTATGGTCCATCCCATGCCTGGGCCTGGTTGGGTATGCCGGTACGTGCCGGTCTCTGGCTGGGGCTGGTGCTGGCCGCCTTGTCGCTCGTGCTGCCGCAGCGGGTCAGCGCGGTGCTGCTGCTGGTGGTGCTCACCATCCACCTGGCGCTGCTCAACGATGCGCCCACCAGCGCCTATTTCGCCCAGACCCTGCTGGTCTGGGAGCAGGGGCGTTTCATCCGTTTCTATGGGCTGGGCCAGTGGCTGGGATGGCTGTGGCCTTTTGCCACACTGGTGTATGTGTTACTGCGGGCCTCACGGCGCAGCAGTGCTTCCTAAAATGCAGGTATGAGCGATTCCACATCCCCCGCGCCCGCCTACTTCGCGCGCCATATTTTCTTTTGTCTGAACGAGCGCGCCAATGGTGAAAACTGCTGTGCCCAGCATGGCGCGCAAGCGGCGTTCGATCGTTGCAAGGCCCTGGTCAAACAAGCGGGCCTGGCCGGGCCGGGCCAGGTGCGTGTGAACAAGGCCGGCTGCCTGGACCGCTGCGCGGCCGGGCCCGTGGCCGTGGTTTATCCCGAGGGCGTGTGGTACAGCTACGTGGATACGGCCGACATTGATGAGATCGTCGAATCGCACCTCAAGAACGGGCGCGTGGTGGAACGTTTGCGCACGCCACCGGAACTTGGGCGCTGATCCGGCCTCTATCTGTTTTTAAATATATAACTTTTTGGCATCTAGCGCCCTATTTACAAGCGCTGGAAGCTATCAAATAGATAGTATTCAGTGAACGCACAAACCGAGAAATTGCGGCTCCAGGGCGAAGCGGGTGCCATTGAGGTGCAGCGCGATATCCCTGCAGGCGCAGCGCCCCGTGGCGTGGTCGTCATTGCCCACCCGCACCCGCTGTTTGGCGGCACCATGGATAACAAAGTGGTGCAAACGCTGGCGCGGGCCTTTGTGCAGTGCGGTTGGAGCGCTGTGCGTTTCAATTTCCGTGGCGTGGGCGCCAGTGCCGGTGTGCATGACGAAGGGCGTGCTGAACAGCAAGACATGCTGGCGGTGGTGCGCCAGGTGGCACCTGAGGGTCCGATTGCCCTCGCCGGGTTTTCTTTTGGCGCTTTTGTCACCAGCCATGTGCTGGCCGATCTGTGGGACAAGCGGCAGGTGGCGCATGCCGTGCTGGTGGGCACTGCGGCCAGTCGCTTCACGGTAGCCCCGGTGCCGCCCGCGGCGCATCTGCGCACCTTGGTGCTGCATGGCGAGCAGGACGATACCGTGCCGCTGTCTTCGGTGATGGACTGGGCGCGGCCCCAGACACTGCCTGTCACCGTCCTCCCCGGAGGCGGGCATTTCTTTCACGGACAATTAAATCTCCTCAAAGAACTGGTGGTTCGCCACCTGCAATCGGGCGCCTGAAGCGCCCTTCTTTGGCGCGTTGCGCCCTCTGCGCTTTTTTGCGTGCGCCTATTTACTCTTCTCTATGGTTTTTTGAATGAACAGAATTTTCTCTACGTTGCGATCCTTGGTTGTGTCCGTCGGTGCGCTGTCCTGCGCCCTGGTGGCGCAGGCGCAGGCTCCTCAGCCCCCTGAAATCGCCGCCCGGGCCTACATGCTGGTGGATGTGACGGCAGGCCAGATCCTGGCGGGCAAAGACATTGATGCGCCCGTCGAGCAGGCGTCCCTGACCAAGTTGATGACCGGTTATCTGGTCTTTGACGCGCTGCGGGCCAAGAAGATCAGCCTGCAGCAAAAACTGCCTGTGAGCGTGCGCGCCTGGAAGATGCCAGGGTCGCGCATGTTCATCGACCCCAAGATGCAGGTGCCGGTGGACGACTTGCTCAAGGGCATGATCGTGCAGTCTGGCAACGACGCCACCATGGCCCTGGCCGAAGGCGTGGGTGGTACGGCGGAGAACTTCGTCAAACTGATGAACGACCAGGCGCGCGCCCTGGGCATGAAGAACACGGCCTACAAGAACCCCGAAGGCCTGACGGAGGCCGGGCACACCACTACGGCGCGTGATCTCGCCACGCTGTCGTCGCGGCTGATACACGACTTCCCGGAGTACATGCACTACTACGCCACCAAGCAGTACCGCTACGAGGGCACCCCGGCATCCAACAGCAACAACCGCAACCTGCTGCTCTACCGCGACCCCAGTGTGGACGGCCTCAAGACGGGACACACCGAAGCCGCAGGCTACTGCCTGGTGTCCACGGCCAAGCGTGATTTTCCCAATGTAGGGGCGCGCCGTCTGGTCTCCATCGTCCTGGGGGCTTCGAGCGAAAACGCGCGGGCCAACGAAAGCCAAAAGCTGCTGAACTGGGGCTACACCGCCTTTGATGCCGTCAAATTGTTTGATGTAGGCCAGAGCGTGGACACCCCGGCAGTATGGAAAGGCAAGGCCTCGCAGCTCAAGCTGGGCCGCCCCGAGGCCATCGTGGTGGCCGTGCCCTCCGGGAGCGCGGGCAAGCTGACCACGCAGATCGTCCGCCCTGATCCGCTGGTCGCGCCCTTCACCCAGGGGCAGGAAATCGGCACCCTCAAGGTGGTGCTGGGTGAGCAGACACTGCGCGAAGTGCCCTTGGTGGCGCTGGAGGCGGTGGAGCAGGCGGGTCTTCTGGGGCGGGCCTGGGATGGTATTCGCCTTTGGATCAAGTAAGCGCGAGCCCACGAAGCGGCTCGTTAGGGCTTGCTGAGCGCTGGCCTATCTGCTACATTTGAAGGCTTTTCGGAATTTCCGAAGGGATTCACGTTTTCGTATTTTACGTTTAGGGACGATAGTTCATGCCAACCATTAACCAGCTCGTGCGTCACGGGCGTGAGGTCGAGAAGACCAAATCCAAGAGTCCGGCGATGGAAAACTCGCCGCAGCGCCGTGGTGTGTGCACCCGTGTGTACACCACGACGCCCAAGAAGCCCAACTCCGCTCTGCGCAAGGTTGCCAAGGTGCGCCTGACCAACGGTTTTGAGGTCATCTCCTACATCGGCGGTGAAGGCCACAACCTGCAAGAGCACAGCGTTGTGCTGGTGCGCGGCGGCCGTGTCAAGGACTTGCCTGGTGTGCGTTACCACATCGTGCGTGGTTCGCTCGACCTGCAAGGCGTGAAAGACCGCAAGCAGTCGCGCTCCAAGTACGGCGCCAAGAAGCCCAAGGCCAAATAAGCCCTGCGCTTTTCAGCAAAAACAATCGGTGTTTGATTCGCCTGGCTGGCGGCTCAAACGAAGTGACCCCAAGCGCGAATATTTCGTGTGGGTCGAGTAAGTGGGATTCCCAATGGATCTCGCGGTGTCTGAAAAGACGCCAACTGAAGCAATTAAGAGGTGAAAAATGCCACGTCGTCGCGAAGTCCCCAAACGTGAAATTCTGCCGGACCCTAAATTCGGCAATGTCGAGCTGTCCAAATTCATGAACGTGATCATGGAAGGCGGCAAAAAAGCGGTTGCAGAGCGCATCATTTATGGTGCCCTGGAACTGATCGAGAAGAAGCATCCTGATAAGGATCCGCTGGAAGCTTTCGTTGTTGCCATCAACAACGTCAAGCCCATGGTCGAGGTCAAGTCCCGCCGTGTCGGTGGTGCCAACTACCAAGTGCCCGTCGAAGTGCGTCCCGTGCGCCGCCTGGCTCTGTCGATGCGCTGGATCAAGGAAGCCGCCCGCAAGCGTGGTGAGAAGTCCATGGCCCAGCGCCTGGCCAATGAACTGCTCGAGGCCACCGAAGGCCGTGGCGGTGCCATGAAGAAGCGTGACGAAGTGCACCGCATGGCCGAAGCCAACAAGGCATTCAGCCACTTCCGCTTCTAAATCGACGAAGACCTGTCTCAGTCAAAGCGCAAGGCTGCTGGCATTTTTGCCTGCAGCCTTGTGGCGATTGAGGCAGTCGCACCATCGAAGGGTTCCCGCCACGAGCCGGTGCCCTGAAAACCCGAATAACTCGACCCATCAAGGATTCACCATGGCTCGCAAGACTCCCATCGAGCGCTACCGCAATATCGGTATCTCGGCCCACATCGACGCCGGCAAAACCACGACGTCTGAACGTATCCTGTTCTATACAGGCGTGACCCATAAGCTGGGTGAAGTGCACGACGGCGCTGCCACCACCGACTGGATGGAGCAGGAGCAGGAGCGCGGCATCACGATCACGTCTTCTGCCGTGACCTGCTTCTGGAAGGGTATGGATCTGTCCCGCCCCGAGCACCGCATCAACATCATTGACACCCCCGGTCACGTGGACTTCACGATTGAAGTCGAGCGCTCCATGCGCGTGCTCGACGGTGCGGTCATGGTGTATTGCGCCGTGGGTGGCGTGCAGCCCCAATCCGAAACCGTGTGGCGCCAAGCGAACAAGCACAAGGTGCCCCGTCTGGCCTTCGTGAACAAGATGGACCGTACCGGCGCCAACTTCTTCAAGGTCGTCGAAGGCATGAAGCTGCGCCTCAAGGCCAACCCTGTGCCGATCGTTGTGCCCATCGGTGCTGAAGACAAGTTCGAAGGCGTGGTCGACCTCACCAAGATGAAGGCCATCTACTGGGACGAAGCCTCGCAAGGCATGAAGTTCGAGTACCGCGACATTCCCGCTGATCTGATCGACGTGTGCAACACGTGGCGCGAGAAGATGGTCGAATCCGCCGCTGAAGCCAGCGAAGAGCTGATGAACAAGTACCTCGAAGAGGGCACGCTCTCCGAAGAGGAAATCACGGCCGGTCTGCGCCAGCGCACGATTGCCTGCGAAATCCAGCCCATGCTGTGCGGTACCGCGTTCAAGAACAAGGGCGTTCAGCGCATGCTCGACGCCGTGCTGGACCTGCTGCCCGCGCCTACCGACATTCCTGATGTCGCTGGTACTGACGAAGACGAGAATCCCATCACCCGCAAGGCAGACGACAACGAGAAGTTCTCGGCCCTGGCGTTCAAGCTGATGACCGACCCCTTTGTGGGCCAGTTGACCTTTGTGCGTGTGTACTCGGGCGTGTTGACCAAGGGCGACACCGTGTTCAACTCGATCAAGGGCAAGAAAGAGCGCATCGGCCGTATCGTGCAGATGCACGCCAACGAGCGCCAGGAAGTGGAAGAAATCCGCGCCGGTGACATCGCTGCTTGCGTGGGCCTGAAGGACGTGACCACTGGCGAAACCCTGAGCGATATCGGCTCGCCGATCATTCTGGAGCGCATGGTGTTCCCCGAGCCCGTGATTTCGCAGGCTGTGGAACCCAAGACCAAGGTCGACCAGGAAAAGATGGGCATTGCCTTGCAACGCCTGGCTGCTGAAGATCCGTCGTTCCGCGTGCGCACCGACGAAGAATCGGGCCAGACCATTATTTCCGGCATGGGCGAGCTCCACCTGGAAATCATCGTCGACCGCATGAAGCGCGAGTTCGGCGTGGAAGCCAACGTGGGCAAGCCCCAGGTGGCCTACCGCGAAACCATCCGCAAGACGGTGGAAGACGCCGAAGGCAAGTTTGTGCGCCAGTCCGGTGGTAAGGGCCAGTACGGCCACGTGGTGCTCAAGATCGAGCCCAACGAACCCGGCAAGGGCCTTGAGTTCATTGACGCCATCAAGGGCGGTGTGGTGCCACGCGAATACATCCCCGCGGTCGAAAAGGGCATCAACGAAGCCGTCACGCAAGGCGTGCTGGCCGGCTACCCCGTCGTGGACGTCAAGGTCACGCTGCACTTCGGTTCGTACCACGATGTGGACTCGAACGAGTTGGCGTTCAAGATGGCCGCCATCTTCGGTTTCAAGGAAGGTTGCCGCAAGGCCAACCCTGTCATCCTGGAACCCATGATGGCTGTGGAAGTGGAAACGCCTGAAGACTATGCCGGTAACGTGATGGGCGATCTGTCCTCACGCCGCGGCATGGTGCAGGGCATGGAAGACATGATCGGTGGCGGCAAGGCCATCAGGGCCGAAGTGCCGCTGTCCGAAATGTTCGGCTACTCGACGACGCTGCGTTCGGCGACACAAGGCCGTGCGACGTACACGATGGAGTTCAAGCACTACGCGGAAGCTCCGCGCAACGTGTCTGAAGCCATCATGGCCTCGCGCGCAAAATAAATCCTTGGGGGCATCGGCCTTGCTGCTCTGTCCTCTTTGACTCTCATTGGCCTCCAGCGCTTATGCAGTAAGCGCTGGCAGCTATAAAAATAATAGTTTTGTCTGCGATCCGGTGCCGCCCCGTTCCCCGTGCAGGGCGATCCAGCAATCGGATGCAGACGTAAAACCACTACACGGGTACTGCTCTTTGGAGAATTGAGAATGGCAAAAGGTAAGTTTGAACGCACCAAGCCCCACGTCAACGTGGGCACCATCGGTCACGTTGACCACGGCAAGACCACGCTGACGGCAGCGATTGCGACCGTGCTGTCGGCCAAGTTC
>JAANMW010002755.1_pt1 | contig 15086 bp, 18 predicted proteins | sample 7279671 | NCBI WGS metagenome assembly JAANMW01 (sample SAMN14094541, study PRJNA606508) | bioreactor metagenome | isolation source: A lab-scale SPAN reactor treating ammonium-rich wastewater day 247 | place: Ireland: Galway | collected 2017-09-19
GTATCGGCGGCCCCGATGCGGTGCGCCAGCTGCTGGGCGGGCTGCCCGGGGATTTCCCGCGCGCGCTGCTGCTCCGGCAACGCATCGAAGGCGGCCAGTACGACCGCCTGGTCCGGCAGATGCAGCGCGCCGCGCAGATGCCGGTGGTGCTTGCCTGTGCCGGCGAACCGCTGCGCCGCGGCCATGTGCATGTGATGCCGGACGGCATCGACGTGGGCGAAGCGCCGGCCGGCCCGCATTTCGTGGAGGCGGCCGGCGAGCCGCGCTTCGCCAAGCTGCGCCCCGCCGACAGCGCCATGCTGCTGCTCAGCGGCGCGCCGCTGGCACTGGTCGACGTCGCCCTGGCGATGCGCATGGCCGGTGGCCTTGCGCTGGGCCAGGCCGCCGAAAACTGTTTCGATCCCGCCGCCAGCCAGGCGCTGGCGGCACGTGGTGGCGAAGCGGACAGCCTCGCCGGGATCTCCCGTCAACTGCTGCAACGCTGGCCCGCCTGAGGTTTCCATGTCCGACATCGCATACATCATCCGCGGCGTGCTCATCCAGGTAGCCGAGGCACGCCTGCTGCTCCCCAACGCGACCATCGCCGAGGTGCTGTCCTACGCCGCACCGGAACCGCTGGAGGACGCGCCGGACTGGCTGCTGGGCAGGATCCGCTGGCGCGGCTGGCAGCTGCCGCTGGTGTCGTTCGCACGCTTCGCCGGCATTGCCGACGAGCAGGGCGGCCTAGGCAGCAAGGTGATCGTGCTGAAGGCGCTGGGCGGCAATCCAAAGCGGCCCTACTTCGCCCTGCTCACGCAGGGCTTCCCGCGGCTGGTGACGGTGACCGAAGAGACGCTGGCGACGCAGGAGGAAGGCGAAGGACTCCCCGCCGGCGTGCTGGCACGCGTGCGCCTGAACGAGAACGACGCGATGGTGCCGGACCTGGCCGCGCTGGAGCAGCACCTGCACGCCGCGCTGGCGGCAGCTGCCTGAGAGACGGCGCCCGGCCGCAGCGGCGGCCGGGAAGCGTCAGCCCAAATCCCCAGCCAGCGCCTGCAGCGCGGCAATCGCGGCGATGCCGGCGGTTTCCGTGCGCAGGATACGCGGGCCCAGCCGCAGTCCCTCGAATCCCGCCGCCAGCAGCTGTTCGCGGTCGCGCGGCGACCAGCCACCTTCGGGGCCGATGGCCAGCGTGCAGGCACGCAGTTCGCTGCCCTGCAGCGCCGACAGCGCCTGCTGCGCAAACGGATCGAGGAGGAAGCCGCGGCCTTGGCGCAGCGCCGCCGCCTGCGCCAGCGGCTGCGGTGCGGCTACGTCCGGGACGCGGGCGCGACCGCTCTGTTCGCAGGCCGACACCACTACTTCGCGCCAGTGCGCCACGCGCTTGTCGGCGCGCTGCGCATCCAGTTTCACCTCGCTGCGTTCGCTGGACACCGGCAGGATGCAGGTGACCCCCAGCTCGGTCGCCTTCTGCAGGACCAGGTCCATCTTCTCGCCGCGGGCGATGCCCTGCAGCAGGGTGATGGCGAGCGGCGATTCGTTGTCGACCGGGCGACTGGCGACAATGTCCGCCAGCACCTCGCGCTTGCCGACCGAGGCGATACGCGCGTCGCGGTCGAAGCCATCGCCGTTGAACAGCACGCAGGGATCTCCCGCCTGCAGGCGCAGCACCCGCACCAGGTGGGCAGCGGCGTCCTCGGGCAGGGCGATGGTGCTGCCGACGGGCAACGGCTGGGCGACGAAGCTGCGGGTCAGGCGCATGGGTTTGCCCTCGCGGATCGCGCCCGGCGGCGCGTGGGAATGCGGGTCGGATTCACTTCGATGCCTGCGCCAGCGCGGCGCGGGTGGCCGTCGCCAGCTGCTCCAGCTGCGCATCGTCGATGCAGTAGGGCGGCATCCAGTACAGCACGTCGCCCAGCGGCCGCAGCAGCACGCCGGCCTCGAGGGCAGCGCGGTACATGCGCAGGCCGCGGCGGCCGGCGATCTCCACTGCGTGGCCGTCCTCTTCGTTGCCGGTTTCCGGATGCAGCTCGATCGCCACCACCATCCCGGTCTGGCGCACTTCCGCCACCGCCGGGTGCGCCCGGAACGGCGCGCTCAGTGCGGCCATCTTCGCCGCGGTGGCGCGGTTGCGCGCCAGCACGTCGTCGCCTTCGAGGATCTCCAGCGAGGCCAGCGCCGCCGCGCAGGCCAGCGGATTGCCGCTGTAGCTGTGCGAATGCAGGAAGGCGCGCTCGCGCGAATCGTCGAGGAAGCCGTCGTAAATGGCTTGCGTGGCCAGCACCGCGCACAGTGGCAGGAAGCCGCCGGTCAGTCCTTTCGACAGGCAGAGAAGATCCGGCTGGATGCCTGCCTGCTCGCAGGCGAACAGGCTGCCAGTACGGCCGAAGCCGGTGGCGATCTCGTCGGCGATCAGGAACACGCCGTGCGCATCGCAGAGCGCGCGCGCACGCTGCAGGTAGCGTGGATGGTGCATGCGCATGCCGCCGGCGCACTGCAGCAGCGGCTCCACGATCAGGGCGCAGACCTCGCCGGCGTGCGCGTCCAGCAGGTCGGCCAGGGCGTCGGCGGCACGCTCGGCGCAGGCGATGGCCTCGGCTTCGTCGCGCGCACCGAAGGCATCCGGCGACGGCGCGAACAGGGTTTCCAGCAGCAAGGGCGCGTACACCCGCCGGTACAGCGGGATGTCGCCCACCGACAGCGCGCCCAGCGTCTCGCCGTGGTAGCTGCCGGTCAGCGCCACGAATTTGGTGCGCCCTTCGACGCCGCGGTTGTGGAACCAGTGGAAGGCCATCTTCAGCGCCACTTCCACGCCCGCCGAGCCGTTGTCGGCGTAGAACACCTTGGCCAGCGGCGCGCGGCCGCCGCTTTTATCAACTTTGCCGCGCGGGGCGAGGGCCAGCAGGCGTTCGGCCAGTTCCACCGCCGGTGCGTGCGAGCAGCCGGCCAGGATCACCTGTTCCAGCGTGCTGGCCTGCCGGCCGATGGCCGCGGCGATGCGGGGCTCGGCGTGGCCGTGCAGGTTGGTCCACCAGCTGCTGACGCCGTCGAGGACGCGCCGTCCGTCGAACCCCACCAGCCACGCGCCCTCGCCGCGCTCCACCGGAAACAGCGGCAGGGCATGCGGGTGCTCGCGCATCTGCGTGCAGGGATGCCAGAGCACGGCCAGGTCGCGTGCGCGCCAGTCATCCGCGGCGGCTATCATGGTTCCATCGTGAACGCTTTCCATCCCGCCATTATCGCCGCCGGGGCAGCCGCATGAGCCGCCGCCTGCCGGTCATCCACCACGTCACCGAGCATGACGCCGGCCCGTACCGGATGGAGCGGCTCGACCTGGAGTTCTCCAACGGCGAACGCCGCCTGTACGAGCGCCTGCACGGACGCGGTCATGGCGCGGTGGCGGTGGTGCCGATGCTGGATGCCGAAACCGTGCTGCTGGTGCGCGAGTACGCGGCCGGCGTGCACCGTTACGAGCTGGGGCTGGTGAAAGGTCGCATCGACGCCGGCGAGACGCCGCTCGAGGCGGCCAACCGCGAGCTGATGGAGGAAGCCGGCTACGGGGCGCGCGACCTGCGCGTGCTGCGCAGCCTCACCTTGGCGCCGACCTACATGAGCCACCAGACCCACGTGGTGCTGGCGCGCGACCTGTACCCGCAGCGCCTGCCCGGCGACGAGCCGGAGGAGCTGGAGCTGGTGCCGTGGAAGCTGGCGGACCTCGGCCAGCTGATCCTGCAGGATGATTTTTCCGAAGGTCGCAGCATCGCGGCCCTGTTCATGGTCCGCGAATGGTTGCAGCAGCATGCAGGTGAATGACGTACTCCGCGATGGCGTGATCCGCATCGCGCGGCAGGCCGCAGCCGCGATCCTGACGGTCTACGACAGCGAGTTCGCCGTGCAGCACAAGGACGACCGCTCCCCGCTGACCGCGGCCGACCTGGCCGCCCATCGCTGCATCGTCGCCGGGTTGGTCGAACTGACGCCGGACATCCCGGTGCTGTCGGAGGAGTCCAGTGGCGCGGACATCGCCACGCGCCGGCAGTGGACCCGGTTCTGGCTGGTCGATCCGCTCGATGGCACCCGCGAGTTCATCAAGCGCAATGGCGAGTTCACCGTGAACATCGCCCTGATCGAGGATGGCGTGGCCGTGTTCGGCGTGATCCAGCAGCCGGTCACCGGCGCGCTCTGGCACGGCGTGCCGGGACAAGGTGCGTTCCGTCGCGACGGCGATGCCGATGTCGCCATCCGCGCGCGCATTCCTGCCGCCGCGCCGCTGCGCATCGCCGCCAGCCGCTCGCACCGCGACGCGCGCACGCAGGCGCTGCTGGATGCGCTGCCGGGCAGCGAGGTCATCGGCTGCGGTTCGTCGCTGAAATTCTGCAAGATCGCCGAAGGCGGGATGGACCTGTACCCGCGATTCGGCCCGACCAGCGAATGGGATACCGCCGCCGGGCAGGCGATCTTGGAAGCTGCCGGCGGCGCGGTGCTCGACGCGCAGGGGCGGCCGTTCCGCTACAACCAGCGCGACACCCTGCTCAACGGCGATTTCATCGCGCTGGGCGATGTCGCCTTGCGCACGCGGCTGCCGGCATGAGCGACATCGCTGGACTGCTCGCCATCATGGCCAGGCTGCGCGACCCGGACGGCGGCTGCCCGTGGGACCTGCAGCAGGATTTCGCGACCATCGCCCCGTACACCATCGAGGAAGCCTACGAGGTCGCCGACGCCATCGATCGCGGCGACATGGCCGACCTCAGGGACGAGCTGGGCGACCTGCTGCTGCAGGTGGTGTTCCATGCACGGATGGCCGAGGAGGCCGGTGCGTTCGCGTTCGGCGACGTGGTGGCGGCGATCTGCGACAAGATGGTGCGCCGGCATCCGCATGTGTTTGCCGCAGGGACCGCCGAGGCCGTCGGCGACAGTGCCGCGGTGCTGCGCAACTGGGATGCGATCAAGCGCGCGGAGCGCGACGCGAAAGGCGAGACCGATACCTCGGCGCTGGCCGGCATTTCCCGCGGCTTGCCGGAATGGCAGCGCGCGGTGAAGCTGCAGCACAAGGCGGCCAAGGTCGGTTTCGACTGGCCGGATCCAGCGCCAGTCCTGGACAAGCTGCGCGAGGAAATCGACGAAGTGCGTGCCGAGTTCGATGCGGTGGCCGCCGATCCGGATGACGCCGCCGCGCGCGACCGGCTGGAGGACGAACTGGGCGACGTGCTGTTCGTCTGTGCCAACCTTGCGCGCCACGCCAAGGTCGACGTGGGCAGCGCGCTGCGCCGCGCCAACGCCAAGTTCGAGCGCCGCTTCCGCGCGATGGAGGCGATGGCGGCAGCCGATGGCGGCCTTGCCGGGAAATCGCTGGACGCGCAGGATCGCTATTGGGTGCGCGCCAAGCTGGCGGAGCGCAAGGAGTCGTAGGGCGGCGGATGCCGCGGGGATGGAGGACGATGGCCGGCTTTTCGAGCTTCCGCGAGTTCTACCCGTACTACCTGGGCGAGCATCGCAACCGCACCTGCCGACGCCTGCACTTCGTCGGCACCAGCTTCGCCATCGGTTTCATCGTGCTGGCGGTGAAGGGCGGCAACCCGTGGCGGCTGCTGGCGGCGCTGCTATCGGGCTACGCATTTGCCTGGATCGGCCACTTCTTCTTCGAGAAGAACCGGCCGGCCACCTTCAAGCACCCGTTCTATTCCCTTGCCGGCGACTGGGTGATGTACCGGGACATCCTGATCGGCCGCATTCCGTTCTAGCGACACCATCTGGCAGGCGTCCGCGCGGTCGGTGCCCGTCCGGGGACCATCGGCGGCAAGGATGCCGCCGATGAGCCTACATGGATGTATTCACGGCGTGTCCCCGGACGGGTGCCGGGCGCGCGGATGCCCGCGCAGGACCCGTCACGCGGACCCCTCTGCGCCTGCGGTCACTCAAGGAAAATCAACCACGCCGCCGCCACGATCAGCGCGAACCCGGCCCAGTGGTTCCATTTCAACGGCTGGCCCAAATACCAAGCGGAAAACCCGGCGAAGACCAGCAGGGTGATGACTTCCTGCATGCCCTTGAGCTGCGGCGCGCTGTAGGCCGTGCTGCCAAGGCGATTGGCTGGCACCATCAGCAGGTATTCGAAGAACGCGATCCCCCAGCTGGCCAGGATGACCTTGGGCAGGGCGGTCTCCCGGTATTTCAGGTGTCCATACCAGGCGAAGGTCATGAACACGTTGGACAGCACCAGCAGGAACGGCGGCAGCAGGCGGGCGTAGGGCATGCGGGGTGGCAGTGGGTGCGGGAGCGCGCAGATTACGCCTTCACGCGGCTTCGACCGGGTGGTGGGCATCGTTTGTCCAGCGAATTGAAGGCAGGGGGTGCGCATGCGCGAACAGGAACAGGCCGGTCTGGTGCTCATCGTCGAGGACAACCGCAACATCTCCGAGATGGTGGGTGAGTACCTCGAAAGCCGTGGCTTCGAGATCGACTATGCGGCCGATGGCCTGGACGGCTATCGGCTGGCGTCGGAAAACGTCTATGACGCGATCGTGCTGGACCTGATGCTGCCCAGGCTGGACGGCATCGAGGTGTGCAAGCGATTGCGCGGCGAGGCGCGCAAGGCCACGCCGATCCTGATGCTGACTGCGCGCGATACCCTGGACGACAAGCTCACCGGGCTTTCGTCCGGGGCCGACGATTACCTGACCAAGCCGTTCGCGATCCGCGAGCTGGAAGCGCGGCTGCACGCGCTGATCCGCCGCGACCGTCGCCAGGTGGGCTCGGAAGTGCTGCAAGTGGCGGATTTGGTGCTGGATCCGGCGTCGTTGCGGGCCACCCGCGGCGGCTGCGAGCTGCAGCTTTCGCCGATTGCATTGCGCCTGCTGTCGATCCTGATGCGCGAGTCGCCGCGAGTGGTCAGCCGGCAGGAAATCGAACGCGAGATCTGGGGCGATGAACTACCGGATTCCGACACCCTGCGCAGCCACCTGTACAACCTACGCAAGGTGATGGACAAGCCGTTCGACCGCCCGCTGCTGCACACCGTGCAAAGCGCCGGCTACCGGCTTGCCGACCTGGCCGACTGACGCCGGACCATGTCCATTCCCGTGCCCCTGCCGCGTCCGTCGCTCGCCGTCGATCCGCTACCGGATGCGGCCGAGCGCGAGCGCGATTTCACCCGCGACGCCAGCCATGAGCTGCGCACGCCGCTGACGGTGATCCGGGTGGCCAGCGACCTGATCGCCCACGACGCGGGGCTGTCCCCGGCCTCGCGGCGTTCGCTGGAGCGCATCCAAGACGCGGTGGCGGGGATGGAAGCCGTCATCGATGCGCTGCTGTTCCTGGCCCGCTGCGAGCAGGCCCCGCTGGGCGTGGACGACATCGTGGTGCGCGAGGTGGTGGAGCGCGAGATCGACCGCATCCGCCCGGCGCTGCGGCACAAGCAGCTGCAGCTGCAGCTGGAAGTGGAAGCGGAAGCGGAACCGGTGCTGCACGCGCCGCCGCGGGTGCTGCAGGTGATGCTGGGCAACCTGCTGGCCAATGCGGTGCGGTTCACCGATGCCGGCGGGGTGGTGGTGCGGCTGAAGGAAGGCAGTTTGGAGGTCGAGGATTCCGGCATCGGCATGGACGCCGCCACGCTGGCGCGCGCGTTCGAGCCGTTCTACCGCGGCGAGGGCGAACAGTACGTCGGTTCCGGGCTGGGGCTGTCGATTGCCCATCGGCTGGGCCAGCGCTGCGGCTGGCCGCTGCGCCTAGACAGCACGCCGGGGCACGGCACCCGGGCCAGCATCTTGTTCGGAAGGTCCAACCGGGACTGAAGGCACGGTTGCCGCGCGGGCGGCGCGGCTAGGATGCGCGGCTGTCAACCTGGCGCGCATCCGTGCGTTCCCACCCGTCAATCCCTGCCAACTGTCCCGCATGAGCCAGCCCCGTCGTTCCCGCAGCATCCTTCCCAAGGCCGGCCTGGCCGTTGCCGCCATCGCAGTGCTGGCCACGGGCTGGTATTACTGGAGCAAGCGCGGCGCCGCGGACGGGGCCGGCGGCTACCGTACCGAAACCGTCCAGCGCGGCGACATCCGGGTGGCCATCTCCGCCACCGGTACCCTCAGCGCCATCACCACGGTCACCGTGGGCAGCCAGATTTCCGGCCAGGTCACCGAGATATTGGTGGACTTCAATTCACCGGTGAAGAAGGGCGAGGTGTTGGCGCGGATCGATCCGTCCACCTACCAGGCCCAGCTGGAGCAGGGCAACGCGCAGATCGCCAACGCGCAGGCGCAGCTGCGGCAGGCGCAGGCCAGCCTGCACAACGCGACCCTGGACTTCGAACGCAAACAGTCGCTGTCGGCGCAGAAGCTGATCGCGCGCAGCGACCTCGATCTTTCCCGTGCCGCGCTGGACCAGGCCCGCGCCCAGGTCAATGCCGCGCAGGCGCAGGTCCGCCAGCAGACCGCATCGCTGAAGAACACCCAGGTCAACATCGACCGCGCGGTGATCCGCTCCCCCGTCGATGGCGTGGTGCTGACCCGCAAGATCGAGCCGGGCCAGACCGTGGCCGCCAGCTTCTCGGCGCCGGAGCTGTTCACCATCGCCGAAGACCTGTCGAAGATGAAGATCGAGCTGGCGGTCGACGAATCCGACATCGGGCAGGTCCGCACCGGGCAGGTCGTTGGCTTCACCGCCGATGCCTTCCCCGACCGCCGCTTCAAGGGTGTGGTGGAGCAGGTGCGGCTGGCCGCCACCACCACCAACAACGTGGTCACCTACCCGGTGGTGGTGACCGTGGACAACAGCGATGGCACCCTGCTGCCGGGCCTGACGGTGAACGCGGAGATCGAGGTCAGCAAGCGCGAAGGCGTGCTGCGGATCGGCAACGCCGCATTGCGCTTCAAGCCGGCCGAAGGTTCGCCGCTGGCCGAGCTGCAAGTGCAGGGCGCGCCTGCCGGCGGTAGCGGCAATGGCGCCAACCGCGGTCCGGGCATGGGCGAGGACCTGCAGGCGCTGGCCGGCTCGCTGGACTTGAACTCCCAGCAGAAGGCCGCGTTCGACACTGCGCTGGAAGAAATGCAGAAACGCCAGGCCGAGCGCATGGCGCAGGCACGGGCGCAGCAGGGCGCGTCGGGCCAGCAGCAGGGCGGCAACCGGCTGTTCGGCGGTGGCGGCATGCGCATGGGCGGCGGCAACGGCGGCGCCAACCCGGCGATGCTGGCGCAGATGCGCGCGCGCATGCGCGACCGCCTGAACCAGCAGTTCGGGGCGTTCGTATCCACCCTCGACGATGCCCAGCGCGGCAAATGGAATGCCGGCCTGGAGGCCCAGCTCAGCGCCAAGCGCGTGCTGGCTTACAAGCTGGTCGGCGGCAAGCCGCAGCCGGTGATGCTCAAGGTCGGCGCCAGCGACGGCAGCAGCACCGAGATCTCCGGCCGCGACATCAAGGAAGGCGATCTGATCATCTCCGGCGAGCGTTCGGCGGCGGAGACCAAGTGATGGTGGCCCCGGAGGCGGTCCCGGTCATCCTCACCCATGGCCTGGGCAAGGTGTACTCGGCCGGCACCGAGGCCGAAGTGGTGGCGCTGCGCGGGGTGGACATGCGCATCGACCGCGGCGAGTTCGTCGCGATCATGGGGCCGTCCGGCTCCGGCAAGTCCACCCTGATGAACCTGATCGGCTGCCTGGACACGCCCACCAGCGGGTCCTATGAGTGCAATGGGGTGGACGTGGCGACCCTGGACGCCGAGGCGTTGGCGGCGCTGCGCCGCGACAAGATCGGCTTCGTGTTCCAGGGTTTCCACCTGCTGCCGCGGATGAACGCCACCGACAACGTGGCGATGCCGATGGGCTATGCGCAGATCCCGCCTGCCGAGCGCCGATGCCGCGCCTTGGCGGCGCTGGAGGCGGTGGGCCTGGGCGCGCGCGCCGCGCATTTCCCCAACGAGCTGTCCGGTGGCCAGCAGCAGCGCGTCGCGATCGCCCGCGCGCTGGTCAACCAGCCGCCGATCCTGCTGGCCGACGAGCCCACCGGTGCGCTGGACAGCAAGACCGGCGAGGAGATCCTGGCGCTGTTCAAGCGCCTGCGCGATGACGGCCACACCGTCATCCTGATTACCCACGACGCCCATGTTGCCGCCCACGCCGACCGCACCTACGTGATGCGCGACGGCGAGCTGCACGAGCAGGCCGCAGCGGAGGCCGCATGAGTTTCCTCGACATCCTGCGCACCGCGTTCTTCGCCCTGCGCGGGAACTGGATGCGCAGCGCGCTGACTTCGCTCGGCGTCATCATCGGCATCGCGGCGGTGATCGTGATGGTGTCGATCGGCCAGGGCACCCAGGCGGAGATCGACAAGATGGTCTCCGGGCTGGGCTCGCAGCGCCTCGACATCAGCAGTTTCGGCGGCATGGGGCCGGGTGGCGCGCGCATGGCGCAGGGCAGTCGCTGGAGCCTGAGCGAGGGCGACGTGGAGGCCATCCGCGGCGAAGTGCCGAGTGTGCAGTACGTGGCCGGCTCGCTGCGCGGCGGCACCCAGGTGGTGTTCGCCGAGAACAACGCCTCCACCCAGTGGCAGGGCGTGCAGGCGGACTGGTTCGCGATCAACGACTGGCAGGTCGCCAAGGGGCAGGGCTTCGACGCGGGCGATTACGGCGGCGGCGCCAAGCCGGTCATCCTCGGCGAAACCGTGCGCAAGGCGCTGTTCGGCGACGAGGAGGATGGCATCGGGCAGACCGTGCGGTTGGGCCGGGTGCCGTTCACGGTGGTTGGCGTGCTGGGTTCGAAGGGGCAAGGCGGCTTCGGCCAGGATCAGGACGACATCGTCGTTGTGCCGTTGGAAGCCGCGCGTCGCCGCTTGTCGAGTTCGCAGGGCATGCCGCCGGGCGCGGTGCAAACCATCGCCGTCGGCGTCGACGACCCGCGCAACCTGGCCAGCGCGCAGGCCGAGATCGAGGGACTGCTGCGCCAGCGCCACAAGATCGAGCCGGGTGCCGACGACGACTTCGCGGTGCGCAACATCAGCCAGATCGTCGCCACCCGCACCGCCACCACCAACCTGATGTCCAAGCTGCTGGGCGCGGTGGCCGGCATCTGCCTGGTCATCGGCGGCATCGGCATCATGAACATCATGCTGGTGTCGGTCACCGAGCGGATCAAGGAAATCGGCCTGCGCATGGCGGTGGGGGCGGGCCCGCGCGACGTGCGCCGGCAGTTCCTGGCCGAGGCGATGCTGATCTCGCTGATCGGCGGGGTGATCGGGATCGGGATCGGCGTGGTCGGTGCGCTGCTGGTCGGCAAGTTCGGCAACCTGCCGGTGGAGCTGAACGCCAAGGTGGTGCTGCTGGCGGCGGCGTTCTCGATCAGCACCGGGCTGTTCTTCGGCTACTACCCGGCGCGCAAGGCATCGCTGCTGGATCCGATCGAGGCGCTGCGCGCGCAGTAGCGGCGGCGTTCCCTCCCGCCGCGGCGCGGGGCGCTGCGCGCAGCCGCTCGCCTTCCCGAGGGTGGGCGGCCGGTCGGGGGCGCTCCGGGCGCCTTAACGAAGTTGGAAGCGGGCCGTGTGGCAAAATGGCGAATTCGACCGTCGACGTCCGCAGCCTGATGCCAGCCCGCCTTCCCGCCATGCCCGCCAGCCCCGGAGTACGCCTGCATGGCTGATCTATACGGACACCTGCCGCGCGGCCCCGCCGGCGTGCTGCGCGCGGCGCGCTGGTCGCTGCAGGGGCTGCGTGCGGCCTGGCTGCATGAGTCCTCGTTCCGGCTGGAAGTCTGCCTGTTCGCCGTGCTCGGGCCGCTGGGCTGGTGGCTGGGCGCCACGCCGGTGGAGCAGGTGCTGCTGATCGGCAGCTGCCTGCTGGTGATGGCGATGGAGCTGATGAACTCGTCGATGGAAGCGGTGATCGAGCGCTTCGGGCCTGAACGCCATGAACTGGCCGGCCGGGCCAAGGACATGGGCTCGGCCGCGGTGTTCGTGCTGATGGTCAACGTGGTACTGGTGTGGGCGCTGCTGCTGTTGCCGCGCTATCTATGAACCGCGCCCCGGCGCGACATGAAGAGTAAAGAATGGACCTGAGTTTCCTTGCTTCCCCGGACGCCTGGCTCACCCTGGTGACCCTGAGCGCCCTGGAAATCGTGCTGGGTATCGACAACCTGGTGTTCATCTCGATCGCGGTGAGCCGCCTGCCCGAGCAGCGCAAGCCGTTCGCGCGCAAGCTGGGCATCGCGGTGGCCTGCATCACCCGCATCCTGCTGCTGGTGACCCTGGCGCACCTGGCGCGGATGTCGAAGGACCTGTTCGTCCTGTTCGGCCAAGGCATCTCGATCCGAGACCTGGTGCTGATCCTGGGCGGCGCCTTCCTGCTGGTGAAGGGCCTGCAGGAAGTCCGCGACATGATCACCGGCGGCGAGGACGAGGACCCGCGCACCACCAAGGCCTCGGCGGTGTTCGGGCTGGTGATCGCGCAGATCGCGGTGATCGACATCGTGTTCTCGCTGGACTCGGTGATCACCGCCGTGGGGATCGCAGAGCACATCCCGATCATGGTGTTCGCGATCCTCACCGCGGTGGCGATCATGCTGCTGGCGGCCAACCCGCTGGGCCGCTTCATCGACGAAAACCCCACCGTGAAGATGCTGGCGCTGACCTTCATCCTGCTGGTCGGCGCGGTGCTGATCCTGGACGGTTTCGAGGTGCACGTGCCGAAGCCTTACATCTATTTCGCGATGGGCTTCTCGGTGCTGGTGGAATGGCTGAACCTGCTGATGCGCCGCAAGGCGGTCGCGCACAAGGTGCCTGGCGCCGGCGAGTGGTAACCGTCCCGTACTAACCTTTCTTCCGGAGCCGCAGCCGCATGCCCATCCTGCACCAGATCGACCCCGTTGCCGTTGCGCTGGGGCCGCTGAAGATCCACTGGTATGGGCTGATGTACCTGCTCGGCTTCGGGGTGGCATGGTGGCTGGGCCGCCGCCGCGTGCGCGCCGGCCGGCTGCCCGGCGTTGATGACAACGGCTTTGGCGACCTGATGTTCTACGCCATGCTCGGCGTGGTGCTGGGTGGGCGCATTGGCTACGTGCTGTTCTACGACTTCGGCACGTTCCTGCAGGACCCGCTGATGCTGTTCAAGGTGTGGGAAGGCGGGATGAGCTTCCACGGTGGCCTGCTGGGCGTGCTGGTCGCGGGTGCATGGTGGTCGCGCCGGCAGCGGCTGCACTTCTTCGACACGGTCGATTTCGTTGCCCCGCTGGTGCCGGCGGGGCTCGGCTTCGGCCGCCTCGGCAACTACATCGGCGGCGAGTTGTGGGGCAAGCCCACCCAGGGCACGGCCTTCGAAGGCTGGGGCGTGGTGTTCCCGCGCGCGCTGCCGGAACCGTTCGCCTCGATGGACGCGGCCGCGCTGAAGGCGCAGTTCGACGGCGGAATGTTGGATGCGTTCGCGCGCCACCCGTCCCAGCTGTACCAGGCCACGCTGGAGGGGCTGGTGATGTTCGCGGTGCTGGTCTGGTATTCGCGCCGGCCGCGGCCGCGCTATGCGGTGGCGGGGCTGTTCGCGCTGCTGTACGGCAGCTTCCGCTTTCTGGTGGAATTCGTGCGCGAGCCGGACGCGCAGCTGGGCTACCTGGCGTTCGACTGGCTGACGATGGGGCAGGTGCTGAGCACGCCGCTGATCCTGCTGGGCCTGTTCTGGCTGTGGCGCTCGCGCAGCGCGCCCACGCTGCAGCCGGAGCCGCGCTGATGCGGCAGTACCTGGAACTGCTCCGGCATGTGCTGGAGCACGGCAGCGACAAGGCCGACCGCACCGGCACCGGCACCCGCAGCGTGTTCGGCTGGCAGATGCGCTTCGACCTGGCGGAAGGTTTCCCGCTGGTCACCACCAAGAAACTGCACCTGCGCTCGATCATCCACGAGCTGCTGTGGTTCCTGCAGGGCAGCACCAACATCGCCTACCTGAAGGACAACAAGGTCTCGATCTGGGACGAATGGGCCGATGCCAATGGCGAACTCGGCCCGGTCTACGGCAAGCAGTGGCGCAGCTGGGAAGGCGCGGATGGCCAGACCCACGACCAGATCCGCTGGGTGGTGGACGAGATCCGCCGCAATCCGGACTCGCGCCGCTTGATCGTGTCGGCGTGGAACGTAGCCGACCTGCCGAAGATGGCGCTGATGCCCTGCCACAGCCTGTTCCAGTTCTACGTGGCGGACGGGAAATTGAGCTGCCAGCTGTACCAGCGCAGCGGCGACATCTTCCTCGGCGTGCCGTTCAACATCGCCAGCTACGCGCTGCTGACCCATATGGTGGCGCAGGTTTGCGGGCTGGGCGTGGGCGATTTCGTGCACACGCTGGGCGATGCGCACCTGTATTCGAACCACTTCGAGCAGGCGCGCGAGCAATTGACGCGGACACCGCGCGCGCTGCCGAACTTGAAGCTCAATCCTGACGTGCGCGACATCTTCGGCTTCCGCTTCGACGACATCGCCATCGAAGGCTACGACCCGCTGCCGGCGATCAAGGCGCCGGTCGCGGTTTGAGCCGGCCATGCGCGTTTCGCTGATCGCCGCGCTGGATCGCAATCACGCCATCGGCCGCGGCAACGCGCTGCCCTGGCACCTGCCCGACGACCTCAAGCGCTTCAAGGCGCTGACCTTGGGCAAGCCGGTGCTGATGGGGCGCAGGACCGCGCAGTCGCTGGGCCGCGCGCTGCCCAGGCGGATCAACCTGGTGTTGACTCGCGGCGGCACGGTGCCATTCGCCGGGATGCAGGCGGTGGCCTCGCTGGAGGCGGCCATCGCGCTGGCCGCAGGCGAAGGCGAGGAGCTGTGCGTGATCGGCGGCGGCGAGGTCTATGCGCTGGCGCTGCCGCAGGCCACCCACCTGCACCTGACCCATGTCGATACCGCGGTCGAGGGCGCCGACGCGTTCTTCCCGCGGCTGGACGCGCAGCGCTGGCGGGAAGCCGCGCGCATCCACCATCCGGCGGATGCGGCGCACCTGGTCGCGTTCGATTTCGTCGACTACGAGCGCGCCTGACCCTGGCCTTCGGGCGCGCGACCGCCATCGTGGCGGCGCGGGCCGTGGTTGCCATGCGGCTTGTTGCCGTGCCGTGGCGGGCGCTGCTTCGGCGCCGGCGCGGGCACGTCGCGGCCT
>JAANMW010002763.1_pt1 | contig 15061 bp, 10 predicted proteins | sample 7279671 | NCBI WGS metagenome assembly JAANMW01 (sample SAMN14094541, study PRJNA606508) | bioreactor metagenome | isolation source: A lab-scale SPAN reactor treating ammonium-rich wastewater day 247 | place: Ireland: Galway | collected 2017-09-19
GATCTCGGACATCGAGATGCCGGCGCGGCTGGCGCCGAGCCCGGCCGCCTGGTTCGCGACCACGCACAGCGACGCATAGGCGAGCCCGGCCTCGCGTGCCAGCGCGGCCTCCGGCATGCCGGTCATGCCGACCAGGTCGCAGCCGTCGCGCGCCAGGCGCGCGATCTCGGCGGCGGTCTCGAGGCGCGGTCCCTGCGTGCAGCCGTAGACGGCCCCGTCGATGACCGGCCTGCCGCAGCGTCGCGCCGCCTCCAGCAACTGGTTCCTGAGCGCTGCGTCGTAGGGCCAGGTGAAGTCGATGTGCGTGACCGGCTGCTCGACGCCCTCGAAATAGGTGTGCTTGCGCCCCCAGGTGTAGTCGACGATCTGGTCCGGCACCACCAGGCTTCCGGCGACGCAGTCGGCGCGGATGCCGCCCACCGTGGCCACCGCGACCACCTGGGTGACCTCCACCCGCCGCAGTGCCCAGACGTTGGCGCGATAGTTGATCTCGTGCGGGGCGATCGTGTGGCCGTAGCCGTGGCGCGCGAGGAACACGATCGGTCGACCGTCGAGTTCGCCGTGCGTGAGCGCGCAGGACGGATCGCCGTAGGGGGTGCGAACCACCTCGCGCCGCGCCTTGCCCAGCCCCGCGAGCTTCGCGAAACCGCTGCCGCCGATGATTGCCAGCATCTGCGGATTCCTCGCGCTCAGCCGCGCCCGCCGGGCGCGTGTTCGGCGAGTCGCGTGGCCATCCCGGCGAGATACTCCGCGAAGCGTTCGCCGACCTTGGGGTGTTCGAGCGCCAGTTCGACCGTGGCCTGCAGGTAGCCGAACTTCGAGCCGCAGTCGAAGCGCTTGCCCCGGTAGCGCCAGGCGAGCATCCGCTCGGCGGCGCACAGTTCGTTCAGCGCATCGGTGAGCTGCATCTCGCCGCTGGCGCCCGGCTGCAACGCGTCGAGGAACTCGAAGGCGCGCGCACTCAGCACGTAGCGGCCGACCACCGCCAGCGTCGAGGGCGCCCGCTCGGGCGACGGCTTCTCGACGATGCCGACGATGCGCTCGCTGCCTTCGACCGGCCCGGCGCCATCGGTCGAGACGATGCCGTACGCGGCGGTCTCCTCGCGTGCCACGTCCTGCACCGCGACCACGCTCGAGCCGGTCCGTTCGTAGAGGTCGACCATCTGCGCGAGCACGCCGGGCCCCTGCGGCGGGGCCTGCATCAGGTCGTCGGCGAGCAGCACTGCGAAGGGTTCGTCGCCGATCAGGTCGCGGGCACAGCGCACCGCGTGTCCGAGCCCGAGCGGAGCCGCCTGACGCACGTAGATGCAGTGGATGTCCTTCGGCGTCGTCGACCAGACCTGCGCGAGCAGCTCGGTCTTGCCCTTGAGCGCGAGCTCGGACTCGAGCTCGTAGGCCTTGTCGAAGTGATCTTCGATCGAGCGCTTGCCGCGTCCGGTGATGAAAATCATGTCGGTGATGCCGGCGGCGGCGGCCTCTTCGACCGCGTACTGGATCAGCGGCTTGTCGACCACCGGCAGCATTTCCTTGGGCTGCGCCTTGGTCGCGGGAAGGAACCGGGTGCCCAGGCCGGCGACCGGAAAGACGGCCTTGCTGACACGACGGCGATTCGGTGTGTTCATGCTGGATCTCTCTTGACGGAAAGGTTCGGGTTGTCCGGAGCCTGGCGCTGCGTGGATTCCCCGGCCATGCCGCACAGGATGGCTTCGTCGATCACCGCGATGCCGAGTTCCCGGGCACGTTCGAGCTTGGCGCCGGGCGCCTGGCCGGCAACGACGTAATCGGTCTTGCGCGACACCGACGATGCGACGGTTCCGCCGTGGCGGCGGATCACTTCGTGGGCCTGCTCGCGCGACATGGTCGGCAGCATACCGGTCACCACGAAAGTGCGCCCGGCGAGGCGCTCACCCGCGTCGGCCTGGCGTACGAACCCGATTCCCGCGCGCTGGAGCTCGGCAATCACCTGGCGGTTGTGCGGTTCGCCGAAGAAGCGCTGCAGGCTGGCGACGATCTCGGGGCCGATCCGTTCCAGCGGGACCGGTCCGACGGGCTCGCCACGTGCGCGGCGCCTGGCGTTGTCCTTCTGCGCCGCTGCCTTCGCCGCAACCAGTGCTGCCCAGTCTTCGCGCATCAGTGCATCGGTGTCGGCGTAGCGCTGCGCAAGCACCCTGGCGACCTCCTCACCCACGTGGCGAATGCCGAGTGCGAAAAGGAAGCGCGCGAAACTCGTGCGGCGCGAGCGCCCGATCGCCTCGACCAGGCAGGCAGCCGACGTCGCGCCCATCCGTTGCAGCCCGGCGAGCGTCGCGACGTCGAGCCGGTACAGGTCGGCCGGCGTGCGCACCAGTCCGGCGTCGACCAGCTGATCGACCCGCTTCTCACCCAGTCCGTCGATGTCCATGGCACGGCGCTGGGCAAAGTGCAGCAGCGCCTGCTTGCGTTGCGCCGCACAGTACAACCCGCCTACGCAGCGCCAGTCGGCCTCGCCCTCTTCGCGAACCACGGCCGAGCCGCAGACCGGGCAGGCGCGCGGCATCGTGAAAATGCGCCGCGGCGGCGGCTCGCCACGCCGCTCGGGCAGCGCGCGCACGACTTCCGGGATCACGTCGCCGGCCCGTCGCACCACGACCGTGTCGCCGATCAGGAGATCCTTGCGTGCGATTTCGTCCTCGTTGTGCAGCGTGGCGTTGGTGACGTTGACGCCCCCGACGAAGACCGGATGCAGACGCGCCACCGGCGTCAGCTTGCCGGTACGCCCGACCTGAACCTCGATGTCGAGCAGTTCGGTCAGCGCTTCTTCGGCAGGAAACTTGTGCGCGAGCGCAAACCGCGGCGCACGCGCGACGAAGCCGATCGCGTCGTACCAGTCGCGCCGCTCGACCTTGTAGACCACGCCGTCGATGTCATAGGCCAGGCGCGGACGCAGCGACTGCATGCGCCGATGGAACCCGAGCAGGCCCTGCGGCCCGTCGACGACGCTGCGTTCGGCACCCACCGGCAGGCCAATGCCGGCGAGCCAGTCGAGCAACGTCGAGTGCGCGCCGGGCAGCGCGGCGCCCGCCACCTCGCCGACCCCGTACGCGAAGAACCGCAGTGGCCGCGCTGCGGTGACCGCGGGGTCGAGCTGGCGCAGGCTGCCGGCCGCGGCATTGCGCGGATTGACGAACTCGCGCTCGCCCGCCGCGCGCTGGCGCTCGTTGAGCCGGTCGAAGTCGCGCCGGTACATCAGGACTTCGCCACGCACCTCGAGCACCGCCGGCGCAATGCCGAGCAACCGCAGCGGGATCGCGCGCACCGTGCGGACGTTCGCACTGACGTCCTCCCCGGTGGTGCCGTCGCCGCGCGTCGCGGCCTGCGCCAGCAGGCCGCGCTCGTAGCGCAGGCTCACCGCGACTCCGTCGTACTTGAGCTCGGCGCTGTACCGCAGTTGCGCGACAGGCAGCCCTTCCTCGGTCAGCCGCTCGCGCACACGACGGTCGAAGGCCAGCACTTCGTCGTCGTCGAACGCGTTGTTCAGCGACAGCATCGGCAACGGATGGTGCACGGCCGCGAACGCGCCCGAAACCGCCGCGCCGACCCGTTGCGTCGGCGAGTCTGCCTCGACCAGCGCCGGATCGGCGCGTTCGATCTGCTGCAGCTCGCGAAACAGGCGGTCGTACTCGGCGTCGGGCACGCTCGGTGCGTCGAGCACGTAGTACTCGTGGTCGTACCGGGCGAGCAGCTCGCGCAGCGTCGCGGCGCGCGTGCGGGCAGTGTCCACGTGGATGGCCGGCTGCTCGGACGGCGACCCGCACGCCGTCAGTTGAAGACCCTGAGCGTCAGCGCCGAGCCGGCCGGCAGCCCGATCGCCTCCAGCGATTCGTAGCGCTGGATCAGCTGGCGGCCGATCTGCGCCAGTGCGGCATCGGGCAGCGCACGTCCGTCATCGTCGACCAGGCGTCCGCCCACCCGCTGCGCACAGGTCCGGGCCGCTTCGAGCATCTGCCCCCATGCGTCCGACGCCGGCATGGAGCGCGGCACGTCGAGCAGGAAGGTGAAGCGGCTCGGGACATCGGAGAGCGCCACCGAGAACACCAGCTCGCCCTGCGGGCCCAGCCGCGCATAGCGGTGGCTGCCACGCTCGACCATCGACAGGATCCCGGCGAGTCCGGCGAGCTGCGCCGGCGCGATGGCCTCCGGTGCCTCGACGTTCAGGCCGATCTGGGCGTCGAGTTGCGCGCAGGTGGCGTCGAGGTCGCGCGCGCGCGCGAGTACCGTGGACATGTCAGGGGTGTCGGGGAGCGCCGCGAGCGACCCGGCGATTGCCTGCACGCCAGCCACGAATTCGGAAAACTCCATCGCATTCAGCGGGCCGTGGCGATTGGCCATCAGGATGCCCGCGCGCAGTGCCGCGTACTCGCGTGCCGCCCCGGGTCCGCCCCAATCGGCGGGCACGCCATCGACAGACCGGCCTTCGACGATGACCGGCTTGCTGCCCGCGCGCCGGAAGTGCTGCGCGATCTCCGCCAGGCGCTCGTCACTGCACGGCGCAGGCAGCGACAGCTCGACGATGCAGTCGACGATCTCGGACAGGCGCGCGCGGGCGGCCCCGGGATCCGCCATTGCGAGAACCGTCGCATCGGCCGCGTTCGCGACCGGCGCGGCCGCCACCTCCGGGGTCGACGTCGCAGGCCTGGCGTGCGCCGGCGCCGCCGCTGCGTCCGCACCCGCTGCGCCACGCTGCATGTCGTCGACGAACGCTTCGGTGCCGAGGCGCGGTTCGCCGCGTGCGGGCGTCGCGCAATCGTCGGCCTCGACGCGAACGCCGGGCAGCGACGCATGCGCCCCCGATGCGGCGGCACCCACCGAATCCGGTGCCGATCGGCCGCCCGAGCCGGAGCACTCGCTGCGCAGGCCCCGCCAGCGCGACAGGCCCGGCCAGCGCGACAGACTCGACCATCGTGGCCGCGGTCGCGACTGGCGCAGGTTGTAGAGCAGCGCGACGCCGACCGCCAGCACCATCAGCAGCAACAGGCTCAGCCCGAGGCTGCTCACGCTGCCTCCGCCAACCGGGAGGCGGCTTCGAGGTCGACCGCGACGATGCGCGAGACGCCGCGCTCCTGCATCGTCACCCCGACCAGTTGCTGCGCGAGTTCCATCGCCACCTTGTTGTGCGTGATGAACAGGAACTGCGTCTGACCGGACATGCGCCGCACCATGTCGCAATAGCGCTCGGTATTGGCTTCGTCCAGCGGCGCATCCACCTCGTCGAGCAGGCAGAACGGCGCCGGGTTGAGCTGAAACAGCGCGAACACCAGTGCGATCGCGGTCAACGCCTTCTCGCCACCCGAGAGCAGGTGGATCGACGTGTTGCGCTTGCCCGGAGGCTGCGCCATCACCTGGATACCGGCGTCGAGGATCTCGTCGCCGGTGAGGATCAGCTTTGCTTCGCCGCCACCGAACAACAGCGGAAACAGCTGCCCGAAGTGATGATTGACCGTGTCGTAGGTCTGCTGCAGCAGCTCGCGCGTCTCCCGGTCGATGCGCCGGATCGCGTCCTCGAGCGTGGCGATCGCCTCCTGGAGGTCGGCCGATTGGGCGTCGAGGAACCGCTTGCGCTCGCCGGACTGCCCAAGCTCGTCGAGCGCGGCCAGGTTCACCGCACCGAGCGCCACGATCGCGTTGGACAGCCGCGTCACCTCGCCTTGCAGCCACGATGGCCGTGGCGCGTCGGCGAACGCGGCGCGCAGCGTCGCGATGCCATCGTCGTCGACCTGCGCCTCGGCGAGCTGCTGCGCGAACTGCCCGGCGCCCAGGCGCGCCGCCTGCTCCTTCAGCTGCAGCTCGGTCAGCTCCTGACGCAACGGCTCCTGGGCGCGCTCGGTGGCGAGCCGCTGCTCCTCGCGGTTGCGCAACGTCTGCGTCAATTCGTCCAGTCGCTGGCGCGCCGCGCCCAGTGCCTGCTCGGCGCCGCCGCGCGCCACCAGCGCGTCCTGCAGCGCCTGGCGCGCAGCCGCATCGGAGAGCTGTTCGAGCTTCTCGAGCAGCCCCGCACGCTCGACGGCCGCCTGTTCGGCCATCACCATGCCCTGCGCGTGCAGCGCCTCGAGACGCTCGATGTCGGCCTCGATTGCGCGCACCGTGAAAGCGGCCTCCTGCGCCTCGCGTTCATGCTGGCGCAGCGCCTCGCGGCGCCCGGACAGTTCGTGCTCGACCTGTTCGAAGACGAGCTGCAGGTCTTCGGCACGCTGTTGCCGCTCGCCCAGCCCGGCATCGAGCTGCTCGAAGCGCCCGGTCTCCGCGGCAATCGTGTCCTCGAACTCCGCGATCCGGGCCACGAGCTCGGCGAGCTCGCCCTCGATGCGTTCACGGCTCTCGGCCACCCGTGCCCGCTCCTGCTCGAGGCGCTGTGTGTCGAGCCGCAGCGCCGCCATCTGCTTGAGCGTGCGATTGTGCTCGTCACGCTGCGCCATCAGCGCAGCGAGTTGCTCCGAGGCACCCGCCTCGACGCGCGCTGCGCGGTTGCGCACGTCCTCGACCATCAGTTGCTGCGCTCTTTGCTCGCGCACCAGGTTCTCGAGTTCGTGGCGCCGCGCGAGAACGCCCTCCTGTTCGGAGTCGGCGGCGTACATCAATACCGACTGACGCCCCACCAGGTGGCCCTCGGCGACCACGAACTGTCCGCCCGGCGGCAGGTTTGCGCGTTGCCCGATGGCGGCCTCGAGGGAATCCGCCGCGTAATGACCCGCCAGCCAGTCGGCCAGCAACGACTGCACGCCGGCATCGCCGACCTGGACCACCGACAACAGCGGTCGCAGGCCCGCCGTCGCGCCCGGCGCACCACCCACCGGCGCGGCCGCGAAGAACCCGACCTTGGACGGTGGCGCATCGGCCACCAGTCCGGCGACGTTCTCGAGTCGTCCGACTTCGAGCGCGTTGACCCGCTCGCGCAGGATCGACTCGATCGCGTTCTCCCAGCCGTCGTCGATGCGCAGCCTCTGGTACAGGCGGGCCAGGCGATCGAGTCCGTGTCGCTCCAGCCACGGCTGCACCCTGGCCTGGCTCTCGAGGCGTTCCTGCAACTGGCGCAGCGCGCCGATGCGCGCCTCGATCTGCGCGAGCTTCGCCTCGGCCTCGCGCAGTGCCTGTTGCGACGGCTGCCGCTGCGCCTCCAGCCGGGCCCAGCCGCCCTCGATCACGGCCAGCCGCTCGGTGGCCAACCGCTCGGCCTCCTCGGCGTCGGCCAGTGCCTGCTGCGCCTGCACCAGCTCTTCGGGGCGAAACGCGTGCAGCTCGCCCGCCTGCCCCTGCAGCCGCTCGCGCCGGCGCAGTGCCAGGTCGAGTTCCTCGGCCGCCTTGCGCTCGTGCAGCGCGCAGACTTCGATCGCCTGGCGCGTGCGCGCCACCTCGGCGCGCACCTCGTCGACCTGCGCACGGGCCGCCCGCGCGCGTTCTTCGAGCGCCGGCACCTCGTCGACACGCGCGGCGACGCCGCCGGCCAACCCGTCGGCGAGCCGCCGTGCATCGGCCAGCCGGGCGTCGGCGTTGCCGCGGTCGCTGCGTGCGTGCTCCTGCTGCGCCTGCGCGCGCTGTGCCTGCTGCTCGACGCTGTCGAGCCGTTCGCGCAACTGCCCCTGAGTCTGCGCAACGACCCGGATGTCGGATTCGATCCGGCTCACGTCGGCGTTGCGTTCGTAGTAGCGCGCCTGCGCCGCGTGCATCGCGTCGCCCGCCTCGTAGTGCGCGGCGCGCACCGATTCGATTTCGGTCTCGATCGCCCGCTGTTCCGCGTGGCGCGCCTCGAGCGCGAGCAGTGCCTCGCCTGCGAGGCGTGACAGGCGCTGCGCCTCGGCCTGTGCCTCGTCGCGACGCAGCAGCCAGAGCATGCGTTGCTTGCGCTCGCGCTCGGCTTCGAGATCGCGATGGCGCTGCGCCACCTCGGCCTGCCGCTCGAGCTTCTCGATCTGTGCGTCGAGCTCGCGCAGGATGTCTTCCACACGCGTGAGGTTCTCGCGCGTGTCGGCGAGCCGGGCCTCGGTCTCGCGGCGCCGCTCCTTGTACTTCGACACGCCGGCGGCTTCCTCGAGGAACACGCGCAACTCTTCGGGGCGCGCCTCGATGATGCGCGAGATCATCCCCTGGCCGATGATCGCGTAGGCCCTCGGACCGAGGCCGGTGCCGAGGAACATGTCGTGCACGTCGCGGCGCCGCACCGGCTGGTTGTTGATGAAATAGGCGGATTGGCCGTCGCGCGTGAGCACGCGTCGCACCGAGATCTCGGCGTACTGGCCCCAGCTGCCGCCGAGGCGGCCGAGCGCGTTGTCGAACACCAGCTCGACCGAAGCCCGCGCGGCCGGCTTGCGCTCGGCCGAGCCGCTGAAGATGACGTCCTGCATCGACTCGCCGCGCAGCTCGGACGCCCTGGATTCACCCAACACCCAGCGCACCGCATCGATGATGTTCGACTTGCCGCAGCCATTGGGGCCGACCACGCCGACCAGTTGTCCGGGGACATCCAGGGCGGTGGGATCGACGAAGGACTTGAAGCCGGCGAGTTTGATCTGTTTCAGTCGCACCGAAGGTTCCTGCCGCATGGGCGGGCGTCGGCGCGGAGCGCGCCTGGTCGCCCGGCAAGGGCCCACCTCGCAGGCCCTAACGGCAAAAGCCGCGCGGAGCGGCTTTTGACGCTCCGTATAATAGCATCCGCTCCCCCGCCCCCCGGAGCGCGAACCGGCCGGTTTCCGCAGCCGCTCGCCTTCGGAATCGATCATGCCCTCAAGACCCTCCAGCACGCTCGAGACCTTCGCCAACCCCGCATCGGGCCGCGACTACCTGGTGCACATCGAGGTGCCCGAGTTCACCTGCCTGTGCCCGCTCACCGGCCAGCCCGACTTCGCCAACCTGCTGATCGACTACGTGCCCCATCGGCGCAACCTCGAACTCAAGGCGCTCAAGTTGTACATGTGGGGCTTTCGCGACGAGGGCGCCTTCCACGAAGCGGTCACCAATCGCATCCTCGATGACCTGGTAGCTGCGCTCGCGCCGCGTTTCGTTCGGCTCACCGCCCGCTGGTTCGTTCGCGGCGGCATCTTCACGACGGTGGTGGCCGAACATCGCAAGAAGGGCTGGACACCCGCACCGCGGATCGAACTGGGCGAATTCGCCACCGCATCGAGCATTCATTATGGAAAATAATTCATATAAATCAACTTATTATTGAATATTCTTGAACCCAATTCTTGATAACCTGCGACCCTACCCGTTCGAGCGCCTGCGCACCTTGCTGGCCAGCAGCACCGCGCCCGAGGCGTTCACACCGCTGAACCTGTCGATCGGGGAACCGCGGCACCCGACACCGGCGCTGATCCGCGCCGCACTGGCCGCTCAACTCGATGGTTTGTCCAGCTATCCGGCCACCGCCGGCACAGCGGCATTGCGCGAAGCGATCGCCGGGTGGCTGCAGCGACGCTACGGGCTGCGGGCGATCGATCCGGCGGCCGAGGTGCTGCCGGTGAACGGATCACGCGAAGCGCTGTTCTCTTTCGCGCAGGCAGTCCTCGATCCCGCAGGCGCGGCGCGGGTGGTCTGCCCGAACCCGTTCTACCAGATCTACGAGGGCGCCGCGCTGCTCGCGGGCGCCCGGCCGTATTACGTGGAGCAGTCGCCGCAGACGCGCTTTCGCTGCGACTGGGCAGCGGTGCCCGAAGCGATATGGGCCGCCACCGGCCTGCTGTACGTCTGCTCGCCCGGCAACCCGACCGGCTCGGTGCTCACCCTCGACGAATGGCGGCTGCTGTTCGATCTGTCCGATCGGCACGGCTTCACGATCGCCGCCGACGAATGCTATTCGGAAATCCACTTCGACGACGTTGCCCCTCCGCTCGGCGCGCTGCAGGCAGCCCGGATGCTCGGGCGCACCGACTGGCGGCGCCTCGTGGTGTTTTCGAGCCTTTCCAAGCGCTCGAACGCACCGGGGCTGCGCTCGGGCTTCGTCGCCGGCGACGCGTCGATCCTGCGCCGCTTCCTCCTCTACCGCACCTACCACGGCAGCGCGATGAGCCTGCCAGTACAGGCCGCATCGATCGCCGCATGGGCCGACGAGGTGCACGTGGCCGAAAACCGGCGCATGTACCGCGACAAGTTCGACGCGGTTACCCCGATCCTGGCGCGAGTGCTCGAAACCGGGCGCCCCGACGCCGGCTTCTACCTCTGGGCGCGCGTGCCGGATGGCGACGACCAGGCGTTCTGCCGGGACCTCTTTGCCCAATATAATGTCCTGCTGCTGCCCGGCAGTTTCCTGGCACGCGAGCACGACGGACGCAACCCGGGCAGCGGCTTCGTGCGCATCGCACTGGTCGACACGCTGGCCGGCTGCGTCGAGGCCGCCACCCGTATCGAACGCTTTCTCGCCGGCTGACACGAACCATCCCCCATGACACCGCTTCAGCAGACCATCGAGCGTGCCTGGGAGCAGCGCAACGAACTGTTCCCGGCGAACGCCGCGGCCGAGGTCCGCGACGCGGTGTCCGCGGTCCTTGCACGGCTGGACGCAGGCAGCCTGCGCGTGGCCGAGAAGCGCAACGGCGCCTGGTCGGTCAACCAGTGGGTGAAGAAGGCGGTGTTGCTGTCGTTCCGGCTCGACGAGAACGTGCCGACGCAGGCCGGGTCGCTGCGTTTCTACGACCGGGTGCCCACCAAGTTCGAGGGCTGGCGCCCCGCCGACTTCGAGGCGGGCGGCTTTCGGGTGGTGCCGCCAGCCGTCGCGCGTCGCGGCGCCTTCGTCGGAAAGAACGTCGTGCTGATGCCCTCGTACGTCAACATCGGCGCGTACGTCGACGAGGGCACGATGGTCGACACCTGGGCGACGGTCGGCTCGTGCGCACAGATCGGCCGCAACGTCCACCTGTCCGGGGGCGTCGGCATCGGCGGCGTGCTCGAGCCGCTGCAGGCCAACCCGACGATCATCGAAGACAACTGCTTCGTCGGTGCCCGCTCCGAGGTCGTCGAAGGCGTCATCGTCGAGGAGAATTCGGTGCTGTCGATGGGCGTGTACATCGGTCAGAGCACGAAGATCTACGACCGCGAGTCGGGCACGGTTCTCTACGGACGGGTTCCCGCGGGATCGGTGGTGGTGCCGGGCTCGCTGCCGTCGGCCGACGGCAAGGTGAACCTGTATTGCGCGGTCATCGTCAAGCGGGTCGACGCGCAGACGCGCGCGAAGACCGGCATCAACGAGCTGCTGCGCGGCGACTGAGTCGCGCCGTGACGATCCGCCGCTGCCCGCCCGAACGGACGGCAGCGGCGCAGGAACATCTGGAGACCAGGATGATGATGGATCGCCTGCTGCAGCTGATGTCGGAGAAGAAGGCATCCGACCTGTTCCTTGCGCCCGGTTCCCCGGTGCAGCTGAAGATCAACGGCGCGATGGTGCCGGTGAACCAGCAGCGGCTCAGTGCCGACAACGTCGTGTCGCTGATCCGCGAGATCATCGAAGACCGCCACTGGGAGCAGTTCGAAAAGCAGCACGAGCTGAACCTCGGCTACGGCGTGCGCAATATCGGCAGCTTCCGCGTCAACGTGTTCCGCCAGCGCAGTTCGGCAGCCTGCGTGATCCGCTTCATTCCGCATGACATTCCGAAGTTCAGTGCGCTGCACCTGCCGGCGATCCTCGGCGACCTGGTGATGGACAAACGCGGGCTGCTGCTGGTGGTCGGCGCCACCGGCTCCGGCAAGTCGACCACGCTGGCGTCGATGATCGACCACCGCAACGAACAGAAAGCCGGACACATCCTCACGCTGGAAGATCCGATCGAGTTCACGTTCCAGAACAAGCGCTCGATCGTCAATCAGCGGCAGATCGGCACCGACACCCACTCGCTCGAGGTCGCCCTGAAGAACGCGATGCGCCAGGCGCCCGACTGCATCCTGATCGGCGAAATCCGCGACACCACGACGATGTCCAACGCGATCGCCTACGCGCAGTCCGGGCACCTGGTGCTGGCCACGCTGCACGCCAACAACGCCAACCATGCGTTGAACCGCATCGTCAGCTTCTACCCGCTGGACAACCGGCCGGTGCTGCTCGCCGACCTGGCGGCCACGCTGAAGGCAGTGATCTCCCAGCGCCTGGTGCGCGCCTTCGACGGCAGCCGCCTGCCAGCGGTCGAGGTCCTGCTCAACACCCGTCACATCGCCGAACTGATCGAACAGGGACGCCTCACCGAAATCAAGGACGCGATGAGCCAGAGCCTGGCAGCGGGCTCGTGCACCTTCGACCATGCGCTCGCCGACCTGGTGCGGGCACGCCGCATCGCGCGAGAGGACGCCATGGCGCACGCCGACTCGCCGACCAACCTGCTCTGGATGCTCGAGAACGAGGCCGAGGAAGGGGCGGCCCCCGGGCCGGCGAGCGGCACGGCACGGCCCGGCGACCTGGTCACGCCGGCAATGGCCTCCGCAGCGCTCGGCCAACCCGAGGCGCGCAAGCCAGCGGGCGAAGGCGATTCCCGGGGCGCGTCGTTCTCCGAGTTCATGCTCAACATCTGAACATGGACGAGGTCGTCGTCTACGGTATCGAGACCTGCGACCAGGTTCGCAAGGCGCGCGCATGGCTGCGCGCACACCAGATCGCCTTCCGCTTCCACGACTTCCGCAGGGACGGGCTCGATGCGCCGCGCCTGTCTGCCTGGCTGGGCCGGGTGCCCTGGGACTCGCTGCTGAACCGTCGCGGCCTCGCCTGGCGCAAGCTCGACGTACAACGCCGGGCGACGATCACCGACCAGACCAGCGCGACCGAGCTGATGCTGGCCGACCCGACCCTGATCAAGCGCCCGGTCCTGCAGGTTGGCGATCGCATTCTCGTCGGCTTCTCCGAACCGCTGTACGCCGGGGTGTTCGACACGTCGGTCGATCCCGGCTTCGCGGTCCGATGACCCGCGTGCGTGCGCTCGCCGAGGCGCTGATCCGGCGACGTTCGGTCACGCCCGACGACCAGGGCTGCCAGACGCTCGTCGCCGGGCGGCTCGATGCGCTCGGCTTTCGCTGCGAGACGATCGAGCACAACGGCGTGACCAATCTGTGGGCCGTGCACCAGGGCGCTGCGGCGGGGCCGACGCTGGCCTTTGCCGGGCACACCGACGTCGTGCTTCCCGGGCCGCTCGACCAGTGGGCGAGTGATCCATTCGTGCCTGCCGTGCGCGCCGGCAACCTGTACGGACGCGGTGCGGCCGACATGAAGACCTCGATCGCCGCGTTCGTGGTCGCGATCGAGGAATTCCTCGAAGCCGGCGCCCCGTACGCCGGGCGCCTCGCGGTGCTGCTGACCTCCGACGAGGAAGGCCCCGCCACCGACGGCACGGTGCGCGTAATCGAGACGCTGGCCGGGCGCGGCGAGCGCATCGATTTCTGCGTCGTCGGCGAACCCACCTCGGTCGTGCGCCTCGGCGACACGGTGAAGAACGGGCGCCGCGGATCGCTGTCGGGACGCCTCACGGTGATCGGCGTGCAGGGCCACGTCGCCTACCCGCATCTCGCACGCAACCCGATCCATCAACTGGCGCCGGCGCTGGCCGAACTGGTCGCCATCGACTGGGATCGCGGCAACGAGCACTTCCCGCCCACGACCTGGCAGGTCTCGAACGTCCAGGCCGGTGCGGGCGCCACCAACGTGATCCCGGGACGTCTCACGCTCGACTTCAATTTCCGCTTCTCGACCGCCAGCACCGTCGAGAGCCTGAAGCAGCGGATCGAGGCCGCGCTCGACGCGCACGGCCTGGACTACGCGCTCGAATGGTCGCTCCCGGCGTTGCCGTTCCTGACCGTGTGCGGCGCACTGTGCGCAGCGTTGTCCGACGCCATCCGCGCGGAGACCGGCGTCGTCACCGAATTGTCGACCACCGGCGGCACCTCGGACGGTCGTTTCATCGCGCGCATCTGCCCACAGGTGGTCGAGTTCGGTCCGCTCAATGCCAGCATCCACCAGGTCGACGAACACGTCGCGCTGGCCGAACTCGAGCCACTGAAGAACATCTATCGGCGCACGATCGCCGCGCTGCTGGGCGCATGAGTCCGGCCTTCGAGCGACGTCTGGCCGACGCGCCCGCCGCAGCGCGCGAACTGCGCGCCCTGCGCGACCTGCTGCGCTGGGCCATCTCGCGCTTCGAATGCGCCGGGATCGCATACGGCCACGGCACCGACAACGCCCGCGACGAGGCGGCTGCGCTGCTGCTGTGGGCGCTGCACCTGCCGCCCGGGCCGCTCGCCCCCTGGCTCGGCGCCCGGCTGACGCTTCTCGAACGTCGCGCGGTGGTCGAACTGGTCGAGCGCCGCATTGCCTTGCGTACGCCGGCGGCTTACCTCACCGGCGAGGCCTGGCTGCGCGGGATGCGCTTCGCCTGCGACGCACGCGCGCTGGTGCCGCGCTCGCTGATCGCCGAAGCGCTCGACGAGGCGCTGCCGCAATGGCTCGAACTGCACCCGCGAACGCCTTGCTGGCCGGCCGCGATCCTCGACCTGTGCACCGGCGGCGGCAGCCTCGCGATCCTCGCCGCCGACCGCTTTCCCGATGCGCAGGTGGTCGGGGCCGACCTCTCGGCCGAGGCGCTGGCGCTGGCCGCGACCAACCGCGAAAGCCATGGATTGCAGCAACGCGTCGAACTGGTCCAGGGAGACCTGTTCGCGCCGCTGCGCGCGCACCGCTTCGACCTCATCCTGTGCAACCCGCCCTATGTCAACGAAGCGTCGATGCAGGCGCTGCCGCCGGAATTCCGCGCCGAGCCGCGGGCCGCGCTGGCCGGCGGGCGCGACGGCATGGACCTGGTTCGGCGGATCATCGCCGACGCACCCGCCCACCTGGCCGACGAAGGCGTGCTGCTGCTCGAGATCGGCCACGAGGCGGCGCATTTCGAAGCGGCTTTCCCCGAACTCGAGTTCCATTACCTGCCGGTGACTGCCGGCGACCGGATGCTGGTGCTCGTGGAGGCCGCACAGCTGGCCGCCGCGGCAGCGCGACTGGCCGCCGCGGCAGCGCGACCGGGCACCACGGCAGCGCGGCGGGCTCGCCGGCCGGCCGGCGCCGCGCGCA
>JAANMW010002770.1_pt1 | contig 15037 bp, 12 predicted proteins | sample 7279671 | NCBI WGS metagenome assembly JAANMW01 (sample SAMN14094541, study PRJNA606508) | bioreactor metagenome | isolation source: A lab-scale SPAN reactor treating ammonium-rich wastewater day 247 | place: Ireland: Galway | collected 2017-09-19
CGCAGGCCAGCCTGCCGGCGCTGGCCGCGGACTGCGCCGACGATGGTCGCGGTGCGCTGGAAACACTGCGCATCGAAGGATTGAACGATGGCGCGGCGCTCGCCGCGGCGCCGGGCAGTGCGCGCGGGGTGCGGCTCTCGCTGCGGGCGCTGGGCACCAGCACCCGGGTGCAGTGGTTGCTGGATGGGCGCTGGATCGGCGAAACCGAAGGTGCGCGCCCGCTGCTGCGGGAGTTCGCGGAGCCGGGCCGGCACGAACTCACCGCGCTGGCCGACAGCGGTGCCTGGGACAGCCTGCGCTTTGCGATCCTGCCGCCCCGTTGAGGCGTGGCGCCCGGGCGGGCGCTGCAATCAGCCGGGCAGGTTCGCCAGCACGTTTTCCGCCGACGACACCCGGAATTCACCCGGCGCTTCCACCCACAGGCCGCGCACGATCTCGTTTTCGGCATACAGCGCGAAGCGCTTGCTGCGCACGCCCATGCCATAGCCGCTGGCATCCAGCTCCAGTCCCAGCGCGCGGGTGAAGTCGGCGTTGCCGTCGGCGAGCATCTTCATGCCCTGCGGCACGCCCTGGCTATTGCCCCAGGCCTGCATCACGAACGCATCGTTCACCGCCATGCAGGCGACCTCGATCCCCTTGGCGCGGAACGCATCGAAATGCTGGATGAAGCCGGGCAGGTGGCGTTCGGAGCAGGTGGGCGTGAACGCCCCCGGCACCGAGAACAGCACCAGCTTGCGGCCGCCGAACAAGCTGTGGGTATCGATCCGGTGCACACCGTTGTCTATGTACTGCAGGATCGCCGCGGGAACGTGCTGGCCGACTTGAATCGACATGACCGGACCTCACTTCGACGGGAATACAGTCTAAGGCCTGGGGCTGCGGATGCACCGTGCGGTGGGATAATCACCGCACGCAGGCCGCGGCAGGGAGCATCGATGGAATTCAAGGACTACTACGGGATCCTCGGGGTCGAGCCCAGCGCGGGCGAGGCCGAGATCAAGACCGCCTATCGCCGGCTGGCGCGCAAGTACCATCCCGACGTCAGCAAGGAAAAGGGCGCCGAGGACAAGTTCAAGGCGGTCAACGAGGCCTACGAGGCGCTGCGCGACCCGCAGAAGCGCGCGGCCTACGACCAGTTGCGCGCCGGTGGTTACCGCCCGGGCGACGAGATCCGCCCGCCGCCCGGGGGCTTCGGGCGTGGGCAGGGTGGCCAGCCGGACTTCGACTTCGACGAGATCTTCGCCGGTGGCGGCGCGGGCGGTGGCTTCTCCGATTTCTTCGAGAACCTGTTCGGCCAGCGCGGGCGCGGCCCCGGTGGTGCCCGCGGCGGGCAGCCGGCCGGCGATACTCGCGCCAAGCTGGCGGTGCCGCTGAACGCGGTCTACAACGGCAGCAGCGTGCGCATCGGCGTGGCCGGCAAGACCCTGGACGTGCGCGTGCCCAAGGGCGTGCGCCCCGGCCAGGTGATCCGGCTGGCCCGGCAGGGCAACGGTGGCCGCGACCTGCTGCTGGAAGTGGAATATGCCGCCGATCCGCAGTTCGAGGTGGATGGCCGCAACGTGATCCACGTGCTGCCGGTGGCGCCATGGGAAGCGGCGCTGGGCGCCACCCTCAGCGTGCCCACCCTGGGCGGGCCGGTGGAGCTGAAGATCCCCGCCGATTCCGAATCCGGGCGCAAGCTGCGGCTGCGCGGGCGCGGCCTGCCGGGTAGCGGCGGTGCGGCGGACGGCGACCAGATCGTGGAGTTGGAAATCCTCGCCCCGAAGGCGCACAACGACGCCCAGCGCAAGGCCTACGCCAAGATGCGCGATGCCTTTGGCGACGACTGGCGGCGGGGCTAGCCGGATTCCAAGGGTGGCAGCCGCAGCCCCGCTCCTGCATACGGCAGGCAGGGGATGTCCAGGCTAACCGTGGGCCTTGGAGCGCGGCTGGCGCCGCGCCTGCACGTCAAGCGGCGCTGGGGCCGGTGACCAGGTACTGGTTGATCACATCGGCCAGTTCGGATTCGCTGAACGGCTTGGTGATGTAGGCCTTGGCACCCTGGCGCATGCCCCAGACGCGGTCGGTGTCCTGGTCCTTGGTGGTGACCAGGATGACCGGGATGTGCTTGGTGGTGGGTTCGCGGGTGATCGAACGGGTGGCTTGGAAGCCATTGAGGTTCGGCATCACAACGTCCATCAGGATCAGGTCCGGCAGTTCGCGCTTGGCCGCCTCCACGCCGGCCGCGCCGTCCTCGGCGGTGAGCGCATCGTGGCCGAGTTTCTCGACGATGCGTCGGATGCTCATCAGCTGGGAGGGCGAATCGTCGACGATCAGGATGCGTGCCATGTGAATCCCCGGGTATGCGGGTCGATTGTAGCCGCAGGCCCGCGGCCTGCAAGCGTGGTCAGCCGGCAGGCTGGATGCGCACCACGGTACGCCCCAGCGCACCGCCGGCCAGCATGCCGTCGAACACTTGCGGCAGCTCGTCCAGCGTGGCTTCGCGGGTGCAGATTGCGTCGAGATTGTCCGGCTTCCAGTCGCCGGCCAGGCGGCGCCAGACCTCGTCGCGGATGTCGCGGGCGGTGCCAGCCGAGGCCACGCCCAGCAGCGAGACGCCGCGGATGATGAAGGGCATCACGGTGGCGTGCAGTTCGGGCGAGGCGGCCAGCCCGCAGCTGGCGACGTTGCCGTAGGGGGCGGTCTGCGCCAGCAGCGCCGCAAGCATCGGCCCGCCGACGTTGTCCAGGCCGCCACCGAAGCGGGCGCTGTCCATCGGCTTGGTGGTCGACAGCGCGTCGCGGCCCAGCACCGCGGACGCGCCGAGCGCCCGCAGGTAGTCCGCGTGCTCCGGCTTGCCGCTGATCGCATGGACCTGGTAACCGGCCTTGCTGTAGATGGCGACGGCCAGCGAGCCCACGCCGCCGGTGGCGCCGGTCACGGCCAGCGGGCCAAGCGCGGGCGTCTGCCGATTCTCGGTCATCCGCAGCAGGCCCAGCGCCGCGGTGAAACCGGCGGTGCCGAGGATCATCGCTTCGCGCAGGCCCAGCCCCGCAGGCAGCGGGATGACCCAGCGCGCGTCCAGCCGCACGTATTCCGAATAGCCGCCGTCGCGGGTTTCCGACAGTCCGCTGCCGGTGACCAGCACGGCGTCACCCTCGCGGAACGCGGGGTCGGTGGACGCCACCACGTGGCCGGCTACGTCTATCCCCCCGACCAGCGGGAAGCTGCGCAGGATCTTGCCCTTGCCGGTGCCGGCCAGCGCGTCCTTGTAGTTGACCGAGGAGTACGCGGCCCTGACCACCACCTCGCCGGGGTGGAGGTCGTCCAGCGACACCGTCTCGATGCCGCTGCGGTAGCCGGCGGGGTCGCTGTGGATGCGGAAGGCGCGGAACGTCGCCGGGATGGTCATACATCCTCCGTGGTGAGCTTGAGCTGGCTGCGGCGCTTCTCGTCCAGCCACTTGTCGGCCTGCGCCGGCACGTAGCCGCGCATCCATTCCAGCAGTGCCCCGATGTCGGTGCCTTGCCACATGTCGGTGCGCTGCTCGGGATGCAGGAAGCGCTCGCGCACCATCGTGTCCAGCATCGCCATCAGCGGCTCCCAGAAGCCGTTCACGCCGAGGAAGGCGCAGGGCTTGCGGCCCAGGCCCAGCTGGCGCCAGGTCAGCATCTCGAACATCTCGTCGAGGGTGCCGAAGCCGCCGGGCAGGGCGACGAAGCCGTCGGCCAGTTCGAACATCCGCGCCTTGCGGGTGTGCATGGAATCGACGACTTCGAGGCGGGTGACGCCCTTGTGGGCGACTTCCCAATCGACCAGCTGCTGCGGGATCACTCCGATCACTTCGCCGCCGCCGGCAAGCACCGCATCGGCCACGATGCCCATCAGGCCGACGTTGCCGCCGCCGTACACCAGCGCGATGCCGTCGCGTGCGAGGCGGGTGCCGAGGTCGCGGGCCAGCGCGGCATAGGTGGGGTCGCTGCCGGCATTGGAGCCGCAATAGACGCAGAGGGTTTTCATGCGTCGATTATCGCCCGCCGCCAACGAAAACGGCGCACCAAGGTGCGCCGTTTCTGCCCGGCCTCATGCAGCATCAGCACGGGCGTTCGCTGGTATGCGGATGTGCCAGCGCGGCGCAAGGCTGATGGCGACACGCCGCAAGTACGTCCATGTAGGCTAATCGGCGGCCTGCTCGCATGCGCTCTCCTGCGCATGCGGCAGGGCCTGGGCAGACCATCCCTGGCCTGCCCGTTCGGCGCAATGCGCCGAACCCATGCCGCCGATTGTCGCCATCAGCCTCGCACCACGCTGCCACTGGCGGCGGCATGGCACGGGTGGGGCGACAAAGCCGGCTCAATTGGCCTTGTGGATCGCCCGCTTGTGCACCGCCATCGCGGCGTCGTGCACGGCTTCGGACAGCGACGGGTGGGCATGGCAAATGCGCGCCAGGTCGTCGGCACTGCCCTTGAACTCCATCGCCAGCACGCCCTCGTGCACCAGCTCCGACACGTTGGCGCCGACCAGGTGCATGCCCAGGATGGTGTCGGTCTCGGCATGCGCCAGCACCTTCACGAAGCCCGCCGGCTCGGCCATCGCCACCGCGCGGCCGACCGCCGCGAACGGGAAGCTGCCGGCCTTGTACGGGACGCCTTCGGCCTTCAGCTGCTCCTCGGTCTTGCCGACCCAGGCGATTTCCGGCTCGGTGTAGATCACCCACGGGATGGTGTCGAAGTTGACGTGGCCCGGCAGGCCGGCGATGAGCTCGGCCACCGCGATGCCTTCCTCGAAGCCCTTGTGCGCCAGCATCGGGCCGCGCACGCAGTCGCCGACCGCCCACACGCCGTCGACGCCGGTGTGGCAATGCTCGTCGACCACGACCTGGCCGCGCTCGTTGAGCTGCACGCCGGTGCCCTCGGCCAGCAGGCCCTTGGTGGCGGCACGGCGGCCCACGGCCACCAGCAGCTTGTCGACCACCAGTTCCTGGGCCGCGCCCTTGTCGTCGGTGTAGCTGATGTGCACGCCGTCCTTCTTGACCTCGGTGGCGGTGCACTTGCAGCCCAGCTTGATGTCCAGGCCCTGCTTCTTGAACTCGCGCGCGGCGACCTTGCTCACTTCCGCATCGGCGGCGGCGAGGAAGTTCGGCAGGCCTTCCAGGATGGTGACCTCGGCGCCCAGGCGCTTCCACACGCTGCCCAGTTCCAGGCCGATCACGCCGGCGCCGATCACGCCGAGGCGCTTCGGCACGGTTTCCAGATCCAGTGCGCCGACGTTGTCGATGATGTGCTCGCCGAACTTGGCGAACGGCAGCTCGATGGAATCGGAACCAGCGGCGAGGATGACGTTGGTGCCCTTCAGCTCGACGGTGCTGCCGTCATGCTGCTTCACGCTGACCACGTTGCCCGGCTGCAGCTGGCCGTAGCCATGGAACGCGGTGATCTTGTTCGCCTTGAACAGTGCCGCGATGCCGCCGGTGAACTGCTTCACGATGCCGTCCTTGCGGGCGACCATCTTCTTCACGTCGATCGCCGGCTTGTCGAAGCTGATGCCGTGCTGGTCGAACAGGTGGCCCATGTTCCAGAACTGGCGGCTGGAATCCAGCAGCGCCTTGGACGGGATGCAGCCCACGCGCAGGCAGGTGCCGCCCAGCGCCGGCTTGCCGTCCTTGCCCAGCGCGGCGTCGATGCAGGCGGTCTTCAGGCCCAGCTGCGCGGCGCGGATGGCGGCGTGGTAGCCGGCGGGGCCGGCACCGATGACGACGACGTCGAATTGCTGTTGTTCGCTCATTGCTTCATTCCTGAACTTGGTAGCGGGGGCAGGATCCGAACCTGCGGTGCCCCGAAACAGGACGGGAACCGTTGCCGGTTCCCGTCGCCGGAATCACATGCCCAGCAGCATGCGGTGCGGGTTCTCGAGCTGGTTCTTGATGTCGACCAGGAACAGCACCGCGTCCTTGCCGTCGATGATGCGGTGGTCGTAGCTCAGCGCGATGTACATCATCGGCGCGGCGATGACCTGGCCGTTCTCGACGATGGCGCGTTCCTTGATCGCGTGCATGCCGAGGATGGCGCTCTGCGGCGGGTTCACGATCGGGGTGGACATCAGCGAGCCGAAGGTGCCGCCGTTGGTGATGGTGAAGGTGCCGCCCTGCAGGTCGTCCAAGCCCAGCTTGCCGTCGCGCGCCTTCTTGGCGTAGTCGGCGATGCCCTGTTCGATCTCGGCGAAGCCCATCCGCTCGACGTTGCGCAGCACCGGCGTGACCAGGCCCTTGTCGGTGGACACGGCGATGCTGATGTCGGCGTAGCCGTGGTAGATGACGTCGTTGCCGTCGACCGAGGCGTTGATGACCGGGTACTTCTGTAGCGCGTTCGCGGCGGCCTTGGCGAAGAAGCTCATGAAGCCGAGCTTGATGCCGTGCGCCTTGACGAAGTCGTCCTGCAGCTCCTTGCGCATCTCCATCACCTTGGACAGGTTGACCTCGTTGAACGAGGTCAGCATGGCGATGGAGTTCTTGGACTGCATCAGGCGCTCGGCGATGCGGGCGCGCATGCGGGTCATCGGCACGCGCTCTTCCGGGCGCGCGCCGCCGGCCACGCCGGCGGTCTTGCCGCTGGCGTAGTTGACGATGTCTTCCTTGGTGACCATGCCGCGGCGGCCGGTGCCGGCCACATCACTCGGGTTGACGCCGCTGGTGGCGGCGGCAAAGCGGGCGCCCGGCGGCACGTCGGCGGAGGCGGCGGCCGGGGCAGCGGCCTTGGCCGGGGCGGCAGCGGCGGGCGCGGCGGCCTTCGGTGCTTCCGCGGCAGGCGCGGCCGGCGCGGCTGCGGCGATGGCGCCTTCCTCGATCACCGCGATCACCTGCTGGCTGGTCACGGTGGCGCCGGCGTCGAACTTGATCTCCTTCAGCACGCCGTCGACCGGGGAGGGCACTTCCAGCACCACCTTGTCGGTTTCGAGGTCGAGCAGGTTTTCGTCGCGCTTGACCGCATCGCCGGCCTTCTTGTGCCAGCTGGCGATGGTGGCATCGGAAACGGATTCGGGGAGAACCGGGACTTTGACTTCAATGGCCATGAGGGCGTCCTGTCGGAATTCGGTAGGGGGTTAGTCGGCGTCGCTGTCGCCGCCCACCGGGTTCACCAGTGCGTCGGCAAGCAGCTTGTTGAGTTCGGCCACGTGCTCGGCCATGTGGCCGGCGGCGGGCGAGGGCGAGCGCAGGCGGCCGGCGTAGCCCAGCACCTGCTTGGGCTGCAGGCAGGCGCGCAGGTGGTGCTGGATCTGGTACCACGCACCCTGATTCTGCGGCTCTTCCTGGCACCAGACCACGTCGGTGGCGGAGCCGAAGCGCTTCAGTTCGGCGACGAGCTCCGGGCGCGGGAACGGGTACAGCTGTTCCACGCGGACCAGCGCCACGTCCTTGATTTCCTTCTTGTGCGCTTCTTCCAGCAGGTCGTAGTAGACCTTGCCGGCGCACACCACCACCCGCTTGACCTTCTTCGCGGTGGCGGTGGTGTCAGGGATCAGGCGCTGGAACTCGCCGTTGGCCAGCTCGTCCAGGCTCGACACCGCCAGCTTGTGGCGCAGCAGCGACTTCGGCGTCATCACCACCAGCGGCTTGCGGGTGCTCTGGCGCATCTGCCGGCGGATCATGTGGAAATCCTGCGCCGGGGTGGTGGGCGTGCAGACCACCATGTTGTCCAGCGCGCACAGCTGCAGGAAGCGCTCCAGGCGCGCCGAGCTGTGCTCGGGGCCCTGGCCTTCATAACCGTGCGGCAGGTACAGGGCGAGGCCGCACAGGCGGTCCCACTTGGCTTCGCCGGCGGCTAGGAACTGGTCGATCACGACCTGTGCGCCGTTGGCGAAGTCGCCGAACTGCGCTTCCCAGATGTCCAGGGTCATCGGATCGGCCGTGGCGTAGCCGTATTCGAACGCCATCACCGCTTCCTCGCTGAGCAGCGAGTCGATGATGGTGACGTCTTCCGGGTTCTGCACCAGCTCGCGCAGCGGCAGGTGGTAGGCGTCGGTGTTCTGGTCGTGCAGGATCGCGTGGCGATGGAAGAAGGTGCCGCGGCCGCAGTCCTGGCCGACCAGGCGCAGGCGGTAGCCATCGGCCAGCAGGGTGGCGTAGGCCAGGTTCTCGGCGAAGCCCCAGTCGCCCGGCAGCTCGCCGGCCACCATCTTGCGGCGATCGTCGTAGATCTTGGCCACGCGCGGATGCAGCTTGACCGTCTCCGGGATGGTGTTGATCTGCGCGGCCAGCTTGTCCAACGCCTTGCGCGGCACCTTGGTGTCCACCGGGTCGGACAGCTTGCCGGCCAGGTACGGCGACCAGTCCACGGTCAGTGCGTTGGCCTCGGCTTGCACCACGTCGGTGGTGACCTCGCCGGCATCAAGGCGGTCGCGGCAGGCATCGACCAGCGCCTGCGCGTCGGCCGCGGACAGCGTGCCTTCCGCCACCAGCTTCTCCGCGTACAGCTCGCGCGTGGTCTTCATCGCGCGGATCTTCTTGTACATCACCGGCTGGGTCGCCGCCGGCTCGTCGGCCTCGTTGTGGCCGTGGCGGCGGTAGCAGACCACGTCGATGACCACGTCCTTGCCGAAGGCCTGGCGGAAATCGAACGCCATCTCGGCCACGAACGCCACCGCTTCCGGGTCGTCGCCGTTCACGTGCAGCACCGGCGCGCCGACCATCTTGGCCACGTCGGTGCAGTACAGGGTGGAACGCGCGTCTTCGGCGGCGCTGGTGGTGAAGCCGACCTGGTTGTTGACCACCACGTGCAGGGTGCCGCCAACGCGGAAGCCGCGGGCCTGCGACATCTGCAGCAGTTCCATCACCACGCCCTGGCCGGCGAACGCGGCGTCGCCGTGGATCAACACCGGCATGACCTGCTTGCGCTCGGCATCGCCGCGGCGGTGCTGGCGCGAACGCACGCTGCCGGCAACCACCGGGTCGACGATCTCCAGGTGCGAGGGATTGAACGCCAGCGCCAGATGGACCGGGCCGCCGGGGGTGGCGACGTCGGCGCTGTAGCCCATGTGGTACTTCACGTCGCCGGTATGGGCGTGGTCGCCCTGGCGGGTCTTCTCGAACTTGCCCTCGAACTCGTCGAACAGCTTCCGCGGCGGCTTGCCGAGGGTGTTGACCAGCACGTTGAGGCGGCCGCGGTGGGCCATGCCCAGCACCACGTCCTTGACCCCGGCCTGGCCGGCGCGACGGATCGCCACGTCCAGCAGCGGGATCAGCGAGTCGCCGCCTTCCAGCGAGAAGCGCTTCTGGCCGACGTACTTGGTGTGCAGGTAGCGCTCCAGGCCTTCCGCAGCGGTCAACCGCTCGAGGATGCGCTGCTTGTCTTCCTTGCTGCGGCCGTAGTTGCCGGCCGCCGCCTCCAGGCGCTCGTAGATCCAACGGCGCTGGTCGGCGTCGGTGATGTGCATGAACTCGGCGCCGATGCTGCCGGCGTAGGTCGCGCGCAGGCGTGCATACAGGTCGCGCAGCTTCATCCGCGGCTGGCCGCCGACGCCGCCGGTGCTGAATTCGGTGTCGAGGTCGCTGCCGGACAGCTTGTGGAAGGCGAGGTCCAGGTCCGGCGGGTTGACCGGCGGGGTCAGCCCCAGCGGGTCGGTGTGCGCACCGAGGTGGCCGCGCGAACGGTAGGCGGTGATCAGGCGGCCGACGTGGCGTTCGCGTTCGTCGCCGCTACCGCTGCTGGCGGAAACCACGCCGCGCGCGGCCTGCCGGCCGGCCTCGGCGATTTGGTCGATCACCGCGGAGTGCGGGATATCGCCGGCCTCGCGGCCCTTCAGGCCATCGAAATACTGCTTCCATTTGGGGTCGACGCTGTCGGGCGCGACCAGGTACTGCTCGTAGAGGTCTTCGATGAACGCGCCATTGGCGCCGAGCTGGGAGGTTTGGGCGAACTGCTTGAGGAGACTGTCCACGGCGTGGCTAGCAACCTATCGGTGGGGTGGGGGGTGCGCCCGCGCCGGTGCTGGCGCGAGGCCGGGCGGGACAAATTCTGAATGCGCGCAAGCAAAGAGTCGGAATTATAGCCGCTGGGGTGTCGCGGGCGCATGCGACCAAAGTCAAGAACGCAGCGATTTCATATCCCGAGGGCGCGATATTCAGTTACCGGACGGGAACGCTCCCAGATTTCCTCGAAGCGCTGCTGCAGCTGGCGCACCCGCGCGCGCGAATCAAACGCGGCGATGCCTTCCACGCGGTCGCCCTGGGTGCGGACGTAGTAGCCGCCGGCGTCGTTGGCAACCAGCGCCACCCGCTCCTCGCGGTAGACGGGATCGTCCACCTCGCGGAACTGGAACACGCTGGGCAGGCGCTGGGCCAGCGCCAGCAGCTTGGCGTGGGCGGCCTGCGGTGCGGCGGCATCGTGCAGCAGCACCAGCACCTGCACGTCGCGGCCGGAGGTGGCGAAGCCGCGCAGGGCGGCCAGGAAGTCGGGGTGGTCGAACAGCCAGCCTTCAAGGTCGAGGCTGCGGATCCACAGGCTGCGGCGCGCATCCGCGGCGATGCGGGTGGCGGCCTCGATGGCTGCCGGATGGTCGGTGATGCGGACCGGTTCGCTGCTGGGGTCGCCGTTCATGCTTCGTCCTCCTCCTGTTCCAGCCGGTAGTGGCCGGCGGCCAGCAGGGCGGCCACCGCCGCCCGTCCCGACTCGCCCAGCCCAGCGTACAGCGTGTGGTCGACGCTGTCCGCGGCGGCCAGCCGGCGGGCGTCGTCCACGCCAAGCGGATAGGCAGTGCCGCCTGCATACAGCCGGCCCGGGTCCGCGTCGCCCGCTTGGTGGGCGCGGCGCCAGGCCATGCGCGACCATGGGTGCCGCCACAGCTGCGCGCCACCGGCCAGCGCCTGTTCCATCGCGGCGCGCGACGGCGGATGTTCGTCTGCGACCGGCAGCACCGCGCTGCGGTAGGTGGTGATGAAGCTGCCGAACCAGTCGCCGAAGCGGTCGGGATCGTCCATCCGCAGCTGGTGCAGGGCGGCCTCCACCCGCTGCATGGCCGCATCGTCGATCTCGCCGGCGTCGCCCGGCAGGGCCAGGTCCGGATCGGCGTAGCGCAGCTCGTCCGGCGCGTCGGCGGCCAGCGTGTCGGCGTAGTCGCCCAGCAGTTCGGCCGCGGCGGGCGCGCGCATGCCCACGGAGAAGGTCAGGCAGGGGCTTTCCGCCACCCCGTGGTGCGGCACGCCCGGCGGCAGGTAGAGCATGTCGCCGGGTTGCAGCACCCAGTCGTGGGTCGGGTGGAATTCGCGCAGCAGCTTGATGTCCACGTCGTTGCGGAAATCCAGCGGCGGGTTGGCGCTGGCGTCGATCTGCCAGCGGCGCTGGCCATGCGCCTGCAGCAGGAACACGTCGTATTGGTCCACGTGCGCGCCCACCGAGCCGCCGGTGGCGGCGAAGCTGACCATCACGTCGTCGATCCGCCAGCGCGGCAGGAAGCCGAAGTGGGAGAGCAGGGCGCGGATGTCGGCGTCCCACTTGTCCACGTCCTGCACCAGCAGGGTCCAGTCATGGTCGGGCAGGCCGGGGAAATCGTCCTCGGCGAACGGCCCGTGGCGCACCTTCCAGCCATCGCTGGCCTTGTCGTGCTCGATCAGCCGCGCCAGCACGCCGTCCTCGCAGGCAAGGCCAGCGAGGTCTTCGGGTTCGATCGGGGACGCATAGCCGGGGAAGGCGTTGCGGACCAGTAGCGGGCGCTTCTGCCAGTAGTCGCGCAGGAAGTCTGCGGGCGCCATGCCCAGCGGAGACGGGCCGCGGGCGGCGTCGATCTCGATGGGCGCCGCCGCGGGCTGGGCCACCTCAGATCTCCCGCGCCAGCCGCTCCGCCAGGCCGGTGTAGCTGCCCGGGGTCATGTCCAGCAGGCGCTGCTTGTCGGCCGCGGGCAGGTCCAGCGATTCGACGAAGGCGCGCATGGAGTCGACGGTGATGCCATGGCCGCGGGTCAGCGCCTTGAGCTGTTCGTAGGGGTTCGGCAGGCCGTGGCGGCGCATCACCGTCTGCACGGCTTCGGCCAGCACTTCCCAGCTGGCGTCGAGGTCGGCGGCCAGTCGCTCCGGGTTGACGCTGAGCTTGTCGAGGCCGCGCTGCAAAGCGTCGAAGCCGATCAGCATGTGGCCGAAGGCGGTGCCCAGCGCGCGCAGCACGGTGGAGTCGGTGAGGTCGCGCTGCCAGCGGCTGATCGGCAGCTTGATCGAGAAATGCTCGAACAGCGCGCTGGCGATGCCGAAGTTGCCTTCCGCGTTCTCGAAGTCGATCGGGTTGACCTTGTGCGGCATGGTGCTGCTGCCCACTTCGCCGGCCTTCACCGCCTGCTTGAAATAGCCCTGCGAGATATAGCCCCAGATGTCGCGGCAAAGATCGATGGCGATGGTGTCGATGCGCTTGGCCACGTCGCACAGTTCGGCCACGCCGTCGTGCGGCTCGATCTGGGTGGTGTAGGGCTGCCAGTCGAGGTCCAGCGATTCGACGAAGCGGCGCGAGAACGCCGGCCAGTCCACGTCCGGATAGGCGGCCACGTGGGCGTTGTAGTTGCCCACCGCGCCATTGATCTTGCCCGGCATCGGCAGGCCGGCCAGCACTTCGCCCTGGCGCTGCAGGCGCGCCACCACGTTGGCCAGCTCCTTGCCGACGGTGGTGGGGGAAGCGGTCTGGCCGTGGGTGCGCGAGAGCATCGGCAGCGCGGCGTGCTCATGCGCCATCGCGCGCAGCTTCTGGATCAGCGCGTCCAGCTTCGGCAGCAGCACGTCCTGCCGCGCCTGGCCCAGCATCAGTGCGTAGGACAGGTTGTTGATGTCCTCGCTGGTGCAGGCGAAGTGCACGAATTCCAGCGCCGGGCCGAGCTCGGCGTCGTCCTTCAGCTGCTCCTTGATGAAGTATTCCACCGCCTTGACGTCGTGGTTGGTGGTGGCTTCGATGGCCTTGACCCGCGCCGCGTGCTCGACGCTGAAGCCATCGGCCAGCGCACGCAGGCGGCCGGCGGCGGCCGCGGAGAACGGGGCCAGTTCGGGGATCCCCGGGGCCTCCGCCAGCGCCAGCAGCCATTCGACTTCCACCTTCACCCGGGCGCGGATCAGCCCGTATTCGGAAAAGATCGGGCGCAGCGCATCGACCTTGCCGGCGTAGCGGCCATCGAGCGGGGACAGGGCGGTCAGGGCGTGGGACATGGGGGTCAGCGGCTGGCGACGGGGCCGATATTGTAGAGCGGAGGCAGCGCCGCTGCCTTGTGGAAGAGCGCCCGCGCGGCGCAAGCTCCTGCCTAGACTCCATTGAACGGCAGGGCGACATGGCCAGCAGCAAGCGCAAGGGTTTCCGCAGTGAACACGACAGCATGGGTGAATTGCTGGTGCCGGAGGCGGCGCTTTGGGGTGCGCAGACCCAGCGTGCGCTGGACAACTTCCACATCTCCGGACGGCCGATGCCGGCGGCATTCATCCGCGCGCTGGCGCTGGTGAAGGCTTCGGCGGCGCTGGTCAACGGGCATCTGGGACTGCTGGATGGCAAGCGCGCCGACGCCATCATCGAAGCCGCCACCGCCGTGGCCGGCGGCGCGCATGCCGACCACTTCCCGATCGACCGTTACCAGACCGGCTCGGGCACCTCGTCCAACATGAATGCCAACGAGGTGATCGCCCACGTGGCCGGCAAGGCCAGCCGGCTGGCCATCCACCCCAACGACCACGTGAACCTTGGCCAGAGCAGCAACGACACCATCCCGACCGCGCTGCGTGTGATGGCGGTGCGCGAAACCGAAGCCGCGCTGCTGCCGGCGCTGGAACACCTGCGCAACACCATCGACGCGCAGGCCAAGGCGATCGGCGGGGTGGTGAAGACCGGGCGCACCCACCTGATGGATGCGATGCCGCTGACCTTCGCGCAGGAGTTCGGCGCCTGGGAGGCGCAGCTGGCGTCGGCGCAGGCGCGGATCGAGGACAGCCTGAAGCGGGTGGCGCGGCTGCCGATCGGCGGCACCGCCATCGGCACCGGCATCAACGCCCATCCGAAGTTCGGCAAGGCGGTGGCGAAGGCGCTGAACGCGGCGACCGGCCTCGGTTTCAGCCAGAATCAGAACACCTTCGAAGGGCTGGCGGCGCAGGATGACCTGGTGGAGCTGTCTGGCCAGCTGGGCGTGCTGGCGGTGGCGCTGATGAAGATCGGTAACGACCTGCGCTGGATGAATTCCGGCCCGCTGGCGGGGCTGGGCGAAATCGAGCTGCAGGCGCTGCAGCCGGGCAGCTCGATCATGCCGGGCAAGATCAATCCTGTGATTCCCGAGGCGCTGTGCATGGCCTGCGCGCAGGTGATGGGGCTGCACCAGGCCAATACCGTGGCCGGGCAGAGCGGCAATTTCCAGCTCAACGTGATGCTGCCGCTGCTGGCCTGCAACCTGGACGAGGCGATCGGCCTGCTAGCCAACGCCATGCGTGCGCTGGCCGACGATGCCGTCGCCACCCTGAAGATCCGTCGCGACGTGGTGGCGCAGGCGCTGGCGCGCAATCCCATCCTCGTCACCGCGCTCAATCCGGTGATCGGCTACGAGAAGGCCGCGAAGATCGCCAAGCGCGCCTACGCCGAAAACCGCCCGGTGCTGGAAGTGGCGCTGGAAGACAGCGGCCTGCCCGAAAAGCAGTTGCGCAAGCTGCTGGACCCGGCGGCGCTGGCCAAGGGCGGGATCAAGGGCTGAGCACGCACCACTGGCGCACGGGAACGCGGAATCGAAGCGGCCGCTAGTTCCCGTCGGGATTGAACACGATCGGCACCGACACCTCGGCCGCCACTGGTTGGCCGTTGCGGGTCGCCGGCTGGAAGCGCCAGCGGCGCACCGCCTCCAGCGCGGCGCGGTCGAGATGGCGGTTGCCGCTGCTGCCGGCCAGCTCCAGCCGTTCGACGCTGCCATCGGCCGCCACCGTCACGGTGATCCGTACGGTGCCGCCCGCGCCCATGCGCAGCGCTTCTTTCTGAAGTTCCATTTCGGCGATGGCTTTTTCCATCTCCTTCGGATCGGCGGATATCAGCGACTGATGGTATTTTTTCAATGCCTGAATCGGTGCAG
>JAANMW010002777.1_pt1 | contig 15007 bp, 20 predicted proteins | sample 7279671 | NCBI WGS metagenome assembly JAANMW01 (sample SAMN14094541, study PRJNA606508) | bioreactor metagenome | isolation source: A lab-scale SPAN reactor treating ammonium-rich wastewater day 247 | place: Ireland: Galway | collected 2017-09-19
CTACTGCCGGTTTGACTTGCATGTTGGACTCCTTGTCATGTGGAATTCTACTCTAATTTCCTCCCGCAAGTTGTCTCATCTATTATAGGCACACAGGGCGCCATCCTGTATCTCGAGGTTGGAGGAAAGAACTCATGGCGGTAGATTCCAAAGTCACGTGAATCGCTTGATGTGTGTTCTCACTGCCAAGAGCGAAGTTGTAACCGATCCAGTTCGGGTCAGCGCCAAAATTGGTCTTCAATTGAGCAAACGCCTGTTCGGTTGGTTCAAACGAACAGATGTGGCCACGATAGCCGACTCTTCGCAAGTTGCGGGCAAATTGACCTATGTTGGCTCCTACATCCAACACGCAGTTGATCGTGTAGGTCTGCAGGACATCTCGCAGCAATGTCCACTCCAAGTAACCGCTAACCAGTTGTCGCGGAAGCGGTGTTCCCCAGCGCAAACCGTATTTTGTCCAGTCAATGAGCTTGCTCATGTTTCTTTCCTTATTCCAACGGAAGCTATGAAGTCAGCAATTTGCTTTGCATGCTGCTCAATGGTTACGTTTAATTTGACAGCCTGGTTGCCATTATAAGCCAGCGTGTCACGCCGTTCTCGCGCAGTCAATAAACCTACTATCGAATGTACCAGCGCGTCTTCCATATGTTCCGTAACAACTCCGGTCTGACCGTTGACCAATACATCCGGCAGACCTGCAGACCGGGTGGCAATTACGGCCTTATTCATGGCCATCGCTTCAAGGATTGTCGTGATCCCGGCGGCCTGCGGCGTGTCGTACAGCGGCACGACCACCAACGCTGCGCCTGCATACAGATCGCGCAACTCGACATAGCTCAGACGCTCGGTGATGACCCTGACGTTGGGCGGAATAGGTGCTAACTGACTGCGACCGCCAACCATCCAGGCGCTGGATGCCTTTACCACCACATCAATATCAAGCCTGCGCACAGCATCGAACAGTAAATCGTAGTTGCGCATCTCGGCCCCAACGCTGAGGATGTAGGGAAGCTCTTGTGTCACAGTAGTCCTCTCTGGATCAAAGAAACATGTGTCTACCCCTTGAGAAATAACAGCTATCGGCGTGCTTTTCTGCTCCAAAGCGACGCTCAGGAGTCGCGCTTGCTGGCGTGTGATGCAGATCCAGCCGTCCACTGCGAGCCAGCGTCGAGTTGCGCGGTAAAACCGCAGCCAAGTGGAGGAAAAAACACGATGAACGTAGATGACATGGCGGAAATGGCGTCTGCGTAGGAGCGCTCCCGCCACAGCCATAGGGATTCCCCAAGTCTCTCCGGTCGAATAGATGATGCTGTCGCTGGGAACCTGCCGCATCAATGACCATGCTGCACGGAGATTACTTGACATAGACCGTAGCAAGCGCACGGACTTGCGGCCCGGGAAAGCTGTTGGCGGCGGAGCGCACTCAACAACAGTTGCATTCAGTATCTCGGCAACGAGGCGGTAATCTATCCGTGGAGCAAGCCCGGCCTCACAGTCCATAATGCGGGCTCTGTCCTCAGGACCAATCAGGATAAAGCATGATCCGCTTACGTTCATTGCCAATTCGCCGACAATAAAGACTCAAGCGACAAGGACATCGCTTGCTGCAGCTTCTGATAGGCTTTGCGGATTTCATGTCCGGACAAATCGGCATAGGCATATGCAAGCGGAGAATGATCCGGTCTGGCTTGCCAAACCTGCGCCTTTAGCCAGTACACACGCTTGGCAATGTTGCCGCGTCGAAGCCCATGGTGCTTGCACACAAAGCGAACACGAGATTGATAGAAGTGCAGCATCGTGACGACAAAGCGTTGGCGAGAAGCGGCGCGTGCTAAATGGTAGACTTGAGATTGGAGAACGAGCAATACGTCCCAACCTGCTGTTTTGGCCCTGTAACACCAATCGGTCTCCTCGGTGTACAGCCAGAAGCTTTCGTCCAGCAGGCCGATCGCCTCGATAACCTCGCGTTTGATCATCAGACAAGCGCCGGAGACCCAATCCACGGACTGCACTGTCAGGTCGCCGCCGGCTGTGCTGATCTGACGTGTGCTGCGCACCGGATTGAGCCGGCGGTTGAGCAGAGGCAGCTCGCTCCACACACTGGGGTAGATGCCAACGGACATCTGCGGCGAGCCGTCGGCGTTGAGGAGCTGCGCGCCAGCGATGCCGGCCGTGGGGCATGCTGCCAATACGTGCCACAACCGTTCAATTGCCCACTCGGTAACCACTGTGTCGGGATTGAGCAAAAGCACATATTTGCCAGTGGCATGGCGCAAGGCCAGGTTGTTGCCGGCCGCAAAGCCGAGGTTGTCTGGGCTTTCGATCAGGGTCACCCAGGGGAAGTGTGCATACACCATCCCGGCCGAACCATCCATACTGGCGTTGTCTACAACAATAACCTCTCTGACGGACTGCTGAATACCAATCAATGACTCCAGGCAGTCTGCCAGCAAATCCTTTGTATTCCAGTTGACAATAATGATGGAAAGATCGATCACTTTTCCACCCCATCGCCCTTTCCGATCTGTTCCAGAACGATCAGCCCCCCGAGGTACAACCACACCAACACACTGGCCTGAAACCCACCAAAACCGATGTTGTAGACAAAGGGCAACATCCAGTCGGCCAACATCATGATCACCAGGGAACCCACACCCACCGCCAAGGCGCCGTTGATGTAGCCGCCGGCAAAACCTGTTTTGTATTTCCTATGCAGACTTCTGCCCAATCGACCCACTTCTGCCCCAAACCAGACAAAGATCGCTATACCTAACAGGCCTACGTGTGCAAACAGATCGATGTAGTTGTTATGGGAGTTGATCTGTGGCGCCACCCAATAGGCTCTCATGTATGGTAAGGGTTTCATATTGGCATAGGGACGGTAGGCGGCCGGGCCTAGCCCGGTGACCGGATTGCGCAGGGTCACATCCACCACCCGCTCGATCAGCACCAGGCGGGAGCCGCCACTGATGTCCCACTCCTCGTCTCCGCCGGCAAATTCATAGACCGTGGGGAAAAGCAACCCCAGCACCAATAAAATTACCGCCAGTGTAACTAGCGGCAAACGCAGGCGCGAAAAGCGCAGCCAGACCAACACCCCCCCCACCGCGGCCAGTCCCACCCAGTTGGAGGCGGCCTCCTGCTGCTGCACAAAGGCGTAGACCAGGCTGGCCAGCAGCGCGCCGGCCAGGAAGAGACGCCAGCCGGTGGAGAGACGGTCGTTCCACAGCAGTTGCCCGCCAGCCAGCCCGGCCAGCAGCACCCAGAAGGAGGCGCGCACGAAGGCGATGGTGGTGAACTGGCCCACCCATCCCCCCAGGCCGGGAACCAGGCGCACCAGGGCCACCCCGCCCCCCACCAGCAGGAAGAGGGCGGTCAGCCGCCAGAGGCTCTTCTCGTCTGGGATCAGGTTGGCCGTCAGCCAGAAGGCCAGGGCAGAGAAGGCGAAGATGGCCCACTGCGCCAACTGCACCAGCAGGAAACTGTTGCTGACCGGCACGGTGGAGTCCCAGGTGGCGCGGCCTACCAGCAAGGAAAGCAGACCGGCAGCCAGGAAGAGGAGCAGGGGCCGGTTGGCGGCTGAGGCAACGACCCGAATGCGGCCGCGGCGCATCTGGTCCAGCAGCCAGAGCGCGGCCACGGCCGGGATCAGCAGGGTGACCGGGTTGAGCCTGACCTCGGTGCCGGTGCCGATCTCCACCGGCAGGAGCAGGGCGGCCAATACCAGGGCGAAGAGGCCCAACGCCGGGCGGGCCAGCAAAAGCAGCCCGCCCACTGCCGCCAGAAGCAGCCCCAGCCACAACGGCGAGGCGCGCTGGCCCAACAGGAAGGCCAGGGCCAGCACGGCCAGGACGACGGCGGCGCTTAGCAGTTCGGATGGACGGGAGCGGTCACGCAGGAGGGTGGTGAGCATGGGGTGGGTTGGTGGGTTGGTTGTCCTGTCAATGCTTCCAGCACCGGGGCCAGCCTCGGTTCTCGATCTCCTCGGCGCTCACCTTGGCAAGGGCGCACGCATGCCGCCCTAGCCTTGAAGACCGGTATGAAGTCGCTGAAAGACGTCGTTAGCGAAGCCAAGCAGGTCGGCGGCTTCGTCTGAGGTCGGCTTGCCAGTGGACAGCAATCCCATGTCGCCTGGATAACGCGCTTCGATATAGACAGCATCCAGGCGATCGAGCGTGTCCATATCGCCGATGACCGGATAGTGAGGGCGAACCAGTTCGTACAGTCGCGTCAGGCTATGCGTTCTCACAAAACCAAGGTCCAGCTCTTCGATCACCGCTTTCAGCGCCTTCTCCACTGCTTGTTGGGCATGAAAGGTAACCACATTGGTGAGATCTGGCCGCGCAAGAAGCAATTGTGCTGCCGTCAAGTCTTCTGCTGCCCTCGTCAGCCACTCATGTGTTGTCGGCTTCATAGAGCACAATGCCTTCCTCCAAGACCTTGCGGGCAAAAAGGCTGTTCATTTCGATAAACTTGCGGTGCATCGGCTGCGTATGGACGATCAGATCCACAGGCATCCTGCGGCGTATATCGCGGAGCAGGCGAGCAACCTTGAGATATGCGTCCTCCTTCTCACGATGCGTGGCCGGTAACCGGTCGTCGCTCAGAACCACGAGCAGGTCAAAATCGCTAGCCTCGTCTGCGGCGCCGCTGGCCTGGCTGCCAAACAAGATAATCTTGGCCGGGTCGATTGGCCGCAATTGAGCAACGATCTCTGGAAGATAGTTTGTCATCATCAGTCACCTCTTGCGCGCACCAAACTCAGGCAACAACAATAGGTCGTCGCAAAACTCGATGTTACAGTTCATCTCAGTTGTCATTCTACCTCAAGACCCATTGCGTGACAAGGGACGGCGCGTTGCCACCCTCTCCTCCACCAGGGCCGCGAGGCGCCGGGCGGTGGCGTGCCAGGCGTAGCGCTGCTCAAACGGGGGCGAGCTGACGCTGGGGCAGACCTGTACTGTCCAAGAGGCTCTGTCGCGCTCTAGAGATCACAAAAGGTCGCCGAGCAGCGCGTTCAGATCCCCATAGTCATAGGGTGGGCGTTTGCGCACGGCCAGTATATCTACGATGTTATCCACTTCGGTAATGGCATAGACCACCCGCCACTTGTCCAGCCTGAGCCGGCGTACTTCTTGCGCCAGCCCCCGCACGTCCAGTTCTTTGCTGTTAGCAGGGCGAGGATCATCCGCCAAGGCTGGGATTGCCCGCCGGATGCGCTGCCGCATATGGCCCGGCAGCTCTTTCGCCTCCTTCAGGGCACGCGGCGTGATGAAGACCTGGTAAGGGGTCACGCTAACTCCTTTTCCACCTCATCCCACGCCAGCCAGCCGGCCCGCTGGCGATCTCCGCCGGCAGCGTTCAACTCGGCAAACGCGGTTCGCGCAATCTGGGTATCCTCCAGATCCTCTACCCACGAGACGAGCGCTTCCCAGTCTTCGGCGTCGAGCACGGCAAAGCGTCTCCCCTTGACGGTCACAAATTGAACGGTCTGTAAGGCTTCTGTTGCGATCATACATTCACCTCTGCCGGTGGACGAGGGTTTTCCCGGAGCCGGTCGATGTGCTCCGTGATCAGTCTGGCATATTCTCGGGGTAAGCTGGCGATATCCTTGACAGCCTGACGCAGGACGCGAACACTATACATCTAGCCCCTCAGCGCGCAGCTCCGCCTTGGCCTGGTCCCAGGAGATGGCTTCTTCTCCGGCTTCCCGGAGGCGCCGGATTTCATCAGCATCCTCCCGATCCTCCAGCAGGGCGAGAAGCTCTTCCCACAGACGATAATCAACCAGCACGGCTTGCCTGGCACCGCGGGCATCCACCACGAACTGGGTCTTGTCCAACACATCAAACACATGCATTTTGAACCTCCATCAATACTGAAAGCACTGCGCCTATTGTACTTCAATCCTGGGCTGCCGCCAACATCCGGCGATGAGCTGCCCTCTCCTCCACCAGGGCCGTGCAGCGCCGGCTGATGGCGTGCCAGTCGGGGCTGACCTGTCGGGGGCTTGCCCGCGAATATCACGGATTTTCGGATTGAGGAGGCGCCGATGCTGTCCCGTGGGAAGGGCTGGTTGGTGCGTTGCCGCAGCAGTCAGATGCTTTCAAGGCGCAGCGACCATTGGGTGAGGACGGCTGGTTGCCTGCACCAAGACCTCCTGCGCCCAGAGGTCCAGACTCTTGCCTTCGATTTGCGCCAACGCGGCGGCGCGTGCGTGAACATCCGGCGGTACCCGCACGACAATGCGGCGCACATGCGGCGACTGCGGCGCACGCCCCAGTTGCTCGGACATAGCCAGATAGCCATCCACAGCTTGCTCGAAGGCCTGAATCAACTCATCTGCACTGTCGCCATGAAAGGTGACGATGTCGCTGATGCCGTTCACACGACCAAAAAACAGGCGGTCCTCTAAGTCAAACTCAACCGTCGCCGAATAACCTTTGTAAGTCAGTTGTTTTGTCATGGTTGGATCCCAGCCATCTCCAGGAATTCACGCATGGCGCGCACCTGATAGCGTTTAGCTTCCTTGCCCGAATGCGGACGGTGGAAGTCAGCCCGCTTGCCGTTGAGCACGAACGCCACCCGCGAGCCGGCTCCTTCCACAGTCTCTGCACCCAGCGCAACCAGCAGCGCCTCGATCTTGCGCCACTCCAAATTCGCAGGAACTGGCGTAGAAAAGATCGCTTCCAGCGTTCTTCGATGAGTGCGATTCATAAGTTGCTCCCATTTTACCTCAACTGCCAACAAGCGACAAAGGGGACCTCACGCTTGCGCTGTCTCCTCCACCAGGGCCGTGCAGCGCCGGGCGATGGCGTGACGGTCGTAGCGCTGCTCGACCAAGTGGCAAGTGTTACAGCTCAGCTCAGGGGAGCGAAGATTTCGTCCAAGGCTGCACGCGCTTCAGCCAGGACCCGGCGCGAGATCCACAAAGAGGAGGCGCCAGTTGCGTCAAGACGTGCTCGGCAACTGGGCGTTCCAAGTGACCGACTGCGGCCGCCCACAGCACGACGCCCAGGGAGCCATGCACTTCGATGCCGAGTTCCTGAGCAAACAGCCGCGCTGCGGTATCATCGGTCAAAAGCCACTCGGCATCAATCTGACGCGCCAACGCGATAGCTTCCGCCTCCCCGGCGTCCAGCAGACCGGCTTGCTGCCACGCTTCGGCATCGGCCGCAAAGGCCGGCGCCAGGATGTCGAGCGTGATCCAGTCAGGCAGCGACCAATCCATCCGGTGATAGGCCATTTCTGCCATCACCTCAGGCGGCACATGCAGATCGCCCACCAGCCGAAGCAACTCCAGGGCAGCGGCCTCAGTCAGGTGCAAGAGCGGCCCTGTGTCAGTTACAGCACGCATCACGGCGCGCTGGCTTCCTGGCTTTGCCGGTGGTTGCGATGCTGCTGCAAGGCCCAGGCAATGTCGGCCCGTTGGAACTGCTCCGCCAACGCAAAGCGGTTGCGGCGCATGAATTCCCACAACGCTGTCTGGATGATCTCGGTTTCGTTGGCAAACCAGCCGTTGTCCACCAGTGCGCCGATCTCTGTTGTTATACGCTCGGGTAAATCTATAACAATCGTCTTCATGGTGCAATGCTCCTGGTCATGCTAGCCTGGGATATCGGGCAACCACGGAGGCTCCTGACAAAATCGTGGATATCTCACCAAGACGCCGTTCAAACAGCGATCTCGTTCAGATCGGTGTCGCTCAAAGTATACCTCAAATGCCGCCAGGCGACAAGGCACGTTGCGCCTGGGCCCTCTCCTCCACCAGGGCCGTGCAGCGCCGGGCGATGGCGTCCCAGCCTACCCGGCAGACGCTTTTGGCGCGGCCACGATGTAGGCGAAGTCGCTCTCGATATGGCCGGCATCGATCAGCGCGTCCTCGATGGCGAAGAGCATTTCCAGCAGCCGGGCGCCGGTCTCGTCCTGCTGGAAGTTGCCGGCGATGTCGGCCAGCAGGAACTGCAGGATGGTCCCGCCCAGGGGCTTGTATTCCAGGATGTCGAAGTGCTGCCGAAGCAGCGGCACGATCTCGGCTGAGCGCACTGCCTCGGAGGGGTCCACGGCGATGACCGAGCGGGCGGTGGGCAGGTTGGCCGTGCTCTTCTCCAGGGCGACGCCGGCGCGGGCTGCCCGCAACAGACGGAGTCGCCGGCCCACGGCCGCCAGCAGATCGCCATCGCGCCATTTGTCCAGCAGGCGTCGATGCAGACCGGGCGGCAAAAGATGTTGTTTTCCCCCGCCTGACAGCCTGGCCTGCGCCACCTGTGCTGAGAGTTGGCGATAGGCCGGCGGCAGCAGGTCGAGGCAGGCCTGGATGGCCTGGCGTTGGGCGGGCGGGAACTGGAAGCGGCTGGGGCCGACGTATTCGTTGAGGATGAAGAGGCCGCCGGGCTTGAGCGCCTGCGCCACCTGGGCGAAGACGTGCTCCAGCCGGTCGAAGTGATGCACTGCCCCGGCGGCCCACACTGCGTCATACCAGGCCGGGGGCAGGTCGATCTGGTTGATATCGGCCACGGCGTAATGGATGTGATCATAGCCGGCCCTGCTGGCTTCTTGGGCCGCATCGGCGATGGACGCCGGCGAGATGTCGTAGGCGTCGCAGGCCAGGAAAGCCTGTTGCTCCGCCCACTGCCGCTCGACACGACCGCGCCCGCAGCCCAGACTCAGGCAGCGCCCCAACGGCAGATGTCCGGCCAGGTGGGTTTGCAGCGTATGAGTGACCCAATTGCCGTCGACGCGCCCGCTCTCCTTCACCGCCTGGCGGCGCTGGACGGCTGGCAGTTGCGTCCAAAAGAGGATGTCTGCGGTGTTCCAGGGGTCGCTGTCCCAATGGCGCGCAGTTTGGGAGGGTTCACTCATGGCTGTTCGCTCTCTTACGTGTCACTGTTTGTTCCACCAGCGCCGCGAAGCGCCGGCCGATGGCGTCCCAGTCATAGCGTTCCTCGACCAACTGGCGGGCGTTGCGGCGCAGGCGGGCGGCAAGGACGTCGTCGGCCAGCAGGCGCAGCACGGCGTCGGCGAAGCGCTGAGGGTCATCGGCCAGCAGCAGGTGCTGCCCATCCACCGCTTCCAGCCCCTCTGCGCCCTTGGACGTGGCCACCACCGGCGTGCCCAGGGCCATGGCCTCCAGGATCTTGAGGCGGGTGCCGCCGCCCTGGCGGATGGGCGCCACGGCCACGGCAGCCCCGGCCACCGGGATGCGCACGTCGTCCACGTAGCCGAGGAGACGCACGCTATCGTCCAGTTCCAGCCCGGCCAGGTCTACGCCCTTGGTCGAACCGGTGATGGCCAGCGTGACGTCAGGGGCCTGCGCCTTGATGCTGGGGTAGACTTTGGCCAGGAACCACTGCATCGCGTCGTAGTTGGCGCTGTAGGTCAGGCTGCCGTTGAAGACCAGGCTGGTCGGCTGCGGCGGGGCCAGGCCGGGGCGGTTATGGGCGCAGTCCACGCCGTTGGGCACCACCTCGACGCGCGGGCTGCGCCGGCCGGCCGCGTCCACGGCGGCCCGGCGGTCAGCCTCGGAGACCATGGTGATGAGGTCGAAGCGCGGGTAGGTACGGGCCTCGTACCGGCGGCCCTTGCGCCAGCTCAGCCAACGCCGCGCCCGCTCCACCACGCCCGCGGCCTCCTGGTAGCGTTCCCAGGCCCAGCGGGTCATGGCGTTGTGCTCCTCCAGCACCTTGACCGTCCCTGGCGGCGCCTGGAGGGCGTAGTCGATCATCATGCCGGTGGAGGCGATCACGGCGTCGTAGGGCTGGCCGCGCAGCGCCTGGGCGGCCAGTTGGCTCATGGCCGGCACGGGCCGAGAGGCCACCGGCCGCGGCGAGAGAAAGGTGCGCAGGCTGCCGGCCTGGTTGAGGGCAAAAGGATCGACCGGCGCGACCTGAATCTCCCGGCACCAGTCGCGCAGCTCGCCCGGCGCGTCGGGCCGGGCCGTGGCGAAGGCGAAGGAGAGCAGCGTCACCTGGTGGCGCTCCGCCAGGCCGCGCAGCAGGTAGTAGGCGCGCAGCTTGGAGCCGTTGTCGGGCGGGTAGGGGAACCAGGTGGCGAGGAAGAGGATACGCATCGTCAGCCGAGGAACTTGCGGTAGGTCAGTTGGTAGCTCAGATCGCTGCGCCGCTGGCCGATGGGCCGCGCCGGCACGCCGCCTACGATGGTAAACGGCTCCACATCCCTGGTCACGACCGCGCCGGCTGCGACCACTGCGCCCTCGCCCACCGTGACGCCGGGCAAGACTGTGGCGCGAGCGCCCAGAAAGACGCGGTCGCCGATCACCACCGGCGCGCCGCGCAAACCGAACTCAGGGTCGTTGGGGTCGTGTTCCAGGGTCAGGAGTAGTGATCCCTCCGAAATACTGACGTTGTCGCCGATGCGTAGCCCGAAGCGGCCGTCGAGCAGAACGTCGCGGTTGACGACGCTGTGCGCGCCGATGACCACGCCGGCTGGACGGTAGAAGCGGCAGTGGCGGTGGATGCTGGTGGCCTGGCCTATCACCATATGGAAAATCCGGCGATAGATCAACAGCCGTAGAGTGTGTGATGGAATCGCGCCTACCCACTCCATAAGGTAGTCCTTGGCATCGATCCAGAGCCAATACCAACGGCTAAGAAAGAGCTTGAGACCCAGCGGAGCGCGCTGTCGAAAGACGCGGGGCACACTTCCCTTAGCAGCCTCGTGATCTTGAGCAACACCGGTTTGCACATCGACTCCTTTTGAGGTAGACACGTAGTTCTCCTGCCTGACGCGCTGCTCTGTTCACAAGCGGTTAGGATAACACACCTTGGCTACATCGTCACCCATCTCGCCCCACCGATCCAACAGGGCGTCGCGCAACGCGTAGAAACGAGCAGCGCGGTGGGGAAGTCTCTGGCCGTCGTGGGTGTCCAGCGTGAAGGCTGCAAGAGCGGCAACCTGTCTCAGGCAGGTCCTTGTCAGGAGGCTACTCCGCCTTAGGCCGCTCCAGTGACGCTTGATGAAGTGAATGTGGTTGCGCGTCATGTAGTAGTCAGTCACGGGCGAGGCTTGGCCCAGGGTAGCCGAGACGTGATGCATGACACGGGCTTGAGGCACGGCAAGGATCCTGAAACCTGCTTTGTGCACGGCGATACACCAATCAGCTTCCTCAAAGTAGAGGAAGTATTTGTCATCCAACAACCCTGTTTGCTCAAAGACACGGCGTTTGACTAACATGGCTGATCCAGGTGCGATGCTGACCTCAAAGGGCGCCCGCGGCACCAGCTCAGTCACCAGTTGGCCGGTGTACAAACGCTGGACCGAGCCGCCTGTCCAGTCAACTGCGGCGCCGAGACTCCAGACCTTGTGAACGTCCTGCATCTCCACAATCATCGGGGTGGCGACGCCTGCCCGATCGTCCGCATCCAGCGCAGACAGCAGCGGTGCAAGGAAGCCTGGCTCAACGACGACGTCGTTATTGAGGATGCAAACGTAATCCGCGCCGGTTGCCAGAGCATGTTTGACGCCAATGTTGTTTCCGCCGGCATAGCCCAGGTTAGCTCCAGTCTCGAGCAGCGTCACGCCCGGATAGGCAGCCCGAATCTGATCGGCAGAGTCGTCGTCGGAGCCGTTGTCTACGACGATGATCCAGGGATCGGGATGGTCGAGCTGTACCAAGGAATCGAGACATGACATCGTATCCCTGGCGTTGTTCCAGTTCAGCACGACGATGGCAATGGACGGGTTCATGGTCGGCGGTAGGCGGCGCTGCTCAGGTGGTTTTCCACGTCTTGCACCGATCGGTCCCATCTCCACTCGGTCTGAACGTAGGCGCGGCCCTGGTTCCCCAGGCTTGCTCGCCGGCCGGGATCACTGGCCAGACTGGCAACCGCTGTAGCGAGGTGCTCAGGATCGCGTTCCACCAGTAGACCGGTGGCTTTGTGTACGATGGTCTCCCGCATGCCGGCCTCGTTGATGCCAACTACGGGCGTACCACAGGCCATTGACTCCAGTGGCACGAAGCCAAACGGCTCCATGATCGGCGCATAGACCGTCAACAGCGCCCGGTTGTAGGCCTCGACCAGAGCGTCATCGCTGACGCCGGCGCGGAAATCAACGGCGACGCCTGAAGCGCCAGCCAGGTCGCGGAGGTAGCCATGTTCCGCCGTGTCGACATAGTTGCTGATGATGGTCAGCCCCGGTCGTTGTGGGGCTTCGATCTGGGCGAGGCTACGGATCACCAGGTCGAAGCCTTTGTTGGGTGTCAGCGCGCCGACGGAGACGACGAGCGGCTCCTTGTCCAGGGACAGAGGACGGAACAACTCAGTGTCCACGCCAAGATGACCGACGTGGGCGAAAATGCCGTAGGTCCGATACACCGTCTCGCGCGAATAGTGCGAGTTGACCAGCACGATCGTGGCTGCCAGCGTATTGGCGCGATCCAGGCGGCGTAACGTCCGCCGGTACAGGCCAGGGAACGGGTCTACCAGCTTGCCCAGGTGCTGAAGCGTGGAAAGGCGATTATAAGGCCGCTCGAGAGGCGGCTCGTAGAGCTGACGAGGCGGTTCCTGACAGTAGTAGACCGATGGCGTGCGCAGGAATTTGAGTAGACTCGGGCTCTGACCAAACTGGCAATTGTGCACAAAGACAACGTCGTAGCCGCCATCATCAATTCGGGCCGCGACCCGGCGCTGCAGCGCGTCCAGTCGGAGCAAGTCCGCGCTGCGGATGCCCTGGTTCAGCCGGCCAAAGGGCCGCCGAGCCAGCGGCAGCGGCTGGAAAGGAAAGACCACATGTTGCCGGCAATAGGGCCTCAGGTCGCAGAAATCGTGCTCGGCTGTCGACAGGGTGTACACGTCGATCTCGTGTCGTTCGGCCAACCGCCGCGCCATATCGAACAAGGCGCGCTTGCCGCCGCCGGAGGGGAGGTTATGGTAGATGGCGAGGTTCATGACCGGCCGAGCACTTCGTTTATTGTCTCTACCAGCTTACCTGTCAACGCGCGACGCTCGTATTGTTCGATCTCCGACCAATTCGGCCGATAGCTTTCCTCCACGAACCGGTGATAGTCCTCGACAACCTGCCAAAGCACACGCGCCATCTCGCCGACGTCCTCCGGCGCCACGACGCGGCCGATGCCGCAGGTGCGCACCATCTGTCCGGCCACACCCTCCGGCGCGCCGCTGGCCAGTACCGGCCGGCCCGCCACCATGTATTCGAATATCTTGCCCGACGAAGCATCGGGGCCCTTACGTAGTAGTAGTAGTAGTACATGCGCGTCCCGCATGAGGCGCAGCGCCTGATCGTGGGGCACGCGTTGCGGGTTGAGCCAGAAGAGGCGCGCGTGCGGCGAGGTGCCGATCGCCTGGCGGTCTTCTGGGTGCATGTAGCCGATGAAGTGGAAACACAGCCGGTCCAGGGCCACGCCTTCGGCAGCCAACCGATCCAGCGCCTCCAGCAGCGGCAGCGGCTCGCCTTGATAGGCGCTGCCAGGGTGCAGCAGCACGATGCGGTCGTCAACCGATGCCGGCGGCGGCAGCCCGTTGCGCACCGCAGCCAGGTCGGGGAAATCGTCCCGATCCCAGCCGTTTGGGATCAGCACGAACGGCTTGTCGGCCCGTCGGGTCTTGCGGCGCAGCCCCTCCAAGACGGGTAGCGTCACCGAGATCACGGCGTCGGCGCGGTCGAGCAGGCAGTGCTCCAACCACTGATCGAAGCGTCGCCGCACTGGAGAGGGAAAATAGATGAAGGTGTTATCGCTCCAGGGATCGCGGAAGTCGGCCACCCATGGTCGACCGGTCAGGCGGCGCAAGAGTGCGCCGGCGATCAGCGCCGACCAGGGCGGCACGGTGGTCAGCACGACATCGATCTGCTCCCGGCGGATGATCTCTCTCGCCAGGGGGACGATGCGCAGCGCCCAGTAGAGGGCCGGGTCCACGGGCGGGTCCTGCACCAGGTAGAGCGGAGCCAGCAGCGCCCGGCGCAGACGCGTGACGAGGGACAATGGTGCGACGGTCGCACCGAGGTTATCTGCGGGCGCGCCAATAGACCCGATCGTAGCTACGGCCTGCCGCGATCGCCAACCCACCCCGCTCGCCAGGCGATAGACGGGCTGCGGCTGCGGCGTCGGCACGCGCCACACAGGTGTGCCGGCTGGGATGTCGGCCAGCAGGGTCTCGTCATGGCCCTCGGCGCCGTCGCCGTAGGGCCGGTCGGTACTGATCACGTAGGGCAGCCAGTCCAACTCCGGCAGGTATTTCACGAACTTGGTTGGCCGCTGTACGCCACTCCCTCCGATGGGCGGAAAGTGATAGGCGATTATGAGTACTTTGAGCATGACGATTCGGTTACGCGATTTCTTCAAAGAATGACGTTAATCGGCCTACGTTTGTCTCTCCAGTAAAATGTGATGCCATGCGCAGCGAGTTTTTTTCAACTGAATGGATCGATGAAGAAGCCTGAAGCCAATCCGCAAGATCTCGGGGACTTCGAAATGAATAACCAACTCCATAGTTCTCTATGACTTCTTCACTTGCAGCAAAGACACCGTGGGGCAAGACAGTGGGAATGCCTGTCAGAAGTCCATGCAAGAAGCGGGTGGAATGAGTGGTCCGCCACCTGAGACACCAGGAAAAACACGGATGATAGACCACCAAGTTTGCATCGAATTGAGTCATGAAATCTGATAGCTGCCCTTTAGCTACCGCCTCAGGACCAAAGGCCGGAAATGTGTGAAGAAAAGGGTGGGGAGAAACCGCCAAATCTGGCTCAGCAAAATGGACATGGATTTGTTCATCTGCAAGCATACGAAGATCCCCTCGCACATCGTCATAGAAGCTGCCTGAGAATGCAGGAGTGCCAATGTATATAATATGCGGCTTACCGTCTTGTTCGGAAAGCTTCGGAAGTCTTGTGCGGGGACCGAAAACAGCGGTCAGATAATCAGTGTACACTAGCAGCCTGTCGGAAAAGTCGAGATAGCTGGGCAGAAAACCAGCGACAGCGGCCATTTTGGCAGGGTTAACAAGTTCATATGGGCTGTAATGAGGCA
>JAANMW010002785.1_pt1 | contig 14960 bp, 13 predicted proteins | sample 7279671 | NCBI WGS metagenome assembly JAANMW01 (sample SAMN14094541, study PRJNA606508) | bioreactor metagenome | isolation source: A lab-scale SPAN reactor treating ammonium-rich wastewater day 247 | place: Ireland: Galway | collected 2017-09-19
ATTTTATCCTTTTCAATCTCCAGAAAAAGATTGACTTTAATAAACACATGTAATAATCTAAATAACTATTTATTGAAGTTCGATGTTTACCGATAGAGGGAATAACGCATTTTAAGGATAGTATATGGGACTTATCGTACAGAAATTTGGTGGCACTTCTGTAGCCAATGCAGAACGTATTAGGGCGGCCGCAAAACGTATCATCGAGACATACAAGGCCGGGAATAAGGTAATTGTGGTAGTGTCAGCGAGAGGTCAAACGACTGATGAACTGATTGATCTTGCCTATGAACTGACGGATAATCCATCAACACGTGAACTTGATATGCTTATGTCTACCGGAGAACAGATTTCCATAGCCCTTGTGGCTATGGCAATCCATGCGCTTGGATATCCGGCTGTTTCTTTTACCGGAGGACAGGTAGGTATCATTACTGACAGCTATCATACCAAGGCGCGCATCAGGAACATTAGTACGAATCGTATTCAAAAAGAACTGGAGAACGGTACAATTGTTATTGTTGCCGGATTTCAGGGTGTTGATGCAAATGAAAATATTACCACTCTCGGACGCGGTGGTTCGGATACAACGGCTGTAGCTTTAGCCTCTATCATGGGGGCAGACCGGTGTGATATTTTTACTGATGTGGATGGTATCTATACCGCTGACCCACGGAAAGTTCCGTATGCGCGGAAACTTGATAAGGTATCGTACGATGAGATACTTGAACTGGCAAGCCTGGGAGCACAGGTGATGCATTCCCGTTCAATCGAATTTGCAAAAAAATATAACGTTCCCCTGTATGTCCGGTCAAGCTTTAATAATAGCGAAGGGACGTTGATTTGTAAGGAGGTGAAGGAGATGGAGGATATTGTTGTTAGCGGCGTTGCCGTAAGCAAAGAAGATGCAAAGATTACTATTCGGGCTGTACCCGACGTTCCTGGTCAGGCTGCTAAGATATTTCATGAGATTGCCCGAAGGAATATTAACGTAGATATGATTATACAGAATGCCAGTATCGAGGGTAGGGCGGATGTAACATTCACGGTGCCAAGAAGTGATTTACGAATAGCCCTGGAAACTGCAGAAAAGATAAAGAATGACCTTGGTGCTAAAGAAGTAATGCATGATAGTAAGATTGCTAAACTTTCAGTGGTAGGTATTGGCATGCGGAGTCACTGCGGTGTAGCTGAAAAAATGTTTAGCGTATTAGCCGACGAGAAGATCAATATTCAGATGATCAGTACTTCAGAGATTAAGATCTCCTGTGTGATTGATGACGCCCACGCTGATCGTGCCTTACGGGCTGTTCATACAGCTTTTGGACTCGATAAAGTAGAAAAGGAAAAAGAAGAGATTATTAAGGTATAAAGACCTGGCCATTAGTCCTCAATAATAATGTAGGGCGAGGCTTTAGCCTTGCCAGGCAACCCTGAAGGGTTGCCCTACAGATATTGAAATATTATTCGATACATTTCCTTATTTTCTATTCAGAAGTTGTGAGGTTGAGAATATCTGGATTCCCAACTTCACAACTCTTACAATCTCTTAACCCCGCGCTTGTATGATTTCGTATATTTTATCATAAGTCTGAGGCTTTGCTTCGCTAAACTTTGTCTGTACGGGCCAGTTTTGGCTGATAAATGCAATAAGGTTCTTCAGCCAAATAGTTGCCGGTATCGTAAAATGCCCGTGCTCTGCAACCCTCACACACCTTCTTATATTCACATGCCCCGCATTTGCCTTCCAGAAGATCGGGATCGCGCAGCTTCTGAAAGACAGGTGAATTATTCCAGATATCTACAAACCTTTGTTTTCTTACATGACCGGCCTCTACCGGCAAATAACCACAAGGAAAGACCTCTCCCTTATGAGAAACGAAACATACACCGGTGCCAGCCAGACATCCCTTCGTCATGGCAGCCATGCCATGCGTCTTGGGTGATATGGTAACACCTTCCTCTTTGGCACGTTCCCGCATAATACGGAAATAATGGGGCGCACAGGTGGCCTTTGTTTGAATCCTGGCCTCTTTGGAAAGGTCGTAAAAACGGTTCAGTACTTCTTCATATTTCTTTGGGTGAAGCATTTGATCATCAGCAATCTGAACACCGCATCCCACTGGTACGAGCATAAAGATATGCAATGCCTCTGCACCCATCTTAAGAGCGAGTTGATACAGATCGTCGACCTGATCGACATTATGTTTTGCAATGGTACAGTTGATTTGCATGCTCATGCCAAGGTCCTTCAATCGTTTAAACCCTGCGATAGAACGTTCGAATGAACCCGGTATCTTTCGGAATTCATCATGAGTCCTGGCATCTGCACCATCAAAACTGATCGATACGCGGGCAATGCCTGCATCTACAATCCTTTTTGCAGTCTTATCGTCAACCAGTGTTCCATTGGTTGCTAACGCAACGCTCAGCCCTTTACTTACCGCATACTTTGCTATCTCGAAGATGTCGGGCCTGAAGAGCGGTTCACCTCCACTGAGTACCAGAATAGGTTTACCCGTTTCCGCAACGGCATCTACAAAGGCGAAAGCCTCTTTTGTAGACATGTCATCTCTGGCGAGGGTTGTGCTTACATCAAGCCTGCGACAGTGGATACACTCCAGGTTACACCCTGCCGTTGTTTCCCAAAAAACCAGACGCAACTGATTTTTCATGTTCTTCATATACTCGGCAGCAGACTTGCCGGAAGTATCATCTTTTATACGTGCATAGGTTTCTCGTATAGTTTCTGGCATATTACCATGCCCATGAGGTATGGAGTGACCACCTGGATGTTGACCATGTGGATGATGTGGATGCGACATGTTTTTCCTCCGCTTGTAGTAAATGAAAGATAGTTTTAATAGACAGCATTGAATATTAACCATAGAGAATACAGCGTTTAGCGAGAAAACAATAGTGCAGAATACCAACTTCTCTCTACCTCTATGGCTGAACAATTATCAAAAATCATTTTCTTATTATAAAAGAATGTCCATTGTCTGGTCAATTAATAAAAAAACAATCTTTTTCCACGAATTTCTTTTAAACTTGACAACCTATTGCACCATTGATATCATTAAAAACCTCTTTTCCCGTTACTTGATAATGATTTTCTATAAGTTTTTTTAAACTATAGAGATAGAAAGAATATAATGATGTTTAAAATCCTCTTTTAGGTTCTTTATTATGTACGGTTAAACGTACTTCTGTTATGGATAAAATTTTTATTTACGATACCACATTACGTGATGGCAGCCAATCTGAAGGGATCTCCTTCTCGTTACAGGATAAACTGGCCATTACCTTAAAGTTAGACGATCTGGGGGTAGATTATATAGAAGGTGGTTATCCTATTGCCAATCCGAAAGATGAAGCCTACTTTAAGGAAGTAAAATCGCTGAAATTACATCATGCAAAGGTCGCATCTTTTGGAAGCACACGGAGAGCGGATAAGCATGTCGAAGATGACCGAAATGTAACAGCGCTACTACAGGCAGATACACCTGTTGTTACCATTGTCGGGAAGAGCTGGGATTTTCAGGTAACGGATGTACTGAAGGTATCACTGGATGAGAATCTTAAGATGGTTTCCGATACGGTCGCATATCTTAAATCTAAAAACCGGGAAGTCTTTTTTGACGCCGAACATTTTTTCGATGGGTATAAGAAAAACCGTGAATACGCCCTGAAGGTACTTCAGGCAGCCCAGTCCTCAGGCGCTGATGCTATCGTATTATGTGATACGAACGGGGGCAGTTTACCTGCAGAAGTGGCAGAGATCGTAAGAGACGTCAGGCAAAAAATACAAGGCATGTTGGGTATCCACGTCCATAATGACGGTGACCTTGCAGTGGCAAATACCCTTGCAGCCATAGATCAGGGAGTAAGACAGGTGCAGGGGACGATTAACGGGTTTGGGGAGCGTTGCGGGAATGCAGATTTGTGCTCCATTATTCCCAATCTGGTTTTGAAAAGGAGATATCATTGTTTACGTGATGGCAGACTGAAAAAGCTTACCGAGGTATCCAGGTATGTTTATGAAACGGCTAATCTGCTTCTTCGGCCTAATCAACCGTTTGTAGGGACCAGCGCCTTTGCCCATAAAGGCGGGCTACATATTAATGCCATTCAAAAAAATAAGGGTACCTATGAGCACATTCCTCCGGAGTCAGTGGGAAATGAACGGAAGATATTGATCTCTGAGCTTTCAGGCAGCTCGACGATCCTTGCAAAGATAGAAAAGTTTCATCTGACCCATGATGGCGCTTTTATGAGATCTATCCTTGAAACGGTTCAAAACCTGGAGAATGAAGGATATCAATTCGAATCTGCCGAGGCGTCATTTGAACTCCTGGTAAGAAAAAAAGCCGGTCGATATAAACCCTTCTTTAACCTGCAAGGATTTCGGGTGATTGTCGAGAAGAGGGAAAACGGATTACCGATAACAGAGGCAACGGTCAAGGTGGAGGTGGATGGTATCCAGGAGCTTTCTGCAAGTGAGGGGGAGGGTCCGGTAAATGCCCTTGATTCAGCGCTACGCAAGGCATTGGAGCGGTTCTACCCGTCATTAAAAGATATGAAACTCGTGGATTATAAAGTCCGTGTCATTAATCCACGGAAAGGAACTGCAGCCAAGGTAAGGGTATTTATTGAATCACAGGATGAAAAAAATATCTGGAATACCGTCGGTGTATCAGAAAATTTAATCGATGCAAGCTGGCATGCCCTTGTGGATAGCATTGAATATAAATTGTTAAAAGAACAGGAGATGGTAAGTAAGAAATAGAAACATTAAATAAGTTGTCGGAAAATTGTTTTGTAAATCAAATATTTTCACTTGTAGTAGTTCTTCGCTTGATGCATATGCCGTGCTACCCCTGTCCAATGTGGTTCGTTTTTTTCATTCATCGATAGTGAATGGATCATCTGCCATCTTGCCATGAAATTTTTCTGCATGGGTAAGGGCATCTTGCCGCTGTTGAAAGGCGTGGATACGGTTGCCGTTCGCCTCATTCGTGATTAACTCACTCTCCACAAAATATGCCATATAGGAATCGATCTTATTACCTCTTACTTCATCAGTAACCAAAATATGGTCAACCGGCTGGGTATTTTTCCTGAACCATTGAGTTGCACAGTAGACCGAGCAAAAACGATATGTTGAAGCGTCTTTAAGGACAATATCAACCTCATAAATAGGTGCAATGGGCGAGCCATCATATGCACATCGCGGATTTCTTAAAAATTTTTGATACGATACACCAATGAGTGCAATTGTTAGAGCGATAACTATTCCAATCCAAAATTTTTTCGTCATGTTAATCCTGTCTAAATAAAGATCAAATGTATCGTTACCATACCAAGAGAAGCTAACAGGCAAAAGGTGGCTAAATTGTTGATCTTTACTAAAAGCCGTTCTGTTATCGGTTGTACCTCTCCATTCTTACAAAGGAAACGCAGTATACCCATCCAACCAACAGCAAAGGTACCAATGATAAATAATCCCAAGATAATAGGGGCGTCTGGTACCGTGCCGTTTCCCATAAAGCAATAGATGCAGTGATGGTAAGGAAGCTGCATAAGCCTTGGAGTAATGATCTCAAAAAGCGAGAGGATGACCACGGGGATATTAATAATTGCTATCGCAGCCTGGCTATAAAAGATACTGTTTTCGGATAATGATAACCACGATTGCCATTTTTTCCGAAGGGTCGTAAATAGGAAAGCAATGAGGATTATGTTTATTACATAGTAGAGAACAAACAGGATAATCTGAAAGTTGTTTCCCAGGATGGCTTGCGGGATCATGGCAGAAGGTCTTAACGGTACATCAAAGAAGGTGGCACAACAAGAGACGGACATCATCGGTTTCATACGGAGTACATAAGAGATGTCTGTAATACTGTCTGTCAAAAGTAAGCCACAGACTATGAGTAAAAAATAAAAGTTTTTTCTCGCTAGCGGTGTTGTGGGGGTGGATTTATCAACGTAATAACACAGTAACCATCCACCCATAATAAAAAATGCGATAGGTTTGATGATTTGTAAGAAAATTACCGTAGACGGCAGGATCTGTGTAACGCCAAACATGCACATTGCCCCCGGGATTTCTGGTACGAAACTCTGGAGCATAATATAAAACCAGGGCCATGCAAGCATACGAATAGCTATAGCTACACATGCAATCAGGAAAATGAGATATCCCTTTTGTTCAAATTGGCTCCTTCTCTCAAGAGGCACGATTGCCTTAAAATTAAGGAGAGACTTTATTGTTGTATAGAGCAGAAATCCTCCCAGGAAAAGAGAAACAAATGCAACAAACAACATAATAAGGGTATATATATTTACAATCATAGTAATAATCTAACTATTTGACAGGATAACAGGATAAACAGGATAATTTTTAAATCTTGCCTACCATAAATTTTTCTAAATCCTTAATTTTACGTTTAATTTCAACTTTTCTTTCACCAAAGTTAATAACAAGGCCGACCGGTTTCCCAGTAGCAACAAGGTAGTTAACTAATTGTACTTCATGAGCATTTATAATTTGCCGAACCGACTTCAGTTCTAGAATAATCGTATCATTAACAATAATATCTGCTACAAATTCTCCTACAATCTCATTTTCATAATAAACTGTAATAGGCTTTTGCGATTCTGCGTTAAGCCTTGCTTTACGTAATTCTATAAGCACTATAAGCATGCACTTCTCGTATACACTCTCAAGAAAACCAAATCCCATTCTATTATAGACACGATAAGAGCAACCAATAATCCTTTCTGTTAACTCTTTATATTCCATATTACCCTCCTTAGATCTATTAAGATAGTCTTTGAGTTATAATACAGATTTGGCTAACAGTATTTATATCTTGTTAATCCTGTTATCCTGTCAAATATTCTGTATCTATTCAATCTTACCATTTTTCAGTTTAAAAACTCTATCAGCAATTTTCTCAAACCGGGCATCGTGGGTAGCAACCAAAATAGTTACCCCATTGTTCTTCAATTCAGTTAAAAGCTCTAACATATGCTCTCCGGTTTCTTCATCAATATTCGATGTGGGTTCATCAGCAATAATGATCTCAGGATCATTTATCAATGCCCGTGCAATAGCTACCCTTTGTTGCTGCCCCCCGCTCAGTTCTTCAGGTGTGTGGTCTAACCGGTCACCAAGTTCAACCTTTTCTAAAAGTAATCTTGCCCTTTCAAAACGTTTTTTGGTATCGACTCCTAACGGAATAAGGGGATAAGAGACATTCTCCCAACTGGTAAGCCGCGGGATGAGATGAAAATCCTGAAAAATAAAGCCGATCTTTTCCCGCCGTAATCTTGAAAGAGCAATATCTGAAAAAGTGGTAATATCTTCACCGTACATAAACACCTTGCCTTCGGTAGGTCTATCGAGTGTACCAATGACGTTAAGCAGGGTAGTTTTCCCGGAGCCGGAAGGTCCTTTGAATATTACAAAGCTCTTTTTCGTGATTTCTAAAGTAATATCCCGTATGGCACGTACTTCGTGATGAAAATGACTGCTATAATATTTACTTAAATGCTCGGTTTTTATCATTCTTCATTTCATTGATATAACAGGTGATTCGGTGGATGCCTTCCAGGAAGAATAGATACTGCCGACCATCGTCAGTATAAAGGCAAAAAAGAAACTCAATAAACATGGCAATGGGAGAAACCTTGTTGGTAAGGTAAATTTAGGCAGCATAGGTATCTCTGCAATAAAAAATTGGGCAATAAACGCACCATTGAAAAGTTTAACCCAGAGAATGGATAATACAATGGCTATCGTCGCTCCGAGCAAACTGATAAGTAATTGCTCAAAGGAAATAAGCTCTAAAACCTCCAGGGTATTCCATCCTGTCGCCTTCATAATACCGATCTCCCGTTTCCGTTCAGATAATCCGAAGCCTGAAGCCACTAATATGGCTGGTATACCAAGGGCAAACGCCACGGTATATAATGCAGTAAATATACCCTCCTTGAGCATAAATCCCTTTTTAAAATATAATTCAATCATCTGCTTATCTTGTAACCGGTAAGGCTCGTTTTGCAGGATATCATAGAGATCAGTAGCAATTTCTGAATTATGTCCCGGCAGACTGTGGATTTGTATATCTGTTGCAACACCCTGTTTGCCGAACAATTCACCTGCATCGTTGAAAGACATGAGTATCATAGAGGATCCCCAGATACTGGAATCTGAAGAGAAAATCCCCACAACGGTAAAATTTTTGCGCTGTTGTCCGCGCATGCTAAACTGGTCACCTATCTGTAACTTAAAATGTTCTTTCAGTTCATGCCCCACAACCACCTCGTTTGCGTTTTCAAAAATCCTGCCTGAAATGCAGGTGATAGATTTTGGAATGTCTTCTTTATTAATACCAACGATAACCGCCAGTTTATTTTGTAAAAAGCCTCTACCGATAATCCGTGGTATTGCCTTTGTTACGCCAAAGATTTTTTTTATTTCATCGAGATACTTGAGGGGAATGGCCGCATTCCTGCCAAATTCATCAAAAGTGATATAGAGGTCTGCACCTTCTTTAACAGAGATTAGTGATTGTGCCCTGATGCCTTCTGAGATAGCGATGGCTGTTATAAAAGGTGAAAGGATGGCAATAATACAGAGACAAACAACAACAGTCTTTGTCCTGTGCCGTAATAAATTTTCTGTTGCCAGGAGAAATAAATTAATGTGTTTATTAATCATGTATCTTCAAAATCATTACTGAACTCAGCATACGAATAAACATTTTAGTATTATAACGAAAAGACATTGAGATTTTCAGTATAATTCTTTGGACTTTTATTTGACAACCGCTATGCTGTACAATACTATGCTAACAGTTATAACATAAAGATAAAAAATGAATGTTAGTTGCAGATAAATAAGGATAACGATAATAACAAATTATCCTTTGAAGAAAGGAAAAAAATGATGAAAGTATATTATGATGACGAAGTAGATGCTTTGTATTTAAAGTTGGGAGATGAGTCGCCGGAAGGAGTTATAGAATTATCTGAAGGGGTTAATTTAGATACAACTTCTGAAGACAAAATAGTAGGTATAGAAATTCTGAATGCCTCTAAAAAAATGGATTTAAAAACGATCATGACAAGAATGTGTTTCTTGAGTTGTTGCATGATGGGCTGAAAACTTATACTATCATCAAAGAGACGAACAAAAGTTTTGATGAAATAAAAGGGGAGCGGGGTATTCTGAGGCAAATAGCTATGGACTTGTTGTGCCGGGTTGGTGGACTCAGCGGGACTGAGATAGGAGAGATGATGGGGGTAGACTATAGTACGGTGAGCCAGAGGAGAAAACGATTACGAGAAAAACTGAAAAATGATAACCATATTGCTCAGATTATCAAAAGAGTTGAGGTTGATTTGTCAACAATAAATATTTGATCCCATTTTCTCTGACCCCATTTTCACCCGATGGCAAATGGATAAAGAAAATCCTGAAATAACAACAACTCAGCAATAAGACCTCTCTAATGGCAGCTTTTTCATTGACATACGTGATTTTATTCTGTTATATGAAATAAACTGTATAATAACTTGACAAGCTTAAGAAACATTCAGAAACATGAGCAGAATCATTGGTTATGAAAAAACACGCCAGTTTAAGATTTTCACATTCTACGGTGGCCCTTCCTGTCATTCCCGAATGCCTTTATCGGGAATCCAGCAGGCAGAAGAAACAGGAAAGGTACTGGATTTCCGATAAACTTGTCCTCGTGAAAACGGGGAATCATTCGGGAATGACAAGTAAGACAGGGGAATGACAAAAAACACATTCCATTCCGGTGTTTCCCGGGAGATTCATGTAATCTCCTCAAAAATCAATCAAAATCTATGGATACTCATGAAAACTTCTCGAATGTTAGGTATATCCTGGTTTGCAATCTCATGTAATGTATAGGAATTTCAAAGCGAGTCTGATAGGGATAGGGAAGACAATCATCTCCCCTCCCTCCGAACCATACAGGAGGGTCTCCCGCATACGGCTCTCCAGTCAGTGGGTTCCCCATCGGGATTGATCAATTAGTATCTGAGCTGTGGTTACTGTGAACAAAATGAGATATACCTCAATCTGTTATTTCCAGCAATGTTAAAATATTCCAATTGAATTCGCTGAAAATACCAGGAAGCTCATTCACAGATTAAATATACACCAAACAAATTTGTATGGCTAAACAAAAACAGTTAAAAGAGAAAATAAAAAGTATAACTACATTTTCTGAGAAAAATCCACATCCGCTATTGTGTGTTACAGGGGATGGTACTGTTGTTTACGCTAATCCTTCAGGAAAAGCCCTTTTACAAGACTGGCATTGTGATATTGGTCAATTTGTTCCTGATTATTTACGTCAGCTCGTTATGAGTACTTTTCAAACAAGAGTAATACAAAGGAATATTGAGACCAAATATGGTAACCAAATATTCTCTTTTACGATTGTACCAGCGACTAATATTTCGTATGTTAACCTGTACGGTGTTGATATTACTGAACATAAAAGGGCAGAGGAATCTCTTAAATACAGGATCCATTTTGAAATGACTGTGGCTAATATTTCCAGGAGATTTACTATCCTTAAGGATTTTGATGATGCTATTACTCAGTCGTTAGCTGACATTGGTCAATTAAGCAAAGCAAGTAGGGCATACTTATTCCTTTTTCGGGATGATGGCAAAATTATGGATAATACTCATGAATGGTGCTCTGAGGGCGTATCATCTGAGATCCACCATCTCCAGAATCTTCCCACTGCAAGATTTCCCTGGCTGATGAAAAGCTTTCAGCATATGAATATAATTCAAATACCTGATGTAGGTAAAATGCCCGAAGAGGCTTGCGCAGAAAAGGAGGAGTTTGAACGGGAAAATATAAAATCGATGTTACTTCTGGCAATTCGTATTGAAAGAGAATTAGCCGGGTTCATCGGTTTTGATAATGTTGTCTCTCCGGATACCTGGCGGGTTGAGGATATTAATCTGCTGAGCATTACTGCTGAGATTGTTGGAAATGCAATTGCTCGGAAAAGGATAGAAGATTCATTGCGTATGAGTGAGAGTGAGCACCGATTACTCCTCGAAAATATTCCTATGAGAATATTTTACAAAGATAAAAATTCTGTGTACATAGCTTGTAATCAAAACTTCGCCAGGGATTTATGTATGAAACCGGAAGAAATAATAGGAAAGATAGATTATGACCTCTTTCCTAAAGAACTTGCTAATCAATGTAGGGCAAACGATAGAGAGGTTATAGAATCCGGGAAAAGAATGGATGTAGAAGAGAGATATTTTAAGGATGGACAAGAATTTATTATTCATACTATTAAAGTCCCTATAAAAAATGAAAATGGTACTATTATTGGTATATTAGGTTCTTCCATAGATATCACTGAAAAAGTACACCTGGAAAGGGAAGCTGTAAGGTCAAGACATCTTGTCCTCCTGGGTGAATTAGCAGCAGGTGTAGCTCATGAGATCAATAATCCCATAACGGGTGTTATTAATTGTGCCCAGATATTGTTGAATAAAAGCCGTGAAGGAAGCATGGAAAAAGACCTTGCCGGTAGAATTATAAAGGAAGGGGATCGTGTAGCTACTATCGTTAGTAAACTCCTTTCCTTTGCCCGACCCGAAGAGAAAAAGAATATAGCTAGTGTACATGAAATATTATACGATACCCTTATATTGATGAGGAAACAACTTGAAGAAGATTGTATTCAAATGAAGCTGGATATTCCTAAAGACTTACCGGAGGTATTTGCAAATTCCCAAAAAATTCAACAGGTATTTATGAATATTATCAGTAATGCAGGGTATGCTCTGAATCAGAAATATCCGGGAGGACATGAGAATAAAATTCTCGAAATCTTAGGTGAGAAAACAGCAATAAACAGACATTCTTATGTAAAGGTTACCTTTTGCGACCATGGCACTGGTATACCTGCCGAGATAAAAGACAAAATCATAAATCCATTCTTTACGACAAAACCACACGGCAAAGGAACTGGATTAGGGCTAAACATAAGTTATAAAATTATTACTGATCATCATGGCAAGCTTACTATTGATAGTGTTGAGGGCGAATATACCAGGGTTTGCATTACCTTACCAGCAAAAGACTACCACGAGAGTGCTATCATCTCAGAGCACATTGTATAATTTTTACTATTCATCATTTACTTTCCCATACCCATTTATCTTCCAATCTTTATCATAGACTGTAATAGAGCTATCCTGAATAATTGTCATCTTCCACTTCACGGGCATTTCTCTCATCTTTTGTAAAAGAGGCTCACGAATATCTCGTGATAATTCTCTTGTCTTTGTGCATAGTGGCCGCTTCTGGCATGTACCATACTCTCCCTTTGTGAACCTTATGATTCCATTGACGGCTCTCAGTCTTCTCTGTTCTGGTCTTCCAGTATATTAACCGCTTTCCTTCCGGACATACATAGAGTGATCAATGATTGAAACCAGACAGCATATGGTGGAGACGAAGTTTTGTAAACCACATGTTATCCGGTATCGTGATCAATGTATACAGGCTGTCCGAGAAAGTGGTTAATAAATAAGAGTAAGAGATAAAGGAAATTGTGGATAAATGAAAATACCATCGATAAACAAGCCAGGAAAAGGTTAACCTATTTTCATCCAAAACATCCTTTTATGTCAGGAGCATAAAAAGGACATGGAACTACTACCCTAAGGGCTTGTTTTCCTCGTATTACCTTAATACCGTGGCAGGCCTTATTCCCATTTTCAGCATCTTTTTTAAATTCCATCCAATACACATCAACTGAAATTCCGCACGGACTTTTTCCAGTCCTCGTAAGAGAAAGTTTCGATACCCCACGTTGAATTTCAAATGCCCGAAGACTGGTTCGATGATATACTGACGCATAAAATATTTTCGCCTTCCCTCATCAGATGTCAACTTCTCTCTCATCTTTTGTAAAAGAGGTTCACGAATATCCAGGAACAATTCCCTTACCTTTGCCTTTGTGCATAATGACCGCTTCTGACATGTCCCACACTCCGTCCCCCTGTAAACCTTATGATTCCACTGACGGCTCTCTGTCTTCTCTGTTCTGGTCTTCCAATATAGTAACTGCTTTCCTTCCGGGCATACATACCTATCGCTTGCCGCATCATAGGTAAAATTGGTAGAGTGATATCGATTCTCTTCCTTTTTATATGCTCCTGACTTGTACTGCTGAAAATGATCATCCGGAATATATCCATCGATCTCTCTCTCTTCAAGATACTCATAATTTGCATAGCTCCCGTACCCGCAATCTGCCGCAACTTCTTTAACTTTCTCCTGAGTATTTGCCTCTGTCAGCTCTAGCACAGATTTCAATTGGTTCCGGTCATTCGCTTCCGTTACCGCCTCCGATGCTACAATAATCCCACTCTCGGTTACCACTGTCTGACAGTTGTAGCCGGGACGTATGTCTTTACTTCCCCCGCTTTTCATATGATTGGCATCCCGATCGGTAAGATTGATCTTCTCTTTTCCTTCCTCCTTCATCACCTCCAGCGCCTCTTCTATCTTCTTTTTCAGGTATGTACGGTCTGATAACTTCTCCTGTAATGCCTCTTGTTCAGGATCTACTTTGCAGGTATCGTCTTCTTGTTTGTCGATCGTTTCTGCTTCCTGAAGTAATGTCGCTATCTCCTCTTCTATCCCTGAGAGCCATTTCTCAAACCCCGCACGATCTTTCGTCCGCTTTGCCGATGCATTCCCTTTGAGCTTGGTCCCATCCAGGTATATCTTTCCTACGCTGGTATACCCCAACTCACTGAATATCCTTACGATATCCACAAAATACTTCTCTATCGCTTTGAGATTATTCTTGCGAAAATCGCTTATTGTCCGATGGTCCGGCGTGTAGCATTGTATCAGATACATATACACATGATCGCTCAGGCATCTCTCTTCTAGCTTTCTACTACTCCTTAACCCTGTTGCATACCCATAAAAGAGCACACTTAAGAGTAACTTCGGATGATAGGTACGTTGGCCTAACGATGATAGGTACGTTGGCCTAACAAAGAATAGGTCGCCTCTGTTGCTTCGGTGTCTAACGAGAATACGACCTCTTTGACTAATCTGCACAGATGGTCTTTGGGTAATACCGTTTCGATATAATCTAAAAACGCTTCGGGAGTAAACCTCATCAGGGGTTTCTGGAATTCATGAAATGGTTTAAATTTCGCCATATGATTGATTCTCCTTGGATTTTCTCTTGGTAAGGCAATGAATGAATCAGCATATTTCTTCGGTGATATCGTTGGCTCGAAGCAAAATTTTAACTGATTATTGTGGTTTTGTTTTGGGGTTCTCATTGGTACTTCATTATATCATTGTACTGGATTGCCTCAACTAAATTGTCACTCTCTTTCTAACAAAATTTGAAAAACCCTCCATTCTCGGACAGCCTGTTTACCTTGTACACAATGGTAGAGACGCAAGGTGTTGCGTCTCTACCCAATCCCGTAGGGATGTCATGATTATAGAAAAAGCAGAAAAAAGCCCTTCAACCCCGAAGGGGTGATATGGAATATCTGCGTTGAGATATCATCCCTTCGGGGTTGAATATTGACTGACCCCTAACAAGTCGAGTAGCGCTTAGCTTGATTGTAGAGGAATTTTCATTGTATGTAAGCGGTTTTTAGGGTGGCACGGACAAATGATCCCTACAGGGACATGATTTGTCCGTGTTGTGTTTAACTTGTCATTTTGTTATTGCGAGGGTATTGTCCGAAGCAATCTCTTGAATAGTTGAGAAAAGATTGCTTCGGGAAAAAACCCCTCGCAATGGTAATATGAAAAAGCAGCGTCCTTCCAAGGAGGTTAAAAAGCCTTGAACAGGCAATAACCTTTTGTGATATTAAATATCATAAAGGCT
>JAANMW010002786.1_pt1 | contig 14951 bp, 11 predicted proteins | sample 7279671 | NCBI WGS metagenome assembly JAANMW01 (sample SAMN14094541, study PRJNA606508) | bioreactor metagenome | isolation source: A lab-scale SPAN reactor treating ammonium-rich wastewater day 247 | place: Ireland: Galway | collected 2017-09-19
TGCTGGTGGGCCATGTCAGATTTGCAGGCGGATCGTGGCCTGTGCGCGGAAAAGCATCGACTGTCCTAGATGGCCACTTTTTCATTTTCCGAAAGGAAAGTCGGTCCCCACCGGGTCGCACCGCGAAGCCCGTGAGAAGCCGAAGGATCCATAGTCGATCCCAGAGGGCGTACCCAGTTGTCCAGCTTGATGCTTCGGGGATAGGCTGCCACGCACATCCATTCGAAAGGAATCTTTGTGAGCAGCTCCCGCAGCCATCTGGATTTAACAATCGCCTCCATCAACATCTTCAGCAACGACGGCTTGCTCGACGCAGCAGAGCTTGACAAGCTGTTGCAGCTCGCCGAACGCGACGGCGCCGTCGATGAGGACGAGAAGCGGGTGCTGGGCAAGATTTTTGCCCAGGCTGAGCAGACGAAACTGGACCCAACTGTGGCGCGCCGCATTGCCGAGATCCGTGCAGCCCACGCGATTTCCTGATAGCAAACGCAGCCCGCTAAGGCACCGCACGGGGCCCGCAGGCAGAACTCCCCGCGGATACCAAGGATGCCGGCGCGACGAACATACCGCCGCGGCGACCTAACTCACGCTCGACGTCATTGCCCATGAAGTCGCCTCGGCCAAGGCCCGCCGCCTTAAGGCGCAGGTGCAGCCCCGCCCCCCGACAGGGAGGCCTCTACAAGAAAAACTGACCCGCGACTTCGATCTGGACCGCTCCCACACGACGCTTCTGCCGAAGATCTTCGTCATGAATGCTCTGCACACCCTGCACGGCTTAATGGATGCAGAAGCCAAGGCCGTGCCCAACCGCCTGCTTGCACGCCTCAACACGAGGCTCGCCTGAAGTTCGAGGAACAGGTCGAACCCGTGAATTTCCTGCCGCCGTTGCCGTGTCCACTACCACACACACCTGCCGCCTGATTTCATGGACGACATACCGAAAGCTCCCGGAATAGCTGCCATGGATGGCATTTGCAATGTTTCATGTAATGCCGCAAGCTGATTACATGAAATCAGCACAACCCCGTTCCGGCACGCTCGCGGTTCGCGCCTTCCGGCAGCGCATGCGCGACCAGGGGCTGGTGAAGAAGGATGTCTGGATCCGCCCGGTGTTCGCCGCCGAGCTTGCCGCCATTGAGCAACGACTCCGCACGCAGGAAGGCCCTGCTGGCCTGGCCCCGTCCATCGAAGGAAACGAGCCGGGCTGGTCCATCGAGTCGATCCGGCTCGCGCTGTCCCAGAGCAGCGCAGTGCATGATCGACGCGTGTCGCTGGAGTTGATCGAGGGCACCGACCCCGCCTTGCATCTGGTCATGCACGAGCACGGCGACCTGTCGGTCTTCCTTGCCGTCGGCGGCAACCAGATCATCGTGGAAAGCTTCCTGTGGCCCCTTTCGCTCGTCCGCGACCCGGCCGAGTTCAATGCCCACGTCCTGCGCACCCACAAACTGCTGCCGCTCTCCACGATCAGCCTGGACAGCATTGGTGGCGTGCCGGGGTACACCATGTTCGGCGCGCTCGATACCCATGCGACGCTGGCGAGCCTGATGTTCGAGATCGAGACGCTGGCCGACAACGTCGCGCTGGCCACCGAAATCTACGCGCCGTTCCTGCGCCACCCCGAAGTGGGCGCCGCATGAATCATCCCCTGAAAAAACTGCTGTCGACCCTGCGCGGCAATGTCGAGGAGATCGGCAACGCGGTCCTTGGGAACAAGGCGCTTCGACTGCTCGACGAAGATATCCGCCAGACCGACCTGGCGCTCCACCGCACCCGGCAGGAGGCCGATGCCGCCAAGGCGCGCCGCATCCATGCGGAGGATGTGGCCAGCAAGAGCCAGGCGAAGCTGCGTGAGCAGGAGGCCGTTGTTGCCACGCATCTGGCCGACGGGAAGCCTGGACTGGCGCGGAGGGCGGCACAGAAGGTCGTGGAGATCGAGGCAGCGCTGCGCGAAGCCCGTCGGATCCTGACCGAGTGCCAGCTGACAGAACAACAGTTCAACCACGCGGTCGAACAGCTTGAACAGCAGCTGCGCCGGTTGCGGCACCAGAGCGACACGCTCAAGGCCGCCGAAAGCCTCAAGCTCGCCCAGGCCTCCGTGGCCATGCGCCAACCTGGATCCGCGCCCTATCCCGAGCCCGCCCAGGCATCGGTGCGCCGGAAGAAGGCTGCGGCCCCCCAGGCCGCCCGCCCCAAGCCCCAGCCCCCACCCGCCGTCGCCACGATTGAAGACGTGTTGTCCCGCGTGGACAAGCGAACACCAGCACGCCCGGCCAAGCCGCGGCGCACGGCCCCCACTCCCAAGCCCCGCAAGGAAGGGAAATGAGCGACGCCATCCTCGTCAGCATGACCTACCCCACCCTGGCCTACAGCGTGCTGCTGGCCTTCTGCGTGATCTACTGGCTGATCGCCGCCACCGGCATCGTCGACACCGATGCGGTCGATAGCCTGCTCAGCCACCACCATCACGTGGATGGACACGACGGCGACGGGATCGGCCTTGCCGGCATCCTGTCCAGGCTCGGCCTGTCCGGTGTCCCCATCATGCTCGTGCTGACGACCCTCTCCTTCTTCGGATGGGTGGCCACGTACTTCACCCATTTGCTCGTCCTTCTCCATCTGCCGGCACCCATGCGCCTTCTGGTCGGGACGCTGGTGGCCGTCGGCGCCCTGATCCCCGGCGTACTCCTGACATCTTTCGCCCTGCGCCCGGTCGCCAAGCTGATCAACCGCCTGCGCCCTCCCACACCGCCATCCATCCTCGGCCGCGAAGGCACGGTCATCTCGCCGCTGGTGGACGAGGCAGGCGGCCGCGTCGAGATCGATGACGGCGCCGCCGGCCTGATCCTGCAGGTTCGGACCAATTCACCCCACGCATTAGCTCGTGGTTCCCGCGTTGTACTCATTCACCACGACACCACACGCGACCTCTACGAGGTCATTCCCGCAACCGAGTTCCAGGCCCGCTGAGCACACGAGATCGCAAGGAGCAGCTCTCAATGAACCTCTCTCTCTACTTTCCCTTCATCATCGCCATCGGCGTCCTGCTGGTGCTGGCGCTCGGCCTGATTGGCGTCGTCAAGGCGTTCTACGTCAAGGTTCCGCAGGGAACCGCGCTCATCGTCAATGACTTGAGCAGTACCCCCAAGGTGCATTTCACCGGCGCCCTGGTCATCCCGGTGCTGTACAAGGCCGAGCAGATGCAGATCAAACTCATCAACCTCGACGTCGACCGTCGCGGCAAGGAGGGCCTGATCTGCAAGGACAACATGCGTGCCGACATCAAGGTCAGCTTCTACCTGCGGGTGAACGAGCAGCCGGCTGATGTCCTGAAGGTTGCCAAGACCGTTGGCGCAGAACGTGCATCCGACCGCAATGCGGTCGACGAACTGTTCAATGCCAAGTTCTCCGAAGCGCTCAAGACCGTCGGCAAGCGCTTCGATTTCGTCGAACTGTTCGATAACCGCCAGGCGTTCCGCGACACCATCATCGAAGTCATCGGCAAGGATCTGAACGGGTATGTGCTGGAAGACGTCGCCATCGACTACCTCGAACAGACCAAGAAGTCGGACATGGATCCGACCAACATCATGGATGCCGAAGGCATCAAGAAAATCACCGAACTGACCGCACAGCAGGCGATCCGCACGAACGAGCTCGAGCAGGACGAAAGGCTGCAGATCACCAAGAAGAACACCACCACGACCCAGGCGATGCTGGAAATGCAGCGCCAGGAAGAGGAAGCCCGCGCCAAGCAGGCCCGCCAGATCGCCGAGATCCAGGCGCGCGAGAAGGCCGAAGCGGACAAGGTGCTCGAGGAAAGCCGCGCCGCTTCGGAGGCCGCACGCCTGCGCGCCGATGAGGCCATCAAGGTGCAGGAGCAGGAGCAGCTTCGCGCTGTCGAGGTTGCCGAGCAGGGCCGCCTGCGGGTCGTGGCGATCGAGCAGGAGCGCGTCAACCGCGCGGCCGAGCTTGAGAAGGTGACCACGGACCAGGAAGTGCAGCTGAAGGCTGTGGACCGCGACAAGGTGGTCGAGCAGGGCCGCATGGAGGTGGCGAACGTCATCCGCGAGCGCACCGCGATCGAGCAGACCGTGGCCGTGCAGGAAGAGAAGATCAAGGAAACCCGCGAAGTCTCCGCCGCCGACCGCGACAAGCAGGTTCGCGTGCTGGCGGCCGAGGCCGAGGCGCAGCAGATGCTGGTCAAGGACGTCAAGGCCGCGGAGGCAGCCGAGGTCGCTGCGCGGCATCTGGCGGCCGAGAAGACCACGCTCGCCGAAGCGGAGCTGATCGCGTCCAGCAAGACCTCCGAAGCCATGCGCGTACGTGCGGAAGGCGTGAAGGCTGAAGTGGCGGCGCCCGGCCTGGCCGAGGCGCAGGTCCGTCATGCCAAGGCTGACGCCAGCAAGGCCGAGGGCCTGGCCGAAGCCGCGGTGATGGAAGCCAAGGCTGACGCCACCTATAGGCAGGGCAGTGCCGACGCCAAGGCCGCGACGGAAATGGGCCGCGCCAAGGCAGATGCCACCGCGTTCATGGGCGAAGCCGAAGCCAAGGCGATCGGGCAGCGCATGTCCGCCGAAGCGGAAGGGCTCACCGGCAAGTTCGAGGCGATGGGCAAGATGTCGCCCGAGGCACGGGCGCACGAGGAGTTCCGCATGGCGCTGGAGACGAACCTGCGCCAGCTGCTCACCTCGATCGAGGCGGGCAAGGAAGTGTCGCGCGAGAACGCTGCCGTGCTGGCCAAGGCGCTGGAATCGGCCAAGATCGAGCTCATCGGCGGCGACGGTGGCGTGTTCGAAGCCCTGACCAAGGGCGTGTCCATCGGCAAGGCCATCGAAGGCATCACCTCGGAAAGCCCGATCATCAGCGACCTGCTCAAGCGCCTCGGTAGCGTTGCGGCCCCCAAGGCACTCTCGACTGACAGCACGGACGCCTGATGTCCACGGCAGGCCGGGGCGTGAGCCCCGGTCGGCCTCGCCACACCGGAAAGGATCCCGATTCAAATGACGGACAAGACCAGTTCGGCCCCGGACACCATCGACGCCGCTGTCGCGCAAGGCGGTGCCTATGAGGTCCTTCGTAGCAGGCTGACACAGCAGGGCTCGCGCCTTGCGACCCTCGCCGGCGATCTCAATAGCCGGCGTGTCAGCGAGTTCGGCGACAGCAAGATGGCCCAGGCTGGTCGCTTCCGGATTCGCAGTGAACAGAACGCGATCGGTCGCGATGTCGTCCAGGTCGGGCCTGACCTGCTCTTGTTCGGCTACAACGTGTTCCTGGGCCTGAAGTCGACCACGTCCGTCGCTGACGTGTTCGCGCTGCACAAACTCGTCCCGGTCACCGACGGCTACGACGCAACCCCCGTGGACGCGGCTGGCACCTTCCTCGCCGACCCCCTGTTCGTGCGGGATTTCGACGAGCTTTACACCTACTACAAGGACGCCACGCTGGTGCAGCTGTCCGTGAAGGACAGCAAGCTGCTCGCGGCCTTCCGGATCGGCGGCCCGCAGGATCTGCGCGTCTTCCGCTGGAGCATCGCCAGCACCGGGGAGCTGTCCTATCTCGACGCCCGAGGCGACCGAGACATCGCCCTGCCACCCACCCACGATTTCGAGTGGATCAAGGCAGGCAAGGATCGCGAGGTCAGTGGTCGCTTCCCGCACCTGAACATCCTCGACACCGTCTTCGTGGAAACCACGGGCGGCGACCTCACGATCAAGGTCGAGAACAGCACCGACACCGGCGCCGGCATCTACTCGGAGCCCGTTGAGGACCGTACCCAGTCGCTCGACGACGCGCAGTTCTACTACGCCCGGCTCGGCAGCCTGGTCCTGCTCAAGATCCTGCCCTACCGGGAAACTACATGGCGCGGCCTGGTGTTCAACACCATGACCCAGCAGGTGACCCGTCTGGACGCCATCGTCGAGGCCTGCGTACAGCTGCCGGAAGACCACGGGATCATTTTCCCCGGCGGCTACGTCCTCCAGAACGGCGAGCAGAAGGCGTTCGATGGCGCCATCACCCAGATGCGCTACAAGCGCACCGTCCGGTCCCCCAACGGGGAGGACGTGCTCTACATCTTCTATGAGCCGGACGCCGGCCAATCGGCGCTGCTGGTCTACAACATGATCCAACGGCGCGTGATGCCGCCCATCCTCGCCCACGGGCATGCCCGCCTGCCCGACGGTCGGATGGTCCTGTTCCACGACGAAACGAGCCAGCCGACCCGCGTCCACCAGATGCAGGTCTGGGATACACCCTTCTTCAGTGACGAATACGCCGCTGCGGCGCCGGCCGCCAACTCAGCGTTCGGACGCATCGGCAATCCCGAACTGGTGCGCACGATCTCCGACCTGTTCGACATCGCACGCGACATCGAGCAGGAGGATGTAACCGTCCAGCGCTACGAGGCGCTCGCGCATGCCACCCGGCGCCTGTTCGACATCCACCCCTGGATCACTGATGCGGTGGCGGACGGCCTGGCGGGCCTCCTCCACGACATCACCGAAACCGCCGAGTCCGTACTCGACGAGTTCCAGAAGGTGCAGGAGATCCGCCAGCAGTCGGAAGTCGCACTGGCGAATGCCAGCGCGGGGCATCGCAGCCTGATGGGGCGGCTGCAGCCCGAGGGATGGGCCCGCCTCGAGCAATTCGTTGAAGCGCTGCACGAGGTCTCGCGCCTGCGCGGGCAGCTGCTGACGATCCGTGACATGCGCTACATCGACGTCGCCGCGATCGATGCGATGGTCACCTCCCTTGACACCGCCCACGACCAGGTTGGGGCAGCCACCGCCGCTTTCCTGCTCAATCCGAAGGCGCTGGCGCCGTTCGACACGCGCCTGAACGAACTGGAGGCCGCATCCGGCAAGGCTGCTACCGCTAATCAGCTCGCCGAAGTGCTCCGCGGCATGCAAACCGTCGCGGCAGACCTGGACATGCTGTCGGAGCTGATGGCCGGCCTCAAGGTGGACGATGCCACCAAGCGCACGCAGGTGGTGGATGCCATCGCCGCCCTGTACGCCCGCCTCAACCAGGCCAAGGCCAGGACCGACCAGCGCCGCAAGACGCTGGGTTCATCGGAGGCGGTGGCGCAGTTCGGCGCCCAGTTCGCCCTGTTCTCGCAGTCCGTGGCGAATTCGCTCGGCATGGCGACGACCCCGGAAAAAGCGGATGAGCAGCTGTCCCGCCTCATGGTCCAGCTGGAAGAGCTGGAAGGCCAATTCGGGGAACACGAACAGTTCCTGAGCGACATCCTCACCAAGCGTGAGGAGTTGCTGGAAGCCTTCGAGACCCACAAGCAGGCGCTGCTCGACGAACGCCAGCGCAAGGCCGCGTCCTTGCTGGATGCCGCCAACCGGATTCTGGATGGTCTGGGCCGGCGGACGGAGCGTTTCGACAACGCCGACGACCTCAATGCCTTCTTCGCCGGCGACCCGCTGATCCAGAAGCTGCGTGACCTGTGCGCCCGATTGCGCGATCTCAGGGACACGGTGAAGGCCGACGACATCGAGGCACGGATCAAGGCCGCCCGCGACCAGGCCGTGCGGGGCATGCGTGATCGCACGGAACTCTTCGATGAAGGCGGCAACGTCATCAAGCTGGGACCGCGGCATCGGTTCAGTGTCAACACGCAGGCCCTGGACCTGACCCTGCTGCAGCGCGGCGACGCGATGACGGTGCATCTGACCGGCACGGATTTCATGGAATCCATGCAGGACGAAGGCCTGGACGGCTACCGGCACTACTGGCCGGTCGCGCTCGAATCGGAGTCGCCCCAGTTCTATCGCGGCGAGTATCTGGCCGGCCAGGTGCTCGATGCCGCCCGCCGCGGCGAGGAGGGGCTCACCACGCATGTGCTGCAGCAGTCGCTGACCGATGAGGCGGCACTGGCCAAGCTGGTGCGTGACTACGCGGCCCCCCGCTACCGCGATGGCTACGAAAAGGGCATCCACGACGCCGATGCCACGCAGATCCTCAAGGCGCTGGTTCGCCTGCAGCAGGGCGCCGGCGCCCTTGTTTACCTCCCGCAGGCCCGCGCCCTCGCCGTGGCGTTCTGGGCGGCAGCAGAGCGCGAGACCTGGGCGGCCCGCATCAATGCCGCCAACGCGATCGATGCCCTTGGCGGCGGCGCGACGGCACGGGCCGCGCTGCGGCCGGACCTGATCGCCAGGCTCAATGAATCCCTCGGCAAGCACGACCTCGGCGGCGCGCACCTGAACGAAGCGGCCGACTACCTGCTCATGTCCGTCACCGCGCCTGACGCTGCCCTTCCCGTCAGCAGCGTGGCGGCCGGACTGGTCGACAGGCTGGAGGGCAAACGCGCTGACAAGGCCTTCTGGTCGTCCTTCACCGGAGCACTGAAGCACCTCGAACACCACCCTGCGGCTGCGTGGTCGCTGGCGACGCAGGCGATCACCTCGCTGCTGGCGACCGGCGATGCGGAGGATCGGTTCGTGCCGGAAGCGGTCGCCATGCTCCTCGGCCGCGACGTGCTGAAGTTCGAGTCCTCCAGCGCCCCGGTCTCGACCGTGGTCGAGGGCCTGCTGGGTCAGCACCCGAGCATTGAGCAGGGACGCCTGCGTGTCGCCGTGGACGACTTCAATGCCCGCTACCGCCACCACGCCGAGACGTTCGTGCCCGGCTTCCGCGACTACCAGGCGCTGCGGGCGAAGGTGATCGCCCGCGAGCGCGAGGCGATGCGACTGGAGGAGTTCAAGCCCAAGCCGCTGACCAGCTTCGTCCGCAACCGGCTCATCAACGATGTCTACCTTGCGCTGATCGGCGACAACCTCGCCAAGCAGATCGGCACGGTGGGTGAGGGCAAGCGCAGCGACCTCATGGGCCTGTTGATGCTCATCAGCCCGCCGGGCTACGGCAAGACGACGCTGATGGAGTACGTGGCGAACCGGCTGGGCCTGATCTTCATGAAGGTCAATGGCCCGGCGCTCGGGCACGGTGTTCGCTCACTGGATCCCGCGCAGGCCCCGGACGCCACATCACGGCGTGAGCTGGAGAAGCTCAACCTGGCGCTGGAGATGGGCAGCAACGTGATGCTGTACGTGGACGACATCCAGCACACCCATCCCGAGTTCCTGCAGAAATTCATCTCCCTGTGCGATGGCACGCGCCGCATCGAGGGCGTCTGGCGCGGACAAACCAAGACCTACGACATGCGCGGCAAGAAGTTCGCCGTGATCATGGCCGGCAATCCGTACACGGAGTCGGGCGAGGTCTTCAAGATCCCGGACATGCTGGCCAACCGTGCCGACATCTACAACTTGGGCGACGTGCTGGGCGGGATGGAAGCCACGTTCCTCCTCAGCTACATCGAGAACTGCCTGACCTCCAACCCCGTGCTCGCCCCGCTGGCCACCCGGGACATGGCCGACCTGTACCTGCTGGCCGACAAGGCGCTCGGGAAGGACGTGTCCACGAACAACCTGTCCCACGCCTACAGCGCCGCCGAGATCAACGAGATCACCGCCGTCCTGCAGCGGCTCGTGCAGGTGAGGGATGTGGTCTACAGGGTCAACCAGCAGTACATCCTGAGCGCGGCGCAGGCGGACAAATACCGCACCGAACCGCCCTTCAAGCTCCAGGGCAGTTACCGCAACATGAACAAGCTGGCGGAGAAGATCTCGCCGGTGATGAACGATGCGGAGCTGCAGCAGCTGATCACCGACCACTACCGCGGCGAGTCGCAGCTGCTGACCACCGGCGCGGAAGAAAACCTGCTCAAGCTCGGCGAGCTGCGTGGAACCCTGACTGCCGACGAGGCTGCCCGCTGGGCACAGATCAAGGCGGATTTCGTCCGTAACAAGGCGATGGGTGGCGACGATGCTGATGTCGGTCAGCGCATGGTCGCCCAGCTGGCAGACATCGCCTCGGGCGTGCAGGGCCTGTCCACCCCGGACGCTGCACCGGCACCGGTTCAGGAACAAGCGCCGCCGTGGAAGGAACTGCTGGCCGAGCTTTCCCGGATCTCCAACGCCACCCCACCGCCGGCGCCGGCCCCCGCCGCCGAGGAAGGTAACGACGAACCGCACCCCGCGCTCGTCAATGATCTGTTCGACGTGCTGCGGGCCACCCTGGTGAGACAGGACATGCTCCACGCCGCCGTGCTGGACCTGCTGGACGCGACCCCGGGCCAGGTCGCCGCGCCTGCTGCGCACCCGGAGGAAGGCGTTCCGGGTGAGGACGATACGGGTGAACCTCGTCGTCCTGTCCGGGTCCGGACCAAGCGCGAGCGCGAGTTCGACCGGATGCTCGCGAACCTGCGGTTCCGGCATGAGGCCCCGCCGGGCACCTCGCCGGAATGACCCTCACCATCGAACACGTCCAGGCAATCGGGGAAGGCGCCGTGGCCAACGTCCACGACGCCCTGTCCGCGCTGCAAGCCAACCCGTCCGCGGAGCAGGTCGCGGCGCTGGAGGCCCTGCAGACGGCCATGATCGCCCACGACCAGAAGGCAATCGCCCGCCGGACGGGCTTCATCGGGCGCCTGCTGGGCAGGGACATCACGTTCTCCGCCCACGCCGCCGCCCTGCGCGAACAGATGATCCCGTTGGTGCACCAGGCGCAAAGTGCCGTACAGTCCGGATTGGCCTTCGCCAAGGCACTGGAAGATGCCTTGCCGCGCCTCATTGCCGCCCACGACCAGCTGGAGGCTGCGGTGCAGCAGCTCGATGGCCTCGGCCAACAGCCAGGCATCGCGCCGCCGCTTGCCGCCGCCATTGACGCCCGCAAGGCGCATCTGGTGAAAATTGCGATGATCGGTCAACTCGGGCGCCAGCAGATGGAGTCGACCCGGCAGGGCCAACAGGTCGCCGCCGGCCTCATCAATGATCTGGCGACGCACTGCAAACTCGTGATCGACCAGCAAGCCGGCGTGCGCAACGCCGCCGCGCTGGAGAAGACGCTCGCAAACGCTAGAACGATGGCGCAAGCCGCCATTGCCGCAATCGACCCCCCTGGCCACGCCGCAAAGCCGGCACCGTAACGCCAACAGGAGCAGCGCCATGACCTCGACCGAATCCAACCTCGTCCCGGCGACCTTGACCGACCAGATGCTGGTCGACCTGGGCCTCAAGCCGGAGGACACCGACGGCATCCTCGAGGCAGCCAAGGCACTGCAGGATCTCAAGCCGGGCAATCTCCACCAGTACGGCAAGTCGGCCGCGTCCAGGACCAGCCAATATTCGACCCAGCTGCTCGACAAGGTGCGTAACACCGATCTCGAAGCCAGTGGTGCCAAGCTGGGCGAGATCGTTCGCATCGCCCGCAGCCTCAACCTGGACGGGTTCAAGGAAAAGTCGAAGGTCCCTGTCCTTGGGCCCCTGATCGACCGCATGAAGCGCGCCAAGGGTGAGCTTGTCCAGCGCTACAGCAGCAGCAACGCCCAGATCGACCAATTGCTCGCGGAGGTCGGCAAGACCCAGGCCATGCAACAGCAGCGTGTCGGCGAATACGACCGGATGTACGACCTCGTGCTGCAGGAGCGCCACGATCTCGGCGTGCACATCGCCGCCGGCCGCATCCGGCTGGTCGAGCTTCAGGAGCAGCTTGCCGCCCTCGCCGGCCGCGAGGACCCGGAGGGACGCGAGCAGCGCGCCACCTTGGACACCGCGATCCGGCTGATCGACAAGCGGGTGTCCGACCTGCACGTCCTGCAGCATGCCGCGGTCCAGACGTTGCCGATGATCCGGCTCATCCAGGCCAATGCCATCCAGCTGATCGAGAAGTTCAGCGCGGTGCGGGACGTCACCATCCCGATGTGGCGCAACCAGTTCGCGATCCAGCTGTCGCTGGCGGATCAGAAGCGCGCCGCCGAGCTAGCCACATCGATCGACGATGCGACCAACGAGATCATGCGGCGCAATGCGGAACTCGTGCACGCCACGTCCGTGGAGACCGCCAAGGCCAACCAGCGCTCGGTGATCGACATCGAAACCCTGCGCCACGTCAACGACGAACTGGTCAAGACCATCGAGGAGGTCCGCCAGATCCACCGCGACGGCATCGCGCGGCGCGCCGAACTCGACAAGGAACTGGTGCTCATGCGGGATGACCTCGCATCGCGCATCGCAGCGCCCACCAGCGAATCGTCGGCCGTTTGATCCCAAGGACACCTGCAGTCACTGCTACGAACTGCTCATCAAGCTCCCCACGAGTCTTGGAATAAGTTCAATTCCACTCCGTGACCCGAGCAAATCCATCGGACGGACGGCGCCAAGGGCGGGGGTGGAAAGTGCAGCCACCCTTGAAGCCGCGTGTAGACGTCAAAGTCTTCAGGGACGTTGTCAAATGCAAGCGTGGCGGCATGATCGTCTCTGACCTTGGCCAGCTCGGAAGGCATACGGATAGGGACGCCAGGCATGTCACTCCCCGTTGCGGAAAACATGTCGTCTCTTGCAGCGCACCAAGATGTGACTGGCCGAATTGCGGTCAAACTACGCTTTAACCGCAGGGTCAGACTTTAGTTCCACGCACACTCGCGCACTCCCGTCGAACGCCACCTGCCAGCCCAGCCGCTGCGCCAGCCGGTCGAGCAGGGCGGAGCCGGTGCCGGTGTCCGCGCGCACGGTGGTTGCGGCATCGATGCCGGCGTCTTCCGGCGACATGCGCAGGACGATGTGGCCGGGTTCCAATGCCATCTGCAGGGTGGCGTCGGTGTGCGGTTGCGCCAGCTTGCGCGCAAGCCCGGCGACCAGCAGCACGGCTTCGCGCGGGGCGGTGTGCAGCTCGCCGTCGGCAGCGATGCTTGCGGTAATGCCGGGCTTGCCGGCCAGCGCGATCTCGGCCGCGTCCCGCAGCAGCTGCGCGGCCGCGAGGGTTTCGAGCTGCAGCGGGCGCCGCCGCGCGGCGGCGAGCATGGCTTCCAGCAGGCGTTGCATCTCGCCGGCGCCACGTCCCAGCCGTGCATAGCGGGCGTGTTGTGCAGGCGATGCACCGTCGTCGTCCAGCAGCACTTCGGCCACGCCCTGGATCACCGCCAGCGGGGTGCGCAGTTCGTGGCTGGCGTCGGCCAGGAACGCCTGCTCGCGGGCGATCGGCATCGACCAGGCGCGCCTGGTAGCCGTCGATCGCCCGCGCCAACCGACCCAGGTCCTCGTCGCTGACGGCAGCGGCCAGCCGGGTGGGCTGCGGCTGCACCGGCAGCGCCTCCACGCCTTCGGCCAGCGCGCGCACGGGCTTCAGCGCGACCCCCGCCAGCCACCAGCCCAGCCAGCCGGCCAGCGCGGTGCAGGACAGCAGCATGGCCACCACCAGCAGGCGCAGGTGGCGCTCCATCGCTTCGATGTCGCCAAGGTCGATGACGAAGACCAGGCGGCCGGCGGCAGTATCGAACACGCCGACATGGGTGGCTTCGTCCTGCGGATCTTCGTGCACGCCGGGCGGGAAGCCGGCGTAGCCCCGCGGCAGCGCCGGGTCGTCGCCGCGGTAGCCGCGCAGGCGCTGGGTGCGCGGCAGCTGGGCGGGCAGGTGGTTGGCCAGGCGCAGGCCGTAGTCCTCGGCCTGGCCGCGCAGGATTTCGGTGGCCAGCACGTACTCGTTGTCCTCGGCGACCGCCAGCACGGTGACCGCGGCCAGCCCGCCCAGCAACAGGCCCAACAGGGAGGCCAGCAGGGTGAAGCGCTGCCGCAGCGACAGCGGGCGGCGCGCGCTCATGCCGGCGCCACGATGCGGTAGCCCACGCCGCGCACCGAGTGCAGCAGCGGTTGCGCGAACGGGCGGTCGATCAGCGCGCGCAGTTCGTACACCTGCGTCTGCAACGCGGCCGTGTCGGCGCCGCCCGCGCCCCAGGCGCTTTCGATGAGGCGCGCGTGCGGCACGATGCGCGGCGCCTCGCGCAGCAGCGCGTCCAGCAGCGCGCCCTGCAGGCGGGTCAGCGGGATGTCGCGGCCTTCGCGGCGCGCCGTCAGCCTGTGCGGGTCGTAGCACAGCCCGGCATACCCCACTTCGCCCGCGGCCGGCCGGCCGCGCCTCTGCAGTGCGCGCAGGCGCGCCTCCAGCTCCGGCAACGCGAACGGCTTGACCAGGTAATCGTCGGCGCCCTCGGCAAAGCCTCGCAGCCGGTCGTCGAGGGTGTCGCGCGCGGTCAGCATCAGCACCGGCACGCCGTGGCCGGCCTCGCGCAGGCGACGGCACAGCGCCAGGCCGTCCAGGCGCGGCAGGCCCAGGTCCAGCACGACCGCGTCGAAGCCGCCCCGCAGCGCACGCGCCAGGCCGGCGACGCCATCGGCGCAATGGTCGACCTCGTGGCCGCGGCGCTCGAGGAAATCCCAGATGTTGGCGGCAATGTCGTGCTCGTCCTCGATCAGCAGGACGCGCAGACCGGGCGCGGGCAGGCCGGGCGGATGAAGGCTGGACATGGCGGATAGCCTGCCACCGCCGCCGCGCGCGGTGTTAACGAGCGGCTGAGATTCGGCTGAGGCGCGCTTACCAGCGGCACCGCAGGCTGCCGGCACCGCGATCGCCCGTCTGCCCATGCCCGCATCCCTGCTCCGCCCGTTCGACCGCTTCCGCCCCCTGCTGTGGCTGGTCGCCTGCTTCCTGGTCGTCTCCGCACTGACCCGGCTGGTTTTGCTGGCCGCTACCGGCGCCGGGGTGCCGGCATCACCGCGGCTGTGGGGGTATCTGTTCGCTGTCGGCCTGGGCTACGACCTGCTGGCCGCGCTGTACTTCGCGCTGCCGCTGCTGTTGCTGCTGTGGCTGCTGCCCGCCGGCTGGCTGCTGCGCCGGCGCGGGCGGTTGGCGGTCGGCGCCCTATGCCTGTTGTTGCTGTTCGTACTGCTGTTCGTGGCGGTGGCCGAATGGACGTTCTGGGAGGAGTTCCAGGCCCGCTTCAACTTCATCGCGGTGGACTACCTCGTCTACACCACCGAAGTGATCGGCAACATCCGCCAGTCCTACCCGGTGGGGCTGATTCTGTCCGCGGTGGCCGTGCTCGCGCT
>JAANMW010002793.1_pt1 | contig 14922 bp, 8 predicted proteins | sample 7279671 | NCBI WGS metagenome assembly JAANMW01 (sample SAMN14094541, study PRJNA606508) | bioreactor metagenome | isolation source: A lab-scale SPAN reactor treating ammonium-rich wastewater day 247 | place: Ireland: Galway | collected 2017-09-19
CGGCAGCCGGTGCGGGTGCTCGGCGGGGCGCGCGCCGTCGGCCGCGTCGGCGCCTGGGACGTGGGCCTGCTCGACATGCAGACGGACGACTCGGGCGCCGACCCCGGCGAGAACTTCGGCGTCGCTCGCGCCCGCCGCGCCGTGTTCGACCCGCACTCGACGCTCGGCGCGATGGTGACGAGCCGCGCGGGCGGGGGCCGCCACAACCTCGGGCTCGGCCTCGACGGCGTGTTCCGCGTGAAGGGCGACGACTACCTGACGCTCAAGTGGGCCGGCACCCGTGACGACGCCGACCCCGACGGCGCCGGCGTCCTCGACCGCAGCCTGTGGAACGCGCGCTGGCAGCGCCGCACGAACCGCGGCCTCTCGTTCACGACGGAGTTCCTGCGCGTCGGCTCCGAGTACCGGCCCGAGCTCGGCTTCCTGCCCCGCCGCGACGTGACCACCGCCAACGCGGTCGGTAACTGGTACTTCTTCAAGGACCGGCACAAGACGCTGCGCCGCATCTACCCCGGCGCGCTCGCCTTCCACACCTTCCGCAACCGCGACCGCGCGCTGGAGACGGGCACCTGGGCGGTCTGGGTGCAGTGGGACACGAAGGCCGGCGGCGGCGGCTGGGTCGAACCCAAGGTGTTCCTCGAGGACGTAGTCGCCCCGTTCCGGATCGGCGAGCGGATCACGATCCCCGCCGGCCGCCACACCTTCGCCGACCTGCAGCTCGTCTGGCTCGCCTCGTCGGGCAGCCGGCTGCGCGCCAACGTCGACTTCCGCGCCGGCACCTTCTTCGACGGCACCCGGCAGCAACTGATCGTGGCGCCGACCTGGAACGTCTCCCCCCACCTCGAACTGGGCGGCTCCTACCAGCTCTCGCGGCTGCGCTTCCCGGACCGCGGCCAGGCCGAAGACATCCACCTCGCGCGGCTGCAGGTGCGCACCGCGCTGGACGCGAAGGCTTCGGCCAACGCCTTCGTCCAGTACAACTCCACGAACGACCGGCTGGACCTCAACCTCCGCCTCCGCTACAACGTGGCCGAGGGGCGGGACCTGTGGCTCGTGTACGACGAGGGCGTCGACACCGAACGCGACGACGCGACGGGGCTGGGCGTGCCGCGCGGCCCGCGCTCGCTGTCGCGAGCCCTGCTCGTCAAGCTGACCTGGACGGTCGGCGGATGATCGCGAGCTCGCGTTGAGCGGCGCCCTGCGCCTCGCCCTCGCGGTGAGCGCGCTGTGGACGCTGCTCGGCGTCGTGTGGGGCGCGCAGGCCTCGCTCGGCGCGGCGCTCTCGGGCCAGCCGGCGCCGCTGGGGCCGGCGATCGCCATGGCCTGGCACCAGTCGCTGCCGCTGGTCCCGGCGACGCTCGCGGTGATCGCCCTCGCCGAGCGATGGCGCGATCTGTCGCCGGCCGCGCGGCTGCTGCGCCACGCACTGGCGCTGCCGCTGGTGGCGCTCGGCACCAACGCCCTGGTCGTGCTCGGTTTCGGCCTGCGCTTCGGCCGTCCGCCGGGCCTCGGCCGCCTGCTCGAGGACGCGGCTTTCTGGACCAGCCAGCGCCTGCACCTGGCGGCGCTGCTGTACGTCGCGGGCATCGCGGCGACCCGCTGGGTGCGCGACCGGCAGCGGCTGCGCGAGCGCGAGCTGGCCCTGGCGAGGCGCGAGGCCGGCCTCGAGCGGGCGCGGCTGCAGGTGCTGACCGCGCAGATCCGCCCCCACTTCCTGTTCAACACCCTGCACGCGATCGGCCAGCTCTGGCGCAGCGGCCGCGCCGACGAGGCCGACGCGCTGCTCGACCACCTGGGCGCCCTGTTCCAGAAGGTGATCGCCTCGACCGCCCGCACCTCGGTGCCGCTCTGGCGCGAGCTGGAGATGGTGGCCGACTACCTGGCGATCGAGAAGGCGCGCTTCCGCGAGCGGCTGAGCACGACGATCGAGGCCGCCGACGACGCCCGCAACTGCGCCGTGCCCCCGCTGCTGCTGCAGCCGCTGGTCGAGAACGCGGTGCGGCACGGCGTCGCGGCCCGCGCCGAAGGCGGCCGGGTGTCGGTCGAAGCGCGGGTCGAAGGCGGGCGGCTGATCCTCTGCGTCGACGACGACGGGCCGGGGACCAACGGCGAGACGGCGGGCACCGGGACCGCGCTCGCCAACCTCCGCGAGCGCCTCCAGGCGCTCCACGGCAGCGACCAGGCGCTCTCCACGAGCCACGAGCCGGGCCGGGGCACCCGGGTCCGCGTCGAGCTGCCCGCGCGCGCCGTGGGCGAGGACATGGATGCCTGAGCGGCGCTTCCGCGCCCTCGTCGTCGACGACGAGCCCGCCGCCCGCGAGGCCGTCGTCGCCCTGCTCGCCGGCTTCGCGGAGATCGAGGTGGCCGGCGAGGCCGGCAGCGGGGACGAAGCCGTGGCGGCGGCGCTCCGGCTGCGGCCCGACCTGCTGTTCCTCGACGTGCAGATGCCCGGCCGCGACGGCTTCGGCGTGCTCGACGCGCTGGGGGCCGAGGTGCCGCGCGCGGTCGTGTTCGTCACGGCGTTCGACGAACACGCCCTGCGCGCCTTCGAGGTCCACGCCCTCGACTACGTCGTGAAGCCGTTCGGCCGGCCCCGCTTCGACGCGGCGGTCCACCGGGCGCTCGCGCGGCTGGAGGCGGACGAAGCGCTCTCGCTGCGCCGCACGCTGGCCGCGGCGGCGCTGTCCCGCAGCGGCCCGGCGCCCGAGGGCGAACTGGCGCCTGCCGCCGGCGCCGGGGGGCGGGCCGCGCGGCTGGCGTTGCGGCTCGGGCCGCGCACCGTCCTGCTGCCCGTCGAGGACCTGGACTGGGTGGAGGCGGACGGTGACTACGTGCGCCTGCACGCGGGCGAGGCCGCCCACTTCGTCGCCGGGCGCCTCAGCGCGCTCGAGGAGCGGCTCGACCCCGCCCAGTTCCTGCGCGTCCACCGCTCGCTGATCGTGCGCCTCGACCGCGTGCGCGAACTGCACCGCGACCCGGACGGGGGCGGCTGCGTCGTGCTGCGCGACGGCGTGCGGCTGCGGGTCGCCCGCGCGCGCTGGGAGGCGCTGGAGCAGTCGCTGAAGCTGTGACGCGCTTCAGGCGAAGAAGCGGGCGCGGCAGGGCGGGCAGATGCCGTGGCTCAGCCTGGGCAGGGCCGCGGCCTCGAACAGGCCGAGGGTCGCGACGGCGTCCTCGACCTCGACCCACTGCTGGCCGTCGAGGCGCACCCGCTTGCACCACGAGCACACGACCAGCAGCTCGTCGGTGCGCGGCACGCTCTCGTCGAAGAGGGCGATCGCGGGCCGCGGTTCGGCGCGCAGCAGCGTGGTCTCGATCTGGACGCCGTTCTCCGCGTCGCGCTGGAGCTTCATCGAGAGGAAGCGGCGCTCGTCGGGCGCATCGCAGCGGAACGGCACCTCCACCTCGCCGGCCGCCCGCGCGCGCTTCAGCAACATCGCGGTCAGCGACTGCATCTCGGTGCCGCTGACCAGCGCCGGCAGCGGGCGCCCGCGCAGGTGCTCGAGGTCCAGGGCGGGGGCGCCGTTGGCCGCGGCGAACGCGTCCCACTCGCCCCCGACCTCGACCACCCGGTCCTCCGCGTCCACGCGATAGGAGATCTTCATCGCAGTCCCTCCACGAGGTAGAGGTCGCCGACGATGCGGCGCAATCCGTAAGCGTAGCTGCGGCCGTCGGGAGTGATCGCGATCGGCGTGATCAGGTCCACTCCCGCCGGGTCCGCAGGCCGCAGTTCGCGCCAGGGCGTGCGCCGTCCGCTCGCGACGTCGACCCGGAACACGCGCGCCGGCAGGTCGCCGAGCCGCACGGCGTAGAGTGACGCGCCGTCCGCGCTCCAGCCCGCGGGCCGCTCGCCGGGCTCGAAGCCGGGAATCGGCTGCGGTTCGCCGGCCGGCACCGGGTACAGCATCGCACGGCCGTCGAGGGTGAGCGCGGCCACCCGGTTCCCGTCGGGAGAAACGTGATGGGCCAGCGGCCGCACTCCTTCGGGGCTGATCGGCTCGGGCGCGCCGCCGTCGAGATCCCGCACCCACAGCCGCGTGCCCTTGCCCGGCTCGTTTCCGGAGAACAGCACGCGGCGCCCCCCCGGAAACCAGTGGCTCCACTGCTGGTTGATGGCGCCGGCGTCGAGGTCGCGCGGCGCCCCGGGGCCGGTCGGCAGCAGGCGCAGGCGCGCCGGCGCGCCGTCACCGCCCGGCACCAGCACCAGCGCCCACTTGCCGTCGGGCGAGAGCTCGTTGGCGATGCCGTCGCCGAGCCGCACGGCGGGCCCGCCGTCCGTCGGCCGCAGGTAGGTGCCGATGCCGAGGCCGCCGCCTTCCCCCTGCTCGGAGAAGAGCACGTGGCGCCCGTCGTCGGCCAGGTCGGTCAGCCGCGACCAGTCGAGCCACGACAGGTTGCGCTCCGCCGCCTCGTCGCCGATGCGGACCACGATCTCGCGGCGGAAGTCGTCGCGCGCCAGGAGCACGCGGCCGTCGGGCGCCACGTCATGGAGCGTGACGGGCCCGGCCCCGGAGTGCACGAGCCGCTCGCGGCCCTGCAGGTCGACCGCGAACAGCGAGCGGGCGAGGCCGACGCGGCTGGCGGTGAACCACACCTCGCGTCCGTCGGGCGACCAGGCGACGCCAGCCGCCGACAGCCAGCCGCGCGACAGCGTCGTCTTCGTCCCGTCGGCCGTCACCACCGCGATGTCGCCGCCGTCGTCGCTCTGCAGCGGGTGATCGACGAACGCGATGCGGGCGCCGTCGCGAGAGATGCGGGCGTGGCTGACGTAGCCGCCGGTCTCGTACAGCGACGTGCCGATCGGGAACTCGAGGCGGCTGCGGCCGTCGATGTCGCGGACGACGGCGAGCTGCGACCCGTCCGGCGACCAGTCGGCGGACTGGACGTCCTCGAGCAGGGGGCGCGGCGCGCCGCCGCCGAACGCCACCCGCGACAGCGTCCCGGCGTGCACGAAGCCGCGCTGGAAGCGGCGGCCGAGGGAAACGGCCAGTTCGCCCTGGCGCGACACCGCGAGCAGCTCGGCGCCTTCGAGATCGAGCGGCCGCGCCTCCGGGCTCTCGCGACGCGCCGAGTAGACGTGGGCGGACTCGCCCCCCCAGGCGGCCGAGTAGACGACCGCGCCCTCCGAGGCGAAGCGCGCGCTGATCAGGGTGCCGCGCTGGAACGTCAGCCGCTCGAAGCGCGGCGCGGGGGGGCGGGCCCCGGCTCCCAGCCGGTGGCCGACGAAGCCGGCGACCACCACCGCGGCGAGCGCGGCGGCGAGGCCCATCGCGCGGCGCCGGGCCGCACGAAGCGGCGCGGGGCCCGCGGCCAGCGCGGGGTGGCTCAGCCCGGAGGCCGCCGACACCGCCTCGAGCTGGAAGGCGAGGTCGCGCGCCGACTCGAAGCGCTCGTCGGGGTTCTTCTCGAGGCAGCGGCGCACGACGTGGTCGAGCAGCGGCGGCAGGCCGCGCACCTGCGAAACCAGCTCGGGCGGGTCCTCCTTGAGGATCGCGCTCATCGTGTCGGCGGCCGTGGCGCCCGTGAAGGCGCGCCGGCCGGTGAGCATCTCGTAGAGCACGGCACCGAACGCGAAGAGGTCGGCGCGCGGACCCGCCACCTGCCCGCGCACCTGCTCCGGCGCCATGTAACCCGCGGTGCCGAGCACGACACCGGGCCCGGTGTGGCCGCGGGTGTCGGCGCTGTGCGGGCTCGGCTCCTCGCCCGCGATCGCCTCGTTGAGGCGGGCGAGGCCGAAGTCCAGCACCTTGGCCCGCCCCTCGCGGGTCAGGAACACGTTCTCCGGCTTCAGGTCGCGGTGGACGATGCCGCGCTCGTGGGCCGCCGCCAGGCCGCGCGCGACCTGGGCGCCCAGCTCCAGCGCCTTGCGCACCGGCAGTGCTCCGCGCTCCAGCGCCGAGCGCAGCGTCTCCCCTTCCAGCAGTTCCGAGACGACGAACGGCGTGCCCTCCGCGTGGCCCACGTCGTAGACCGTCAGTACGTTCGGGTGCGACAGGGCGGCGAGGCTCTTCGCCTCCTGCTCGAAGCGCGCGAGCCGCGAGGGGTCGGTCGCGTTCGCCGGGTAGAGCACCTTGACCGCGACGTCGCGGACGAGCCGGGTGTCGCGCGCGCGGTACACCTCGCCCATCCCGCCGGCCCCCACCGGGGCGGCGATTTCGTACGGTCCGAGGCGGGTTCCGGGCGCGAGGGGCATCGGGAAGAGGCGGCGATTCTACTGGTAAAGTACGCTCGCAATGGCCTTTGCCTGTTCCCACAAGCGCCTGCACGGCGCCCAGTTCTGCGCGACCGAGTGTCCTGCCCAGGCCCCTTGCGGGGTGTTCGACTACGTCCGGGTGGAGAAGCCCGAAGACCTGCCGCCCGCCGACGCGCTGTGCGTCGACGTCGCGATCCTCGACATGAACCACGGCTGGCCGAACCTCGGCCACGACTCCCTGGTCCACGCCGTGCTCGAGGCGAGCTGCGACCTGGTCGAGCTGACGGCGCGCTCGGGGCTGCAGGTGCGGGCGATCTCGTTCGACGTGCGGCGGAGCGGGCAGCTCCCGGAGCCGCCCGGCGGCCGCTTCGCGGTCTACGTCGGCACCGGCGGGCCCGGCCACCTCGACCCGGCTCGCAACGACGGCGTCGCCGACTGCGCGCAGGGCATCCGCGAGAACCCGGCGTGGGAGCCCCGGGCCTTCGCGCTGTTCGACGCGATCCTGGCCGACGAGCGCGCCGCGCTGATCGCGGTGTGCCACACCTTCGGCGTGATGTGCCGCTGGTCGGGCCTCGCGCGCCCGACGCTGCGCGGCCCCGAGAAGGGCGGCAAGAGCACGGGCATCCTCGAGAACCTGTTCTCCGAGCAGGCGGCGCGCCACCCCTGGTTCCGGCTGTTCACCGAGCAGCTCGCGTCGGACCGCCGCACCCGCATCGTCGACAACCGGCTGTTCGACCTGATCCCGGCGAACGGCTTCGGGCCGCGCCAGGTGCCGATCGGCTGGGAGACGCAGGGCGTGGGCGGTCCGCGCGGCGACGCGCTGACCATGCTCGAGTTCGCGCGCGACGCGGGCGGGGTGATGCCGCGCGTGTTCGGCGTCAACCACCACCCCGAGATCGTCGACCGCGGGCGCCAGGCCATGCTGCTCGAGCAGAAGGTCGCCCGCGGCGACGTCGAGCAGGCGTGGGCCGACGAGCGGCGCGAGATCCTGACCCGCACCTATCCCGACGAGAACTCCGACCAGCGGCTGCAGTTCACGTCCGACGCGACGCTGCTCGGCCCATTGCGCTTCCACATCCACCGCCAGGTCCGGCTGCGGGCGGAGTCGCTGGGGGTCGACCCCGGGGCGCTGCACGAGGACGCGGTGATCGAGGCGGCCCGCACAGCGGCCGTGCCGGCGTGATTCCCAAGCCGCCGTTCGCCCACGACCTGAGCCTGGAGCAGGAGCTCGCCGAGTTCGAGCGCCTGAAGCCGCGGCTGCTCGAGGTGTGGGACGTGCTGACGCTGCAGGAGGAGGAGCCGCACACCTCCGTCGTGGTGCCCTCATTGACGCTGGACCAGACCGAGCTGCGCAAGCTGGCCGGCGCCAGCTTCTACGAGGAGCGGCTGCTGTTCCTGCTGATCCGGCTGCGCAACCCGCGCGCGCGCATGGTGTACGTGACGTCCGAGCCCGTGCACCCGATGATCCTGGAGTACTACTTCCAGTTCCTGGCCGGCATCCCCGCCAGTCACGCCCGCGCGCGGCTGACGCTGCTGTGCGCCCACGACGCCTCGCCGCGCTCGCTGACCGAGAAGATCCTGGAGCGGCCGCGGCTCGTCGAGCGCATCCGCGCCGGCATCGTCGACCGCTCGCGCGCGTACCTGACGGTGTTCAACTCGACGCCGCTCGAGCGCAAGCTGGCGGTGCTGCTCGGCATCCCGCTCAACGGCGTCGACCCGCAGATGACCCACCTCGGCAGCAAGTCGGGCTCGCGCAAGGTGTTCCGCGAGGCCGGCGTGGCGCTGCCCGACGGCGTCGAGGACCTGTACTCCGAACACGAGGTCGAGGAGGCGCTGGTCGACCTCAAGCGCCGCAAGCCGGGGCTGAAGCGGGCGGTGATCAAGCTCAACGACAGCTTCTCGGGCGAAGGCAACGCGCTGCTGCGCTTCCCCGCCGAAGAAGGCCGCCCGGCGCTCAAGGAGGCGATGCGCGAGCTGGAGTTCTCGGTGCCGTGGGAGACGCCGGGCGCCTACTTCGAGAAGTTCGCGAGGATGGGCGGCGTGGTCGAGGAGTTCGTCGAGGGGCGCGAGAAGGTCTCGCCCTCGTCGCAGCTCCGGATCGGCCCGCGCGGCGAGGTGCTGCCGATCTCGACCCACGACCAGATCCTGGGCGGCCCCTCCAACCAGGTCTTCCTCGGCTGCACGTTCCCGGCCCACGACGCCTACCGCCTGCGGATCCAGGAGGAAGCGGTCAAGATCGGCCACGCGCTGGCCGCCCACGGCGTGGTCAGCCGCTTCGCCGTCGACTTCCTGCTCTGGCGCGACGACCCGCGCGAGGAGTGGAACCTGTGCGCGCTGGAGATCAACCTGCGCATGGGCGGCACCACCCACCCCTACCTCGCCCTGCAGTTCCTCACCAGCGGCTCGCTGGACCCGGCGACGGGGCTGTTCCTGTCCCCCACCGGCCAGGCCAAGTTCTACCGGGCGACCGACAACCTGCGCTCCGAGCACTACCGCGGCCTGCTGCCCGAGGACCTGATCGAGATCCTCACCATCAACAAGCTGCACTACTCGCACGGCACGGAGTCGGGCGTGCTGTTCCACCTGATCGGCGCGCTGTCGGAGTTCGGCAAGGTGGGGCTGACCGCGATCGGCAACGGCCGCGACGAGGTCGACGAGCTCTACCGCCGCACGCTCGCGGTGCTCGACCGCGAGACCACCTACGGGCGCCCGCCCGCGCAGGACCTGGCGTCCGCGCCGCGCTGAACAGGTGCTGACCGTCGACACCCGGCGGCTGCGACTGCTGGTCCTGGAGCAGGACCCCGACCTGCGGGCCGCGCTGCAGCGCGAGCTGCAGGCCGGCTTCCCGGCGTCCACCGTGATCCCCGCGTCCTCGTTCGGCGACGTTCCCCCGCTGCTCGCCGGGACCACGCCCGACGCGGTGCTGGCGGCGGACACCGCGGAGGAACCCGCGCTCGGCACGCTGGCGACGGCGCGCGAGGCGTGGCCGGGGGTGCCGGTCGTGGTGCTGACCGAGCCCGGCAACGAGGAGCGCGCGGCGATGGCGATCCGGGCGGGCGCCGCCGACTTCGTGCTCACCGACCGCCTCGGCCGGCTGTGCGCCGTGATGCTCTCGGCGCTCGAGCGGCGGCGCATGCGCGAGCACTGGGAGCAGGCCCTCGTCGCCCTGCGCGAGAGCGAGGAGCGCTACTCGCTGGCCGCGCGCGGCGCCAGCGACGGCCTCTGGGACTGGGACCTGCGCACGGGCCGCGTCTACTACTCCGAGCGCTGGAAGACGATGCTGGGCCACGCCGACGCCGACGTCGGCGACTCGCCCGAGGAGTGGCTGTCGCGGGTGCACGCCGACGACCGGGAGGCACTCGAGGCCGCGATCCGCGACCACCTCGAGGGACGCGTGGCGCACTTCGAGGCCGAGTACCGGATGCAGACGGCGGACGGCGAGTCGCGCTGGATGCTGGCCCGCGGCCTCGCCGTGCGCGACGGCGACGGGCGCGCGTACCGGATGGCCGGCTCGCAGACGGACGTCTCGCGCCAGAAGCAGGCCGAGGCGCGGCTGCTGCACGACGCGCTGCACGACGCGCTGACCGGCCTCGCGAACCGCACGCTGTTCATGGACCGCCTGGAGCAGGCGCTGGCCCGCACCCGGCGCCGCGCCGACTCGCTGCTGGCCGCGATCTACCTCGACCTCGACCAGTTCAAGGTGGTCAACGACAGCCTCGGCCACACCGTCGGCGACGGGCTGCTGGTGGCGGTCGCGCGCCGGATCAAGAGCTGCCTGCGCCCGGGCGACACCGTGGCCCGGATCGGCGGCGACGAGTTCGCCGTGTTCGTCGAGGACGTCGACGACGTCAGCCAGGCCCTGCGCATCGCCGAGCGCATCCACGAGGAGTTCCTGGTCCCCTTCCACCCCGCGGGCCACGAGGTGTACGCGACCGCCAGCCTGGGCCTGGTGCTGACCGGCGGCGCCTACGAACGCGCGGAAGAGCTGCTGCGCGACGCCGACATCGCGATGTACCGCGCCAAGCGCGCGGGCCGCGGCCGGACCGAGATCTTCGACAGCTCGATGCACACCGCGGCGGCCGCCCGCCACCGCCTCGAGAACGACCTGCGCCGCGCCGTCGAACGCGGCGAGCTGCGGCTGGCCTTCCAGCCGATCGTGCGGCTCGTCGACGGCTCGGTGCAGAGCCTCGAGGCCCTGGTGCGCTGGCAGCACCCCGAGCGCGGGCTGCTGATGCCGCAGGAGTTCATCCCGGTGGCCGAGGAGATGGGCGCGATCGTGCCGGTCGGCGAGTGGGTCCTCCACGAGGCCTGCCGCTGCCTGCGCGGCTGGCGCGACGCGCTGCCCGAGGCGGGCTCGGTCTCGATCAGCGTCAACCTCTCCGCGCGCCAGTTCGTGCAGGGCGACGTGCTGGCGCTGACCGACGAGACGCTGGCCCACAGCGGGCTGCCGCCTTCGGCGCTGCGGCTGGAGCTGACCGAGAGCGTCGTCATGGAGGACGCGAAGCAGGCGGCGCGCAAGCTGCACCAGCTCCGCGAGCTGGGCGTGGGGCTCGACATCGACGACTTCGGCACCGGTTACTCGTCGCTCTCCTACCTGCGACGGTTCCCGATCGACGCGCTGAAGATCGACCGCTCGTTCGTCGACGGCCTGGGCCAGGACGAGGAAGACCTGGCGATCGTGCGCACGATCGTCACCCTCGCCGGCAACCTCGGCGTCGACACCATCGCCGAGGGCATCGAAGGCCTGCCCCAGCTCGTCCAGCTCCGCTCGCTCGGCTGTCCGATGGGCCAGGGCTTCCACTTCGCGCGGCCGCTGTGGCCGGACGACGTGCCCGCGATGCTACGCGCCGGCTTCCCCGCCGCCTGAAGCCAGCAGCGCCCGCGCGGCCTCGCGGGCGTCTTCGGGAGTGCGCAGCTCGCCGTCGAGCTGGCGCTCGTAGAGCGCCGCCAGCACGCGGCCGATCCGCGGCCCCGGCGCCAGCCCCAGCGCCAGCAGGTCGCGCCCGTGCAGCAGCGGCGCCGGTGCCGCGCGCTGGACCTCCAGCGCGCGGACCTTGTCGCGGAACCAGTCCATCGCATCCGGGGCGAAGACGCCGGGGGCGCGGCCCAGGCAGTCGGCGCGGGCGACCCGCTCCAGCAAGTCGGGCTCGCACTTGCGGGCCAGGCGCCGCACGGCCCCGTCGCCGACGCGGTCGCGGTCCTTGTAGAGCTGGCCGGGCTTGAGGTGGTGCGCGACGAGCGCCTCGACCTGGGCGCGCAGGTCGAAGCCGCCCAGCGTGAAGACCTTCCAGCGGTCGAGCAGGGTGCGGGTCGGCGCCAGCCCCGCCTCCTCGTGGCCGGGCGAGCGGATGCGGCCGTCCGCGAAGCGGGTGGTGGCCGGCTTGCCGAGGTCGTGGCACAGCGCGCCGAGCATCACCGCCAGCGCGCGCGGCTTGTCGAGGCCCTCGCGCAGCGGCGCCGCCTGGTCGAGCACCTGCAGCGTGTGGACCCAGACGTCGCCCTCGGGGTGCCACTCGGGTTCCTGGGGCGTGACCTTCAGCGGCAGCAGTTCTGGCGCGACGGCCGGCAGCAGGCCCCAGGCGTCGAGGAGTTCGAAGCCGACCGAGGGCCGCGGCGCCTGGAGCAGCAGCTTCTCGATCTCGCCCCACACCCGCTCGGCCGGCAGTTCCGCGATCGGCATCCGGCGGCACAGCTCGGCCGTCGGGGCGTCCACCACGAGCCCGTAGCGCGCGGCCATCTGCACCGCGCGCAGGGCGCGCAGCGGGTCGTCGCCGAAGGTCGCGGCGTCCACGGCGCGCAGGACGCGGCGCGCGAGGTCGTCACGGCCGCCGGCCGGGTCGAGAAGTTCCCCCGTCTCGGCGTCGAGCGACATCGCGTTGATCGTGAAGTCGCGGCGGCGGGCGGCCTCGGCGGGCGTCATCGACGGGTCGCCGGTGACGGCGAAGCCGCGGTGACCGGGGCCGGTCTTGGAATCACGGCGCGGCAGCGCGACGTCGACCGCGCCCTCCACGCCGGCGAGGCCCGACAGCTTGAGCACCGTGAAGGCCTCGCCCACCGCGTGCACGGCGCCGTGGCGCGCGAGCACGGCGTGCAGGGCGGGCAGCGGCAGGCCGAAGACCTCGAGGTCGAAGTCCTTGAGGGAGCGGCCGAGCAGGCCGTCGCGGACGGAGCCGCCGACGAGGAGGGCGCGGCCACCCGTGGCGCGGACATCGCGAACCAGGGTGACGAGGGACGCGGGGAGGGTCGCGCGGAAAGTGGCGAGGGGGTCGGCCGGGGGCATCCCGAAGCGAAGGCTAGCAGGTGAACGGCCCTTCGACGGGCTTCGCCCGCCGAAGAAGAAGGGCCGGGACACCCTCGCGGGGCCCGGCCCTTCGATCAGGTCACGCCGCGGTCAGCGACCGCGGCGCAGCCGAACGGACTAGAAGCGGAAGCCGACCGAGAACTGGAACGTGCGCGGCGTCGGGAAGTTCCCGTTGCCCACGGCCCGCCCGTAGTTCGCCTGCTTCGTGTAGGTGGTCGGCACGCCGAGGCGGTTCGTCGGACCGGCGGCCACCGCGGTCAGCGCCGTGCTCCAGGTGGTCAGCTTGTCGTTGTTCAGGAAGTTGCGGACCTCCGCCTTGAACCAGGGGCGGAACTTGCCGATCAGCGGGATCTCGTAGTTGAGCGCGAAGTCGAACAGGTGCACGCTCGCGAACTCCTCGCCACCGCGACCCTCGAAGAAGATGGTCTGGGCGGTCGGGAAGCCCGCGTACGGGGCCGCCGCGCGCTGGGCCGCGGTGATCGCGAAGGTCGCCGCGTGGCTGTACGCCGCGCCGGTGTTGAAGCGCCACAGCACGGAGAGGTCGACGCTGCCGGCCTTGCCGAGGTCCAGGTCGTACGTGGTCCAGGCGCGGGCCTTGTGCTTCTGGAAGTCGTCGGTGCGGCCGTAGGGGAAGTGCAGGTTCTCCTCGTAGAGCTCCGGGCGGTCGCCGATGATCGAGTAGTTGCCCGGCTGGTTGGCGGCCTCGCCCTCGAAGTTGCCCTCGTTCTTGAGCTGGATCGTCCAGTGGCCGGCCACCGTCCAGGCGTCGGTCAGGCGGTAGTTGCCCTGGAACTGCAGGCTCTGGTACTTGCGCTCGGAGAAGTCGGAGTTGCGGATCACGATGTTGTCGAAGGTGCCGAACGTGCGGCCGCCCTCGACGACGGTCGTGCGACCCGAAGCCGTCGGGTTGTCGATGAAGTCCTCGAGCAGGTTGCCCATCGAGCGGTTGGTGAAGATCGCCTTGATCTCGCCCTTGCTGCCGAGGCGGGTGCCGTACTGCAGCGTCCACTCCTTGGTGATCGGGGTGCCGAGGTCGTCGGCGAAGAACACGTTCCGGGTCGGGAACGAGCCGCCCACCGCCGTCCAGTTCGCGAGCGTGAAGCCGGGGGTGAAGTTGCGGCCCTGGCCCGCGGGACCGGTGTAGACGTACTGGATCAGGTTCGGCGTGCCGACGTTCGAGTTGTCGGCGAACTGCGTCTCCGAAGCCTTGCCCGCGTAGTGCGCGTAGGTCGCGTACAGGCGGTGCTTGCCGTCACCCTTGACGTCCCACGTCGCGCCGAGGCGCGGCACGAACGAAGTCGTGTCGGCGCCGGCCTGGACCTGCGTCGCCTCAGAGGTCACGTTCTCGAAGCGGAAGCCGAGGTTGAAGCTCCAGCGGTCGTTCAGCGTCCAGCGGTCGTTGACGTAGAACGAGCGGGTGGTCAGGTCGACCTGCGCGCCGCGCACCGGCAGCCACTGCTGCAGCACCGACTGCCCGGGCACGAAGTTGGGGACCAGGCGGCCGCCCGACTGGATCGGCACGCCGCCGACGACGACCGGGTCGACGATGAACACGTAGTCGGTCGACGACTGGCTGTTGCCGCCGGTCCGGGTCGACTGGTAGTTCTCGAAGCCGAACTTCAGGTCGTGGCGGCCGAAGTCGGACGTCGACAGGAAGTAGGACAGCGCCGCGGTGATCTGCTTGTTGTCGCGGTTCTCCGGGTCGGTGTTGTCGAAGTAGGGCGCGTTGTAGTGCGCGTTGCCGATCAGGCCGGCGAAGCCGCGGGCCAGGAACGGCGAGTCCACGATGTTCGTGAACGAGCTGCCCGAGTTGCGGAAGCCGAACTTCTTCTGCGAGTACTGCGCCTCGAAGAACAGGTTCGAGCTGATCACGCCGTTGTAGTTGGCCACGAACAGGTCGTTCGGCAGCGTGCGGGTGATGATCGCGTCGGGGTGGATCGAGAAGCCGAAGGTCGGCTGGGTCTGCTCGGTCGAGTTCTTCGCGTAGTTGACCGTGATCGTGTGGTTCGGGTTGATCGAGCCGGTCAGCTTGCCCTCGTAGCGCTTGTTGTCGTTCTTGGTGGTGTAGGGGATGCCCGTGTTGGCGAAGGTCAGCGAGTTCTCGGCCACCGGCGTGATGCGGGTGGCGCCGAAGAACCACAGCTTGTCCTTGACGATCGGGCCGCCGAGGGTGCCCTGGTAGACCTTGTTGACCTTGTCGGTCTGCTTCTGGTTGCGCTCCTTCTGGAACGGCGTCTCGTCGGTCCACGCCGAGTTCGTGAAGTCGGTGCGGAAGCTGCCCGAGAACGTGTTGCCGCCGCGCTTGGTCACGGCGTTGATGACGCCGCCGGAGAAGCGGCCGTACTCGGCCGAGATGCCGGACGTCAGCACCTGGGTCTCCTCGATCGCGTCCTCGATGAACAGGTTGTTGGCGGTGCCGAACAGGTTG
>JAANMW010002794.1_pt1 | contig 14917 bp, 12 predicted proteins | sample 7279671 | NCBI WGS metagenome assembly JAANMW01 (sample SAMN14094541, study PRJNA606508) | bioreactor metagenome | isolation source: A lab-scale SPAN reactor treating ammonium-rich wastewater day 247 | place: Ireland: Galway | collected 2017-09-19
TTTTTGAAAACTGCAATATCAGTAGTTCCGCCTCCTATATCAATCATTGCAACACCAACTTTTTTCTCGCTTTCATTCAATACAGCATATGAAGAAGCCAGAGGTTCCAGAACAATATCATCAATATCCACCCCGCTGCTCTGAACGCAGTTAGAAAGATCGTCTATCTGAGAAACAAGACCGGTTAAGATATTAACTTTAGCTTCCATCCTTAAACCAAACATACCAATCGGAAGGTCAAATATCCCGTCTTTGCTGTCGATAATGAATTCCTGCGGTATCACATCAATTATTTTTTCATCCTTGCTCAGCTTCAGGCTTTTTGCACTTTCATACAACCTGTCTATATCATCTTCGGTAATTATCCTGTCCGGATGAGCAATAGCTACTATGCCTTCGGACTGAATACATCTTATATGCGGCCCGGCAATTCCGACAGTTACTGATTTAATGTCAAAACCTGAACGTTCTTCCGCTTCTTTTACTGACGCTTTTATTGATTCAAGTGTTTTCCCGGGGTTTACAACCATTCCCCTTGATAAACCTGTTGATGGTGACTTGCCGACACCAAGTATGTTAAGCCTTCCGTCATCCCTTACCTGGGCAACAATAGTGCAGATCTTGGTAGTACCTACATCTAAACCAACAATAATATTTTCTTCACTTTTTTTCTTTGCCATTTTTAATTTTAGCGCTTTTTAATTTATTCCGCCTGTTCAGTATTATTTTTAATTATTACAAGGTCTTTGAATCTAAGATCAATATACCTGAATGAATTAAGTGTTTTATAAACCCTTACCTGTTTTAAAAAACCGTTTAATTGAACAAGTTTTTTATCAATTGCTCTCCTTAACATTGTATTATTGATATCCCTTGATACTGTTATGCTCCTGTTCAGGTTTTCTACCGAGCTGTAGTCCAGCAGGTAAACCGGGGTAGCGTCGTCACTGGTTATAATTACCAGGCAGCTGCTGTCAGAAAAATTAATTTCCGATATATAATTGAACAGGCTTTTGTTCAGCTTAATTGACTGGCTGATTATATACTGAGCAATTTTAAGATTGTTCAGATCATTATTGCTGTATGTATTAGGGCCAAGCTCGCTGCTCAACCCGCTGATAACCGGCAGATCGATGTTAGAATGCTCCTTTTTTACAGGGTATAATGTTAACTGGTCATCTATTAGGAACATATCGCTGCCATTTGTTGCAGCTGCAAACGGATTCTTCTCGGTAATATCAATTTTTACAGCAGTTCCTTCTTTAAGTACTACAACCTTTTTAATATTAGGATGTTTTGTAAGTCTTGTTTCTATAATATCCAGCGAAAGCTGGTTCGAACAGATCAATGAATCATTTATCTTTGCAAAATCGAACAGTTCTTCCTTTGAAAGCGTGATATTTCCGTTCAGCTCAACACTTCTTATTGTGGACTTATCTTTCCATAATCCTGAAAGCACAATACTTGAAAAAGTGAATAAAATTACAACTGTAAAAAGTAAAATTATCTTCCAGTTTTTCATACTTTCACCTCCGTAAATCCAACAAGCTTAACTTCCATTTCAAGTTCAACGCCTGTTTTTTCAAAGACCCTGCTTTTAACAAGCTTAACAAGCTCAATGACATCATTTGCAGAAGCATTATCAAAATTCACAATAAAATTTGCATGTTTTGGAGATACCATTGCTCCTCCGAATTTTGTTCCTTTCAGCCCGCACTGATCAATTAATATTGCAGCTTTTTTATCCCCCGGATTTTTAAATACACATCCTGCATTGGGGATCTCGACAGGCTGAGCTTCATTACGGTGAATAATTAATTCTTTTCTTCTTTGAGATATTTGTTCTTTTTCGCCTTTTATCAGCTTAAATGAAGCTTCTAAGACCACTGTATTTTTAAGTTCACTGCTGCGGTATTTAAATCCGCATTCATCCTTTTTTAATGATTTAAGCTTGCCGTTTTTTATCACTTTTACTTCTGAAACATGATCAGCAGTTTCACCGCCATAAGCGCCGGCATTCATAACCAATGCGCCTCCGACTGTTGCCGGTATGCCGGCAAGCATTTCAACACCTGAATAACTGTTCTGTATGCAGAAATCTACAAACCTTGCGATCTTTACACCTGCCCCGGCAATTACCATTTCATTTTCTGTTTTAAGGTAATTAAAGCCGGTTTCAAGATTAATAACTATTCCCCTTATACCGTCATCACTAATAAGAATATTGCTTCCGTTACCCATTACATAATAAGGCACAGAATGTGATTTAGCATATTCAACTATATTTATTACATCGTCAATATCAGCCGGTTCTACAAAATAATCAGCATCACCGCCTATACGGAAAGTAGTATACCTTGCCAGAGGCTCATTTAAGGTGATCCTCCCTTTAAAAATTTTCTGTATTTCTGAAATTGATATCAATTAATTTTTGCTGTTCAAAATATTTACAAAATCGCTGCAAAGATTTGTGACATCTCCTGCTCCCTGGAACACTATAATATCTCCGGGCTGAAGGCTATTTAACAAATGAGCCAGGATATCATTTCTGCTGCTAATAAGCTTAATATTCATATTAATTTTCAAAGCTTCATTTAATATAAGCCCGCTTGTAACCCCCTCTATCGGCTTTTCTCTTGCGGGGTAAATATCCATAAGAACAACTTCATCACTTATTTTTAACGCTTCTGCAAATTCCCTGTAAAAATCCCTGGTTCTTGTGAATAAATGGGGCTGAAATACAGTTCTAAGCCTTCCGTGCTGCAGTTCTTTAATTCCGCTTAAGCTTGCTTTAACTTCAACCGGGTGATGAGAATAATCATCATATACTTTAATTCCGTTTGAATCATATTTCAGCTCAAGCCTTCTGTCAACTGTCCTGAAACCTGCAATACTTGACCTGTATTTTTCAAAGGGAATTTCAAGCACTTTTGATACTGCAAAACATGCTGTTGAATTAAGCGCATTATGTTTACCCGGCATATTTAACTCAATATTATCATACCTGCTGTGTGAATTAAGTATGTTAAAATTCAGAGAATTGTTACGTGCGCTGTAATCTATTATTTTAAGATAATTTTTTTCATCATAACCGTAAGATATCTTTTCACGGTTTATCGTATTCATAAAGCTTTTTATATTTTCATCATCGCCGCAGTAGATCATATATGCCCCGTATTTAGACCTGTCGCAAAACTGCCTGAATGTGTTTTTAATATCTTCCAGGTCTTTATAAATATCAAGATGATCGGAATCAATATTAGTTATCACAGCTATATCAGGCCGCAATGCAAGAAAAGACCTGTCATATTCATCAGCTTCCACAACAGCATATTTACCGTTTCCGAACCTGTATGCGCCGCCATCGAACAGTTTTACGTTTCCGCCGACAAATATTAAAGGGTCAAGCCCTGCATCTACCAGAAGCTTCCCTATCATGGCTGTAGTTGTTGTTTTACCGTGTGTACCGCTTACAGCAATCAGGTATTTATCATTCACAATCTCTCCAAGCATTTCTGCACGCCTTACAAGCCTTATTCCAAGTTCTTCTGCCTTTATCATTTCAGGATTATCTTTTTTAACTGCAGAAGTATATACAACAGTATCAATTTCTTCAGTAATATTCATTGCTGAATGGCTGTAATATATTTTTGCACCCATGTTCACCAGTCTCTGTGTAATCAGGGTTTCTGTCATATCGCTACCGGAAACACTGCAGCCGTTCCTGATATAATATTCAGCCAGGCCGCTCATCCCTATTCCGCCAATCCCTATAAAATATATATGCTTAATAGCCATTTTTGTTTTTATATCTTCAGCTTACCTCTGAAGTTTTTCAGCCGGCTGTTTAATTTTTAAAAATTCGTTAATAAGCTCACCGCCTCTTTCAAAATCATTTGCCCTTATTCTAAGCTGTTTTCTTCTGTTTTTAAGTTTCAGCTTTATAATCCTGTATGTCATTTCTTCATCACGTTTCCTTCTTCTGCCAATCTTAACATTCAGGATATCACTGAAGAGCACTTCCCTTTCACCGAACCTGTTCCTGAAAATTATCCTGTCGTCCTTTAAAATAATTTTAGGCGCTCTTATCAGGTTAACAATTACAATGAACAGAAAAATAACAATGAATAAGATCAGGATATAAAAAATCGGGTCATTATAAAGCAGCCTGAAACTTTCACCTGTTGTCCCCCTAATTATTACATATGCAGCGAAGAACAGCAGGTATATTACCAGAGACTGGTAATAAAAATCCATCCGGTGTTTATGAATTTTTTCCTGCATATTAATTCTTTCTTTTATTCACAAGCTCTGTCAGCATTTCAGCTATTTTAGCTGCCGCATTTTTATCTGCCATGCCTGTGATATTATTTCTGTATACCTGAAGCTTTTTTCCGTCATTTATCAGTCCAAGTATCCTGGCCTCAAGCATTTCTATCAGATCTTTATCCAGCAGAATTTCACCGGCATTCTTTTCGGCAACTGCCTTAGCATTTTTTTCCTGGTGATTTTCTGATGCCAGAGGATAAGGAACCAATATTGATGCCAGCCCAAATCCGGCAAGCTCCATAATTGTAGAAATTCCCGCACGGCAAATTACAAGATCACATGCTGAGTATGCACGGTCAATTCTTTCTATATATTTTAAAACTTTCACATAATTATTACCGGATAATGCAGAAATAATTTTCTCAAAATCCGTTTCACCTGTCTGCCAGATAACCTGGATTCCGTTACCGGTTAGCTTATCAATACATTTCAGCAAAGCAGAGTTAATTGAACCTGCCCCCTGGCTTCCGCCAAAAGCAAATAAGATCTTTTTTTCTGTTTTAAGGCCAAAAAATTCTGCAGCTTCAGCTCTTGAATATTTTTGCATATTCTGCCTTACCGGGTAAGACATTACCGTGGTGTTATCACTTCTTTTCAAAAACCTTTTTGTACCTTCAAAATTCAATATTACCTTATCAGCTTTCGGGGAAATAAGCTTAACTGTCACCCCGGGGTAAAAATTACCTTCTTCAATAACATTGATAATGTTCATGGATTGCGCCGCTTTTAAAACCGGGCCTGAAACATATCCGCCGGTCCCGTAAACCAATTGTGGCTCAAAATTTTTCAGTATTTTTTTTGAATCTTTCAGTGCTTTTATTACTTTATATGCTGATAAAAAATTTTTTAAATTCAGGCTTCGTTTAAAACCTGATACTTCAATGGTTTCAAGCTGGTACCCGTTTTGAGGTATAATTTTTTCCTCAATTCTCCCTTTTGCGCCTATGAATTTTATTTCAATTTTGCTGTTCATTTTAACAAGCTCGTCTGCAATTGCAATTGCCGGATATATATGGCCTCCAGTACCTCCTGCAGCAAATATTACTTTGTCCAGATTATTCATTAATCATCACTTTCAGCAGCTGCCAATGATTCCCTTAATAATGCTCCCTTAGGCTGCATTCTGTATGTTGAAATATTAAGTAAAATTCCTACTGCAATAGAATTGAATAATATTGAAGTTCCGCCGTAACTTATAAATGGCAGTGTCTGCCCTGTAGTTGGAATCATACCTGTTGCAACCATCATATTTATTACAGCATTCATTCCGATTATAATGGTTATACCGAAAGCAAGATACTTCCCGAAATCGTCATTTATAGATTTTGAAAGCTTTAACCCCCTGAAAACAAAAATTGCGAACAACAATATCACTACAGTTACTCCAATAAATCCATATTCTTCTCCAACTATCGAAAATACAAAGTCATCATAAGATTGCGGCAAAAATAACTCTCTCTGATTTGAGTTTCCCGGGCCTACACCTAAAAATCCGCCGTTGCCAAATCCTATTATAGCCTGTGAAAGCTGGTAACTGCTGCTTCCGCCGGAAGTATGCTCACGGTATGAAAATATTCTGTTTAGTATATACGGTTTAGAAAGTATAAACAGAACAGCAGCAGGGATCATTGAAACAAATGTAATTACCATGTGTTTCATTTTAATTTTTCCAACCCAGAATAACATCATACTTGATAAAAAAATTGCGCTGGCAGTGGAAAAATTGGGCTGTAAAGCTATCAGCGATACAACTATCAAAACATATCCAAGCAAAGGAAGATAACCGTAATATAAATTGCCGATATAGTCTTTTTTCTTAGCCAGCAGGTAAGCCAGGTTAATTAGCAAAGCATATTTAACAAAATCTGCAGGCTGGAAGCTGAAACCGCCGATATAGATCCACCTTGCAGCACCTTTTGTTGATTCAACTCCTGCAAACAGCAGGTACAGAAGCATTATTACAGCTGCCCCCATAAGCCATTTACGGTACTTCATTAAATGAAGGTAGCTTATCCTGGAAACTAAAAATATTAAAAATATTCCCAAGCCGGCGCGAATAAGATGGTTGCGGAAAAGTAATGTACTGTCTCCGCTCATTTTGGCTGACCAGCTTGAAGATGCACTGTAAACCACACCCAGGCTGAAAGTAATCAGCGCCAGTATCGGGATCAGAATCCACAGATCTATTTTATTTATTTTTGTTTCCACTAAAAATTAAAGATCATTTACAATTTCTTTAAAAACCCTGCCCCGGTGTTCATAATTTTCAAACATATCGAAGCTTGCGCAGGCGGGTGAAAGCAGAACTACATCACCTTTTAGTGCTGCAGCTTTTGACTTTAAAACAGCGTCTTTCATATCATCTGCAATAGTTACCGGTAATTTATCTTTGAAAAAATCGTACACTTTTTGCTTCGATGAGCCTATTGCGATAACATGTTTTACATGTTCCAGTACTTCTTTTTCTATCTGTGAATAATCATTGCCTTTATCTTTGCCGCCAAGGATAAGGACCAGTTTTTCGCTGAATCCCTTTAAAGCATACCAAACTGAATTTACATTTGTAGCTTTGGAATCGTTGTAGTATTTTATTCCGTCAAGCTCTCTTACAAATTCCAGCCTGTGTTCAACACCTTTAAAATTTTCGAGGGTTTTTTTAATATATTCTTTTTCTATGCCGAATATTTTAGCCGAAATAACGGAAGCCATTGCATTGTATACGTTATGATCCCCCTTAATAATCAGTTTCTGCGTATCAATAATATTTTCTTCTCCCATGTAGTAATAATAAATCAGATCGAAGTTATCTACAAATGCTCCTGTTCCGGAATATTCTTTTACTTTGCGCGTTAAGCTGAAAGCAGACTTATTGGCATTTATGCTGTTTGCTGATCTTCTTACAAGGTCATCATCATAATTAAATACAAAGTGGTCACTGCTGTTCTGGTTTAACGTAATTCTTAGTTTTGATTCAAGATACTTTTCAAAAGTATCATACCTGTCAAGGTGATCCGGCGTTACATTCAGCAAAATTGAAATGAATGGCTTGAATTTCCTGATATTATCAAGCTGAAAGCTTGAAGTTTCTATTACTATAATCGATTTATCATCTGTTTGTTCAACTATATCACTGAATGCTATGCCAATATTACCGCATACAAAAGTTTTATATCCAGCATCCTTAAATATTTCACCTATCAGCGTTGTAGTGGTGGTTTTACCGTTTGTACCTGTAATAGCGATAATTTTTCCCTTGCAGTACCAGGAAGCTGCTTCTACTTCGCTTATTACTTCAATATTCTTAGAAAGCGCTTTTTGAATAACAGGTGAGTTCTGCGGTACACCCGGGCTTACTACCATAATATCAGCATCAAAAACTTTTTCGGAATGATTACCGAATTCTGACTGAATTCCGCAGTTTTCAATTTCATTCAAAAACTGCGGATCAATTTTTGATCTGTCATTGGAATCACTCAGAAAAATTTCGAATCCTTTACGTTTAAGCAATTTAGCAGCAGCAACACCGCTTTTAGCTGCACCAACAACTGTTACTTTTTTAATATTTTCTACAATATCAATCAATTTTTTTGAATATTTAATTTATCTCGGAAAAGTTGCACCAATATTAAGTCCGATTCCCTGGTATCTCAGGTCATCGAATTCCCTTAAGTAATTAAAATATTTCAGCTCAACAACTATATTAAAATCATAATTCCTGAAGAATACTGCTCCTGCAATCAGGTTAAGCCCTAATCCGCCTCGTGCCGCTACACTGGTCTTTTCAGGATCATCCCTGTCCCTCCCGATAAAATGCAAGCCAAGCCCGCCCCCTACAAACGGGTCAACTTCAGATTTATTTTTTGAACCGAGGAATGGATACATAACATTAACATCAACACCAATATCAGTAAAAGCAGGGCTGGTTTTAAATCTGAACGGTATACTTATTTCAGCCCAAAAACCATCACCAACATATTTGCCAAATGCTTCAATGGCAATAAGCTGATGGCCGGTGTAATCACCCTGGAGGAAGAACATACCTATTTTACCTCCGGGTACAAAATATATCTTTTTTGTCGGCTTCTGATAAAGTTTAACGGAATTTGAGTACTGTTTATTTTCAGAACCTTTAAGCTTTAATGGATCCAAGTTTAAATCTGCCTTATCATCAGATTTTAACTCATACCCAGTATTGATCTGTGAAAATGTTATTCCTGTTAATAACACCAGTACTAAAAAGCTTTTTAAAAAAATTATTTTGTTCATTGGTTGCTCCTTATTAATTTAAATTATTATCTGATTTTAAATGTAGCAAACGTTAAAATTGCAAGGATTACTGCAACTATATAAAATCTTGTTACTATTTTAGGTTCCGGAATTCCGCTCAGCTCAAAATGATGGTGCAGCGGAGCCATCCGTAAAATTCTTTTTCCTTCACCGTATTTCTTTTTTGTATATTTAAAATAATATCTTTGTAAAATCACTGAAAGCGACTCTGCAAAAAATATACCGCCAAGAATGGGAAGCAGAAATTCTTTTTTTATTAATATAGATAATGTCCCTATAGCCCCGCCTAATGCAAGCGAACCGGTATCACCCATAAAAACCTGTGCCGGGTATGAATTGAACCACAGGAAACCCAGAGAAGCCCCGACAAGCGCTGCACAGTAAACAGCCAATTCTCCGTTACCGGGAAGGTAAATAATATCCAGGTACCTGCTGAAAATTTCATTACCGCTCAGATACGCAATCAATCCAATTGCCAGCCCGGCTATACCAACTGTTCCTATTGCAAGTCCGTCAAGTCCGTCTGTTAAATTTACAGCATTTGAAGTTGCGGTAATTATAAACACCATCAACGGGATATAAAAATATGAAAAGTCGAACTCTATCTGTTTAATGAACGGTATTGTTGTTACGGAATTTATATTTTCAAATTCCGGCAAAAAGTATATTAAGCAGGCTACTACAATTCCCAGGCCGATCTGGTTCATCAGCTTATATCTTGCAACAAGGCCCTTTTTCATCTTTTTGAATACCTTCAGGTAATCATCTATAAAACCAACAAGCCCCATCCATATAGTGGAAAGAAGTATAAGCAGTATATATGTATTTTTAAGATCTCCCCATAACAGAACCGGAATAAGTATAGCAAGCAGAACTATTACGCCACCCATCGTAGGTGTTCCGGCTTTTGAATAATGAGACTGGGGGCCATCGTGTCTTATTTCTTCGCCGACGTGTTTTTTCTTTAATACTGCAAGGATCTTTGGTCCGATCCAGAAACAAATTATCATTGCTGTTATAGCGGATAGTGCAGATCTCCATGTTAGAAACCTGAATACATCAAAACCCGGAGGGCTAAATGTTTTATTTATATATTCCGCTAAATAATAAAGCATTTATATTGATATTTAAATTTTATAATAACCTTTAATTTGAAACTAAATTTATTACTTCTTCCATTTTCATGGATCTTGAACCTTTTACCAGTACAACGTCCCCTTTTTTAATCAGCAGCTTCAAAAATCCAGCCAGAGCAGCTTTATCCTCAAAGTAATAATTATTCTTTACTCCTTTGGCAGCTTTAAAAGTATTAAAAGATAATGGACCGTACGTCAGCAGATAACTGAACTTCATTTTTTTTACCAGTCTTCCGATCCCGGAATGTTCCTTAGCAGATGCTTTTCCAAGCTCAAGCATATCTCCCAATACTATAAATTTATTCCCTTTAACGTTGTAAGCCAGCAGGTTTTTTAATGCTGCAATAACTGAATCAGGATTAGAATTATATGTATCATCAATAACCGTAACCCCGTTTATGTTCTTTAACTGATTTCTCCTGCCAGATTCAATACTGTAACCTGATAATACTTTTTTTATATCACGGGCAGGTACATCAAAATAAAATCCTGCTGCTGCTGCGCATAATGCAGCATTTGCGCTTTGATATCCTATATTTTTTAATGTTGTGTTTATTTTTTTATCCCCGTAATTTATTTCCATTTCCGGAAAAAACTTCTTAAATCCTTTCACCCTGCCTTTAACTTCTGTTCTTCCGCTGAAGCCAAAACCAAAAGTCTTAATATTTTTCAATCTTCTTAGCTTAGCCAGGTATTTATCATCTGTATTCAGGAATAATGTACCGTAAACCAGATTAAGATACTCTGCAAGCTCACCTTCGGCTTTTGCCGCTCCTTTTATATCTTTCAGGAATTCCAGATGTTCTTTACCTATATTTGTTATCAAACCATACTGCGGTTCTGCAATTCTGCAGAGATTTTCAATTTCTCCAAAATGATTTGTGCCTGCTTCGATAACTGCCAGCTCATGCTTTTCATTCAGCCTGAAAAGTGTTAACGGCACACCAATATGATTGTTAAGATTGCCTTCAGTTTTAAGTACATTATATTTTTGCGATAACACTTCAGCAATAAGATCTTTTGTGGATGTTTTTCCGTTGCTTCCGGCAATTGCCATAACCGGAATCACAAACTTATTCCTGTACTCCCTGGCAATATCACCAAGTGCCTTTTCAGTATTCTTTACAGCTACCAGGCATTTATTTTTAAAAGAACTGTTATTATTTTTTTTAAGCCATGTTTCATTTACAACAGCGCATCCTGTACCTTTTTTAAGAACCTGTTTTACAAATGCATGCCCGTCAAATCGTTCTCCTTTTATTGCTATGAACAGGTCACTTTTACCGCATTTTCTTGAATCTATTGAAACACCTGAAAATTTTTTGTTTCCTGTTATTTCAGGATTGTAAATTTTTACTCCCCTTAGCCTCTTAATATCATCAATACTTAAATTCATTTAATAACCCGGTCATTTACCGTATTTTTCTGTAATTTCCCTGTCGCTGAAGTGATTCTTAACACCTTTTATTTCCTGGTATGTCTCATGACCTTTGCCGGCAATTAAAATAATATCATTTTTCCGGCTCATTTCTATTGCTTTTTTAATTGCCATTTCCCTGTCAGGTTCAACCGAATAATTATCCGATGTTACTCCAGTTTTAATATCTTCTATGATACTTATTGGATCTTCATTCCTGGGATTATCTGACGTTATTATTACATGGTCACTGTTCTTGGCTGCTATTTCGCCCATTAGCGGACGTTTAAGCTTATCCCTGTTGCCCCCGCACCCGAATACAGTTATTATCTTTCCTTTGGATTTACTTTCCGTCAGTATTTCTCTGATTGTTGTAATTGCCTTTAATAATGAATCAGGTGTATGAGAGTAATCAATTATTGAATCTGCTCCGTTTGCAAGCGTTATCCTGTTAAATCTTCCGTCAACTGCTTCAAATTCATTAATATATTTAGTTATATCACTGTAACTGATATTTATACTGTGAAGTGCTGCAATAGCAGCAAGTATATTATGTACATTGAATTTGCCTGTCAGCCTTGTTTTAACAGATATCTCTTCGATATTTTCACCATTGCGCGGAACAAGTACATCAAATTTCATTCCTGAAATATCCATTTTGATATTTTTAGCAGTGTATGTACCGCAGCCAAACCCGTAAGCAATCCTTTCTGCTTCACAACCTGAAACTATTTTTGTCCCGTATTCATCATTGCAGTTATATATAGCGGCAGTTTGGATTCCTTTGCTGCCTATTCTTTTTAATGAATCAAACAGAATTTTTTTTGAGGCTGAATAATTATCCATATCCAGATGGAAATCCAGGTGCTCAGGTGTTAAATTTGTGAAAACAGCTATATCAAAATCCAAACCGTATACCCTGTGCAGGGCAAGTGAATGCGACGATACTTCCATAACTGCAAACTCAACATTTTCATCTGCCATTTGCTTAAGAATTCCGTTGAGATCAATTGCTTCCGGGGTAGTGTGTTCTGTTTTTATATACCTGTTATTTATAAAATTTCCGTTAGTGCCTATTAACCCGGTTTTTTTTCCGGATTTCATTAAAACAAAGTTTATCAGCGAAGTTACTGTTGTTTTGCCGTTAGTACCGGTAACACCGATCATTTTAATTTTTGATGACGGGCTGCCGTAAAATGCAGAGCTCATAACAGCCATAGCTTTGCGTACATTCTGTACTTTATGGATCCTGTTATCTGAAATTCCCGGTTCACCGTCAGTTATTACTGCCATTGCTCCTTTTTGCAGTGCATCGTTAATAAATTTGTTACCGTCTGCATTAAAGCCTTTTACTGCGAAGAAAATATCATTTTTTTCTACGTTCAGAGAATTGAAAGTAAGCTTATTGACTGTAAAGTCAAAATTCTTATCCGGAATATTTTTTTCATTACCAGTTAATATCATCAGTTCACTGAAATTCATAATAATTTTGATCAGAATTTAGCTGGCAAATCGCAGTTTATGATAATCTGCTGATTGCCGGTTATGGTTGTACCAGGTTCGGGGATCTGTGTAACAACTTTCCCGTTACCGTTCATTTTATAATTTAAGCCCATTGCTGAAATTACTTTAATGCATTTTCTTACACTCATGCCTTTTAGGTCGGGCATTTTCAAACTTGATTCTTTCAGATCATTGTTTACTGATTCACTTCCTGAAGTAATTAATTTTACTTTTTTCACACCATCTTCACCGGTAACTGAACTTTGCGAAACTACAACGGCATTTTTCCTCTTTCCTTCAACTTCAAAGGGGATTTCATTTTCATTAAGAATCTTTATAGCATCACTGACCTCAAAATTCACAAGGTTAAGCGAGCTGAATTCATCCGGAATATTATTAACCTGTACAACTTCAGCATTATATTCAGGGGCTGAATATTCATGAAGTCCGGTTAAATTAATTATTCTTTCAGCAATTCTTTTAAATATCGGCGCAGAAACTTTTCCGCCGTAATACTCCCCTGCTCCGGGCGCATCTATAATTACAGCTATTACGATCTGCGGGTTTTCTGCCGGAAAGTATCCGATAAACGATGAAGTATATTTGCTCTTAGAATATTTTCCTTCAACCATTTTTTGGGATGTGCCTGTTTTCCCTGCTATTTTAATATTATCTATCCTTGCATCTATTCCGGTACCGCGCTCAACCACCCCTACAAAAAGCTCTGTTAAAATTTTTGATGTCTGTTTTGATATTACATTTCTTATTTCAACCGGTTTAAATTCTTTGAGTAAAGTACCATCCGGTGCAAGAATCTTTTTTATGATAAACGGCTTCATCATCATTCCGCCGTTTGCAACACATGCATAAGCATTAGCCATCTGCAAAGCTGTTACAAGCACTTCATAGCCAATTGACATATAATTAAGCGTAACAGGAGAAAACTCGACCGGTCTTTTAAGCCTGCCTTTCATTTCACCGGGAAGGTCCAGCCCGGTAGTTATACCGAAGCCGAAATCCCTGGCATATTTATAATAACGCTCTTTTCCCAGCCTGCCAGCAATATTTATCGTTCCCACATTGCTGGACTGTTCGATAACCTGCTGAAATGTTAAGCTTGTAAACTTATGGGAATCCTTAATGTTCATATATTCGCCGCCATATGTATTAATAACATCAAACTTGCTTAAAAGGCTTTCTTCCAGCGCTGCAGCAGCAGTAACTATTTTAAAAGTTGAACCCGGTTCATAAAGATCGGTTATCTCAGCTATTTTATCCTGGCTTCCGCTTTCATTATCAATGGAGTTCATTGCAAGTATCTCGCCGGTTTTAACATTCATTACAATTACTTTTCCTCCGGTTGAATTATTTGCATCAACTCCTGCAGCAAGCTCTTCTTCAGTAATTTTCTGAATATTCATATCTATTGTAAGGATCACATTATTGCCGTCAACCGGTTCCTGCCTGGGATATTCTACGGCCGGCCTTTTTCTGCCAAGGCCGTCTTTCTGCATAACAACGTAGCCTTCTTTTCCTGATAATTCTTCATCCAGCTCCAGCTCAATACCGCTCAAACCGTTATTATCAATATTTGTATAACCAACTATCCTTGAAGATAACTTATCATAGTTAAAGACCCTGTTCGGCTCATTCAGTTTTATTACACCTGAAAAATTTAGGTCCTTGATCTGCTGTTCATACTTCGGGTCTATTCTGCGCTCAAGCCATACAAATGAAGTGTTCCTGGTATTGAGCTTATCCAGGTAAAATGATTTATCTTTCTTGAAGATATGTGAAAAAACCCCGGCAACAGAATCTTTATTATCAACCATGTTTGGATCTGCTGCAAAAGAATACATGATGATATTGGATACAAGCGAGTTCATTTTACGGTCAAAAATTATCCCACGGGATGATTTCAGAGATATCCTGCTTTCATACTGTTTTTTGGCAGCAAGCTGGTATTTTGCAGCATCTATTACCTGAATTGTGAATAGTTTATAAAGGATCACAATAAATAATAAAGCAAACACTGCCATAAAGATCGAAATTCTTCTTTCAGTGTTTGCTTTATTATAACTTTTGTTTCTTTCCCGCATAAAAACATACCGGATCCAATTTTCCGGGTTATATTTAAATATATATTATTGGATTATTTCTTCCAGTTTAGACCTCTCTATAGTGATCTTTTTGGGTTTTTGCATCGAGTGCATCAGCCCCAGCTTATCAACGGCAGTATGTTTAA
>JAANMW010002797.1_pt1 | contig 14903 bp, 7 predicted proteins | sample 7279671 | NCBI WGS metagenome assembly JAANMW01 (sample SAMN14094541, study PRJNA606508) | bioreactor metagenome | isolation source: A lab-scale SPAN reactor treating ammonium-rich wastewater day 247 | place: Ireland: Galway | collected 2017-09-19
ACTCCAGCTGCTGGTATCCGTAGCAGAGCATACCGATCTTACCCACACATAATACACCGTATCGCCCGTAAGTCCGTTGATGCTAACCGAAGTCGCAGCACTTGTTCCCGAAGCAGGGGTGGCTGCAGTAGGAGGGGTGTTTGTCTGAGAATAATAGTATTCATAACCTTGAACAGGTGTTGGGGATCCTACAGGAGCACTCCAAGAAATATCCAGTGAGGAGCTAGTTGCACCAGTCAATACAAGATCTGTAGGAGCATAACAGCTTGGTATCGCTTCCCAATACACATCATCCCAATAGTAGGATTTCGCGTCCGCAGGATTCCTTACGGCCAGTCTTGCATTTGCTGGGATCCATGAAGGGATTACTGCGGTATAATAGCTATCGTTATAAGCCGTATTGGTAATATCAAGAGTCTGTAAGTTCACAAAGGTATTGGCATCCGTAACATCGGTCACATACCCCACTTCCAATGCACCCGGCAGGGAAGACACGCGAGCTTTAAATCTTAACCAATGGGTTCCGGCATTCACATTACTGAACTCTGGCAACACCACAATAACCGGCGTTTGGGAAGTAGAGGCATATTGATAAATATTTTTTGTTCCCGAGGCTGGAGATGTTGTGTTGATTGTCTGTGAACCTGCTCCTGTTGCTGCTGCAATCCGCTCCCAGCATTGAGGCACAATACTTCCTGTCGGATACGATTCAAAATCCTCAAATAAGGCAGTCAAGGGAACGCACAATGTAGCAAAGCTTACAGGAGCTGTTGTCCAGTCGCTGAAGCTTCCGCCACCACAATTAGATCTTACCCAAACATAATACACAGTTGCTGGTGTTAGCCCAGTAATATCGACAGTAACTCCCGTCGCAGTAACAGAGTTTGAAGCATCTAATACTGTAGAAGAAGTAGGCGCGGCATTAATATCGGAATAATAGAGCTGATATCCGTTCGCGGGAGTAATACCTGCAGCCGTCCAATCAATCGTTGCACCTGTAGTTGTTTGAGCCGCTACAATCACATTTGTAGGAGGTACACACGTCGGGGCGTCTTTCACTTCAACGTTGTCTAATAAAAGATCATCATAAAAATATCCATTCCCTGCTACATCCTTGTCAACCGTAAATCTCAACTGAATGGTAGCCCCATTGTATGATGCCGGCAATACAATTCCTTCTGTTCTCCAGACGGGTGCATTGGTTGAAGATGAAAAAATATTGACCCAACCGTTACCATCATTAATATCCAGTTTCAACATGTTATCATCATAAGTTGACGGCGTTGTAGTGGTACTGGAAGTAGAGTGATTTTTAAACCAGTCAAATGATACATAAGGAGCAGTAAGACCTACAAGATTAATCATAGGAGATAACAGTTCCACATTATGCATAGCTACGTAGGTTGCGCTGGCATCAACCCATGCAAAAGTACCACTTGCCCTGCCGTTTAAAGCTGGACTGGCACCATAATCTGGATTAGAACTAAATTTCCATAATGCATTAGCATTTGTTGAAAAAGCATTTTGGTTTGTCCAGCAGCTTGGCAGTGATCCGCTGCTAAAGTCCTGTACAAAAGGCGTGGAAAATGTAGCACATAATGTGGTAAAATTTCCAACTGGAACCCATTGTCCCGTATCGGAGGCTGAGCACAGGCTTCTGATCCATACATAATACGGAGTGCTTGGAGCAAGGCCTGAAATCATAGCACCAGTTGCTCCCGCTCCTACAGTAACGGAATTTGTGCCGTCCAATACTGTGGATGAAGTGGGTGCTGTATTCACAGTACTATAATAAAGAGAATATCCTAACAAAGCGGAAGCTGAAGGAGTCCAGGTAGCGGAAACAGAGTTATTGGTAGGAGAACCCAGCAACACGTCGGACGGTGCTATACATGTAGGTGGTGTCCATGTAAAAGTAAGACCTGACGGTGGATAATTTACGTTGTCTCTTGCTACTGTGGAATTATTGGCAGTTCCTGCAGCAGTTGCCGTCCACGGGTTAGCCAATACTCCTGTTCTGTTATTAAAATCAGAATTGGTTACACCCCTCAATCCTATTTGATTGGTTCTTGAGGTAGTGCTGTAATTAAGATAATCACCATACACGATCGAAACAAGATTGGTAGTTTCTGAAAGCCTGAGCTGAAAACTCATATAGTTACTGCCTGCAACAGTAGTTGAGTAGTCATTATACCCTGACCATTCGATCACGAAAACCCTGTTGGGTGCTGTACCTTCAGTGTGCGTAAAGATTTTTCCTGTTCCATAGCGAACCACAGCTGCTGCAGAACTGGAAGTAGCAGGAGCAGACATGGTAATAGTACCTGCTGCCGCATCGAAGGCTGTGACTGTCGCGCCGGTAGGAATCCCATTCACGGCATTGAGCGCCTTTCCTACTTCCATGCCATGGAAATGTCCTACATTAGTAATGACGTTGGACCCGCTGGTTGTAACCCCGGAAGTAATAAAGACACCCCATAAATCTCTGTTCATGACTGCAATGGCGCCTTCATAAGCTGTGGACGTAGAGATCAGGGTCGTGGCGTTACTTGTCGTGCTACCAAAGGTTACCCCTCCGTTAGAATTTACATATAGCGAAGTGTAATCACTGCCATTGAAATTAAAAGTAAACGGAATGGTCACGTTCCAGCCCGTGGTATCATTAGTAGTCGAAGTACTTGCTTCACTTCCGGTAACTACAGATCCCACTGAAGCGATACTGTTATACGTTCCTGTAGCCTGTGAAAACACATAGCCGCTTACCTGCGCCTGCATTTTTACTGAACTTAATCCCAAAAGGAAAAAAGCCAGAAGAATGCCTTTCAGATACGCCTGTCGCACAGCGTACGACAGACCTTTTTCATAAAAGTTCTTCATAAAATTAAATTAAGATGTTAAGTAAGAAACAAATATATAAAAAAATCCAGAATACCTTAATAGATTGCCAAGAAATAATGATAGTTATTCACAAATTAAAAACAACTGCCTATTCTACCCGCCCTACTATTACCTGTTAACAAAAAAACAGCAGGTGGTGTTCCTGCTGTTGTATTGAATAAAAATGGTTTTTTTATTTATTGAGCAAAGCCTGCCTTTGGCGTACTGCATAGAGGGCAAGGGCTACACCGGCAACCATGAGCACCGGAAGGTAGTCATCAATCGGGGCAGCGGGGTCTCCGGGACCTCCGGGCTCTGTAGCATTGGTCTGATACATTACCTCTTCTTCTTCATAAAGATTCTTCTCAGACTCGGCAAACACATTTCCGGACTGCGCCAGCAGCATGCTGCTCAGTCCCATCATGAGTAGTAGGGTTATCTTTTTCATCATTATTTTATTACTTTTTTAACAGTTTCGGAGTTCACAGTTTTGATCTTCAGCAGGTACATTCCTCTGCTTCCTACCGTTACCTGAGCCGTGGTGCTTTCAGGCTTCACGGTTCCAATATGCCTTCCTGCGGCATCATACACTTCAATGCTGAGGATTTTTTCAGATGCTTTTACGGTAAAATGTTCACCATCCTTATAGACTACTGTTTCTGCTTTCAGCGTTTCTGAAGTTCCCAAAGCAGCCTGAGGCTGATACACGATTTCAAAACGATCTTGCTGTTCCAATGCATCACTTACAAAAGTATAACTGTCGGTTTGCAGGTTGGTATACATATTCGTCTGCTTATCTTTCAGATAAATCGCCTGTCCGGCATCAAACAATCCTGTTTTCCCTGCCAATGAGAAAGTGTACTGACCTGAGGCGGAATGTTTGTTTCCGAGAATGACCACATCGGTATTCACAAAATAATCCCTTCCCTGAATAGCGAGCTTATCGGTCCCCAGGTAAGAATAAATTCCGTTGGCACCCACGCTCATCACTTTGGAATCGAATGCTTCAAAACTATTCAAGGCACCGCCTCCATACGTTACTGCCGTCTGGAACTGGGTTCCTGCAGGTGTCGCGAGTTTCAGCCAGAATTTACCTTCACCCGGATTCATTCCTTTGTTGATAAAGTTCGCCGTTGCTGCGCTGCGCATCGCGTTGGTAAACGTAATGGAGGGCGCCGTTGCCTGTACAATAAAGCCTTGTCCGGGTTTTACGAGGTTATTATTTCCGTCAATTCCCAAACCGACATTTCCGGTATTGCTCCAGGTTCCGTTGGCAGCGTTGTACACTGCCCAGGTGGTGGCCGCCTGTTGCTGTGTGGTATTGGTAGCGGAAATATTGTCCCAGAAATAGATAGAAGAACCTATTCCTCCTCCATTGTACAGCGACTGAAGATTCAGATTCGATGGATAAGGGTTTCCGATCAGGTTCCAGGTATTTCCGTTAGCATTCGCTACATGATCAAGACTGACAGGAATATCTCCAGAATTCGGTGCGCCGGTAAACTGAGCTGCTGTTGCGGAAACGGGAACTTTCACAGAATACCCCACTCCTGCTGCTGCTATCGTAGGATTAGCAACCGTAGGATACAGGTCTGTATCAGAATTATACGTCATCACAAACTGTGGTGTTCCTGCGGGATAAATGCCGTACACATTTTGATTTTGCACCGGCGAACTCCAGAATACGTATTTTGTCGCATCGCTGGTTGCATTCTTATTCAGTGTCATCGTTCCTGTAAGATTCAAAGTGGAACCGTCTTCCTGAATGAAATTCGCATTGTCTTCTACCGTGATGTTGGCGGCGGCGATGGTCTGTCCTGAAGGAATCGTAAGCGAAGCTCCGGAAGAAACGGTGATATCTTTGGCAGTGAAACCAGCTCCGTTATAGTTTTCAGAAATCACAGCATCGGTATCCGGTGAGTTCGGTGCTCCGTTGGTCCAGCTTCCTCCTGCGTAGGTTGTGGAAGCAGGGGCGGGTTCTTTTTTATATAGTTCTAAATCAAAATAGGTTAATCCATCTACATTACTGATCGCATATTGACCAAAAACTGACCCATTATAAATTAAAGCTCTACTAGTCTGTGATTGATTAGTTAATCTGAATAAACTGTTTACAATACTTGCTTCCCATTTTTGCCCATTTCCAGAAACTGTCGTAACTAATGTTATATTGGTATTGCTTCCACCTCCAGAAACAAAAGTACTGGAAGCCTTATTTCGTAAAGTTTTAACATTAGCATTATCAGTTTCAATAATCCATACAATCGTATCATCAGGATTTATAATACTATTGCTATTGACAGTAACCAGAGTAGTCTGCAATTTGTTAGAAGACACCGTGTTATTCATTGCGTTTGTTCCATTACTAACTACAACATATTCTCCATCAGAAAGTTCTGATAACGAACTAATTTTTGTATAAACAATCGCAGTATTGACCGTCACCGTAAAAGCATCAGTAAAAGCAAAATAATCTGCGGTCTCTGCTACAGTAGCGGTAATAGTCGCACTACCTGCTGAACCAATAGTTAACGTATTTCCTGTAACACCTGCCACTGTAGTATTATTTGAACTATACATAATGGTAAGTCCCGCATCTGTAGTTGCGGGCAATGTAATAGCAGAAGCACCTACTGTTGCATTTATATCATTTAATGTTGCAGTTTGTGTTCCTTTTCCAATCGTAATCTCTATAGCTGCCGGAGCAGAAGTTCCAGCTGTGTTGGTAGCAGTGATGTTTGCTGTAAAAATTCCGGCTGAAGTGGGTGTTCCCGAGATAATACCCGTGCTAGCATCAAGGTTCAGTCCTCCTGGAAGCGTTCCTGAAGCCAAAGTATAAGTATCCGGATTTTCCGTCGCGATAACCTGATAAGTAAAAGCTGCTCCTACGGTTCCGTTTTGTGAAGAAGCAGTTACTGTAGGTACTACGGGCATTGGAGTAACCGAACCTGAAACCGCTACATCTACTGTTGTGGCACCTGTACTGGTTAAAGCAATATTTCCTGTATAAGAAGGATTCACTGCGAGACCTGAAACCAGTCTTGTGTACATTGTACCTCCGGCTGCCGGAAGTGTTGCAGTAGTACCAAATCCTGATCCGGATGTTGCAGAAACCTCCCAATTGGTTGGTGCTGTTGCCGTAATATTACTACTTAAGTTTGCTCCAGTTACAGTAAAACTTTGCTCTGCAGAAGGGCCGCTGCCTTCGACATATGTAAAAATACTTAGTGAGTTTCCATCAGCCATAATGGTGGGCGATGATGGCAGAATGTTTACAGTGTAATCTTCTACTTGACCGTATAGAGTGTCACCACAAGCATTCGCAGTGGCATTAGATTCAGTATCAAAGAGCCTGATTCTTAATCTTGTATTTCCATTTAAGGCTGTATTGGGTATCGTAATGTTTCCAGAAACTGGGTAAATTCCCGTAATAGTGCCAGTATATACACGCTCACTCACATCGTCAAATTCATAATCCTGATTAAGGTCGACCCAGATTAAAATTTGATCTTGAGCATATGGATCATTAACATTAACCGAGAATGGAAGAGCTACTCCCTTCTGCGCATCAGTACTAAGACTAGTGAAATCCTCATATCCTGTACTTGCAGTTGAATTATTATTGATGGAGCCAAACGTGAAGTTTGAAATTTTTTCTGCTACTTGCTCTGTTGCTCCTGCTGTACAATAGGAAATAATAATATGAACAGGCGTTGAATACGCTGTAGTTGCACCACAAGTTACTGCTGCTCTGTAATAAGTAGAAGCCGAAATATTGGTAGCAGTATAAGTTGCATTAGTGGCACCGCTAATATTTGACCAGGAAGAACCATCCGCGGAACTTTGCCACTGATAAGAAAGCCCGTCTCCTGTAGAAGTTCCTGTTAATGAAAGATTGGTAGAACCTCCAGAGGCAACCTGAGTGACGGTGGCATTGGCTGTACCAGCAGTGAGGGTTCCTTCAACGCAAGGCGCGGCTACGACAGCTTTGGTGATTGAAACATCATCCATTGTCATATTTGAACTTCCTTTAGTATATGTCCACTTAACATATCGAGTGGAACTTGCCAGCTGGTATGTTCCTTTGGTTGTACAGGTGGTAGGCAAACCACTGGTACCTGTTAGTGTTACGACAGTTGTAAACGTTACATTATCGGCAGATTCTTGGACAAGTAAGGTAGAAGTATTATTCGATGCATTTGATTTAACAACAAAACTTAACTTATCAGGTGAAGAATCGAGATAAACAAGCTTATATTGAGCGCTCGCATCAAACCTAGCACCGTTATTTCCACTACAAGCAAAAGTTGTAAGATAACTTAATGTATTGGTTTCAGTCCAGCCTGGAGGCGTAGAATTCCAACTTGTTCTACTATGTGGCAATGTTACTTGCCCCCACCCCATCGTGGAGCACAGCACCATGAACAGCGCAAGGGCCGCCCGGATTAAAAATTGTCTTTTTTTTCTCATGTTTTATTGTTTTATGGATTATAATAATATCGCAAAAATACGCATTCTTCTCTCATGGAATGGATGATTTAGATTACATTTCTGTTAATAATGCGGTATAGCCAAAGGCCGTTCGCATTCTTGGTAAAACGCTGGAAGTAAAGGTAATAAAAAAAGGGAATCGGGCAAATAATATTGGGTTAATTATTTAGAAAGTTGTGAACTTGCTGATTTGCGAATTTGCTGATTTGCGAATTTGCTGATTTGCTTATTGATGGTTAATTGTTTAATCGGTTAATGGTTTAGAAAGAGTGAGTTTTTCTCTCAGGTACAAAAGAAGTTGAAATATTCCCCTCCTCCGGAGGGGTGGCAGCCGACGAAAGGAGGATGAGGGGTGGTTTTTTGCTTATTCGCTTTGCTGACTGCTGGTTAATCGTTTAAACGGTTAATGAGTTAATCGGTTAATCGATTAATCTTTAGAGGAGCGAATTTGCTGATTTGCAAATTTGTTTATTAGCTTATTAGCTCATCATGTTTTGTTCGGATGTTGTTCGGGTCGTGTTCGGAAAACCTTCGGTAAAACCCCCATTTTACCGAACACGATCCGAAGGAGACCCGAACCGTACCCGAAGAAAAGCAGTATGCATAAAGTTTAATCGGTTAATCGGTTAGTTGTTTAGAAAGAATGTGCTTTTCCCTACAGTACAAAAGAGGTTGAAATATTCCCCTCCTCTGGAGGGGTGGCAGCCGACGACAGGAGGATGACGGGGTGGTTTTTTGCAGTTAATACTTAGAAAAAGCGAATTTGCTGATTTGCGAATTTGCTGATGAATGATGGATGATTCTTGTTCTTTTGCCTTGACGCAAATCGCAGATTCATCGATTCCATTAAAAACAGTAAATAAACTCTGAGATAAAAGAACCAAAAAAGTGCCTCTCTGGTTTTTATTATTTTTAATGGAATCGGCGAACCACTTCGTTATGTTTCAAGACTGGACCTTTTTGCTAAAAAAACATAAACTTCCTTTTCGAAAATATCTGAACTTGCTCGCATTCATGTTGAGGGGATAAGGAAAGTTTTGTGGCTCGCTTCAAACACCAGATATTTTTCTTAGGTGATAATAGCAAGATACAACAACAGAAATTTATGTTTTTTTTTACGCCAAAAGCTCCTAGGTCGGTTGTCTTCTTCAGAGCATTTGGTCTTTAAATGGTGGTGTAAATCCGCTTCTTAGCTCACCTAAAAACTGCTAAAACAGGGACTTCGCATCTCCAAAATTCTTTACCTCCATACTTCACCCGTACATACCCCGTAGTTACCCCGTAGTTACCTTATGGTTGATCGTAGTGACCCGTCCTGAAATAACTATACAAGTTAATAAATTAATCCTGATATAACTATACAAATATAGTTGATAATCCTAAATGAACTATACAGCAGTATTTTCATGACTAAAATTGCTGTTATAGTTCTTCCATCTTTTCCTTAGTTATCCTGACCTTAAATTCGGCTGCTGACTGATAGCTTATCTGCTTATTTGCTGATTGCTGGTTAATTATTTAGAAAAAGTAAATGCCCCCATCCAGTACCAAAGAAGCTGGAAACATTCCCCTCCTCTGGAGGGGTGGCAGCCGACGAAAGGAGGATGACGGGGTGGTTTTTTACTGGTGAATTTTAGAAAGAGTAAATTGCTGATTTGCAAATTTGCTTATTCGCTGATTTACAAATTTGCTTATTGCTGTTAATCAAGTTAGCCTTTTTCCCTTTTTTGCGAAATGCATAAATATGACATTATTCAGCCAAAATTATTAGGAAAAAAAAACGGAGCGTACTACCTTTACTCTAGAAAAAATACAACAGCTGCCGGCGGTTTCGTACGATTCTAAAAACACAAAACAATATGTATAACAGCAAAAAACCCAAGGCTATGACAACAACCACCTCATCAGAATTCTCTGAAAACGCATCTTAAAACGAAAGAACGGCTGGGCTTTACGCCAGAAAACAAGCGCAATTACTGTGAAGAATCGCAAATATTGCCAGATGGACGACTCAGGGTGTATTTTTTCATAAGCGAATTGTATTTTTTAATAATTGCGCATCCGAAAAACCTGCATATCTTTGCAACGTCAAAAATGACAGAAACACAAATATACAAAATCTCTCAACACAAAAGAAGAATTAAAACACAAATTATGAAAAAAAGATTTCTTGGACTTGCTTTAGTCCTGACAGCATTCGCAGCAAACGCACAAGTTTCAGAAACAGATCAAGTTGCACTAAACGTAAAACTGTATCCTATCCAGACAATTGTAGTGAACGCAGCTAACGTAGATGTCGAATACAAAACCAAAGACGATTACGCTAATGGGGTTACGGTAGCTCAGGGAGACCACCTTACAGTGTACAGCACCGGAGGATTTACAGTAAACGTAAAGTCTGAAACCGCTACCCTTACCAGTTCGCTTGCAGCTGCCAATGGAGAGTCTATTAACTCAAGTGATATTAAAATATCTGCAGCAGCAGGAGCAACCAACTCTTTGGCTGGAGCTGCTTACGAGACAGACGTGCCTCTTACCACAACGGGAGCAAAATTAATTAAAAGTACAACAGGCGGAGTAAACAAAAACTTCAACGTAAGCTATAAAGCTGAAGGAAATCTTGATAGCTACGTAAATAAGTACTTTAAGGATGGTAACAATCCTACAGTATATACTACTAACGTGATTTACGAAATCGTTGCGAGCTAAAACACTTATGACACGATAAAAACAAAAGCTGTTTCCCTCTTGTGAAGCAGCTTTTTTTAGTTCTGGTAATCAGGGGGATACTTTACAAAGAGAGGAAAAAAGAATTGTCATGACATTTTTCATAGTTGTATGTGAAAAACTTTGCTATCTTTATCTCAACACAAATGAAGGGGAAAAAATAACTTAAAAAAAGTTTACTTATGAAAAAGTTATTCATCTCTATATGTACTGTCGTATTTGCAAACATCGTAATGCAGGCTCAACAGCAAACCACCGTTAACGTACGGTTATATCCCATTCAGACTCTGGTGGTGAACGGGAATCAGAAAAATGTCAACCTGGATTATCATACCAAAGCAGATTATGCTAATGGCGTCAGCGTGGAGCAAAAGGATCATCTCCAGATCTACAGCACAGGCGGATTCAGCGTCCATGTGCGTTCTGAGAGCCCCACCCTCACCAGCCAACAGGCTCTGGTGACGGAAAGCATTGCTGCTTCAGACCTGATCATCACTGCCAAAAGCGGAGACTCAAACCCTCTGTCCGACGCCGTGTACAGCACCGCAGGATTATCTACCGCTCCCAAGAAAATAATTGAGAGCAGCACCGGCGGCATCAACAGAACGGTGACCGTAGAATATAAAGCCCAGGGAAACCTGGATGCCTATATCAATAAGCACATGACTCCGGGTGAAGCAACGGTGTACAGTGCCGAAGTTATTTATGAAATCGTTGCCCAATAGCGCCTGCTTTCAGGTTAGGAAGCAGGTGGCAGGGGCATCAATCTTGCTAAGAACACACAATGAAAAAAAAACATCTTTTCCTGTTCGCACTTTTTGGTTCTTTATTTTCCACACTACAGGCACAGACAGGTATTTCTGTAAGCCCGCCGCGTAGCTACTACTCAGGGGCGGCAGGACAAAGCACTTCTAACAAAATTCTCGTCACGAATCCCAGTGCTTTACATACGCTGGAAATGACGGTAACCCTGAACGACTGGAAATATGATACAGAGGGAAACAATGTAATTCAGGAACCCGGCACCCTGCCCACGTCCATGGCCAGCTGGATTTCTATCCGGCCTCAGTCCTACTTCAGTCTGGCACCAGGAGAATCCCGCGAAATAGAACTCGTGGTCACACCACCGGCAGGAAAGGAATCTTCTGATGTTCCCGTGCATACCGCACTGGTCTATTTTACACAGACCAACCCGATTGACTCTTTTAACGAAAGTGGTGCCCTGGTAAAAGTGAGTGTGAGAACCGGGGTAAAAGTATATCACCGTCAACCTTCCGCTCCCGCTCCGGATATTGACTTTTATGATTTTGCTTATAATAAGAAAGCCAAACAATTGAAACTGGGCATGGTAAACCAGGGAAATACTTGGACAGACGGAACCGTTGTCACAGACTTGGTGCGTCAGGACGACGGTACGCGGATCAAAATGGAAAATGTCATTGTCTACACGCTGCCGGGCGACCGCCGGGAAGTCGTGCTGCCACTGCCGGAAAAACTAAAGCCGGGTAAATACATTGCCTCTTCCACCTTCACCTACGAAGGGGATCAGGAACTGATCAAAGTAGCCGAACTGACTTTCACTCATGAATAAATTTCTCTTTGCTGTACTTGCAATTTTGATAGGAGGTGTCGGGGCGGCACAAACCACTATTGGACCCTACAATACAGGCTGGCTCCCGGTAAACAGCTACAGTGGTGCCACATCAAACAACTTGATTTTTATCCCTTTTCACATCAACAGCAATCAGGGAAACCAGATGAAAAGATGGTCATTGACTTTCAGGGTCGCCAATCCCATAGTGAATAGTGAAGGCAAAGTATTCCCGGCGGAAAAGCTTAGTTTTAAACTAGCCTCGATTACCGGCAGTCAGGCGAATGAAGACGGTAAACTTCCCTCAATAGCCAATTTGCAACCGCTTACCAATAATATTCCTTATCAATTCTCCAATTCATTTCTGGTCAACAACTCACCTTACAGTCTTCAGATGAAACAGTATTTCAATATGAATATGCAGTATGACGTTGCTGTAGAAGGCGGAGCTTATCTGGACACTTATAAATCCTGGCAGAACTATACCGTGAACCTGGTGATAGAACTCTGGAATTCAAAAATGGAAACAATGGACAGCAAAACCGTGTCATTTCAGATGCAGGTATACCCCTCGGGAGTGCCGCCTCAGCCGGTTCAGAACAGTATTATCATTGACGGCGCGGCCAAAAATGTACTTTTGGAATTTAAAACTCCGGCGGATTATGCCAACGGTGTCAGCAAAACGTTATCCCGTGCGGTATCGGTAACCTCTTCTACGGGTTATAGCGTCACGGTACAATCCATGTATCAAAATCTGACCACCAGCAGCAACCAGCAACTTCCCGTGAACCTCATCCGAATGATCTCGCGGGATCACAGCACGCAGGCCGTTACGGGAAATGTTGTACTATCCACCGCTTCCCAATCGGTAGCCAACAGCAACACTGCTGCTACCGAACCCCGTTTTTTTGATCTCACGTATGCCACTCAGGGCGGAGAAAACAGCTTTTTCAACAGGTCTTACGAACAGTATTCAGGAACCTTAATTTTCAGCCTCATTCCTCAATAATCACCCATTGTTGAAACCGTTATTTTCATTTTTATTGTTCTTCAGTCTTTTCAGCCCCGGCCTGATTCTTCAGGGACAGGAAGCCCCAGTGCAGATTTCTGTGGATTCAATAGTGAGCGGCCGGAATAATACGATGCTGGATCTCATGGTCACTGTACACAATACCTCTGCTACTGAACGCAAACTATCACTTTTGATCAACGGAGATTCCGGGCTGAGAATCATCAATGCCTCCCGCAGCCTGTCTCTGGATGCGGGTGAAAAAGCGTTTCTTCCGGTGAAAATATTCATCGGAAAAGACCAGCCTGCCGGGAAAAGTCTGATCCGCTACACCGTGCTCGAAGGCAATACACCGGTAGCCCGATCTGAAACCCTGCTCACCATGGAAGTGCGCCGGGAACTCCGTCTGGGCGCTGTAGAACCTCAGGTAATGATTTTCCGTGAAGGGGATTCACTGAAGCTGTCCGCACAGATTTTCAATAATGGCAATACCACCGAAGAAACACAGCTTATTGCGCAGTTTCCGAATATCTATGGCCGTGCGATTACGCTGAACAGAAAAGTAACCATGGAACCTTTTTCCAGCCAAACGGTCACCTTCAGCACTGTGGTTGACCGTGAGCTGCTGAATATCGAAGTTTTTACCGTGAATATCGCAGGGCTGAACCGGAACCGGGAATTTTTCGGAAATACCATGGTAACGGTACAGAATGCCTCTTCCAACAGAAAATATATTGATCCATCACAGGTTTCTTCCCTACTGAACCGCATTTCTCCCAACCGCCTCCGGTTGAGCACCCGAAATACCATAGAGGGCAGTGATGCTTCTTATTTGGCTGACGGGCATACCGAATTTTATCTGAAGAATCTGGAAGGCACCTTGAGTTTTAATGCCGTTTATCGCCCTGAACAATTCGAACCGCTTTATCTGAGCAATACCTGGCTTGATCTGAAAAAAGGAAATACAGCCGTTCGCTTGGGCAACCTGAACACCTCCGGACTGGAGCGGAATCTCTATGGCCGCGGCATCTCCTTCACCGAAACCAACGACGAGGCTAAACCCCGTATTTCAGTAGGTGCCATGGATAAAAGTTATAACCTGGCCGAACCCCTGCAAAATAACCGAGGTTATTCAGCATTCGGCACGACTGCGTTTCAAATGGGAGAAAAATCTCAGGCAGAGCAGATGGTGGTTTTCGACCGGGAATCCGACCAGCAGCACTTTATTTTCATGAATACCTATCGCTATCGGAACGAACAGAAAACGTCCCTGGATATAAAACTCGGATATGGAAACAGCAGCGCTTTTAATGAAGGAATGCAAAAATCCTCATTGGCGGGAGGTTTGGACTTTCGCACCAGTCTTGGGAACTACCACCTGAACACCAGCGGATTTTACAGCTCCGGATATTATCCGGGACTGCGACGCGGAAACACCTACTTTGACCAGCGGATTTCGCGAAATTTCACGAAACAAAATGTGTGGATGGCTTTCAGCTACAACCGTTACCGTCCGGAATATGTGATTCCGTCATTATTCGGCTCACAACACAGCGAACAGATCAGTATCGAAGGCGGAACCCAGTTTCAGCTCACAAAAAAACTGAGCCTGAATATGAGCCCGAAATGGAAAAAGGAAATGGCCAATACTTTTCTCCCGGGATCTACTGCCCTGCATCCGCTTACGTTCAACAGTCAATTGCTGAACACCACCCTGAGCTATTCGCCCCAAAAAAGTCATTTCATCCAGTTCTCTTTCCAGCAAGGCTTGTCGGAATTTGCAGGAATAACCCCCTTAGCGTATATCCACCGTTCTCAGGTGAACTGGAATATCGGAAAATTTTCTGTGAACGGGACTTACCAGAAAGGAAACTTCATGCTGTACGAAGGCCAGTTCGGGGGTGAATTATCCAGGAATACGGAAAAGCTATCCGCACAGGCAAGCTATCAGTCTGAGTTTCTTAACCAGCGGCTTTCGCTGCAACTAAACAGCATGTTCAGTTATGATCTGTATTCCGGAACCAATCTCGGAGGCATGATGAACGCTGAATACAAACTGGGCCGGAAAACCCTGTTGCAGGCCTCTTTCAATCACATGCGGTATTCCGGGCAATATTATAAAGGCGCCTATAGTTTTTATCAGCTCGGGGTACAGCAACTGCTTCCGGAACTGGGAGAAAAAGGAAGTCCGGACAGCGGAACACTACA
>JAANMW010002800.1_pt1 | contig 14889 bp, 12 predicted proteins | sample 7279671 | NCBI WGS metagenome assembly JAANMW01 (sample SAMN14094541, study PRJNA606508) | bioreactor metagenome | isolation source: A lab-scale SPAN reactor treating ammonium-rich wastewater day 247 | place: Ireland: Galway | collected 2017-09-19
TTATCATAGTCGTGAAAGGTATCTACAATTTCGTCTGCAAAACGCACAAAACCATAAATATTGTAAATGTGCTGACGTATTTCAGGCTGAAAAAGGGTAGAAGCCCGGGAAAAGGAGGTGCTGTATTTTTCAGTCACTAACTTAGACGACTGCCCGCACACTTTGTTGAAAATTTCTAAGTTATTCATCGGTTTGGTTTTTATAAAATTCGGTTTCTGTGTTTAAGAATATAATCAGTAACCACTTTTCCTGAGATTAAAGCCGGCGGCACACCCGGCCCGGGAACCGTTAGCTGTCCTGTGTAGAAAAGGTTTTTGATTTTTTTGTTGTCGATACTCGGTCTTAAAACGGAGGTCTGCAAAAGTGTATTTGCTAATCCGTACGCGTTTCCGCGGCAAGAATGATACCGTTCTTTAAAATCCTGAACCCCGAAACTTTTTTTAAAGATAACGGAACTTCGCAGGTTTTGGCCTGTATTTTTCTCAATCCGGTCCATAATCAATTCAAAATACTGATCATGAATTTCCGGCGAATCCTCTAAATCTACCGCTACAGGTATCAGAAAAAAGCCGATCTCTTTTCCTTCTGGGCAAAGTGAATCATCGGTTTTGCTGGAGAAGTTGGCGTAAAACAGTGGTTTTTTCGGAAGCGTTTTGGTGTCATAAATCTCTTCCGCGTGCTGCTCGAAATCAGTATCAAAAAATAAATTATGATGCTTTAGCTGAGGAACTTTTCTGTCGAACGCAACATAATATAGGAAAGAAGATGGTGCAAAAGTTTTTTTCTGCCAGTATTCAGAGGTATAATTCTGGGCCCGGCCAGTCTTGCGCTGGCCTTGGGTTTGCTGGGTTGAACAAAAAACTATCATTTATATAGCTGTCAGCGCTTACTGTACAAGCGCTAGAGGCACTTTTTAGTTAGATTTCACCTGCAGTGCCCAGGCCACATGCTCACGCACCAGGTCGCTGGCATCTTCGGCCCGCGCCTGCAGCGCAGCGCGCACACCGGCGTCGCCCGTGGCGCGCAGTGCATTGCCCAGCGCGATAGCCACGTTGCGCAGCCAGCGTTCGTGGCCAATGCGGCGGATCGGGCCGCCTTCGGTCAGGCGCAGAAAGGTCGCCTCATCCCACGCAAAGAAGTGCACCAACTGCTGGCCCGTCAGACCGGCCCGGGCATCAAAGTCGGGCAGTTGGCTGGGCTGGGCGTATTTGTTCCAGGGGCAGACCAGCTGGCAATCGTCGCAGCCGTAGATGCGGTTGGCGAGCAGCGGCCGCATCTCCAGCGGGATCGGCCCCGCATGCTCGATGGTCAGGTACGAGATGCAGCGCCGCGCATCGAGCCGGTAGGGCGCGATGATGGCCTGCGTGGGGCACACGTCGATGCAGGCCTGGCACGACCCGCAATGCGCTGTGACAGGCTCGCTGGGCTCGAGCGGCATGTCCACATAAATCTCGCCCAGAAAGAACATCGAGCCACCCTCGCGGTTGAGCACCAGCGTGTGCTTGCCGCGCCAGCCCTGGCCGCTGCGCCGGGCCAGCTCGGCCTCCAGCACTGGCGCGGAATCGGTAAACACCCGGTGTCCCAGCGGGCCTACCGCCTGGGCAATACGGTCGCACAGCTTTTGCAGCCGGGCGCGCAAGACCTTGTGGTAGTCCCGCCCCCGGGCATAGACCGATACGATGCCCTCGGACGGGCGCTGCAGGCGCGCAAACTCCACAGCCTGCCAACCTGGGGGCATGTCGATGGGGGTATCACTGGGCAAGTAATCCATGCGCGCCGTGATCACGCTCACCGTGCCGGGCACCAGCTCGGCCGGGCGCGCGCGCTTAAGACCATGCGCCGCCATGTAATGCATCTCGCCATGGAACCCTTGCTCCAGCCATTGCATCAACCCATGCTCGGCCGAAGACAAATCCACGCCCGCCACGCCGATTTGGGAGAATCCCAGTTCGCGCGCCCATTGTTGAATTTGAGGAACCCATTGACTGCTGCTGATCACCATCGCCCCATTGTAGAAAGTGCCTCCGCGCTGGCAGTACGGCAAGCCACCTGGCACAGTGAGGATGACACTGCCGCTTTTGCCCAGCAACTGGCGGCGCAGCCCCTTCTGGCCAACGCCTTCATCACCCTGCACGGCGACCTGGGTGCAGGCAAAACCACGCTGGTGCGCCACCTGCTGCGCGCCCTGGGCGTGCAGGGCCGTATCAAAAGCCCAACCTATGCCGTGGTGGAGCCGCACGAGGCACCTGGCCTGGCGATCTGGCACTTCGATTTCTACCGTTTCAGCGATCCGCGCGAATGGGAAGACGCGGGTTTTCGCGATGTATTTGCCAGCCCCGGCCTGAAACTGGCAGAATGGCCAGAAAAGGCCGCAGCGCTGATTCCTGCTGCGGATGTTGCTATCCACATTGAAGCACCAGACGAGAGCTCCCGCCAAGTCGAACTACAGGCGCACACCGCTCTTGGTCAGCAACTGCTGCAAGGATTGAGCGCATGAACCCACCACCGCTGCACAACGCCCACCCCACCCTGCCCACGCGCCGCACTGTGTTGCAGGTCGGCAGCCTGGTGCTGTTGCTGGGCACGCAGCACATTGCGCGCGGCGCAACCATCCTGGCCGTGCGCGTGTGGCCCGCCCCCGAGTACTCGCGCGTCACGCTCGAATCCGATCAGCCACTGCGCGCCAAAAAATTCTTCATCAGCACGCCGCCGCGCCTGGCCGTTGACATCGAAGGGCTGGACCTGAGCCCCGAGCTGCGCGAACTGGTCGCCAAGGTGCAGCCCGACGACCCCAACATTGCGGGCATCCGCGTTGGCCAGAACGCCCCCGGCGTGGTGCGCCTGGTGGTTGACCTGAAACAGGCCGCTGTGCCCCAGGTGTTCTCGCTCGCCCCTGTGGCCGCTTACGGACACCGGCTGGTGTTCGACCTGTACCCCGAGAACGCGATCGACCCGCTCGAAGCACTGATTGCCGAGCGCTTGCGCGAGACCGGTGAAATCACCCCCACCGGCCCCCACCACGCTCCCGACGCCCAGTCCTGGAACCTGGAGGCGGCCGACCCGCTGGGCGAGCTGATTGCCCGCGCCGACACCCCGCGCAAAGCCACCGCACCGGCCATCATCCCTGCCAAGCCCGAACCTGCGGCACCGATCACCCTCAAGGCGCAGCACACGGACCGGCTCATCATCATCGCCCTGGACCCCGGCCATGGCGGCGAAGACCCCGGCGCCGTCGGTCCCGCCGGTACACGCGAAAAAGACGTGGTGCTCAAGGTGGCCCACCTGCTGCGCGAACGCATCAACGCCACCACCGTGGGCGGCAACCCCATGCGTGCCTACCTCACACGCGATGGCGATTATTTCGTTCCCCTGGGTACGCGCGTGCAAAAGGCGCAGCGTGTGCAGGCCGACCTGTTCGTCAGCATCCACGCCGACGCCTTCACCAACCCCGAAGCACGCGGCGCCAGCGTGTTTGCACTCAGCCAAAGCGGCGCGTCCAGCTCGGCGGCACGCTGGCTGGCCAACAAGGAAAACCGGGCCGACCTGGTGGGAGGCCTGAACGTGCGCGCCAAAGACCAGCATGTGCAGCGTGCCCTGCTGGACATGAGCACCACCGCACAAATCAACGACAGCCTCAAGCTCGGCAGCGTGCTGCTGGGCGAGATCGGCAACGTCGGCAAGCTGCACAAGCCGCGCGTCGAACAAGCCGGGTTTGCCGTGCTCAAGGCGCCCGACATTCCCAGCGTGCTGGTCGAGACCGCCTTCATCAGCAACCCCCAGGAAGAGGCGCGCCTGCGCACCAGCGCCTACCAGGAACAACTGGCCGATGCGCTGATGCGCGGCATCGTCCGCTACTTTGCCAAAAACCCGCCGCTGGCACGCAGTCGTTCGGTGTAACTCCCCTTGCTGGCTGCCCAGCGGCAGCAGTACAGTGCCATGGCAAGAGGTGCCCACAGCACCTCAAAGGTATTGATAGGCAGGAGGCCCGCCATGGCACAACCCCACGCTCAATCCGGTCAGATCGTTAGCGTGCGCCCGCTGGGCGCGGCGCTCGCACAGGCCAGCAGCACCGCCATCCTCAAGGCGGGCCAGCTCGAAGTCATGCGCATCGTCCTGCCCACGGGCAAAAGCCTGCCCGAACACATGACACGCGGCGAAGCCACGGTGCAATGCATCGAAGGGGAAGTCGAATTCCAGGGCCGCAACGGCGCACAACGCATGCACCCCGGCGACTTCGTGCACCTGGAGCCCCGCGCCCTGCGCGCCCTCACTGCGGTGCAGGATGCGTCGCTTCTGGTGACGCTGTGCCTGCAGGCGGGTTAACGCGCCCTGCAACCCTGTTCGTCGCGCCGCACTGAACGCATTGGCCGACGCACGCACTGCCGTGCGTCCTACAGAGCGCCCACGCGGACTCTGCGACAGTGAAACCACCGATCCATCCCGGCATCACCGGGATCGGTCCACGATTCACTTTTACAGAAAGGCCCACGCCATGATGTCCCGTCACTTTGCTCTTGCCATCGCCCTCACCGCCACCCTGGGTCTGGGCGCATGCTCCTCTAACCCCACCAACACGCAGATCGGCACTGGCGTTGGCGCAGTGGTCGGCGGCGTCGCCGGTGGAGCCTTGCTTGGCACAGGCGGCGCCATTGCCGGCGCTGCCGGTGGCGCCCTGGTGGGCCATGAGCTGGGTGAGGACCGGGATCAGCGCCGCGCCCCTCGTCGCTGAGAATTCTTATGCGCTTTTGGCCCTGGAGCCGCGCCACGCACCAAACAGGGCAATCAACCCGGGGATGAAGATCAGCGCCCAGATGATCTTGTCCAGGTGTTCACGCACCCAGGCCAGGTTGCCAAAAAAGTAGCCCGCCGTGCAGATGCCCACCACCCACAGCACAGCGCCACCCACATTGAAGGCAGTGAACTTGCCCCGCTCCATGGCAGCCACGCCCGCCACAAAGGGCGCAAAGGTGCGGATAAACGGCATAAAGCGCGCCAACACGATGGTGATGCCGCCGTAGCGTTCATAAAAGGCATGTGCCTGGTCGAACGCACGGCGATTGAACCAGCGCGAGTTCTCCCACTGGAACACTTTGGGCCCAAAGTAGCGGCCAATGCTGTAGTTGCTTTGGTCGCCCAGAACGGCGGCCGCCAAGAGCACCGCCACGGCAGGCACGAACTCCATCAGTCCAGCGCCGCACAGCGCGCCCACGATAAAGAGCAAGGAGTCGCCCGGGAGAAACGGCATGATGACCACGCCCGTCTCGACAAAAACGATGATGAAAAGCAATGCGTACACCCACACGCCATAGGCCACCACAAAGGCTTCAAGGTGTTTGTCCACATGCAGGATGAAGTCGATCAGGAAGGCAATGATTTCCATGGGGCTCTCTAAGGATTGGGCCGCATTATCCCCAGCAATCTTTGGCCTTCTAAAATCGGCTGGGTGACCCCAACCGATTCCACTCCTCCCGCCCGCCGCCCCATCCGCGACCTGCCCGACGAACTCATCAGCCAGATAGCGGCCGGCGAGGTCGTGGAGCGCCCTGCCTCGGTGGTGCGCGAACTGGTAGACAACGCCCTGGACGCCGGTGCCACCCAGATCACCGTGCGGCTGCTGGCAGGCGGCGTGCGGCTGATTGCCGTGGAGGACGACGGCGGCGGTATTCCGCAAAGCGAACTCCCCGTAGCACTGCGCCGCCATGCGACCAGCAAGATCACCAATCTGCACGACCTGGAAACCGTGGCCACCATGGGGTTTCGGGGCGAGGCACTGGCCGCCATTGCCTCGGTATCAGAAATGGCCCTGCTCTCGCGCCCCGCTGCGCAGGCCAGCGCTTTTTTGCTCGATGCGCGCAGCGGTGAGCTGCGCCCCGTGGCCCGCAGCAGCGGCACCACGGTGGAGGTCAAAGAGCTGTTTTTCAGCACACCGGCGCGGCGCAAGTTTCTCAAGCAGGATGCCACCGAGCTGGCCCATTGCGTGGAAGCCGTGCGCCGCCACGCGCTGGCGCGGCCCGATGTGGGCTTTGCCATCTGGCACGAAGGCAAGCTGGTGGAACAGTGGCGCGCCACGCTGGTACAGGGCGAGCCCGACCAGGGCCATGCCCTGGCACGCCGCCTGGCCGATGTGCTGGGCGAGGATTTCGTGGCGCAATCGGTGCCGGTGCTGCACAGCGAGGGGCGGCTCACCATCACCGGCCGTGCAGGCCTGCCCAGCGCCGCACGCTCGCGCGCCGACCAGCAGTATTGCTACGTCAACGGCCGCTTTGTGCGCGACAAGGTCATCACGCACGCCGCGCGCAGCGCCTACGAAGACGTGCTGCACGGTCAGCGCCAGCCGGTGTATGCGCTGTACATCGACATCGACCCGGCGCGCGTGGACGTGAACGTGCACCCGACCAAGATCGAGGTCCGCTTTCGCGACAGCCGCGAAGTGCACCAGGCGGTGCGCCACGCGGTGGAAAACGCCCTGGCTGTCCCCCGCGCTGCAGCGCTGATGGCGGCACCTGCGCCCGCCGTTTCGACAGAGAATTTAGAGAAAAAATGGCCTCCAACGCCCACCCATCAAGCGCAATCAGCTATCAAATTCGATGAAAGAGTAGGCCACAAGGTTTCTGACCTGGGCGCCTTGTGGGGCACAGCGCCCAACCCCACCGATCAGCCCTTGAGCCAGCCCACGGCCCTACCAGCGCAGGCCTGGACTCCCCCGCTGCAAGCCGCCATGGCAGAAAGCGGCCAGCCCTCCAACACCGCCGTGTCCGTTCTGGCCCAGCCCGGCACCGCCAACGGCACCCCTTGGCCCCTGGGCCGGGCGCTGGCGCAGTTGCACGGCGTGTACATCCTGGCGGAAAACACCCAGGGTCTGGTGCTGGTGGACATGCACGCCGCACACGAACGCATCGTCTATGAGCGCCTCAAGGCCCAGATCGACAGCAGTGCCCGCATTGCCAGCCAGCCCCTGCTGATCCCGGCCACCTTTGCCGCCACCCCCGAAGAGGTAGCCACCGCCGAAACCTGCCACGAGACCCTGGCCTTGCTGGGCCTGGAGGTGGTGCCGTTTTCGCCCAAAACCCTGGCCGTGCGCGCCGTGCCCACCACGCTGGCCCAAGGCGATGCCGTGGAGCTGGCGCGCAGCGTGCTGGCTGAACTCAGCACGCACGACGCCAGCACCGTGGTGCAGCGCGCGCAGAACGAAATTCTCGGCACCATGGCCTGCCACGGCGCCGTGCGGGCCAACCGCAAACTCACCATCGACGAGATGAATGCCCTGCTGAGACAGATGGAAACCACTGAACGGTCGGACCAGTGCAACCATGGGCGGCCGACGTGGCGGCAGCTCAGCATGCGGGAGCTGGACGCACTGTTTTTACGGGGCCGCTAAAGCAGCCCCTCCACCCCCAAAAACCCGCCTTTGCGGGTTTTTATCGGCGCCCAGGCGCACCTGTGTCTTGCTGCACAGGCTCTTCCGCTGGGCCACTTCAAACGACTGCACGATAACGGGCGATACCTTGGTGGCGCAGCCGTACCGGGCCAGCACCTCCACGAAGGTCGGAATCTGGATCTGGCCGTTGAATTGCGGGTCGCGATCAACCCAAAGCGGTATGGCGCGCAGGCTGACAGCCCAGTACAAAAACCAAGGCCAGCAAACCAGTTGCCGCAAAGTGTGTGTGCATGTTTTTCTGCGCTTGGAATGGTTCAGGCTTCGCACTGTGCCGGCCCGTGATTCTGTTTCCAGATCATTCGTGTCCAGGCGCAAAGCCTACGATCAGTGCTGTAGCACGGCAAGGCGAAGCAACAACGACACAGATGGTTTAGACATGGAATGAGACAGGGGCATGAAGGCCTGAAACGCACCATGAAAGACAGGATCCGCACCGATTTCGGGCGCTGATGCACCAAATTTGATTCAACGCATAGTTTTGGCGCATGCCGTCATGATCTTTTGGCATAATGCTGATGTTGCGGTGCCGCATTGCCCGCTTTTCCATCCAAAAGGTCCTCTGAATATGAAGTACGAGTCCGTAGGCAGCTTCCTCGAGCAAGTAGCGCAGCGCAACCCCGGTCAACCTGAGTTTCTCCAGGCCGTCACCGAAGTGATGGAAAGCCTCTGGCCCTTCATTCAAAAGAATCCCCGTTACGCTGAACACAGCCTGCTTGAGCGGCTGGTGGAGCCCGAGCGCGTCATCATGTTCCGCGTGTCCTGGATGGACGACCACGGCACTGTGCAGGTCAACCGCGGCTACCGCATCCAGCACAGCATGGCCATTGGCCCTTACAAGGGCGGCCTGCGCTTTCACCCCTCGGTCAATCTCTCGGTGCTCAAATTCCTGGCGTTCGAACAGACCTTCAAGAACGCACTGACCACGCTGCCCATGGGCGGCGGCAAGGGGGGCTCTGACTTTGACCCCAAGGGCAAGAGCCCGGCCGAAGTCATGCGCTTCTGCCAGGCGTTTGCGAGCGAACTGTTCCGCCATATCGGCGCCGACACCGACGTGCCTGCGGGCGACATCGGCGTGGGCGGCCGCGAAGTGGGCTTTATTGCAGGCATGTACAAAAAGCTCAGCAACCGTGCCGACTGCGTGTTCACGGGCAAAGGCCTGTCTTTTGGCGGTTCGCTGATCCGCCCCGAAGCGACCGGCTATGGCACCGTGTATTTCGCTGATGAAATGCTCAAGACCCGCGGCAAGTCGTTCGATGGCCTGCGCGTCTCGGTATCGGGCTCGGGCAACGTGGCCCAGTACGCGGTCGAAAAAGCCATGGCCCTGGGCGCCAAGGTGGTCACGGTATCCGATTCAAGCGGCACCATCGTCGATGAAGACGGCTTCACCACCGCCAAGCTGGCCGAATTGATGGAGGTGAAGAACCACCTCTATGGCCGCGTGAGCGACTACGCCCAGCGCACCGGTGTGAAGTTTGAAGCCGGCAAGACCCCATGGCACGTGCCGGTGGATGTGGCCCTGCCCTGCGCCACGCAAAACGAGCTGGATGACAAAGACGCCGCCACCCTCATCAAGAACGGCGTGCTGTGCGTGGCCGAAGGCGCCAACATGCCTTCGACCAACGAGGCCGCCCGGGCGTTCGAAGCCGCTGGCGTGCTGTACGCACCGGGCAAGGCCAGCAACGCCGGTGGCGTCGCCACCTCGGGTCTGGAAATGAGCCAGAACGCCATGCGCCTGAACTGGACGGCCGAAGAGGTGGACAACCGCCTTTTGATGATCATGCAAGGTATCCACGCCGCCTGTCTCAAGCACGGCACGCGCGCTGATGGCTCGGTGAGCTACATCGACGGCGCCAACGTGGCCGGCTTCGTCAAGGTGGCCGATGCCATGATGGCGCAGGGCGTTCTCTGAGCGGCGGCTAATACCTCCAGCGAAAGGGACCCTCGGGTCCCTTTTTTATGCCGCTTTGGGCTCCTCCGCCACCAGGGGATGCACAGGCGTTTCGGACAGCGCCGAAAAACGCCCGAGGACATGGCGCGTCCAGTAGCCAATGTCATAACGCTGCACCTGCGCCAGCATGCGACCCATACGCTCGCGCTGTTCGCCCTCGCCCATGGCCAGGGCTTCATCCAGCGTGTCGTCCAGCGAACTGCGGCTGAAGGGGTTGACCAGGACGGCGTCTTCCAGCTCCATGGCAGCACCCGAAAACTCGGACAGCACCAGCACACCCGCCTCGCCCTGCTTGGCCGCCACGAATTCCTTGGCCACCAGGTTCAGGCCGTCGCGCAGCGGTGTGATCCAGGCAATGTCGGCGGCGCGGTAGGCACACACCACTTCCTCGAACGCGAGCGGCGTGGTCGAGAGGTGGATGGGCAGCCAGTGCAGCGTGCCAAAGTGGCCGTTGATGCGGCCCACCAGTTGCTCTATTTTTTGCTGCTCAGCGCGGTAGATCTCCATGCCTTCAGCAGCCGCCACCGTGACCAGCAGCAACTTCACCCGCCCGTGCAGGTCGGGGCGGCGCTTGAGCAGGCGCTCAAAGGCTTCAAGCTGCTGGCGCCCGCCCTTGGCATAGTCCACGCGGCTCACCGAGACGATCAGCGTTTCGGTGTTCATGTCTTTACGGATGCGCTCGGTGCGCGCCTTGCCTTCGGGCGAGTTCACCGCCTTGGCGATGAGCGCGGGCGCCGTACCAATGGGGCAGGTATCGATGACGATGCTGCGCCCTTGCACATCGAGCTGCACCGTGACGCGCGGCTCGGACAAGGCGCAGGCGCGCTGAATGATCGGCAAGCTGACAGGCGCCTCGTGCCGCACCACGCTGCTGCGCTGGCTCTCGACCACGGCGCAGAAGTTCTGTGCAAAACGCGGCACGTGAAAGCCCACCAGGTCGCAGCACAGCAGGCTGTTGATGATTTCGTCGCGCCAGGGCAGGATATTGAAGGCATCAGGCCCCGGGAACTGCGTGTGATGAAAGAACGCAATCTTCAGGTCGGGCCGCATCGCGCGGATAAAGCCCGGCACCAGCCACAGGTTGTAGTCGTGCACCCAGACCACAGCGCCGTGCTCGGCCTCGGCGCACGCTGCCTCGGCAAAGCGGCGGTTCACCTCGCGGAAATCGGCCCAGTGGATGTTCTCGGTGGAATACAGCCAGGGGAAGGTGTGGATCACCGGCCAGAGCGCCTCTTTCGAGGTCACATGGTAGAACTGGTGAATCTTGGCGGCCTCCAGCGGCAGGCGCACCACATCGTAGTTGCCGTAGCTGTCGCTCACCGTGATACGGCGCTCAAAATCCTGCGCCTTGCCGGTCGTTGGCTTTTTCTTCCAGGCGACCCACACAGCCTTGTCGACGTGGCTGAAAAAACCCTTGATGGCTGGAATGATGCCGTTGGGGCTGCGCGGCTCGCGCATCACCGTCTTGCCGTCTTCCACCACCTCCTCGTAGGGCTGGCGGTGGTAAACGACAACGAGTTCGTTCTTGAGATCTTGGGAGGCGAGCGTGTTCATGCGTGTCCTTTCTTTCAGTGGATGCGCTGCAAAGCGTCAAGCACGCCGGCAGCGCCCTCTTTTGCGCTCCAGTGCACGTTGGGCAGGCCTGCTGCGGCCTCGGCCAGCAGCGGTTCACGGTTGGCGACGATGACCCCTTGCAAGCCGGTCTGGAACAGCGAGAGATCGTTCAGGGTGTCGCCCGCCACCAAGGTGCGCTCGGGCAACAGGTTCAGCGCATCGAGGGTGCGCAGCAGCGTGGGACCTTTTTGCACGCCGCGCGGCAGCACATCAAAATAACGCTCGGCCGACAACAGCACGTCATAACCCTCTGCCACCAGCTCGGTGCGCGCTGCGCGGGCGAGCTCTACATCGGAATAGAAGCAGGACACGCGTCGCCCCTCCACCACAGGCTGCTCTTGCAGGTGCGGGTGGCGCGCCAGAATGCTGCGCACCACTGCCGGGGTGTGCTGCGGCCAGCCCTCGTCCAGCCAGCGCTCCAGCGCGGGCAGCGGCGTGCGGGCAGCACCGGCATACACGGCCGTGCCCACGTCGGAAATGATGTGGTCGGGTTGCAGCGGCAACCCATCGAGCACATCGCGCATGGTGGTCAGGCTGCGCCCAGTCACGTAGATCAACACGATCTCATCGCGCCGCTGGCCAATCCAGTCGTAGAGCGCGGCACGCTCGTGGGCATTACCGCCCAGAAAAGTGCCATCGAGGTCGGTGGCGAGGATGGTTGGGTGCATGGGCGCTCCTTTGGTGAAGGGTGGGCGAAGTCCGGCAGCGTGGCGGGCAGCTGGCAAAGCCGCTGCCGCTTGAAATGCCTGCCAGACAAAAAGTGTGAAAAGGCCACGGCCGCAAGGCCCGTGACCCTGGCGACTAAGCGCCAGGCGATACGCCGTGAGCGGCTGCCTGAGCACCAGAGGTTTGAGCCAGTGACACGGCCAGCGGGTTCTGCTTGCCGACAACCAGCGTGCGCACCGGAAATGCGAACTCGACGCCGATGGCGGCAAATGCGCGCATCATTCCCAGGTTGATGGCCTGCTGCACATCACGGTAGGCGGTGTAGTCGGGCGTAAGCATCCAGTACACCACTTCAAAATCAAGGCTGGAGCCCCCAAAGCCGGTGAAGTGGGCACGGTCGAACCGGGCCTGTGTTTGCGCACCAATCACCTTCTGGATGGCGTCCGGCACCTGCTCGATCTGCTCTGGCGTGGCGTCGAAGGTGAGGCCAAAGGTGAACGGAATGCGCCGCTCTTTCATTAACTTGTAATTGCGCAGACGCGACTTGGTCAAATCTCCGTTGGAGAACACCAGCACTTCGCCACTCAGGCTGCGCAGGCGCGTGGTTTTGAGGCCGATATTCTCGACCGTGCCGCTGAAATCATCGATCACCACGAAATCACCCACCTGGAAAGGCTTGTCAAGCACGATGCTCAGGCTGGCAAACAAATCACCCAAGATATTCTGTAATGCCAGACCAATGGCAATACCACCAATACCCAAACCGGCCACCAGCGCATTGACATCAAAGCCCAGGTTGTCCAGCAACAGCAGCAGCAAAATAGCCCACACCACCACTCGGCTGACAAAATTCAGAATGGACAGTGCGCTGGTGGTGGACGGATCCTTCTCCAACGAGTCCTGCCGCAGGTTGATGAACCAGGCGCTGATGAAGGCACTGGCGCACAGCGCCAGCTGCAAAAAGAAGGCCACAGTGGCTATGCTGGAAAGCCAGCGCGTCGTCGCAGCGCGCAGCGCCAGTTCATGGCTGGCCGGGTACAACGCCACCAGCGCCACCATCCACCAGCGCACAGCACCCAGGGCTTTGACCACGGCGTCGTCAAGATGCGTCGTGGTGCCAACCGCCCACCGGGAAATGCGCCGAATGACCACCGGCAACAAAAATTTCATCAGGGCGACGGCGCCCAGAATCCATAGCGCGGCACGTGCCCAGGCCAGTACATCGTTACCGGCAAAAGAGAGATCAAGAACTTGCTGCATCGTCGAGGGATACTCCAAAGGGAATAGCACGCATAGCACCCGATGAGAGCGAATGGATACGGCCAGTGAATATTGAAGGAAAATAACCAGAAGCGCGCATTCTCCGCACAGGAAAATGCCGCAAATGCTTGCAAACGAAGCAAGAAAAGGGATCGCTGATCAAATCAACGAGACACACCATAACACATCCGAGTATCGATGTCCATATTCAGAATATATTAAATAGATAATCTTGCCCCATATACTGGTGCCAGGCGCTATCGCCGCGGACGCGCAGAGCAGCGACAGGCCCGTCGTCTGGTACGCTCGAAAACATGTCTTCTTCTCCCCTTGCAGCACCGGTGGCATCCGCCGGCGCCACGCCTGTGCCGCCGGGGCTGGCCGTGGTGGTGCTGGCTCTGCTGCTGAGCATCCAGCCCGTCACCACCGACCTCTACCTGCCCGCATTGCCCGCACTTACGCGCGCACTGGGCGCACCCGTGGCAGCGGGGCAGCTCACCCTCAGTGCGCTGCTGCTGGCCTTTGGCTGCTCGCAACTGGTATGGGGGCCGCTGGCCGACCGCTTTGGTCGGCGCCCGGTGCTGCTGGCCGGGCTGTTCATTTATGTACTGGCCTCGCTGGGCAGCGCCCTGGCGCCTTCCATGGCCCTGCTGATCGCCTGGCGCACCGCCCAGGGCGCCGCCATGGGTGCGGTGGTCATGTGTGCCCGCGCCATCGTGCGCGATCTGTATACCCCGCTGGCCGGGGCACGCGCTATGTCCAAAGCACTGACCGGGCTGGGTCTGGTGGCGTGCCTGTGCGCGCCACTGGGCGGTCTGCTGACCGAGTGGCTGGGTTGGCGTGCGGCGCTGATGGCGCTGACCGCTTACGCCCTGGGCACGCTCGCCCTGGTGGCGCTGCGCATGCCCGAAACGCTGGTGCAGCGCAATCCACGCGCCCTGCAGCCCGGCACGCTGCTGCGCACCTGGGCGCTGGTGCTGCGCCACCCCACGTTCTGGGCTTTTTCGTTGCTCACCACGGCGGCCTATGGCGGGCTGTTTACCTTTTTGGCGGCATCCTCGTTCGTATTCATCGAGGTATTGGGTTTGACGCGCACGCAGTACGGCTGGGTGCTGCTGTCCACGGCACTGGCATACTTTGTGGGAACCTTTGTCTGCCGTTATCTGCTGGTACGCCACGGCCTGCGGCGTACCGTAGCACTGGCCGGGGTGCTGAGCCTGAGCGGGGGCTCGCTGATGGCCCTGGTCGCCGCCATGGGCTGGCACCAGCCCTGGGCGCTCCTGCTGCCTTTTTATCTATTCATGCTGGGCCACGGTATCCACCAGCCCTGCGGGCAGACGGGCGCGGTGGGGCCGTTTCCGCAGGCGGCGGGCGTAGCCTCGGCGCTCAATGGCTTCATGATGATGCTGGCGGCCTTTGCCATTGGAGGCTGGGTGGGCACGCACCTCAACGGCACGGTCTGGCCCCTGGTGCACGGCGTGCTGTTCTGGTCGGTGCTGCTCGCCGCTATTGCCTGGACGTTGGTACAAAAATTTGGGGAACCGCGTGAGCACGCCTGAGCACCTGCCTTTCATCGCCCTGGCCGGGCCCACCGCCTCGGGCAAGACCGCTGGTGCGCTGGCGCTGGCCGCTGTGCTGGGACGGCGCATGCCGGTGGAGATCATCAGCGTGGATTCGGCCCTGGTGTACCGGGGTATGGACATCGGCACGGCCAAGCCCACGCTGGAAGAGCGCGCCTTCGTGCCGCACCACCTGATCGACATCCGCGACCCGCTACACGCCTACAGCGCCGCCGAATTCGTGCAGGATGCTACGCGGTTGGTGGGCGAGATCCGCGCACGCGGCGCGCTGCCGCTGCTGGTGGGCGGCACCATGCTGTACTTCAAGACGCTGTTCGACGGCATTGACGGCATGCCCGCCGCCGACCCCACCGTGCGCGCGCGCCTGGAAGCCCAGGCCATCG
>JAANMW010002811.1_pt1 | contig 14843 bp, 8 predicted proteins | sample 7279671 | NCBI WGS metagenome assembly JAANMW01 (sample SAMN14094541, study PRJNA606508) | bioreactor metagenome | isolation source: A lab-scale SPAN reactor treating ammonium-rich wastewater day 247 | place: Ireland: Galway | collected 2017-09-19
GCGGCTGGCAGCGGCTGGGCGGGCGGTGGAGCGACTACTTCGTCGGGTCCAAGATGATGCCGATGGCCATCGCCTGCTGGGCCAGCGCCGTCGAGACGCCGGACGTCTTCGAGGTGATCCGGCGGGACTACGGCGATTGGCTGCGTGGGCACATGTATTTCCTGATGGCCGCCCGGCTGCCCAGCAAGACCTGGTCGGCGCCCACCGCCGGTTTCATGCACGACGAGAAGTCCTGGCTGACCACGCCGGCCAACTGCCTGCTGATCAGCCGCGGATACAAGGACCCCAACGGCTACGCCTTCCTGCGTTGGCGGGGCGTCGAGCCAAAAAGCAACATCCTGCTCTACGACGAGCAGACCGACGCGAGGAAATCGCGGTTCGACGACGGACCGGCGTTCGCCTGGCTGTGGGGACGCGACGGCAACGGCTACGTCCAGATGCGATCGGGTGGCTGGGGCAAGGACGCCACCGTCGTCGAGTTCAAGTGCGGCGACTACTTCTGGAGCCACGACCTCAACTGCAACAACAACTCGTTCTACATCTATCACAAGGGCCACCTGGCGATCCAGAGCGGCGTCTACGACGACTACTTCCGCGGCGAGCACTCCGCCCATTACTACCCGCGGACGGTCTCCTCCAACAGCATGCTGATCGAGCAGCCCGGCGAGATCTGGTGGCCCAAGCGAGACGCCCTGCCCGCGTATGGCGGGCAGCGCCTGCCCTATTACGGCGGCTCGACCAACTTCACCTTCGACGAGTACCTGTCGCGCCTGGACGCCAAGCGGAACTACGAGATGGGCGAGATCGCGGCCTTCGAATTCGCCCCCGACCACCGCTGGTCCTACGTCTGCGGCGACGCGACCGATTCCTACAACAACCCCAAGTACTGCGACAACGCCAAGACCTCCCAGAACAAGCCCAAGATCGACCTGTTCACCCGCTCGCTCGTCTACGTGCCGGAGACGGGCAACCTGGTCGTCTTCGACCGCGTCAACGCCCTGGAACCCGGCTATCGCAAGGCCTGGCTGCTGCACACGGTCGGCCGGCCGGAAGTCAGCGGCAAGCTGCTCAAGGCCGACGTGCCCGGTCACGTCGAGGACTTGGACGGCGACACGGTGCAGGCGACCTGGGACGGGGGGGTCATCCCGCCGCCGGACCCTGCCGACCCGGGCCGGCTGTTCGTCAGGACCTTCCTGCCGAAGGAGCGGGTCATCCGTCGCATCGGGGGCAAAGGCCACGAATTCTGGGTGGCCGGCAAGGACCGCCCCGTGCTGCGCTACACCGGCTGCATCCAGCCCGGCACGGCGCACCCGATCGAGGCGGGCCACTGGCGCGTCGAGGTCTCGCCGGCGAAGCCCTCGCGCTTCGACCACTTCCTGAACCTGATCCACATCTGCGACACGCGGACCGCTGCGATGCCGCCGGCCCGGCTGCTCGCCACCGAGGGCGAGAAGATGCTCGGCCTGGAGTTTGCCGCCCTGCCCCAGGCCGGCGACACCGCGACCGGTTCGCCCCGCTGGGTCGTGCTGTTCGGCGCCAAGGGCCCGGTGGACGGCCCGGTCGCCTACGCCGCCCCGGACGGCCGCACCGAGCATCTGCTCGTCGACCTGAAACGCGGCGGGCGCTACCGGGTGATCGGGTCGGCCGGCGGGTCCGATCCCCTGACCGCCTCGCCCGAAGGCGTCCTGCGGTTCGCCACCGACCGCGCCGGACCGGTCCGCATCGACCCGGCCGACTGACGCCTGACCGTCCAGCCGCGACCCGCAGGGGCGAGCGTCTATGCCAGTTCCCGGGTGGCGCATCGAGGGTCGATCGGTCCGCGCGGTCCGCGATCCCATCGACGGCGACCGCTTGCTCGGATACGATATCTGAGCTTAGGTCGGCGGATCGGGATCGGGGCGCCCTGTGACGACGGAAGGTCCATGACGCAGGCAGACAGACACGAGCGGCGGCGGAAGCGATTGGCCCTGGCCGGGGGGGCGGTTGGCCTGCTGGTCGTCCTCGCGGTCCTGCTGGCGACCCGCGCGGGGGTCGGCTGCTGGCGCGACGAGCCCCCCTCCGACTTCAAGCCCGCCCGGCTGAGCGAGGCCGGTCCGGACGCCGCCCCGCCGGCCGACCTGATGGAGGGCTTCTGGGAGGGCGAGTGGTTTGAGGAGGGGGGCAAGCTGGGCGGCAAGCTCCGCTGCCGGGCGACCCTCCAGGACGACGGGACCTACCTGGCCGACTTCGACGCCTCCTTCGCCAAGGTGCTCTCGTTCAAATCTTCAGTGGCGCTGAAGGTCAGCAAGGAGCCGGGCAAGTGGCACTTCGAGGGCGAGAAGGACCTGGGCTGGCTGTCTGGCGGCCTCTACACCTATAAGGGCTACGCGACCGCGGATGAGTTCTTCTCGACCTACGACTCGCGGTCGCACAAGGGCGTCTACCGCATGAAGCGGGCCGCCGAACCCGACCCCGCGACCCAGCCCGACACTCCATCCGAGGAGGGCGCATGAGACTCGCCGGTCCGACCCTCGCCGCCCTGGCTGTCCTTGCCGCCTTCGCCGCCTTCCCCGCCGCCGACGCCGCGCCGCCCCCGACGACCGCCCCGGACCTGGACTGGCCGCAGTTTCGCGGGCCCGCTCGCGATGGGCGGTCGGCCGAGACCGGACTGCTGGCCCGCTGGCCCGAGGGCGGACCGCCCCTGCTCTGGAGCGTCGACGGCATCGGCCGGGGATTCAGCCACGTCGCCGTCGCCGCCGGACACGTCTACGTAACCGGGCTGACCGGCCGGGAGGGTCTGCTCAGCGCGTTCACGCTGGACGGGGCGCCCCGGTGGCAGGCGAAGTACGGGCGCGAGTGGTCTTCCAGCCACGCCGGCGCCCGCAGCATCCCCACCGTGCACGACGGACGCGTCTACATCACCAGCGGCACGGGGACCGTCGCGTGCTTCGCCGCCTCCGACGGCCAACCCGTCTGGTCGGTCAACGTCGCCGAGCAGTATCAGATGACCCTGCCCCGCTACGGCTGGGCCGAGAGCCTGCTGATCGACGGCGACAACGTGATCTGCACCCCGTGCGGGCGGAAGGCTGCGATGGTCGCCCTGGACCGCCGCACCGGCAAGCAGGTCTGGGCCTCGCCGCCCCTGGACCACAAGTCCAGCTATTGCTCGCCGCTGCCGGTCGAGCGCGGCGGCACGCGGATGATCGTGACCCTGACCGACCGGGCCGTGGTCGCCTTCTCGCCCGCCGACGGCGCCTTGATCTGGCAGCACCCTTACAGCAACAGCAACGGCAACCACCCGGACACGCCGATCCACCTCGACGGCCTGCTCTACGTCACCAGCGGCTACGGCAAGGGGGCGATCGGACTTCGCCTGGCTGACGACGGGCGCTCCGTCCGCCAGCTCTGGCAGCAGCCCCGCCAGGACCCCGCCCACGGGCACGCCGTCCTGGTCGACGGCCACGCCTACGCGTCCAGCCACCGGACCTCCTCCGGGCTGTGGTCCTGCGTCGAGGTCAAGACCGGGCGGCTCGCCTGGGAGGCACGCGGCGTCGGCAGGGGCGGCTCGGTGGTCCTCGCCGACGGGCTGCTCTACTGCTATGCCGAGGACGCCACGGTAGGTCTGGTCCGGCCTGACGCCCAGCGCTGCCAGGTCGTCAGTTCCTTCAAGGTAACCGCCGGCGACGGACCCCACTGGGCCCACCCGGTGATATCCAACGGCCGGCTCTTCATCCGCCACGGCGACGCCCTGATGTGCTACGACGTCCGCGACCCGTCCCGCCGCTCCCCGCCGGCCCCGCAATCTTCTGCCCTTGCCCCGACCGCCGCCGAATAGGCGGACCGCACGGGACCTCTCCAAACCGCAACCGGAACGGCAAACGGGACCAGGAACATTCGTAACCGTTCACGTCCCGGGACCCGAGTGCCCGCCCGCGTAAGCACGTGCTGCGAAATCCCCCTGTCGGTCGGCCGGCGCGCCCGTGCAAGCCCCAACGGGGCAAGATCCGCCAGCCCAGGGCCCAGCGAGTGCAGCGAGCGCCGCCCTGGGTGGCGTGGCGGACCAGGCGGCCAGCCATGTGAGGACGAAATCGCCGGCGGCCCGGCACCCTGGCGGGCGGGGTGGCGCCGTCGTCCCGGCGACTTGGCGGGCCGGGTGACGCCCAGGCCGGCCAGCGCCTCCCGCGCCGTCAGCCCCGACATCGACCGCCGCATCATGGAGTGCGGCAGCAGCGACGCCGCTTTGGATTGGCGCGGGGGTCATGCAAGGGGGCCAAGGCGCCCCTGACGGGGCTTGCCCGAATCGGCCTGTCGGCCTTCCCCATGCTCCCGCATGGGGCTAAGCAAGACGGCCCTGACGGGCCTTGCCAGAATCTGGCTGTCGGGCTTCCCCATGCTGCCGCATGGGGCTAAGCAAGACGGCCCTGGCGGGCCTGGTCTTTGGCGCCCCCCTTCTTCCGGGGCGCGGCGATCAGGGCCGACCCGCCGGCGGGGCCGCGGCCGGCACGCGGATGGCCAGGTCGTCCTTGCCGGCCCTGGAGTCGTCCTCCCCGCCGTCGTCGGTCATGTTCGGGCCGACGCTGTAGAGCAGATAACCGTCGGCCGTCCGGCGGTAGACCAGCGGTTTGCCTACAAACAGGTCTTCCGGCACCGCCTTCAGGTACCCCGGCGCCAAGTCGGCCAAGGCGGCTGGGTACTCGCCCTTCTCGGCCCGGTGGGCGGCCAGGGCCAAGCTGAGCAGGTCCAGGCCGCGATTCATGCGAGTCTCGTCGACCGCACTGATCGCCGGACCGAAATCAGAAACGCATAATTGGGCAATGAAGTAATCCGCGGTCTCCCGGCTGCCGCGCAGTGTCCTGGGTTTCTCCTCCGCGCCGCCCTTGTCCAAGCCGGCTTTTTCGAGCAGTCGCGACCACCAGGTGTCGCGAAGCCAGGCATTCCTGCTGGCCCTCAGACGCGCTTCGAGGGCATCCGCAGCCGCCATGCGGGCCGCAAAGGTCGGCTCGGCGGCCGCCCTGTGCGCCTGATCGAACAGCCGGTTGATCTCGCGGAGGACCTCGTTCCAGTCGACAGAGACGGCCCGGAACTCCCAGGAACTGAGTCCCAAAGGGCTCAGGTCAATGGTCGGCGAGCGTGAGCAGTTAATCACGGCACTGACCACGCCGAACCTCTCGCTGCCGTCGAGAGGCTCGAAGAGACCGGCCATCTCGGGCAGGGCCGCCAGGTCGGCGGCCATCCGCCGGGCCTGGGCGCCGCTCAGACGTCCGCCGGCGGCGAGCGATCGCGTGCCCCGCCCGGCCAGCTCGTCGATGAGGATGGCGACCATCTGCGAGAACAGCGTTGCCTGCTGCTCCAAAATCGGCGCCAGGCGGCGGATGGTCATCAGGTCCGCCCAGGCCCCCTCCGGGTCGTTGGCGCCCAGCCGCAGCATCGAGCGGGCGAGCAGCGCCCGGCAGGCCTCCATGTAGGGTCCCAGTGCCGGAAGCAGCATGCCATGGATCGGGAAGTTCGGGTCGCTGGAATGATACGGGATGAAGCACCTGGGGCGCGCCGCGGCCTGGGCCAGAAGGGCCAGAGGGGCCTGGTTGGCGGCCAGCCAGGCGGCCATTTCCGGCTCGGCCTGGGCAGTCCATGGGCCTCTGGTCACCCGCTCCCGGGCGGCGCGATCGTCAAACGGCGCCATCGGCGCGGTGGTCGGCGGGGGGTGGCGACTGAAGTAACCGTCGATGCCAACAAAGTAGTCGCCCGTCCGCGGCAGGACCGGCAGGCCGTAGTGATGCAACAACTCATCGGGGACGCCCTCCGGGACAACCGCCTCCGGGCCGAATACCTGGATCAGCAGGACGGCGGCGTTGTTCTCGGGGGTGACGCCCCGGCTGTAGTGCTCGTTCAGCCAGGCGACGTAGTCGGGCATGCCGTCGGGCTTCAACGGGCTGGTGATCACGGTCGTGTCCGGGGCGACCTTCACCGGCGTCGAGCCGGTGCCGTACCACCACCACAGCCCCAGCAGCAGGCCGACGCTCAGCGCGACGAGCAGGACCAGCCACTTTCGCCCGCGGCGCTTCGGCTTTTCCTCGGTAGACTCAGGTTGTTCCTGCGACATGGTCAGTTCCCCTTGATCGATCGGCGTCCGCGACCCGGTCCGGCCGCCCCTGGGCGTCCGTCCGGCCCGAATCTAAGCGAGGGCGGGCGCGGGGGCAATTACAAAACGTCACGAATCGTTTCATCGCCTGGGCGCCGCGGCGGGTTGCGAGGTCCTGGTTTCCATTTTGAACTCCGCAATTTGCAGTCTGCAATTTGCAGTCTGCAATTTGCATTTTGCATTTCCCTCTTCTCGACTGCGGGTTTTCGTGTCGGCAAGCTTGAAGGCAAGTCCCACGCGTGGCGGCGCGCTCGCCAGAGTCTCGCGGCTAAACGAGGGCGCGCGCGGGGAGTGTTTTCGTCCAGGACCCGTCGCCCAGACCCCAGATCCTAGACCCCAGACCCTAGACCCCAGACCCCAGATCCTGGACTCCAGACCCTGGACCCTGAAACTGTTACTCCACCGCCAGCTTCTCCGCCAGGCGGCAGGCGGACAGGAACTCGTCCAGGTTCACCCACTCGCCCAGGGTGTGGGCGCCGTGCTGGCCGCTGCCGATGGTGACCATCGGCAGGCCGCGCGGGTTGACCCAGTTGGCGTCCATCCCGCCGTCGCTGACCATCAGGTCGGCCTGGATGCCGAGCTTGGCCATCGCGGCGGTGGTCGCCCTGATGACCGGCGCGTCGCGCGGGATGGCGAACGATTCGTAGCAGGGCCCCAGCTTCCACTCCATGCGGACGGCGTCGCCGGCGGCGTTGGTCGTGTCGGCCGCCGCCTTGCCGAACGTCTCGCGGTAGAGGTCGACGATCCGCTGTCGGAAGGCCGGGTCGTGGCTGCGGGCCTCGCCGCGGACGATCATCTTGTCCATGATCGTGTTGGTCATTTCCCCGCCGCTTATCACGCCGATGTTGGCGCTGCCGGATCGGCCATCGCGGCTGATGGGCCCGTGCCAGCCGTCGCGGGCGAGGTCGGCCAGGGCCTTGGCGGCCGCCACCGCCGCCGATGCCCCGTCCTGGGGGTTGACGCCGCTGTGGGCGGCCTTGCCGAACAGGTCGATGAAGAACCGCGTGGTCCCCGTCACCGCGACGATGACCGTCTCTACCTTGCCGCCGTCGTAATTGAACGCCATGACCGGGGGGTCCGGCTGGATCGCCCCCAGGTCCAGCCCGCGGGCGCCCACCAGGCCCAGCTCCTCCTGAACGGTGAACACAATCGTGATCGGCGGATGGGGCACGCCGCTCTGTTCCAGCCAGCGGACCAGGTGCATGATCACCGCCACGCCGCTGCGGTTGTCGGCGCCCAAGGCCGACTCCGGGTTGTCGTTGACGACGCGCCGGGGCTTGCCGTCGCCGGCGGACACCGCTCTTGGCCGGGCCCCGCGGCACAGGGCGACGGTGTCGGTGTGGGCCATGAACAACCGCGACGGGCCCGGGTGGCCCCCGCGGGCGGGCAGGCGGACGATCATGTTGCCCACCTGCCCGCCGTATTCGCTCTGGTCCTGGGCCCGGTCGTGGCGGATCGCCTCGCCCGGCACGCCGTGGGCGCGGAGGAACCGCTCGAGAAAGTCGGCCATCTCGCCCTCCTCGGTCGAGACGCCGGGGACTTTCAGCACGTCGATCAGGTCGGAAACGGAGGTGTCCATGGTGCTCCTTCCATTGCGGTTCGCGGATCGCGGATCGCGAATTGAATGCCGGGCTTGACCTGCGCCTGCGGGCGTCGTGTTTGAACTGGGTCAATCCGCATTCCGGATTCCGCATTCCGCAATCGAGTTCGTCGGCCGGGTGCGGACGGCCTGGGCGAAGCGGTCCAGCAGTTCGTCGGTGTAGACCGCCCGCGCCGCCGCACGCAGCAGGTTTTCCCGCGGCTCGGAGGCATACTTGAAGTAGGGGATCCACAGGCCGCGCTCGCGGAAGTGCCGGTCCAGCGCGACGGCCTCGGCTTCGTCGGCCAGCAGCATCGCCAGGATCGGGTGGCGGTCGCAGACCACGCCGATGCCGGCGTCGGCGAGCGTCTTTCGCATGAACGCGGCGTTGGCCTCCATGCGGCGGCGGGGGCCCGGGTCGGTGCGTATCACGTGCAGCGCCGCCAGCGCCGCCCCGGCGATCGGCGGCGGGGGGATCGCGCTGCCGGAGGCCTCGGGGCTTCGGCGGAACCGCTCGACCAGCTCCTTCCGCCCGGCGAGGTAGCCCCCGTTGGCGCCCATCGCCTTGGACATGCTGCCCAGCACGGTGCAGCGGTCCAGGGACAGGCCGGCCTGCTCCGCCAGCCCGCTGCCCCGCTCGCCCAGCACGCCGACGCCGTGGGCGTCGTCGACGAACAGCTCGGCGCCGATCCGGTCGGCGACCTCGGCCAGTTCGGCCAGCGGGGCGACCTCGCCGCTGATGCCGTAGACGCCGTCGGTGGCGACGATGGCGGGCGGCCCGGAATAGCCGGCCGCCTGGCGGCGCAGGTCGGCGGCGTCCAGGTGCCTGAACTCGCGGACCTGAAGCCCGGCCGCCCGCATGCCCAGATACTGGTTCGAGTGCACCATCTCGTCGCAGAAGACGACCCGGCGCCCGAAGTCGGCCGCCATCCGCCCGTAATAGACCGGGCCGCCGAAATAGGACGCCCCGATGATGCACGCGTCCTGGGCGCCCATCCAGTCGGCCAGCTCCGCCTCCAGCCGCCCGTGCAGGTCGGTCCAGCCCTGGGCCCAGCGGGAGCTGGTCGAGCTGACGCCGTATTTGCAGGCGGCGCGGTTGAGGCCCTCGATGACGGCCGGGTGCGTGGACAGGCCCAGGTAGTCGTTGCCGGCGAACTTGAACGGGTCGGACATGGGGTGTCGTCTCCTGTGGCGTCGGACCGGCCGCGCGGCTTCAGCCGTGCGATCCGGCGACCGGATACTGTAGACGCCGGGGCTGGGGTCCGCAATTTCGATTTTCGGGCGGAGGGGATGGAATCGGCGCCCGGAGGCGCAGGAGTGGAGGTCTGGTTTGACTGGCCTGCCGCCCGGCTGCCGGACCGCCCTCAAGTAATCGGCGGTCCGATCCTGGCGAGATGATCGATCACGGACCTGGGCGAAAGGCGAACGGCCACGCGCCGGGCCAGGGTGGTGTCGCGGCCCAGCCCGCCGCCGAGGAACAGGGAGTAGACGTCGCCGCCGCCGGCCTTGCCGCCGACCAGTCCGATCGGCGCCACCGCGCTGTGGGCGCAGTTGTTCTGGCACCCGCAGATGCTCACGATGGTTCCGGGTGCAAGCCGGTCGGCCAACTCGGCGCGGATCAATTGGGCCATCTCGCCCGTGTCGGTCACGGCGTTCTTGCACCACTGCCGCCCGGGGCAGGCGACGATGGACGGCTGCGGTCGGGCCGCCGGGGCCAGCGCCGCCGGCAGGTCGGCCAGGGCGCGGTCCAGCACGCCCCGGTCCCGGGCCGACACGATCACCCGGTGATGCGTGTCGATGCGGACGCGCAGGTCCGCCCGATCGGCCAGGTCGGCCAGCGGCTCGACCGCCGCCGACGACGCGTTGCCGTCGGCGAACGTCAACGGCGCCGACTCATCGAAGCCGGCCGCCACCTCGGGCACTTCGACGGTCGGCCAGTCCCGCTCATCCCGGGCCTGCTCGAACGCCCGCCCCAGGGTCGATGCGAACGCCTCGTCGCCCATCCTCTGGCGGACGTGGCGCAGCCGGGCCGTCTTGCGATTCTGCCGGTCGCCGTGGGCGGCGAAAACCCGCAGCGCCGCCACCGCCAAAGCAAGCACGTCGCCCGGCGCCCTCGGTTCGTCCAGTTCCATCGCCAACGCCGGTTGAACGCCCAGCGAACCGGCCACCATCACTCGAAAGGACCACTGCCCGTCCCGCCGGACCGCCGCCAGACCCAGGTCGTTGATCCACGGCTGGCCGCAACACGCTTGGCAAGCCGACAGCGATATCTTGAACTTCCGCGGCAACGCCAGGTCGCCTTCGATCGCCTCCAGCGTGCGGCGGATCTGCCAGGCCAGCGGGCCCAGGTCGGCCGACCCCGTCCGCACCCCGGAGCAGGGGCAGACGGTGATGTTGCGAACGCTGTCGCCGCAGGACGGCCGGCCGGTCAGCCCTACCTCGGCCAGCCGCCCCTGCACGGCCTGCACCTGGTCGGCCGGCAGGTCGTGTAGCTCGATGTCCTGGCGGGTGGTCAGGTGCAGCGGCGTGGCCGGGGTGAACTCGGCGGCAATCCGGGCGATCGCCCTCCACTGCTCAGCCGACAAATCCCCGCCCAGGATCTTGATTCGCAGGCGAATCCCGGCCTGCCGGGGCGGTTGGGCATGAACTGAAGCGGTCGTTGCGGAGGCCATCGCGTCGCTCCTTCCGTCAGTTTCCCAGCCGGCCGGCCTGGTGGTCGTGGCGAAGGAGAAGAGCTTGCCGCAGGGGCGAACGCCGCCCATCGCAAATTACAACTACGCCGGTAGGATTAAGAGGGATTCTACAGAAACCAGCCCCGCGGTCAAGCGGGAAAGGGGGAATCGCATCGATCAGACAGGGCGGTCAATGGTCCGCCCCGACAAGTCACCGCCCGCCGACACGCGGAGGGCGATGTCGTCCTAGCCGGCCCGCGAGTCGTTCTCACTGCCGTCGTCGGGCATGTTCGGACCGACGCTGGAGACCGGCAGCAGGCCAGAGTGCGGGCGAGGAAGTTGATCGCCTTCGGCAGGCCCGTTGGCGCGGATCAATCCGACCCGGCTGGCTATTCGCTTCGTCCGTCCTTTGCCTGGGAGGAGGCGGATGCACCGCGCGGCCTTCCAGACCCGGTGCGTGCCAGCCAGGCGCCCAGCAGCAGCGGGATCAGCAAGGCCACGCCGTCAGCCAGCAGCATCCGCGTTCGCATGTCGCCCGGCCGGGCGCGGAACAGGAAGATCGTCATATCCGTCACGTTGACCGTCAGTCCGCAGGCGACGTAGACCCAGCTCGCCAGGATCGCCCAGGGCCGACCGCGCAGCCAACCCCAGCCCGACCAGATCATCGCCCCGCCGAGGTAAACGCCCATCGCCGAGGAGAGCATGCACCAGTCCATGCCCAGACCCAGCCCGCGGACGCCGTGCATCAGCACGTCCGGCGCCGCCCACGGGTCGCGACCCAGCACGACGTGCAGCCCGCTGAGCAGATACGGCACCGCCCCCGTCGCCACGCCGATCAGCCCCGCCGCGATCAGGAACCACCCCAGTCCGGGCCGGCGGGGCGGCGCGGGCCAGTCGGGCGGCCGGACCGGTTCCGGAGGCAGCTCGTGCTCTCCGCGCCGGCGGAGGATCAGCCATGTCCCTAACGCCAGCGGGACCGCCAGCCCCAACGTGTCGAAGAACAACAGCCGCTGGAGCACCGCATTCCGTTTGCCCAGGCCCAGAAAGATGACCAGGTCGGTGAAAGTAACCACCGGGCCGCAGGTCACGTAGGCCCACGTCGCCCACGGCGCCCACGCCCGCCCGCCCCACCAGCCCCAGCCCGCCCAGACCAGCAGGATCGACAGATAGACCCCCAGCCCGGCTGACAGCATCCCCCAGGCGACGGTGAGCCCCATCGCTTCGGTCCCGACCTTGCCCAGGTCGACCACCTTCCACAGGTCGTCGCGGACGGTGATGCGGATCGCATTGGAGAAGAAGGGGACCGCGCTGGACGCGGCGGCGGCCACCCCGACGACCATCGCCACCGCCCAGATCCACCGGGCTCGCGGGCGCATCGCAGGCCCCTTCACATCCGAGACCGAACGGCGGCCGGAGACCCGGTCCGCTCGCCCCTGGGTGTCTGTCCGGACCAAATCTAACCGTAGGCAGGGGCGGCGGCAATCACAAATCGCCCCGAATCGTTTGATCGCCGGGCCGCCGTGGCGGGTCGCGAGGTTCTTGGTGCCCCGCGCCGGAGGAAAAGGACGGCAAGATCAGGCCCGTCAGGGCCGTCTTGCTTAGCCCCAGGCGGCAGCCTGGGGACAGACGGCGAGAAGGAGCATCAGCCCCGTCAGGGGAGTCTTGGGTCAAGGCGCCCCTGACGGGGCTCGCCCGATTATGCCTGTCGGGCTACCCCATGCTTCCGCATGGGGCTAAGAAAGGCGGCTCTGGCGGGCCTCAGTTTTTCGCCCTTTACTTCCGGGGCGGAGTACTCGGTTCCTGGTTTCCATTCTGCATTCTGCATTCTGCAATTTGCATTTTGCATTTGCCTCTTCGCGACCGCGGGTCTTCGTGTCGCCAGGCTCGAAGGCAAGCATGGCGCGTGGCGGCGCGCTCGCCGGAGTCTCGCGGCTAAACGAGGGCGTGCGGGGAGTGTTTTCACCCGAGGCCCGTCGTCCAAGACCCAGGACCCAACGCCCCCTACCCCCTTGCCCGCGCCCGGCGAATCGCTACAGTGATTGGGTCGCCGGACGCGACGTTGTCGGACTTGCACGCACACGATTCTTCGAAGGATGGAACGATGGACACCAAGCAACTCTACGAGCAGTACATGATCACCAGCATGGTGGCCGGGTTCGAGCCGGTCGTCGTGACCCGCGCCGCCAAGTGCACCTTCACCGCCGAGGACGGCAAGGAGTACCTCGACTGCTTCAGCGGCATCGCGGTGACCAACGCCGGGCACGGCCACCCGAAGGTCGTCGCCGCCGCCAAGAAGCAGCTCGACGAGCTGGTCCACTGCTGCACCTACGTCTACTACAGCCCGCGGGCGGGCGAGTTGTGCAAGATGCTCGCGGACATCTCCCCCGGCAAGCTCCAGAAGAGCTTCCTGGGCAACAGCGGCGCCGAGGCCATCGAGGGGGCGATGCGCATCGCCAAGCAGCACACCAAGCGCAAGGAGATGGTCGCCCTGACCCACAGCTTCCACGGCCGGACCGTCGGCACGCTGTCGATCACCGGCAACAAGGCCCGCAAGAAGGGCAGCTGTCCGTATCTGAGCGGCGTCGCTTTCGCCCCGGCCCCCTACTGCTACCGCTGCCCGTTCAAGCTCAAGCCCGAAAGCTGCAACACCGCCTGCGCCCACGCGATCGAAGACGTGATCCGGTTCCAGACGGCCGGCGACGTGGCGGCGTTCATCGCCGAGCCGCTGATGGGCGAGGGCGGGATCCTGGTCCCGCCGGACGACTACTTCAAGATCGCCGCCGGGCTGGTGCGGGCCGACGGCGCCCTGTTCATCGCCGATGAGGTGCAGTCGGGCTTCGGGCGGACCGGCAAGCTGTTCGCCATCGAGCACTACGGGGTCGAGCCGGACATCATGTGCATGGCCAAGGGCATCGCCGACGGCTTCCCGCTGTCGGCGTTCATCGTCACGCCCGAGATCGCCAACGCCTTCACGCCCGGCGACCACCTGTCCACCTTCGGCGGAAACCCGGTGAGCTGCGCCGCCGCCATGGCCAACATCGGCGTGATGGCCGACGAGAAGCTGCCGGCCAACTCCGCCGCCCGCGGCAAGCAGATCATGGACCGGCTCAAGAAGTTCCAGACCACCTGCAAGGTCGTCGGCGACGTCCGCGGCAAGGGGCTGATGATCGGCGTCGAGCTGGTCAAGGACGCCGCGAAGGACAAGGCGCCCGCGGCGGACGCAGCCAAGAAGGTCCGCGTCGCCGCCCGCGAGGCCGGCGTGCTGGTCGGCGTCGGCGGCACCTTCGGAAACGTCGTCCGCGTTCAGCCCCCGCTGGTGCTGACCGCCGAGCAGGCCGAGCGGGTGTGCGACGTGCTGGAGAAGGCGATGACGGCGGTCGCAAAGAGCGCGTAACGCGGGCATCCGGGCGCGGTCGCACCGACACGACGAAAACCGCAAAAAAGCCCAGGGTTGAACGGGATGGACGGTACTCTCCGTCCCGTTCAACCCTGGGCTGGTTCTTGCGCGGGGGCGCCTTGGCGCGGCGCGCCCCACTCATCCGTCCGTTCCGCCGGCGTGCGTTACTTCGCCTCGGCGACGTTGCTGATGGCGCCGCGGTTGGAGCTGTCGTCGAAGGTCCGCACGGCGAAGTACATCGCCCCGTCGGGCACGCCGGCAACGGTGAATTTCTCCTTGCCGCCCGGACCGCCCGGCGCCGTCTCGCCGTCCAGGTTCGCCGCATGCCACCAGTTCCGCTTGCCGCCCGAGTCGCGGACGTAGTCCCACTGCTCGTAGGGCAGGATGGGCAGCTCCGAGCACTTGACCTGATAGCGGACGCACTTGCCCCCGCCTACGTCGGCCGGGGCGGTGAAGCTCACCTCCGCCCTGCCCTCGCCGAGCGGCCGGACCGCCAGGTCGCCGATCGCCGCGGGCGGCTGGGCGTCCCGGCGCGGGTGCGCCCCGACGTAGAACAGCCGCGCCGTCGACAGCACGCTGTCCTCCTTCGGCGGTGTGTGCCAGGCGAAGCGGTGCGTCTTGGTCAGCGTCTTGCTCTGGTAGGCCCGGCGGTTGCCGTAGCTCCAGAACTGCCGGGCCATCTCCAGCAGGCCCGGCTCGCCGGTGAAGCTGTAGGCCATCGCGCAGGCGTCCGGGAAGAAGCAGGTGTACCACCCGGAGTGCGGCGCGCCCTCGCCGTCGGCGTTGCGGGTCAGCCCGTCGTACTTCCAGTGGTCGGTCATCTGCCCGAGCACGGGGATGTCCATGCCGACGATGTACCAGGTCTGCCTGGCGACGGGGCTGAGCATGTACTTGGCGGCGAACTGCCCGGCGGCGATGGTGTAATCCATCATGTCCTCGTCGCCGGTCTGCTCGGCATACAGGGCGGCGCCGTCCTGGATGTAGCAGATCTCCCACGTGCCCCCGATGCCCTTCCACTTCCAGCTCTTGCCCGAGCCGTCCTTCACCGTGCCGTCCCGCTCGATGGTGATGCCGTTG
>JAANMW010002815.1_pt1 | contig 14829 bp, 12 predicted proteins | sample 7279671 | NCBI WGS metagenome assembly JAANMW01 (sample SAMN14094541, study PRJNA606508) | bioreactor metagenome | isolation source: A lab-scale SPAN reactor treating ammonium-rich wastewater day 247 | place: Ireland: Galway | collected 2017-09-19
CACAAGATGTTGTGGGCGTCCGGACTTCTAGCACAATCTGTTGGGCGTCGCGCAGCCGGAAAACCGTGTCAAGGGGGTTTCCGGCTGCGCTCCTAGGGGGCGCGGCCGATTACCCCCCATGCGGCGTCGGAGGAGCTGCGCTCTCGGGGGGCCCTACCCCCGCCTGTAGGCGGCCGAACTTCCAGCGCGTCGCGCAGCCGTCAAGGGGGGTTCCGGCCGCGCTCCTGGAAGTTCTCGAGGGCTGACGGCTCCCGCGGTGCCCCTCAGCCGATCACCCGCCGCAGGTCAGGGCGGCCTCGGCTCGCTGGTACAGGAGCTTGAGCCCTTCGCACAGCAGCGAGGGCCTGTCCACGCCGCCGGCCATCTGGCGCTCGAATGGACAGCCGCCTCGACACAGGTCGCGCCAGCGGCAATCCGAGCAGGCGGCGGGGGTGGACTGCCAGGCGGAGTACATGGCCTGGGTCCGGGGGCTGTCGAGCAGGTCTTCCAGATTGCTCAGGTGCACGTTCCCGACGCAGGCCGCGAACTCATCGCAGGGATACACGTCTCCGTTGTGCGAGAAAGTGACATAGGTTGAGCAACTGCTTTCCAGCTTGCAGTAGCCCGAGGCCTGACCGGACAGAGCTCGCAGAAGGCCTGAAAGGCCACGAATCTTGAAGTCGGCCCGACCCAGGGCCAGCCATCGGTCCAGTGCCCTGACCATGAAGCGACCGAACTCCAGGCCCCCCACCAGGGCCTGGGGGCGTCCTTTGACAAGACGCAGACCGGGGGCAAAATCGACCTCGGCCAGCTGGAGTGCGGCGAAGTAGTCGACCAGCTCCTCGGGAAATGCGATCGTCTGCTGGTCGATCACGCAGGAGGCTCGCGGGGAGAGCCCGGCCTCCCGCAGGCAGTCCACCCCACTGACCACGCTGGCATGGCTTCCACCCCCTCGCCGGAATGGTCGCCTGGCATCGTGGAGTTGCTCCGGACCATCCAGGCTGAGGCTCACTCCGAAACGACGTTCGGCCAGAAAGCCTGACCAGTCCGCGTCAATGAGCACAGCGTTGGTCTGGATGGAGTGTCGCACCGGCCTGTCACCGAGCACTGTCTCGGCAAAATCGACTGCGCTGCGGAAACAGTCGAGCCCGACCAGAGTGGGCTCACCCCCGTACCAGAGGAGCTGGATCGGGCCTCGGGTCAATCGCTTGACCTCGAGCAAGACTCGCTCTAGCGTCGCACGGGACATCCTCTGGCCAGGGCGCAGCCGACCTGCCTGGTAGCAGTACGAGCAGGCCAGGTTACAGTCTTCGATGAGCTTGATGACCGGGCTCAAGCGCCGGGATGTCCCGCTCATCGGCCCGATTGCCCGAGCTGAGGGCCATTCGAATGGACCGTTGGCGAGACTGCCTTGTGCGCAAGCACGTTCGGATCGTCCACCTGACCTCGCTCCAGCCATTGCGGGAGGAGGGCCAGGCTGGCCGCGAGGAGAGACGGGCGGTTACGAGCCATCCTCCACCAGTGACATGATTGTTTCTAGATTGTCTTTGACCGGTAGCAAGTTTTCCTGGTTGACGGGGCGGGCCGTTGCGCTGGCCGGGCAGACGAACCGCTCTGCTCGGTGGGACCGAGGCGCCAGGCCGGAGCCAGGAACGCGCGTTCGTCGTGATCGGGCTCGCAAGCGGATCATGATCCGTCCCCGGACCGGAGCCAGGAACGCGCGTTCGTCGTGATCGGGCTCGCAAGCGGACCATGATCCGTCCCCGGACCGGAGCCCGGAACGCGCGTTCGTCGTGATCGGGCTCGCAAGCGGATCATGATCCGTCCCCGGACCGGAGCCCGGAACGCGCGTTCGTCGTGATCGGGCTCGCAAGCGGATCATGATCCGTCCCCGGACCGGAGCCCGGAACGTGCGTTCGGTGGCGTTGTCCGCCTGCCCGGCACCTGGCGCCTGCTCTTTTGTCTTGCTATACTGCCTGGCATGCGGACTTCATTGCTCCTCTGCCTGTTGCTGGCGGCTCTGAGTGTGGCTGACGCGCCCACCGCTCGCATGCTGTCCATCGCCCGTCAGGAGTGGGAATACTTCGGTCGCCAGACCATCCTGGGCGCCAGAATCGTTCAAGAAGGCCACAAGGAGAGTGAGGACGTTTACTCCGACCGGGTGGCGCTCTACTGGAAGGAGGGCGTCAACCTCACCTGGACCGGCAAGGACACCCACGAGCCCTGGTCTGCCGCCTTCATCTCCTACGTGATGCGCAAGGCCGGGTTGGGGGATCGCTTCGAATACTCCGACTGGCATGCTCACTACATCCGTCACGCCATTCGGGCCCGACGCGAGCAGGATCCCCGCTACGCCTTCTGGGCCTATCGCCTCTCCGAGCGGGCCCCTCAGGTGGGGGACATCGTCTGCTACGCTCGCGAGGAGGGCATCGACTTCGACCGCCAGCGCGAGGTTTACAAGTCGCACGGCGACCTGGTGGTTGCCGTGCGACCCGCTGAGATCGACGTGATCGGTGGCAACGTCCAGGATTCCGTCAGTCTCAAGACCCTGGCCACCGACGCCGAGGGCAAGCTGATCGACCAGAATCAGCGCTGGTTTGCGGTGCTGGCCAATCGATTAACCCGCTGAGACAATCGGCAGGCACACCACGAAGCGTGCCCCCGGGCCCGCGTCGGAATACTCCAGGCGGCCCGCGTGCCGGGCCACGATCTGGTGGCTCACCGAGAGACCCAATCCGGTGCCTTTGCCCACCGGTTTGGTGGTGAAGAAGGGCTCGAACAGATGGGGCACCACCTCGGCCGGCACGCCCGGCCCGTCGTCCTCCACGCTCAAGAAGACCTCGCTCGAGCCACGCCAGGTGCGCACCCGCACCCGGCGCGAGCGGGCCCCCGGCCCGGATACAGCATCGCGAGCGTTGATGAGCAAGTTGATGACCACCTGCTGCAACTGGCTCGGATTGCCCTGCACGGCGGGAAGCTCGGTTTTCTCCACGGCCAGCTCAACCCGGTCCTGGTTGAGCTGGTAGCGCAGCAGCGAAAGAGTATCGTCCAGCACCTCGTTGAGGTCAGCGCTCTGGTGGGTGGGCGCCTCCCGACCCTGGCAATAGATCAGGAGATTGCTCACGATCTTCTGGGCCTGGTCGGTGGCCGCCCGGAGCTTGTCCAGTCGCTTGACCACGATGTCGGGGCGGTCGGCTTTCAGCTGGGCCCCTTCGGCCGCCAGGCGGATGGCCGCCAGGGGGGTGTTCAGCTCGTGGGCCACACCCGCCGCCAGCTGGCCCACGGCTGCCAGCTTGCTGGTCTGCAAGAGCTGGGACTGGGCTTCCTTGAGGTCCTGGTGATGGCGCACGTTGGAATAGGCCACCGCCGACAGGAAGCCGATCAAAAAGAGCAGGTCCTGATCCTCACGACTGAAGGCGCCAGGCTCGGAAGCGGTCAGGATCAGCACGCCCAGGCAATCGCTTTCCACCAGCAGGGGCACCCCCACAAGGCTGCGCTGGCCGGCTACCAGAGGTGTGAAGCGAGACTTCGTCACATCGTCGAGTAAGAGGGGGCGCAGGTTGGCTCGGATGGTCTCGGCCAGGCTCAAGGTGGCGGCCGGGTCGGGGGTGCCTCCCCAGAAGCGCAGGGGGGCCAGCGATCCGTCCGACTTTCGGGCCAGTAGGATGCCCCGGTCGTGGAGCACCACCTGAGCTGTCATCTGCTCCACCCGCACGGCCATCTCGTCAAGCTCCAGGGTGCCGGCGACCAGTCGGGTGCCCTCCAGCAGCGATGCCAACCGCTCTACCCAGCCCTGCAGTCGCTCGTGGGCAGCCCGGTGCATTTCCAGGGCCTCCAACTCGGCCTGGCGACGGCGGGCCGACTGCAGGGCCACCAGGCTCTGAGCGCCCACCACCGCCAGAAGGTCGCGGGTCTCCTCGGGGAAGCCCTCGGGATCGTTGCTGCCCACATAGAGCACATAGCCGTCCAGGGGCATGGCTAATCCCACCGACTCGCCCTCGAACAATCGCGAGGGATTGGTCTGGCCAGTGTTGTAGACCGGCTGGCCGGTGCGCATGGCCTCCTCCACGCAGGGCTCGCCCAGTTGCAGCAGGCTCGCGTTCTCCAGGCGCGTCTGGTGAGGCGTGCGCGAGCTGAGCGGCCAGAGCCGGCCTTCCTGGACCAGGAAGAGCACCACGCTCTCGGCCCCGGGAGTGGTCTGGCTGACCATGTCCAGCACCAGCTCGGCGGTGCTGCTCACCGCCTCGCTGCGCGTCAGCGAGCGGGTCACTCGCTCCAGCCGTCGCAGCTCCTGCGCTTTGTTGATGGCCACCAGGTGAACGTGCTCGAGCTGATACTGGAGCTGCTCCAGGCGGTTGCTGCTCTCTTCCAGCCGTCGCTCCAGCGAGTCACGCTCCTTCTTGGGCACCAGCTCTCCCGAAGAGAGCGGGCGCAAGAGCTCCTGGAGGGCGATAAGGGCGGGGAAAAGCCAGAGCGAGCCGGGCCGGGTCAGGGGCATCACCAGGAGCGCAAGACACGGGAGGGCCCAGGTCAGCCGGCTGCGAGCCTGGCCCCAGGCCAGGTTCTCGTCGGCGGTGAGCTCGCTGGCCAGCACTCCCGGGAAGAAGACGCTCAGACCCAGCCAGGCGATCAGCACGGACCAGGGGGGAAAGCTTGCGCCGGCCAGCGATACGGCCGCCAGCAGCGGGAGCGCGTCGGCCAGGGCTTCGCGCAGCCGTCCGGCCAGTTCGGGCCGCCCCCGCAGCAGGCTGCGGATGACCAGAGCCCCGCAGCCGGTCAGGGCAGCCATGGCCGGACCCAGGGGGGTGAGGGCCATGGCCAGCACCAGAGCGCTCGCCACCGAGAGGAAACCGAAGGCCTCCAGGCGGGGGGCTCTCAGCTCCAGCAACACCGCCAGACCTGCCAGGAGTGCTCCGGCCAGAGAACCCTGGAGCAGGCCGTCAAACAAGTTGACCTGACCTGGCGGATGGCCCTGCATCAGGTTTCCTGCCAGCATCACCAGGCACAGCAGCAGGGTGAGCAGCGCGACCGGTCCGACTTTGCGCATGCTAGACCCGCTGCATCAGCTGGTAGATCGGCAGGAAGGCCGCCAGCATTACGGTTCCGACCACCACGCCCAGGAAGGCCAGCAGGAACGGCTCGATGAGTTGCAAGAGTGAGTCGAGGTAGTTGTCCAGGTCCTGCTCGGTCATCTCCGAGTAGCGCAGGAAGGCGGCGTCGAGATTGCCCACGTTCTCGAAGCTCGTCACCAGACCGAGCAGCACGGGCGAGAACTCGCCCACCTCGGTCATGGCCTGGGAGACCTCCACGCCGTGAGCGATCTCTTCATGCATCGTTTGGAGCGCTGCGTCGAACTTGTGGTAGCCGGTGCCGCCCGCGCGCAGCAGCTTCAGCGCTGTATCCAGCGTCACCCCGGTGCGCAGCATCTGCCCCAGGCTTCGGCACAGGCGAATCAAGAGATCGGTGCGCATGATGTAGCCGGTCAGGGGAAACTCATAGATCAGCCGCGAGAAGAAGAGCCGAGCCGCCGGTGTGTGGCGGGCCACATACCACCAGATCGCGATAGCCACCACCAGGCCCAGCGGAACGAGGTAGAGGGCCGGATGGGCAAGCGCCATGACCGCTTTGGTCAGGGCCGGCACCTCGGCCCCGGTCTGGCCAGCCGCATCCAGAAATCGCGGCAGCATGGAGGTGATCAGAAAGGCCAGCATACCGAAGGTGAGCAGCAGCACGAAGGCGGGATAGCTGAGCGCGGCCAGCAGCCGCGATTTGCGGTTTTGCAGGCGGGTCAGAAACTCGCCCAGGTCGCCCAGAACCTCGTAGAGGGCTCCGGTGCTTTCGGCCACCCGGATCATGCTGACGTAGACGGGGCCGAAAACCCGCGGCAGGCGGGCCATGGCCACTGACAGGGGGCGTCCTGAATCGATCTGGGTCAGCACCTCGTAGGCGGCCTGGCTCATGGCCGGGTCGTCGCCCTGGGCCAGGGCAGCCAGCGAGCGGCTCATGGGAACGTTGGCCCGGAGCAGGGTGGCGAACTGGATCGTGAAGAGGGCCAACGACTTGAGCGAGGGAGCTTTCTGGGTTTTGGCGGGCGGGGTGATGAGGGGAGCGGCGCTGTCCACCCTCATCCGCTGAGAGCGCATCCGGGGCGGACCGGCGGTGGGCAGCGTGGCCTCCGGCAGGATGTCGGCCTGCACGCGGGTGACACGCACCACCCGCCAGCCCCGCCGGGTCAGCTCAGCGCGGACGGTCTCTTCCGAGGTCGCCTCGAGGATCCCGTCGCGGCCGCGTCCTCCTTCGTCGAGGCAGCGATAGGTGAAGAGCATCCGGTCAGGATACCGGGGTCTTTACGTCGGCCCCCCAGGCCTTCTCATAGAGCTGCTCGAGCTCCGGGTTGGCGGTGCGAGCCTCGGCTGAAAGCTGACGCAGGAAGGGAGCCAGTTTGACCTGCTCGATCGAGAGCTCGCCGGACTTGATGCGCCGGAAGAACCGATTAAAGTCGGGCACGGACACCTGATGGGGCTTGCGGCTGGCGCTCTGGGCCCGCAGGCCGGCCCGGCTCAGGGCAGCCATCAGCTCCACCACGTGACGGTAGCCATCGGCCAGTGCCTGGCGCTCCTTGCCGTGAAAGCCGGGAGTCTTGAGCTGCTCGCGGTCGGCTTCGAGCTGCTCGAGCCGGTCCCACATCCCCAGCCCATCTCCCTGCACCAGCATGCCCGAGCGGATGGCAACGTACAGGCTCTGGAAGGCCCGATCGCGCAGCCGTTCGAGGGAGGCCAGCTCGGCCTGCGAGATGGCCGTGCCGGCCATGCGGGCCAGCGCCTTGAGGGAGTGGTTGACGGCCCCCACTACTTGCTCGTAGAAGGTCTTCTCCTTTTCGACCTCCAGCACGCGCTCGACGGCGGTGAGGAACTGGGCGATACCGAAGGGCTTGAAGAGATAGTCCTCGGCTTCCACCCGGATGGCCCGGCCGGGGGCGTCGTCGGATGCGTAGCCGGTGATCACGATGCTGCGCAGGTCCGGTTGGATGAATCGCATCTGCTGCAGGCACTGGATGCCGTCCATTTCATCCATGCGCACGTCCGTGACCACCAGGTCGAAGATATTCTCGCGCGCCAGGGCTAGCGCCTCGGAAGGGCTCGAGGCACCGTAAACCAGATACTGGTCGTAGTCTTCCAGCGTGGTGACCAGGATGTCCCGCAGGGTGGGATCATCCTCCACGATCAGGATGGCCCAGGACAAAAGTCTTCCCTCCGCGGATGAGTTGCCCGCGACCACGAGGGGGTTGCGGCCGGGCTCCCGGGTGGGTTCGGCGAGCGGGGTGGGTTTTTCCTGGGAGGCTCAGACTCCCCGGTCGGTCAGCTCCCACGACTCGAGCAGGGCATGGTAGGTGGGCAAGACGCCGTAGGTCTTGATCAGGGCCGCCGCCCAGCGCTGGGTCACGGCGTCGGCTGTGGCCTTGCCCGACAGGACACAGCGGTAAACGCGATAATATCGGTTCCCGGACTTGCGGCTGTAGCTGTGGCACCGGGCTTTCACAGCGCCAATGGCCCACTCGACCTGAGGCAGGCTGAAGTAGAGGGCGGCCGGTGGGTAGCTCTCGGCGGCCCGGCCGAGCAGGCGCTCGATCTCTTTCTGCAGGCGAGCGATCTCGGGCGAGAGCTTCATGCGGCGCCGGCCCAGCTCGTCGCGGCGGCGCTCGGCGGGCGAGACGGTGAAGATGTTCAGGGTATCCCACACGGTCACCTCGCTCCTGGCCTGCTCGAGCTCTTGCGCCACCTGTTGCTCGGTGGCGATCAGCTCCTGCAGGCTGATCACCATGGCCGGGAAGTCGGTGCCCTGCAGCCGGTGAGCCAGCATCCCGGCCAGCTGGGTGGGAGAGATCGGCGGATAGCCGGCGACGGGGTCTGGCTCGATCTGCAGATCAAGCGGAACAGCCGCCGCCACCTGCTTGAGAAAGTCAAGGTAAGTCCCGCGCAGCCCATATTCGTTGAGGATGCCCAGCAGGGCCTGGTAGAGGCGCTGGCAGTGCTCCTGGTTGTGCACCGGGCAGCTCCTGGGCTGACCCGAGCTGCCGCTGTCGGTGTGCATGCGGCTGACGCCTTCCACCAGGGTCTGAGCTGCGTCGCGCAGACGGAAACCCAGCAGGACGTGGGCCGCCTCGCGAGTCGCCTGCACCAGGCCCCGCTCGGACTCTCGCAGGGCGTGCTCGTGCCACTCGCGCCGCTGGGTCAGCTCGAGCAAGCGCTTCTGGGGCTCGCTGCTCTTCCAGAAGGCCAGCTGGTCGACCGGAGAGACCAGCTTCTTCGTCTTGCTGACCTCCGCCTGGAGCGCGGCCACCATCAGGGCGTGGCTCAGGGCCCGCTCGCGTTGGTGGGAGGCCTGGCCCCGGTTCACCCGGTCGAGGAAGGCCTTGAGGGGCCCGGCCGGAGGGGCGGCCGGCGTGACGTACTCGCGCGGCAGCTTGATGGCAGGAAAGGCTTCCCGGAAGGCTTCGTGCAGCCGGCGCAGAGAGGCCAGAACCAGGTGGCGGGCGGCCACCACCGGAGCCATCACCACCCGGCCCTCCACTCCCAGAGTCTCCTCGTGGCTGATGCGTACCCGCCCCAGCAGCGACCGGGCCTCCATGGCCCGCAGGTAGACGCCCAGGGGCGGGAAGGCCGACAAGGCCCGGTAGGCCTGCTCGCGGATCTCCTCGCTACGGCGGAAGAGCTCGCTGCGCGAGGAGGACAAGAGCAGCTTGAGCTCCTCCTCACGGGCCTCGGCGGGGCTCTTCTCCAGCACGTTGATGCGGTCGAAGGCGGAGATGACCGAGGAGACCTCGCGCAGCTCGGCCTCCAGCTTGACCACCCTGGCGGCCACCTCGGCCTGGGCTTTCAAAAGCGGAAAGATGGCCGGGCCGAGCTGGCGGGCCACCAGGGGTCGCAGGCTCTGGGAGTTGATGGGGGGATAGCCGGCCGGCCATTCGCTGGGAGCTTCGCGGGCGGCCAGCTCGCGGCAGATGGCCTCATCGCTCAGGCCGCGCAGCACGTCTTCCCAGTCGAGCTCGGGGGCAAACTGGGACAGCACTCTGTCGGCCAGGGCCTGCAGGCTGGCCGCCAGAGGCCGGGTGCGGGGCGGGTTGAGCCACAGGTCGCGGCGCGCCTGGCGCAGGCAGAGCTCGATGGTGGAGGCCAGCTCCAGCTCGATGGTCTCGTAACGCAGGCCGCGCAACTGCTCTTCGATGGTGGCGTCGACCGCCTTGATTTCGGAGCGCACCTGGCGATGCTCGGCTTTGAGGGCGTTCAGCTTGACCTCGTCGGTGGTGAGATGGAGCACGTTCAGGCGATCCCAGGTTGGGATGCGCTGCTCCAGGCTGAAGGTCTGGGCCTCGAGCAGGCGGTCGCGCTCGAGCAGGGCCCTTTCCTGCTCGAGCTTCTCCACGATTCCCAGCTCACGCAGCCGGTCGGAAAGCCAATCCATGGTTGAAGGCGTTTCGAGCCCGTGGGGCGGACTCCTATTTCGCGTTGACTGGCGGGGCGGCGGTATCCTGGTCGCGGAAGCTCTCGATGACCTTGCGCAGGTCGTCCTCCTGGTTTCCCCAGCGCGACTTCAGCGTCCAGGTCAGCATCTGGCAGTAGCTTTTCCCGGACTCGATGGTGGTGTGGATGAAGACCACCTTGATGTTGTCCACGCTGCCATTGATCACGTGCTGAATGGCCGGGCAGCCGTTGATGGTCAGCTTGACCGGCTCGGAGACCTGGCAGTTCTTCATGCTCGACTTGATGGAAGAGAGGGTCAGCTCGGCATGCTGTTCGACGGTCATGTCCTCGAAGTCTTCCTTCTTCTCGTCGAGCAGCACCACGTAGAGCTCTTTTACCTTCTGGTGGGCCCCCAGGTCGGCTTCCTCGTGGAGGCTGTCGTCGCGGGTCCAGTCTCCAGGAACCACCACCGACAATCGTTTGTCGGCCGTCGTGAGGGTCTGAGGAGGCTTGCTGGCGTCCATCCCGGCCTTGACGCCCTGGAGGATCGCCCCGCAACCGAGCTGGGCCAGCAACCCCAGCAGGACGGCAAAACGAACAATGCGCATCAGTCATGATTCTGGAGCGTGGAGGAATTGTCCTTGGCCGGGCCCCTCCTCTTGTCAGGCCGGGAGAGGCTGAAGAAGAACTCGGTTCCGCCCAGCTCGCGGGGGCGCGCGCCCAGCTCGTGCCCGTGGCGACGGACCACTTCGGAGGCGATGGCCAGGCCCAGCCCCAGGTTTCCCAGGGTGGAAGAAGAGCCGGTGCGCCGGTGGCGCTCGAAGAGGTCGCTCTGGCTCAGCCCGGGGCCCTCGTCGCGCAGGGCCACGCGCACGGTCTGACCTTGCTCTTCCACGGCCAGCTCCAGCCGGCTGTCGACGGGAGAGACCCGGATGGCGTTGTCGAGCAGGTTCTCCACGACGCGCTGCAGTTTGCCGGCGTCCCCCATCACTTCGACCTGGTCGGGTCCCACGATCTCCAGGGTGATGTTCTTCTTGCGCGCTTCCTGCTCGAAGTTGTCGCCTGAGGTCTCGAGCAGCGAAACCAGCTCGAAGCGCTCCAGCTTTAACTCGTAGTAGTCGAGCTTTTGCAGCTCGATGAGCCGGGAGATCAGCTCCGAGAGCCGGCTCGACTCGCGCTCGAGGTTGCGCAGCAATCGCTCGCGAGCCTCGCCGTCGGCTCCTCGCGTGAGGGCTTCCAACGAGCCGCACAGCCCGGTCACGGGGGTTTTCAGCTCGTGGGCTACGTCCTCCATGAAGTGGCGGGTCTTGAGCTTCTCGTCCTCCAAAAGAGCCACTTTCTCCTTGAGCGACTGCACCAGACGGTTGAAGCCCTCCCCGATGGTGGCCAGCTCGCCGCCTCCCTGCACTTCGATCTCCTCCGGCTCATCAGCCACCCGCAGGGCCAGGTTGCGCAGATTCTTGACCGAACGGCGCAGGTGGCCGGAAACGTAGAGGGCGGCCAGGAACACTCCGAAGGTGAGCACCACCAGGCCGTCGCGGGCGCTGGCCCGCAGGGCTCCCAGGCGTTGCAGGATGCCGTCGGTGGAGTGGGAAAGGTAGGTCACACCCACGATTTCCTCGCCCCAGTAGACGGGCACGGCCACGAACAGGGCCAGCGAGCGCTCAGTCTCGTCCGAGTAGCGGGTATAGGCCGCCCAGCGGCCCTGGTAGGCCTGCTCGATCTCGGGGCGGAACCGGATCGAGGCCTGCCGCTCGGAGGGGATCTCCAGCGAGTCGGCCACCAGGTCGCGCTCGCGGTCGAGCAGGCGCACCCTCGAGCCGGTTGCGTTCTGGGTGGCCACCAGCTCACGCCAGATGGCCTCGGCCCGGCCCTCGGCCAGGGGAGCCGAGGCCAGCTCGGCCAGCGCCTGGGCGCTGGACAGCATCTCGTCTTGCAACTGCGCCAGAGCGTCCCGCTCGGTCTTGCGCAGCAGGGCCAGCAGCAGCCCGGTGCTGGCGATCAGGGTCAGGGCCACCAGCAGCCAGGGACCCCACAGACGCGTGTTGGGGCGGCTGATCACCGACCCACCGAGAGACGATAACCCAGACCCCGCACGGTCTCGACCAGCTCCGAGCCGACCTTCTTGCGCAGGCGCTTGATGGTGGTATCCACCACCCGGTCCTCGCCCTCGAAGTCGAAGCCCCATACCTTCTCGAGCAAGGATTCTCGTCCCAGGACGCGCTCGCGATGGTCATAGAGCACCCGCAGAACCTCGAACTCGCGGGCGGTCAGGATGATGCGCACGCCCGACCTGTAGACGTCGGCCCGCTGCCAGTCGATCTCGATGTCGCCCAAACGCACGCGCACTTCGCCCCCTCGCTTGCGCAGGTTGGTGCGCAGGCGGGCCACCAGCTCGCGAGGAGAGAAGGGCTTGGTGATGTAATCGTCGGCCCCCAGCTCAAGGGTGGAGACCTTGTCCGACTCGCTGTCCTTGACCGAGACGATCAAGATGGGGGTCTCGGAGGAGCGGCGCAGGGTTCGCAGCACGTCCAGTCCACTCAGGCGCGGGAGCATCATGTCGAGCAGCACGGCGTCGGGCTTCTCGAGCTCGAAGCGCTCCACCGCCTCGCGTCCGTCACGGGCCAGGACCACGCGGTAGCCCTCACCGCTCAGGGTGACGGTCAAGAACTCGGCGATGGACTCGTCATCTTCGACGACCAGGACGGTTTCTCTCACGCTCGGAGCTGACTCCCTGCTAATTCTTCTCGGGCAACGATTTCCGGCGACAGGGGTGTGACACCTTCAAGATTCCCGGGCCGGGACTTTCCGAGCCGGCTTTTCTTTGCTACCCTGTTGAGGGGAATGGTGCCGGTGAGACGATATGGAATGGCCCTGCCGACCGCGCTTTTCATGGCGCTTTTTATCTATTTCCTGTCCACGGTCCTGACCTGGCAGGCCCAGATGAACCAGCGATTCACACGCGGCGAGGCCGAACGATCGCACGAGCTGTACGCCACCCGCGGCCAGGTGAACCTGTTCATCGCTCAGGTGCTTGAAGATTCGAGCTACGCAGACGCTCACGGTCCCGGCAGCCCGGTGGAGGAGGAGCTCGACGGCAAGACCTACCGCACCTGGTGCCAGCCGGACGGCAGCAATCCGGACGTGTTGCATGTCATCTGCACGGTCGACGGCAAGCTGATGAGTTATCAATCCAGCCGCACCATTGTCAGAACTGTGGCCATGGGAATGATCGTCTACACCGACGTGGGCGGCGCTGCCGGCCCGCCGGCCCTCAAGTGGTACGGATTGAACGAAGCCAGCCCCAGCTGGCAGGATCTTCCCCCCATCCCCCAGCAGGTCTTTCAGCAGAAGGAGATTCTCGACGGCGCGGTGCCCTTCGACCCCCCCCAGTTTGAGCCGGGTCCAGTGTTGGTGGACCTGAGTAAGCTGGATGGTCCGGCTGAGATCGCCAACTTCGCCGCCTACGGGATAGGCCCGGACGGTGACCTGCTGGCCATCTACGAGCCCCCGCCCACAAGTCGGAGGACTGACCCGGCCAGCCCCACCTCGCTCGTAAACTACCCGACCATGTTCCGCTTTGATCGAAGCGCTGGCAGCTGGGTCTTGACCCGGATGCCGGACTCCTACGTGCCCACCGGAGCCGTGGGTGCCCGCATCGGCGGCACGAACGGAACAATGGTCGTTCAAGACGGCGATGGGCTTCTCCGCCTGGATACGGATCCATCCGAGCGCGTGCCTCCGCCTCCCGGCGGCGCCATCCAGTCCTTTACCGCCAACAGTGACAAGATCTATGCCCAGTTGTCCGATGGCTCGATTGCCCGCTACGCAACGAGCAGTGGCGGTGGGGGTGGGTGGTCCACGATGCTGGCCCCGCAGCCCGATGCCTTTACCCCTTCGGGGGAGTTCCTCTCCGGGGAGGGTCAGTCGACCCCCACTTTGAGCCAGTTGACCGTCAGCTCCAATGGGACACTGATGGCCCTGTGGCAGCGCGACGGGGTGGATACGGTGTTCCGCTACCACCCCGGCACCCCCGACGATCCCGAAGACCCCCCTCAGTGGGATGCGCGCCTCCCCCTGACGATGGCGGATAACCCCGATGTGCCTTTCGTGGAAGACCTTGATTCCATCAGTTCCATGCCAGGCCGGGTGATCGCTCAGGTGCCCGGCCCCCCTGAGGAGATCTATGCCGGGCGAAGCCGGCTGCCCAGTCCCGGGGCCAACACGCCGGTGATCGCCACCGGCATGTACCCGCTGCCCGACGGCCGAGCTTACTACGCCGGCGACAGTTACTGAGAGCTTGACGCGTCGCGGCTTCACCTTCGCCGAGCTGATCCTGTGCCTGGGGATCATGGGCATGGCCCTGCTGGCCCTGGTCAGTGCCGAGATCTATTCGGCCCGGGCCGAACGTGGTGGCTCCCAGCGCCACCAGGCCACCATGGTGGCCGGCTCGCTGATGGCTGAGGCCGAGAAAGACCTGCGCCGCGATTTTGCTGCCAGCGTGGCGGAAGGCCGTCAGGCGGTGCCGGGCAATCCTGCCTATGAATACGAGCTCCTCGAGCAAGTTGAGGTGGGCGGACGGATCAAGCGGCTGCAGGTGAACGTGTTCTGGTCCGACCAGCAGGGCGGTCAGCAATACTCGCTCTGGACCCGGGTGCTCGAGCCGTGAGCCGGCGAGGGCTGACGCTCTTCGAAGTGCTGGTCGCCTCAGTTCTGCTGGGCGGCATGATGATCGCCAGCCTGATCATCTACGCCACGGGCCTGAGTAACCAGCGCAAGACGGACAGTCAAAGTGATAGCTATCGGGCCGTGATGATGGCCATCAGCCACATCCGCTCCGAGCTTCGTGGGAGCCAGGTTCTCTATCCGGCGACCGACAGCGGCCCGCAGACAATCGCTCGCTATCGCTACCCCCGGATGAACGGCAATCTGCCCCGGGTTGATCCCACCGGCGCTCCCATCTGGGCCGGCATCGGCACATTCGAGCTGCGAGATGGGGGAAAGCTCACCCGCGTCAATCCGGTCGATGCCCGCACGCTGGCCGAGCTCGGAGAAAACGGCAGCATCCGCTTCGAGCGCCCGGACCATCGCCTCTTGAGGGTGACCGTGGTGGCCGACCGCTTCCCCAATGACCGCAGGCGCAAGAGCCACTACGAGGCGACGGTCGAGATCTATCTGCCCAATAATTAATGTGCTCGCACTTTGGTTTTGCACATTGGCACAATCTGACGAACGCGCCGGAGCTGCGTTCCTGCGCGTTGTAAAGTGCAAGACCAAAGGCCTTGCACTTTAATGTGTTGAGCGTTACGTGCTGAAGGTTTTGCCTCTCCTTCGGAGGCGCCTCCACACAAGTCTGTCGGCGCGATTTACTGCAAAACCTTCAGCACTT
>JAANMW010002816.1_pt1 | contig 14828 bp, 7 predicted proteins | sample 7279671 | NCBI WGS metagenome assembly JAANMW01 (sample SAMN14094541, study PRJNA606508) | bioreactor metagenome | isolation source: A lab-scale SPAN reactor treating ammonium-rich wastewater day 247 | place: Ireland: Galway | collected 2017-09-19
CAACGCCATCAAATACTCCCCGAACGGCGGCGACATCCGCGTCAAACTCGAAGACCTCGGGGACAAGGTGCGGGTCAGCGTGAGCGACCAGGGAATGGGTATCCCGAAGGAGCACCTAGGCAAGGTGTTCGAGAAGTTCCACCGCGGCTCGAGCCGGCGCCCAGCAGTTTGGCCACGGCCGAGCCAAAATAGGGGTAGGTGACTCCGCGGTTCTTGGGGTCGCCTCGCTGAATGCGGGCGACGCCGGCCGAGTGCGAGTTGTCTTGGGTGCAAACGCTCCGGACCAGCGCCATGTGGTGCATGCGCTTGGCCATTTGCGGCAGCAATTCGCTGATGTGCAGCCCTGGCACGCTGGTGGGAATGGCGCGAAACGGCCCGCCAAAAATGGTGTTGGGTTTGGGGTCCCAACTTTCGAGTTGGCTGAGGCCGCCGTCGAGCCAGACAAAAATAACCTGCTTTTGCTGTTGCTTGAGAGCGTGGGCCAAGGCGGGCCGCGCAAGCGAACCGAGGCCAACGCCGGCCGCGGCAGCGCCGGCCATGCTGCCTAGCACCTGGCGTCGCGAAAGGCGATGTTCCCACGGCTTGCATAACTTGGATCGTTTCATGGCGATCTGCGGGCTCTTAAAGGAAAAAAGGACCGACTGCTTACTACCCCGGCAGGCCGGGAGTACATGCATGGTCGATAGCGTCGATGATCAGTGGTTCAAACAAAATTCGCTGGAGGCCAAAAGCGCCCATGCGAGATTCTTCAGCGCCTGCTCGCGATTGTCGCTGCGCTGTGCTAAGTATTCGGCCACCATGGACTCTTCATCCGCAGTCGGCTTACGGCTCAACACCGAAAGAAACAGTTCCTCGGCAACCGAGGCATTGTCTTTCGCCGCAAACAGGCGGTGTGTCAGATTCCCTGGCCGCGGTTTTAAGAGATTCAACACCAGATTGTCGTTCGACAAGAACAGCGCCGATTTGACCGACGGCTTGAATTCAACCTCGGGTTCCATCGGCGGGTTGGCGAACGCGGTTTCGAACCTCGAAAACACTTCCGTCAACTTGGGAAGCGCGGGCGCGCCTTCCTGCGGCTGTTCGCCGTTCTCAATCGCCGACAGGTTGCCGGTTGCCTGCAAAACACTCCAGGTAAGCTGCTCGGCCGAAAGCGGCTTTTCGATGGCGACCAAGAACGACTCTGGTGGTACCCGAGTGTTTTCCGGCATCTGGCTGCTGCGCTGATACGTTTTGCTTAACAGCAATTCGCGCAAAAACCACTTGATGTCATAGTTATGGGCAACCAGTTCATCGGCCAGCAGGTGGAGCAATTCGGGGTGCGAAGGCGGGTTGTCCGAGTGCGAAAGATCGAGCGGGTCGAACTGGCCTCGGCCCATCGCGACCCACCACAACCGGTTGGCGGCGTTCAAGCGGAAATTCACGCTTTGCGGAGCCTGTTCGGCGAGCATCTTTCGCGGGCTGAATTTGGGAACGCCCGGGTGACGCGTCTTGCGATCGGGCGGTACCAGGTATTCCTCACCCTTGGGGAAGGAGGGAATTTCCACTTCATCGAGCCCTGGAACCTTGGGGCCAATTTTCATTTCGACCTTGTCGAACACCGAGGAGAAATCCAGCTTGGCTTCCAGCAATTTTTCTTCCAATACGGTGCGGTCGCCATCCTTGCGATTGAAGGTGCTCGATGTGAGCAGAAACAAGCCCTTGTAGTCGGCCTGCTGGTAGTCATCGATGAACAGGTGATTATGGCAATTGGCGCATTGCAGATCGACGCCGAAAAACAGCCGGCCGACGTCGCGAGTCAGCGCGTCATAATCAACTGGGTTCTGCCCGTAGTTCTCCAGCCGCTTGATGTAAAAGTGGTCGGAACCGGCGAGCTTGGCGTCGTCGCCGGGGTTGCCGGCCAGAATTTCTTGGGCCAACTGGTTCCAAGGCTTGTTGGCGGCGAACGAAGCTTCGAGATAATGGTTCCACTCAGGGCTGGTACCGCGGCGTTCCAGCAGCATCACGTTAAAGAGTTCTCGCATGCGCCGAGGATACGCGGGACTTTCCAGCAATGCATTGATCAGTTTGGCGCGCTTGTCCGTCGCGGCGTCTTCGATGAAAGCCCGGGCTTCTGCGGCGGTTGGAATGCAGCCGGTAAGGTCCAGATAAACTCTCCGGACAAAGGCGGCGTCGTCCGACAACTGCGGCGTGACTTTCGCAGCGGCAGCATCGGGCGCTAATTGTGGCAGGGCGGCTTCGATGGCGCGATCGATCCGCTCGTGAAGTGGCAATTCTTCGGCGGCCGAGAGTGGTTTTTCAGCGCCAGCCAATGCCAGGATCGCTCCCGCAATCCATGACAGCATGACTAGCTTTCGCGAACGCCTTGTTGAAGACGCGGCTTGCACCAGCAAACGGTGCAATCCCATGGCCAGTGCGGCAGGCATGCGAATCTCCGGACGGGAATGATTGCAGGCAGGTAGGAATGAGCGTATCTTAGCAACATCCGTGAATGGATCCAAAATTTATTTTGGTTACGGCGCCCCGCCAGAAATCAGCATAATCGCCATTACTAATGCAATGGCCATTTTATTGGCGTGGCGCGATATTTTGGCATCCCTTCCATGCTGAGCCTTTGACCAGCTTTGCCTGATCGTAATTCTTGGAGCTCTCAATCATGACCGTAAATCGCCGCCAATTCTTGCAGGATGCTGCCCTGACATCGGCCGCCGCCGGGGCCGCGATGGCTTGGACTCAAATTTCGCGAGCCGAGGAACGTTCGGCGAACGAGGCGATTGTGGTGGGCGTGATGGGGGTGAACGGGCGCGGTTCGTCACTTACCAAGACGTTTGCAAGCAACCCTGGTGCCAGGATCGCCTACATTTGCGATGTGGATGAGCGTGCTTCGGAAAAGGCGACCAAGTTGGTGACCGACTTGGGAAAGGAAGCGCCCAAGCAAGTCGTCGATTTCCGCAAGATTCTCGATGACAAATCGGTGGACGTCCTGGTTTGTGCGGCGCCCAACCACTGGCACGGCCCGGCGACCATTTTGGGCTGCACTGCCGGCAAGCACGTTTATGTGGAAAAACCGTGCTGCCACAACCCGCGCGAAGGCGAGCTGATGATTGAAGCCGCCCGCAAGAACAACCGTATTGTGACCATGGGCAATCAACGCCGCAGCGCCGAATCGACGCGAAAGGCGATGGAGGAACTCCATCATGGCATTTTGGGCAACGTGCATTACTCGCGGGGCTGGTACGCCAACATTCGCGGGTCGATTGGGACGGGATCGCCGACCTCGGTTCCCAGTTACCTGAACTACGAACTTTGGCAGGGGCCTGCCCCGGAGATGCCCTTCGTGGACAACCTGGTGCATTACAACTGGCACTGGCGATGGCACTGGGGCAACGGCGAGTTGGGCAACAACGGCATTCACGCCTTGGATCTTTGCCGCTGGGGTCTGGATGTCGATTATCCGATTCAAGTGTCATCGACGGGCGGCCGTTACTTCTACCAAGACGATCAGCAAACGCCTGACACCCATGTGGCCACGTTCAAGTTTGAAGATGGCAAGTCGATCATGTGGGAGGGTTTGAGCTGCAACCGCCAAGGGTTGGATCGTACCGGGTTTGGGGTCACGTTCCACGGCGACAACGGGTCCCTATATCTTGAGTCAGGCGGCTACAGCATTTACGACAAGGCCAACAAGCTTGTCAAAGAAGAGAAGGGGTCGTATTCCGACGCGGGACACGTGGAAAATTTCCTCTCGTGCGTGCGATCTGGTGAACTTCCCAACTCCGATATCGAAGGTGCGCACCAAAGCACGCTGCTTTGCCACTTGGGAAATATTTCGTACCGCGTGGGTCGCACCCTCAATTGCAATCCCAAGAACGGCCATATTCTCGGCGATGAAGAGGCCATGCAATTGTGGAGCCGCGAATACCGCAAGGGCTGGGAACCCAAGGTGTAGGCGACTGGGCTGCGGATTAACGATCGGGTGAAGACGCCTTAGCGTTACTGCGCCAGCGGGTGGGCGTGCTGTTCTGGGAACACGTCGCTCACCCTCCCGCAAATGCCCTACGACATTGCAGATTGAAAACGGCGCAATCAGTGCGCCGTTTTCAGTTTCTGTCCGCGCAACCCCACTCAAGATCATGCGGGGGCGTTTGCACAACCCAAAGGACTATCGAGCCAGAAAGAGCTCCACGTCGTCCACAATCCACGGCGTGGACCAGGTTCTGTTGTTGTCGGGGCTGCAGATGTTGAAGAACACGGTTTCAAACTGCTGGGCCTTCATGCCGTAGCAGTAACGCGAAGCCAAATGGTCCGCCGCGGTGAGATTTTCCACCCCTGGCTTGGCGTACCAATGCACCATGCCATCGGGCGTGAACGACATGCCGAGGGTCCACCAGCCGCTCTGCGTGATCGCGGGACCGCGAAAGTCGTGCCCGCGTTCGTTGGCGCGGAGCAGGAAGTAACAGGCGCCTTCTTTGCCCTGCTCGTGGGCCTTGGGATCAAAGTGCACGAAGAAACCGGGCCAATACGGCTCGGTCGAAGTCGTAGTGCGTGAACCGCCAAAAATGGCCGCCAATCCGCCCGATTGCTCGGTCTTGGTGCGCGGCGCGAAAAGTCCCGCGCGGACGCCAAAGGTAATGCCCGTGCGGCGTTCGAAATCGTCAAACGGCGGCACGAATACGCGAACGACGAAGTTGGGCATGCGCGAAACCGGAATGTTTCCCCCCATCCGCGATTGAACATTCATCAACAAGTCGTCTTGCTGCATTTGATTGCTGGGGCGCCCGGGAATGCCCGTGTCTCGCGACATGATGAGCAGCGCTCCCGTGCTGCCGGGGAGCCCACCCGCAGGCGTTTCCACCCGGCGGAGATGGTCGGGTACTCCGCGGAGCGCACTTTCGTTCCAGCGGCGGTTCTTGGAAAAGCCGCCGGGCATGCGCGTTTGCCCGTCTTGTTCGTCGCTGGCCTTGGGAAGGTTGTAAACGAACGACCACTCGGGGTCCTCAAAATCGTCGCCAACCTGCTCGACCTTGTTGCCGGTTCCAGGAATGAGTTGGGCCTGTACGGCCTCGACGGTGGTGAGCAGGGCGCCCCCCACAACCGCGAACGAGGCGAGCCAGCGGAGAGTTCCAAAAACCGCGCGCATGGGCGTAGTGCCTCCCTGCACCGAACAAACTGTTGTGGATTGGCGCAACCGAAAACTCCGGTACCACCGTTACCAATCGGCGAGGAGAGCTTGCAAAGTCCACCAAAACCACAGGGCAATCACCAACCGCCAAGACAGTAGAGGATGAGCCCTAGCTAGTGGTGCTGCACTCGGACCCCCGCACGAAGCCCGGGGCAATCTCTTACTCGGACTGCTGCAATCCCTCTTCTAGGAGATCTTCGCAATCGCGACGATCATCGGGATGCCAAAGCGGCAATCCCTGCCGCAGACGTTCTGCTAGCACGCGCAACTTTGACTGCGATCCTGGCAACGCATTCGTGCAATCGAAGTTCGATTCATCGCCAGTCCACTGGGGTTCGTAGTCCCATTCACCCAGTCTAATGGCCTCAAGCACCGACTTTGGCACAGCCATTCTCCTTTTGTGAACGCAGGATGTGATGACGGATGTGTGAAGCTCGTTTCGGCAAGTCGCCTTCCCCAGTCTGTCCCGCTGGTCGCGAAAATTGCGGCCGTGAGTTGCGAGGGTTGCCGTGGATCGGTTCCGAGAAATGCAACGAAGTATCGACCGCGTTTCTCGTTTGCGGCTCGGCCACGCCACAAAAAGCGATAGGAATAGCGTTCCTCGCAGCCTGCTTGAATCGACGAAATGCGTGCCTTCCTCAACAAAGGCGGCAAAACACCCAAAATGAGGGGGCATCAGGAACGTATGGTTATCGCGATCATCGCGAAATTGTCAAGAAAATGTCTTGAATTGGTTGCGAACCCCTTGGCATGCGGCATTGGCGGGCGTTGCGGCAGCCAGAACTGCAGCAGAGCGTGAACCCGGTTGCAGCAAATTCGCCCCGGGCGCCGCTGGCGGCGTAGAATGCAGAGGTAACGGGGGCTGTTGTGCGGCCGAACGATGAGAGCGAACCAGCTCAGGGGTGCATTGCTTTGCCGGTTACCTGCCCAGCCGTCGCCGTAAAGCGACTGTCTGCGATTGCCGTTGCAGATCCACGCGAGGCGCGTTGGCGGAAAAGCGTTGACCGATGTCGGGATTTGCTGTCAGAATATTGCTTGCGGCCGGTTGAAACGCCGCAGTGAACTCTCCATCGCGAAGCATTGACATGAGCAAACGAACCGTATGCTGCCTCACTTGGTTGGGACTGATGGCGCTGGCAGTCTCTAACGCGCAAGCTCAAGTTCGGGGAGGATTGGGAGGCGGCGGCGCCACCAGTGGGTTGGGTGGCGGCTTGAGTAGTGGGGGAACTACCAGCATGGGCACGTTCGGAGCCCGAACGCTGGGTGGCTCGGGTGGGCTCAATGCGCGAAGCGGTACGATGTTCGGCAGCGGCGGAACGGCCGCGGGGGCCACGCAACAAGATACGCAGGCCGGCCAGATTCAAGGAAATGAACGGTTCATTCGCGACAATCGGCAAGGGCAATTCGTGGGGGCCGATTCGGCCGACTCCACCCAAATCGGTTCATTCACCAACGCCCTGGGGAATATGTTGCGAGGTCCCACCGGCCAAACAGGCGGAGACCCGAATCAATCTTTAAATAACGCCCAAACGCGGGCGCCTTATCGAACCACGCTCCAAGTTGGTTTCAATTACGGCACACCGCCATCGAGCGAGATGGCAGGCAAACTCGTCAACCGTCTGGACCGCGCGAGGCTGGCCCCGCAACCAGGGTCCTTTGAGGTGCAGGTTCAAGGCCGTGTTGCCATTTTACGTGGTGTGGTAACCACGGACCATGCGCGCGCTCTAGCGGAACGATTGGTGCTCCTAGAGCCCGGGATTGGGCAGGTCGATAACCAACTGGTGGTGGCCCCGGCATTGCCCCCGGCTCCGTAAGGTTGTTCACCACGGGGATCAGCCCCGCCGTTCTTTCACCCTCGCGAGTTTCGCTGAGGGAAGTTGCCGCGCCGCGGTAACTGGGCTGGGCTTGCCCCGGAAAGCTTGGATTGGCCCGCGATCGAAATTGCCCGAGCGTGGGATGGGAGTTGACCATCGCTTGGTTCGTCGCTCCGTGGGTAACCGTGGTGGAGTATCCTCCTGGCGCCATTCCGCCGGCCAATTGCACCCCCGAAGCTGCAGCCTGGTTTGAGTGTGCCGCTCCTGAATGGGGGGGGGGCAGGTTTGCGCCTTCGGTTGCGGATGGGGCCGTCCGCGATTGATTTCCACTATTGAATCGAGAAGGCAGGTCGATGGTGGTGGTTTTCATCCGCGTATGAATCGTGCCTGGCGGCATGTCGAGACCAGATCCAGGGTAGGGTTGCAAGGGTTCTTGATAATCCACCAAGTTAGCCTCGGGCTCGCGATCGGCGATTTGCAGATTGCGACTGGGGCTCTTGTGGCGGTATTTCACCTTTTCCGCCAACGGCGCGTCGCGGCCCGGCAGTGCATGATGTGTTTGCTCGCTAACCACGGTTTCGCCGCCGGCAATGGGCGTGAACCGCGCCACCAGGGTGATCTGCAGTTGCGGTCCGCCGGTTTCATCCCACGGCAGCCAAAAACTGTAGGAGTGGCCCAGCGGTTTCTTGGGGCTGTAGTGCTCCTTGAACTGGTCGGGCGTGAAGACATACTTGCGATCGGGCTTGGTATCGATCGCCTCACGGCCATCTTCCACAAAGGCATACACTTCGAGCGTGCCCGATGTCTTGATGGGTTTCTCACCGTTGCCGGAATAGAAAAACACGCGGCCTCCGAAGCCGCGAATGGAAGGTTTCCCTTCCTGATGGAGAATGGTGTCTTGCCACATGGCCACGACGCGCATCGCCGAGCTGAACTCGCCATCTTTACCCGCGCCCCAGGGAATATTGCGCTGCATATCGAATTTGGAGCAGCCGCTACTCACGATCGCCGGCACGAGCAGCCATCCCAGCCATGATCTTCTGGCACGCATCGCAGAATCCTTTCCGGGGCGTTTCAATATGCAGAGCAGCAATGAAACCGCGGCCTCAGCCAAATTATCCGTTAATTGATCCGTCGTGGACGTCTAGGGCGGAGCGTATCGCTCACACATGCCTGATCCAGCCTTTGCCATCCCTGGTGATGATCCCGCCTCGGTTCGAACAGGTTCTGCACTCTTGGCAGCCCGCTGTTCGGGCGGGACGATCGCACGCCAATGGAATGACGAAAGTCAATAATCTATCGTCAGACAAACCCGAGGGGTTTCTATCGTGGCGGATACGGTGAGGGCGCATTCGCCTCTCGCCAAGATTGCGGAGGATGGGTCGCCGGTGGCGATTGGATTTCGCGTTGCGGCCCAACTGCCGTGCGGGTCGGTGGTAGCGGGAACGCGCGTGGCGCCCCTGGATTTGATTCTGGCCAGGTTCCGTAAGCCGGTTGGACAGCCGGCGGATAGTTTGCCTGCGGTCTCGTATCGTATGGCGGCGCCGATTGCAATTGCGGCAAAGCGCTTATCGGTGGCCCTTGCCACGCCGCGGGCTGAACGGCGCCCGGCGTCGGCATGCCTGGCGAACCTGGCCCCGGAGGCATCGTCCGCTGGGGGGGCAGGCTTCGCTGCGCCGCGCCCGATGGTCCGGTATCGGGTACCGGCCGCAGTTGACCGGGTGGTTGGGGCAAGGGCGGCGGAAGTTCGCGACTCCCCGGCACAGCATCGTCTTGGCCGGGAGATTCCGAGGGCACCGCTTCGGGGCGTCCGCTGGGATTGGTGTGCGGGTAGATGATCGGAATTTCCGGATCTTCCCAGGCATCGCCGCGACCACGAATTCCCGATTCGCCATGCAGGTCGCGAACATCGGACAGCACCCAGTGCATGCGTGCCGATTCCACCTGCTTGATCAATTCCATATCGGCTTCGTCGCGAACCACGCGGGGAGTAAGAATGATCAGCAATTCGGTCCGCTGCTGCACGTTGGCATCGTAGCGGAACAAGTGCCCGAGGACGGGAATCGACGCCAGCAGCGGCACGCGCCGGTGCGTTTGGGCCTTGGATTTGGTGATCAATCCACCCAGCACGATCGTCTGGCCACTAATGGCGCTGACCGTGGATTGGGCCAGCGTGGTGTTGATGCGGGGAGAACGAATGACGTCGCCGGTGGGCAATACCGAAACCGGGATGCCTTCGGATTCGGGGCCCACTTCCGATTTTTCCACGTCGATTTCCATGACCACCAGGCCGTCGGGGCTAATGCGAGGTGTAACGCCCAGAATCAAACCGACATTCTGCTGTGCCCCTAGCTGGTTGGTCTGGATGCCGGTGGCCTGATCGAAGGTGGAAGACGTGATCAACTGAATCCGCTGGCCGACTTGTATGAATGCCGGCTGGTTGTCAAGCGTCATGACTTGGGGGCGGGAGAGCACGTCGAGCCGGCGGCACTCTTGCAAGGCCCGGATCAAGATGCTGATGCTTTCGTTGCTGGCCGAGAGCACCAGGCCGCCATAGCCGAGCTGGCTGTTCACGCGACCCACGGAGAAACTGCTCAAAGCCTGACCAGCGACTTTGTTGGACGTGCGGCGGGAGAAGTCGCTGCCGCTGTTGCCCAGCGGCTGGTTGTTGAACAGAAAGCCCGGCGCCAAAGAAGCTCCCTGAATAACCTGGTTGGTGGCCGTCACCACGGTATTCCCCTGTGGCACCTGCGTGCTTTCAGTGGTGGTGATCAAGTCGCCCAGCAGGCTGCGATCGAACAAAATAGAGTCTTGCAGGCCGAGTTCCACGCCGAATTCATCGGTATTGTTCAACTGCACTTCGCCGATCAGCACCTGGATCATCACCATCGGGGGCCGGCGATCGAGCTCGTCGATAATGCGGCGAATTTCCCCGAAGTAACGAGGAGTGGCCGTGACGATCAGGCTGTTGGTAACTGGTTCGCCAACCACCACCACTTCTTCTTGAATTTGCTGGAAGGCGCTGCGAATGCCCTGCTGCTGCACGGCCCGTTCGGCTTGCAGCAACTGGTTGATGCTGTTGGCCACGTCGAGCGACGGCGCGTTCTTGAGCCGGTAAACTTGTGTTTCGCGTTCGCGAACGTCGCTTTCATCGAGCCGAAGCAAAACGGCTTCCACAATGGTCAGGTCGGATGAACTGCCCGTTGCCAGAATGGAGTTGGTTCGACTATCGACTGCAAACCGCAAGGGCACAATCGAGCCATCGGCTTGGGCGACGGCCAGGGTTGTGCCGAATCCTCCGCCGCCTGGCCCGCCCGTGGTGGGTTGGCCAAACAAGGCCGAAAGCATGTTCACCAGGCTTTCGGCGTCGCCGTTGAGAATGGTGAACACTTTGATCTGGGCCGTGGCGCCGGGAATGTTATCCAATTGATCCACCAGCGCCTCGATCAACGGCATGCTGTCGGCGGGAGCCCGCACGATGACCGAGTTTGCTCGTGTGTCGGCCGTGACTTGCACGTCCGTCAAAATGCCTGAGCGAAGGATTTTGCGTTCTCGAGCATCGAGGGTCATCAACCGCAGCACCGCTGCCCGTTGTGCTTGTTGTTGTTGCCCTAGCTGTCCCACTTGCTGCTGGGCTGGTAGCTGCGGACCAATCTGCTGGGGCTGGCCCGGCACGGCGCCGCCGGTAATTGCCGCTTGCAGCACCCCCGCTAGTTCTTGCGCCAACGAATTGCGAAGCTGGAACACCCGCAACGTCAATTCCGAAGGCGAACTGTCGATGTCCAGCCGGCTCAGCAGGCTGGCAATTTCCGCCAGGTCGCGAGGGCTGGCCCTCACAATCAGGGCGTTGGTGCGAAAATCAGGCACCACGTTCACGCGTGGAAATAAGCCCTGCAATTGGGCTTGTTGCTGGGCCTGCTGTTGTTGGCCGGGTCCAGTCGTGGCTCCATAAAACTGTTGCAAGGTAAGCGCTGCGTTTTGAGCCGAGGCGAATTTGAGCTTGAAGACCTCGAACTGTGCGTCGGGAACCGACGGGGTATCGAGCCGCTTGATGAGTTCCACGGCAGCCTCGACGCTGGCGGGCGGCCCAACCAGCAGCAGGGCGTTGGGGTCGATCAACGGCGTGATGTTCACTCGCCCCTTGCGGCTGGCATAAACGGTGTCGTACAGACGAGTGACAATGGTCGCCAACGATTCGCCGTTGACGAACTGCAGCGGATAAATCTCCACCAGCGGTTCGGTTTCCAGGCTTGTTTCTTCAATCTGCTGGATGATTCTCAACAGCCGATCGACATCGTCCTTGGGGCCACGCAGCACGATTACGCCCAAATCCTCGAGCACTTCAATTTGCACGGGACCGACGATGTCCGAGGTATCGGGACGTTGCGGAATGGGCACGACCGCCTCGCCGGGTCCTGGCATTGCCGGACCGGCTCCGGCTCCCGCGGCCGAACCGGCGCCGCCGGGCTGCACCCCCGTGGCCGGAGGTAGCTGCGGTTGCTGGGCCTGCCCAGCAACAGGTGGAACGTCGTTGGGCTGTGCTGCATTTGGAGGTTGATTTGCTTCGCCTGGCTGGAACAGATGCGCCACAAACCGCGAAGACGGCACATTTTGGGCCGCTTGTCGCCGCGCCGCCGACTGTTGGCGGGCGTTTTGCAAAAGCGCCGCGGCGTGAATCACCTTGACCGGGGCGGCCGCGCCCAGCGGCACAATTTGCGTTCGGTGGCGTGCATCGGTTTGTGGGGGCTGCTCAAGCAGGGCCAGCAACCGGGCACATCGCTCCGTCGCTTGCTGCGGTCCATGAATCGCAACTTGATTGCTGAGCAGATCGAATTCGAGCCGCAGTCGGTCAGGGCCGCCAACATCGACGGTGTAGATCGCCACGTCGCGAGCGGTGTTGGGCGCCGCCTGGAAACGGCTTCCCCACAGCTCTTGCAGTTGGTTCTGCATTCGAGCAGCCGGCACATGAAGTTGAACAATTTGACCGCTGCCGACTCCGGCTGTCAGCAGACCAAAGTTGGCGCCCTGGGGAGACCGGGGCGCGGGCGTCGCGGCACTCGAGAGTTTGCCACCGGCTTCGGTCGCCGGCGACGATTGCCGACCCGTGGCCAAAGGCGCCTGATTTGGTGGCCCCGACTGCGCTGGCGCTCCCAGAAAACGCCCGATTTCGGGCTGCACATCGGCGGGAGCGACGATCAATAACTGCGAGTTGCGGGGATCGATTGCCACGCGGGCGCCATGCGGTCCAAACTGGCCACGCACGGCCTCGCCCATTCGCTCCAGTTGGTCGGCTGGCCCGGGATATGTTTGCAACGTCGGCGGAGCCTGAGGCCTGGCCGAGGGCTGGTCGATGGCGGCCAGCGTTTGCTGCACAAGTTGCTGAACCGGCTCGCCACCGCGCACCATGAGCGCATTTTGCGCGGGATCGACGAATACTTCGCCGCGCATCGCACTGCTATCGAGCAGTTCCAACACGGTTCGCTGCGCCTCGACAGCGGACGCGTTTCTTAACGGGTAGACCTGCGATAGCAAACCTTGCTGCGCATGTAGGAGTGAGCCAAAGCTTCCCCAGCCCAGCATCAGCAAAGCGGCTGCACCGCTAGCGACCCCGAACTTCGTTGTTCGAAACGTCATCGTACACTCATGTCTCAGGGCGCCCCCCCTGGAACTGAGTTAACACCGCGAGCTTTGGCGACAGGGCCGCGAAGTCCGCGTAATGTGTCTGATCGGCATAATTATCAAAGCCCTTAAGTTAAGTTTTGGTTTCTTCGCACGTATCGAGCATCGGCCCTACGACTTCCGGGTTTGTCGACCTGCGGCGCCGGCTTGCTGCGCCGCCGAAGTGTACGCCGCGCATCGCTGTCGATGCTGCCATCGACTTCAGCCAGTCTGGCTGCAGCATTGAAATAAAGACCAGCCGCAATTCCGGCGGATCGATCCAGAAATTCGTGGTTAATGCGAGGCCTTGAATCAATTTTGCGGCGAGGTACAGAATTTTCTCCACTTGTTACCGGACGGGCTCGACTGGGTTTGATTCTTCCGGCAGTTCGGCATATTGTTTGCCACCTTTTTGGATCGACCGTCCCTGCGAACGGGGCCGCGCTGTGGTTTCCCTCGCGAGGAAGTCAAAATCCCGCGCCGAGTCGAGCGCGGAATGGCATGGAGTTCATGCAAGGGTTGGCTGTTTGTCCCGTGTGGGATTATTGAAAGGATTGAATATGAAACAAACGGCGCGCATCGGCGCACTGATATCACTGCTGTTGTCTTTAGGGTGCGCGAATCGCCCGGTTTGTCCCGCGCATTGTTGGACTCCCTCGCCTGCCTGTTCCGTTCCCGTTTGTCCTTCACCCTGCGCTCCGGTCATTCAAAGCACTGCCCCGGTCACCTACGGTCCGTAGCCGCGGCCAGGCATCACGCTGTCCGCTTTTGGTTCCCCCAGGCCGTTTCAATTCTGGTTGCACTTCGCTACACTGCCCGCGCATCGTAGCGATCTTCTTGAAGTGCGTAATGAGGGGGAAACTGAATCATGATCCGGCAAATAGCGCTAACGGTTCGCGGCTGGAGGTCAAACACCCGGGCGGTGAAAATCCTGATGCTCGGCGCGTTGGCGGGGGCAATGCTTGCCAGCGGCGCATACTTGCGGCCGACAGTCGCGGACGAGGGAATGTGGCTGTTCAACGATTTGCCACTGGCCTATCTCAAAGAGAAATACGACTTTGAGCCCTCGCCGGGGTGGACCGAAAACCTAATGAAAGCCAGCGTACGGTTCAACTCGGGCGGCTCGGCGTCGTTTGTGTCTGCCGATGGACTGGTGCTGACGAACCATCATGTGGGCGCCGACACCTTGCACAAGCTTTCGGAAGCCGGCCGCAACTTGTACGACGACGGCTTTTTGGCGGCATCGCTCGAAGACGAATTGCGCGCCCCCGATCTGGAATTGAACCAGCTTGTTTCCATTGAAGATGTAACCGACAAGATCCAAGCCGCCGTGCAATCCAATATGACGGCGGCCGAGGCGTCGCGGGCAAGGCAAGCCGCGATGTCGGTGATCGAGAACGAATCGCTGGAGAAAACCGGACTCCGGAGCGACGTGATTACTCTGTACGGCGGTGCGAAGTACCACCTGTATCGTTACAAACGTTACACCGACGTGCGACTGGTCTGGTCGCCGGAGTCGGCGATCGCGTTTTTTGGCGGCGACGCCGACAACTTCGAGTATCCGCGGTACTGTCTCGACGTCTGCCTGTTTCGCGTTTACGAAAACGATCGGCCGGCCAAAATCGAGCATTACCTTAAGTTTTCAACCACCCTGAAAAATGAGGAACTGGTGTTTGTGTCCGGCAATCCCGGCAGCACCAACCGTATTTATACCGTCGCCGCGCTCAAGCATCTGCGCGATACCTGGCTGCCCTACTTCATGAATTATCTGCGCCGGCAGGAGATCATGTTGCAGCAATTCGGGCTCGAGGGCGAAGAACAAACGCGGCGAGCCAAGGACGACTTGTTCTCCATCCAAAACAGTCGCAAGGCAGTGCACGGAGAACTCTCCGGCATGCAAGACCCCGAGTTTTTCAAGGCCAAACGGCAGCGCGAGGCCGCTTTGCTGCAGCGCATTAAAGAGGATCCCCAGTTGCGGACGCATGCCGTAGCGTGGGATAAAATCGCCGCGGCCCAAAATCGCCGCGCTGCCCTGCAGGGAATGTCGCCGTCGATCAATGGGCGGTTATTCAATTTGGCGGAAACGCTGGTGCGCATGGCCGAGGAAGATGCCAAACCTAGCCCCGAGCGATTGAGGGAATTTCGCGACTCCAATCGCGAGTCGTTGGAGCAGGACC
>JAANMW010002817.1_pt1 | contig 14823 bp, 11 predicted proteins | sample 7279671 | NCBI WGS metagenome assembly JAANMW01 (sample SAMN14094541, study PRJNA606508) | bioreactor metagenome | isolation source: A lab-scale SPAN reactor treating ammonium-rich wastewater day 247 | place: Ireland: Galway | collected 2017-09-19
GGGTCACGCCGGCGGCCAGTTGCACCTTGCCGCCGTCAACGGCGGCGAGCACGATGGCGGCGGATTTCAGCTTGTCCTTGAGCTTGTCCATGGTATCGCGCAGGGTCTTGGCATCGGCGCCGGGCAGCGCGGCCGCCAGCACCTTCAGGCCCTTGACATCCACCGCCTGGCTGACGAGCTCGTCGCCCTGGCTGGAGGCAAGCTTGCCCTTGAGCGCTGCCACTTCCTTTTCCAGCGCGCGGGCATGTTCCAGCGCCTGGGCGATGCGCGCGTTGAGTTCGGCCACCGGGGCCCTGAGGGCGCCGGCGGCCTGGTTCACGGTATCTTCCAGGCTTTGCACGTAGGCCAGCGCATTGCTCCCGGTGATGGCCTCGATACGGCGCACCCCCGCGGCGACGCCGCCTTCGGCAACCACCTTGAACAGGCCGATATCGCCGGTGCGCTGCACGTGCGTGCCGCCGCACAGCTCGCGGCTCGAGCCGATGTCGAGCACGCGCACCGTCTCGCCGTACTTCTCGCCGAACAGCATCATGGCGCCGGTTTTTTGCGCCGACTCGATGTCCATCACACGCGCCTGCGTTGCCTCGTTGGCCAGGATTTCCGCGTTCACGCGGCGCTCGATCTCGCGGATCTCGGCATCGGTGACGGGTGCGTTGTGCGCAAAATCGAAGCGCGTGCGCTCGGCGTTCACCAGGCTGCCCTTTTGCTGCACATGGCTGCCCAGCACTTCGCGCAGGGCCTTGTGCATGAGGTGGGTGACCGAGTGGTTGCGCATGGTGGCGGCGCGCGCCGCCGTGTTGACCTCGGCCTGCACCGTGTCGCCCACGTTGAGCGTGCCTTCTTCGAGCGTGCCGTGGTGGCCGAACACGTCGGCCTTGATCTTGAGCGTGTCGCCCACCGCAAAGCGCGCCGAGCCACTGGTGATGACGCCCTCGTCGCCCACCTGGCCGCCGCTTTCGGCGTAGAAAGGCGTCGTGTCCAGCACCACCACGCCGCTTTGGCCCGCTTTCAGGGCTGCAGCGCTTACTCCATCTACGTAGAGCGCTACGATTTTTGCAGTCTCCGCCAGGTGCTCGTAGCCCGTAAAGCGGTTGATGTCGCCAGAGTAATCCAGCGCCTTGTCCATCTTGAACTTGCCTGCCGCGCGGGCCTGGGACTTCTGCTTGTCCATGGCGGCGGCAAAGCCCGCCTCGTCCACGGCCACGGCACGCTCGCGGCACACGTCGTTGGTCAGGTCGAGCGGGAAGCCGTAGGTGTCGTGCAGCTTGAAGGCCACTTCGCCCGGCAGCACCTTGGCACCGCCGTCCAGCGCTGCGTCCAGGATCGCCATGCCATTGGCCAAGGTCTCGAAGAACCGCTCTTCCTCGGCCTTGAGCACCTCGGTGATGCGCTCCTGCTGCTCGCGCAGTTTGGGGTAGGCGTCGCCCATGACCCGCGCCAGCTCGGCCACCAGCTTGTGGAAGAACGGCGTCTTCTGCCCCAGCTTGTAGCCGTGGCGGATGGCGCGGCGGACGATGCGCCGCTGCACGTAGCCGCGCCCTTCGTTGCCGGGAATGACGCCGTCGGCCACCAGGAAGGCGGTGGCGCGGATGTGGTCGGCAATCACCTTGAGCGAGGGGTTGGCCAGGTCAGAGGTACCGGTCTCGCGTGCAGCGGCTTGGATCAGCGCATCAAAAAGGTCGATCTCGTAGTTGCTGTGCACGTGCTGCAGGATGGCGGCCAGGCGCTCCAGGCCCATGCCGGTGTCCACGCAGGGCGCGGGCAACGGGCTCACCGACCCGTCCTCGGCCATGTCGAACTGCATGAACACGTTGTTCCAGATTTCGATGAAGCGGTCCCCGTCTTCATCGGGGCTGCCCGGTGGGCCGCCGGGAATGTGGTCGCCGTGGTCGTAGAAGATTTCGCTGCACGGGCCGCAAGGGCCGGTGTCGGCCATCATCCAGAAGTTGTCCGACTTGTAGCGACCGCCTTTGTTGTCGCCGATGCGGATGACGCGCTCAGGCGGCAGGCCGATTTCCTTGGTCCAGATGTCGTAGGCCTCGTCGTCTTCCATGTACACCGTCGCGAGCAGGCGTTCGGGCGGCAGCATGTAGACGGTGGTGAGCAGCTCCCAGGCCCACTTGAGCGATTCGCGCTTGAAGTAGTCGCCAAACGACCAGTTGCCCAGCATCTCGAAGAAGGTGTGGTGGCGCGCGGTGTAGCCCACGTTCTCCAGGTCGTTGTGCTTGCCGCCGGCGCGCAGACAGGCCTGCACGGACACCGCACGGTTGTACGGGCGCTTGTCGGTGCCTAGGAACACGTCCTTGAATTGCACCATGCCCGAATTGGTGAACATCAGGGTCGGGTCGTTGGCGGGCACCAGCGAACTGGATGCGACGACGGTGTGGCCCTTGGAGACAAAGAAATCCAGAAAGCTCTTGCGGATGTCGGCGACGGAAGCTGGGCGGGTCATGGGCGGTTCTCGGCGTTGGGAAGGGCGGGCCTCTCGGGCAGCGCGCGGGCGAAGCAACCGGCAATTTTAAGGTGACGCGCTGCTGAGTCCCTACTGGTGGCGCAAGGGCGGGTCGGCGCCGGTCGCCATGCCAACCAAGGGAAAACCCTGTGATAGTTTTGATATCTTTCAAATATATTAACGCCAGCGTCATCGTTAACGCCCAACGCCTGACCTCTCGTCAGCCCGAGTTTTCCCACTTCTTTGGAGCCCCCATGAGCAACCCCCGCTGGCACGGCATCTTCCCCGCCATCACCACCAAGTTCCACGCCGACGAAAGCATCGACGCCGAGGGCACCGCGGCCCACATTGATTTCCAGATCCGCAACGGCATCCACGGCATCGTCACCTGCGGCTCGCTGGGCGAGTTCAGCACCCTCACGCTGGAAGAGAAGCTCGAGGTGACGCGCATCGCCATCGAAGCCGCCAAGGGCCGCATCCCCGTGCTGGCCAACGTGTCGGAAACCTCCACCAGCGAAGCGCTGCGCTTCATCAAGGGTGCCAACGCCCTGGGCGTAGACGGGTACATGGTCATGCCCTCGGTGATCTACGTGGCCGATGCGCGCGAAGCCATCGCCAACGTGCGCGCCATGGCCGAGGCGGCCCGCAAGCCCATCATGGTCTACAACAACCCCATCGCCTACCGCGTGGACCTCAAGCCCGAAGACATGGCGCAACTGGCCGACTGCGAATGGGTGGTCGCCATCAAGGAGAGCTGTGGCGACATCCGCCGCATCACCGACCTGCGCCTGGCACTGGGCGACCGCTTCCAGCTCTTCCTGGGCGTGGACGACCTGGCATTCGAAGGCCTGGCACTGGGCTGCGACGGCCTGCTCGCCGGTGTCGGCTGCACCTTCCCACGCGAAACGGTGGCCTTGTACGACCTGATGAAGGCCGGTCAGTACGAGGAAGCCCTCAAGCTCTACCAATGGATGACGCCGCTCTTGCACCTGGACGTTTCGACCAAGCTGGTGCAGAACCTCAAGCTGATCGACGTGGTCGCCGGGGTGAGCACGGAGCACATGCGCCGCCCGCGTCTGCCGCTGATTGGCGAAGAGCGTGCGCTCATCGAGCGCATCGTCCAACAAGCGCTGGCAACACGCCCTGAGAAGTACCGGTCGGTGGCCTGAGCCCAAGCGGCGGCCGGCGCTTTAGTAACAAAAGCAATTCTAATGAAAGCCCCTTAAAAAAGGGGTTTTCAAATACTGTCTGTATCCTGAAAACCCCTCAACGAAAGGACTTTCCGATGAAGTTTGCTATTTCCACCACCGCCATGGCCGCCGCTCTTGCCTTCTCCGGGAGCGCCTTGGCCCAGGGCCAGGTCGTCGCTATCGGGCACAGCGGCCCACTCTCGGGCCCCAACGCCTTTGCCGGCAAGGACAACGAGAACGGCGTGCGCATGGCGGTGGAAGAACTCAATGCGAAAAAGCTGGTCATCGGTGGCAAGACGGTGGAATTCAAGCTGGTTTCGGAAGACGACCAGTGCGATGCGCGCACCGGCGTCAGCGTGGCGCAGAAATTTGTGGACGACGGCGTGCAGTACGTCCTGGGGCCCTACTGCTCCGGAGTGGCCATTCCGGCCTCACGCGTCTACAGCCAGGGCGGCACCATGGTCTCGACCGTAGGCACCAACCCCAAGGTGACCGACAACGGCTACAAGAACCTGTTTCGCATCATTGCCAGCGACACGCAGATCGGCGCCAACATGGCCATTTATGCGGCCAACGTGATGAAGGTGAAGAACGTCGGCGTCATCGACGACCGCACGGCCTTCGGCCAGGGCGTGGCCGACGAATTCACCAAAGAAGCCAAAAAGCTGGGCCTCAACATCGTCGGACAGGAGTTCACCACCGACAAATCCACCGACTTCCTGGCCATCCTGACCAACCTCAAGGCCAAGAACCCCGAAGCCATCTTCTTCGGCGGCTACGCGCCCCAGGCAGCGCCCATGGCGCGCCAGATGAAGCAACTGGGCCTGAAAGCCAAGCTGCTCGGCGGCGACACGCTGTGCAGCCCGGAAGTCGGCAAGCTCGGCGGCGACGCGGTCAACGACACCGTGTTCTGTGCCCAAGGCGGCACCATGCTCGACAAGATCGAGGCGGGCGCAGCGTTCAAAGCCAAGTACAAGGAGCGCTTCAAGCGGGACCCCGACGCCTATGCCGCCTCCTACTACGACCAGACCATGCTGATTGGCAGCGCCATGCAAAAGGCCGACTCGGTCGATCCGAAGAAGGTGGGCGAGCAAATCTACAGCGGCAGCTACAAGGGCGTTGCCGGCACCTACGCCTACGATGCCAAGGGCAACCTGAAGCAGGCGCCCATCACGGTGAGCACCTTCCGCAACGCTGCGCCGGTGCCGCTGGCCAGCTACTGACAGGCCTGCACCTCGACCGGCCTGCGGATTCCGCGGGCCGGCTTTTCCTACCCATTTCATCGCCATGCAACGCATCAAGATCATCGACTCGCACACCGGCGGCGAACCCACACGGCTGGTGCTGGACGGCTTTCCGGATCTGGGCGGCGCCAGCATGGCCGAGCGCCGTGCCCGGCTGGCGGCCGAGCACGACCGCTGGCGCGCCGCCACCGTGCTGGAGCCGCGCGGCAACGACGTGCTCGTCGGCGCGCTGCTCTGCCCGCCGGTCGATGCGCGCAATACCGCCGGCGTGGTGTTCTTCAACAACAGCGGGTATCTGGGTATGTGCGGCCACGGCACCATCGGCCTGGTGGCCTCGCTCGCCTACCTGGGCCGCATCCAGAGCGGCGTGCACGGCATCGAGACGCCGGTAGGCACGGTGCAGACCACGCTGCACGAGGACGGCTCGGTGAGCGTGCGCAATGTGCCCGCCTACCGCCTGCACCACCAGCTGACGCTCGATGTGCCGGGCCATGGCCCGGTCACGGGCGACGTCGCCTGGGGCGGCAACTGGTTCTTTCTCGTCACCACACACCACCAGCGCGTGGAGAGCAGCAATCTCGCCGCCTTGACGGCCTTTGCCAGTGCCGTGCAGAGCGCGCTCGACGTCCAGGGCGTGCGCGGCAGCGACGGCGGCCTGATCGACCACATCGAGCTTTTTGCCGACGATGCGCAGGCCGACAGCCGCAATTTCGTGCTCTGCCCGGGCGGCGCCTACGACCGCTCGCCCTGCGGCACCGGCACCAGCGCCAAGCTCGCCTGCCTGGCAGCCGATGGCAAGCTGCAGCCGGGCCAGGTGTGGCGCCAGGCCAGCATCATCGGCAGCCAGTTCGAAGCCAGTTACCAGATGGAGGGCGGCCAGCTGATTCCGACGCTGCGCGGCCGCGCCTTCATGAGCGCCGAAGCGACGCTGCTGATCGAGGCGGACGACCCCTTCGCCTGGGGCATCCGGTTGTGAGCGCCTGAGCGCCATGCGGCATCCCGACGTCATTGTCATCGGCGCCGGCATCGTGGGCGCGGCCTGTGCCCACGCCCTGGCCAACGCCGGCCTGTCCGTGCTGGTGCTCGATGCGCGGTTGGGCGGCGCCACCAACGCCGGGATGGGCCACCTGGTGGTCATGGACGACAACCCCGCAGAACTGGCCCTGAGCCAGGCCTCGCTTGCGCAGTGGCACGCCTGGGCGCCGCGCATGGCGGCCGAAGCACCCGGCACAGCGTTTTCCCATTGCGGCACGTTGTGGATCGCGGCCGACGCCGACGAGATGGCGGAAGCCGAACACAAGCGCGAGCGCCTGGTGGCGCACGGCGTGGGGTGCGAGCTGATCGGCGCACGCGCGCTGGCCGCACTCGAACCGGTGCTGCGCCCCGGCCTGCACGGCGCCCTGCGCGTGGGCGGCGACGCCATGGTCTATGCACCCAATACAGCCAAGTGGTTGCTCGACCATGCCGCCCGCCCCATCGAGGTCGAGGCGCTGCGGGCCAGCCGCATTGCAGGGCGCAGCGTGCACTGCAGCGATGGCAGCGTGCGTGAGGGCGGTGCGCTGCTGCTGGCCGCGGGCATCCACGCCGCGCAGTTCTGCCCGGAGCTGCCGATTCGCCCCAAGAAGGGACACCTCGCCATCACCGACCGGGGGAGCGCGAGCGTGCGCCACCAGCTCGTCGAACTGGGCTACGTGAAAAACGCCCACCAGAGCGAAGGCAGCTCGGTCGCCTTCAACCTGCAGCCACGTCCTACGGGCCAGTGGCTGCTGGGGTCATCGCGCCAGTTCGACACACTCGATCCAGCCGTGGACAACGCCGTGCTCGCGCGCATGCTGCGCCGTGCGCTGGAATACGTGCCCTCGCTCGCCGAACGCAATGCCATTCGCACCTGGACCGGCTTTCGCGCCGCCACGCCCGATGGCCTGCCCATCATCGGCCGCCACCCCGTGCACGAACACCTGTGGCTCGCCGTGGGCCACGAGGGCCTGGGCGTGACCACGGCGCCCGCCACGGCCAGCCTGGTGGCCGCCGGCATGCTCGGCGCGGCGGCGGCCATCGACCCCTCGCCCTACCTGCCCACGCGCTTCGCACAGGAGCACGCCCCATGAAGCCAGCCGCCCCGGCGTTCGTCGAAATCGCCTTGGATGAAAAACGGCTGCGCGTGCCGGCTGGCACCAGCGTCGCCGCGGCGCTGGCGCAGCAGCCTGCGGGCTGCACGCGCCGCTCGGTCAGCGGGCAGTGGCGCGCGCCGCTGTGCGGCATGGGCGTGTGCCACGAATGCCGCGTACTGGTCAATGGCCGCGAGCGCCTCGCCTGCCAGACGGTGTGCGCAGACGGCATGCGGGTCCAGACCAGCGGCGCGCAAGCAGAAGGGACACCATGTCCAAGACCATGACGCCGAACGCGCGCTGCGACCTGCTCATCATCGGCGCCGGGCCGGCCGGCATGGCGGCGGCGCTGGCGGCGGCACCAAGCGGCATGCGCATCGTGGTGGTGGACGACAACCCGGCGCCAGGCGGCCAGATCTGGCGCGATGGGCCGGGGGTGCACCTGCCCGCGCTGGCACGTCAGCAGCGCGATGGTCTGGCGCGCCACGGCAATATCCAAGTACTCAGTGGCACCCGCGTGGTCGGCCTGGGCGATCGATCCAGCCCCACCGATGCCCCCGCGCTGATTCTGGAGAATGCCACGCGCGGCTGGACGCAGCACTGCGCCCGCCTCCTTCTCTGCACCGGCGCGCGCGAGCTGCTGGCACCTTTCCCCGGCTGGACGCTGCCCGGCGTCACCGGCGCCGGCGGCCTGCAGGCGCTCATCAAAGGCGGCCTCGATGTGCGCGGGCAGCGCGTGGTCGTCGCCGGGACCGGCCCCCTGCTGCTGGCGGCTGCCGCCAGCGCACGCAAGGCGGGTGCGCAAGTCCTGCGCATCGCCGAGCAGGCGCCCTCGACGGCTTTGGCGGCTTTTGCCGCGCAGCTCGTGCGCTGGCCCGCCAAGGCGCTGCAGGCGCCGACCCTGCTGCACCCCCGCCTGCGCGCGGGCGCGCAGGTGCTCGAAGCCCTGGGCAGCACGCAGGTCGAGGCCGTGCTGGTGCAGCGCGCGAACCGCACCGAGCGGCTGGCATGCGAGCGCCTAGCCTGCGGCTTCGGCCTGGTACCCAACACGCATCTGGGCCAAATGCTCGGCTGCGCCATAGGGGCGCGCCATGGCCTGCACGTCGATACCTTGATGCGGACTACGGTGCCCGGCGTCCATGCCGCCGGCGAATGCACCGGCTTTGGCGGCAGCGAGCGCGCCCTGGTGCAGGGCGCCATCGCGGGCCATGAGGCGGCAGGAGATGCGCAGGCCGCGCAGGCACTGCAGGGCGCGCTCGCACGCTGGAATGCCTTTGCCGATGCACTGCACCGGCACTTTCCCCTGCGCGCCGAGGCACTGGCCGCCCTGCCCCGCGCCGACACCCTGGTCTGCCGCTGCGAGGATGTCGCGCATGGCACGCTGCTGGGGCGCAGCAACTGGATAGACGCCAAGCTGCACACGCGCTGCGGTATGGGCGCCTGCCAGGGCCGCATCTGCGGCGCGGCGGCGCAGGTGCTCTACGGCTGGACACCCCAGCCCGCGCGGCACCTGCTTTCCCCCGCACGCATTTCCACACTCGTTGCCGCAGGAACGCCCGGCGGCGATTCGACCCACCCCCATCACCGAGCGACATGACTCCCACGACACCCGACCTGAACGCCATGGTGCACATTTCCGAAACGGCCTTGAGCGACATCGTTTGCCGCGCTCTCGCCCGCCTGGGCCTTTCGGACGCCCACGTGCAGGCCATTGCCCGTGTCATCGTCGCGGGGCAGCGCGATGCCTGCCAATCGCACGGCGTCTACCGACTGCTCAGTTGCGCCGACGCGGTGCGCGCCGGCAAGGTGCAGCGCACGGTGGAACCGACGGTGAACGCCGGCGGCGGCCCCATCGTGCAGGTCGATGCGGGGTTCGGCTTCTCACCGCTGGCCTTCGAGCGCGGCCTTCCGTCCCTCGTCGAGGCCACGCGCCGCCACGGCCTGGGTGCGCTGGTGGTTCGCCGCTGCTTCCATTTTTCCGCCCTGTGGCCGGAGATCGAAGCCATCGCCGCGCATGGGCTGGCCGCCCTGGCACTCACGCCCAGCCACGCCTGGGTGGCACCGGCCGGCGGCCACCAGCCGCTGCTGGGAACAAACCCGATCGCCTTTGGCTGGCCCCGGCCCGGTCCCTACCCCTATGTGTTCGACTTTGCCACCAGCGCCATTGCCCGCGGCGATCTGGAACTGCACCGGCGCGCCGGCACACCCTTGCCCGAGGGCAGCGGCGTGAATGCGCAAGGCCAACTCTCGACCGACCCGGTGGCCGTGGCGCGCGGCGCCATGCTCGCGTTCGGCGGCCACAAAGGCTCGGCGCTCTCGACCATGGTCGAGCTCATGGCCGGCGCGCTCATCGGCGACTGGACAAGCCGCGAGTCGCAGGCGTTCGACGAAGGTGCTGGCGTCACCCCGGCGCATGGCGAACTCATCCTGGCATTCGACCCGGCCGCCTTCTGCGGCGGCGATCTGGAAGCACAGGCAGCACGGTCCGAAGCGTTGTTGGGCGCCATCACTGCGCAAGGCGCGCGGCTGCCTTCGGAGCGCCGCTATGCCGCGCGTGAACGCAGCGCTGCGCACGGCATCGCGGTACCGGCCCCACTTCACGCTGAAATCTTGCGTCTCATCGCCTAAGCGAACGAGTACCAGCACACGCCTGCGACGTTCGCTGGTTTTCCCTAGTAGGCACTTTTCTATGGTTTAGATATATTTACAACATATTTTAAACATACGATTTGTGTTCGTCCGGCCGCCATGCCAGCCACCCCTCTTTTGCCCCCCTCCACCCCGAACCGTGCCGTGCGCTGGGCGATCGGTCTCTCCAGCGCGTTGCTGCGCGCTGAGCGTGCCGCCCTCACCGCCTTGATGAGCCTGATGGTGCTGCTCATCCTGGTTAATGTGGTCACCCGCTACTCAGGCATACCGGTGTATTGGATCGATGAGGCCGCCGTCTTCACCATGGTCTGGCTGACGTTCGTGGGGGCCTCAGTGATGACACGGCTGCGCATGGACTTCGCCGTGGGCCTGGTGTCGGACCACCTGCCCGAACGCGGCGCCCGGGTGCTGAAGGTGCTGGCCACGTTCTGCGTGCTGGTGTTCGCCGTGGCATTGGTCTGGATGTGCTGGGTGTGGATGGACCCACGCGGCATCGCTGCGGCCGGCTTCGATGCCAAGGCCTATGCCGAGACGAGCTTCAACTTCCTCTACACCGAGCGCACGCAGACCCTGGAGTGGCCTACCTGGGCCATCCAGCTCATCCTGCCGATTTTCGCGCTCAGCCTTGCCGTGCATGCCCTGGCCAACCTACTGGAAGAGCTGCAAGCGTGCCCGCGCGTGGTCCATACCGGGTTCGACGTGGTCAGTGCCGACGCGGTGAACTGAATTCCTCTTTGCTTGCCCAGGCACCCGACCATGATCACCACCGTCGTCTTCCTCATCATCCTGCTGATGGGCGTTCCCATCGGCATCAGCCTGTGCCTGGCCGGTGTCGTGTTCATCGTGAACTCGGGCAGCACGGTGCTGTTTCAGTCCTTCCCGTTGCAGATGTTCGCGGGCGTGGACAGTTACGGCCTCATCGCCATTCCGTTGTTCATCCTGATCGGCGAAATCATGAACAGCGGCGGCATCACGCGCCGCCTGGTCGAACTGGCCATGGCCTTTATCGGCTCGGTCAAAGGGGGCCTGGCCTACGTCAACATCTTGGCCAACATGATGGTCTCCTCCATCATCGGCTCGGCCACCGCGCAGGTGGCCATCATGTCGCAGGTCATGGTGCCCGAGATGGAAAAGCAGGGCTACGACAAGACCTTTGCCGCAGGCCTCACGGTCTACGGCGGCATGCTCGGCCCCATCATCCCGCCCTCTGTCATGTTCGTGGTGTACAGCGTGCTGGCACAGGTCGCCGTCAGCGACATGCTGATCGCCGGCATCCTGCCCGGGATCATGCTGACGGTGCTGTTCTTCGTCGTGATCGCCGCCATGGGCTTTTTCTACGAATACCCGCGCAGCGCCCGCCAGACCTTGCGCCAGCGCGCACGCACAGCGCTCGCCGCAAGCCCGACGCTGCTGCTTCCCATCGTGATCGTCGGCTCCATCCTCGGCGGCGTGGCCAACCCCACGGAAGCGGCCGCGGTCGGCGCCGTGGCGGCAGCGCTGGTCGGACGCTACGTGACCAAGGAATTCAAGCTCGCCTCCGTGCCCAGCATCCTGCTGCGCTCGGCGATGTACTCGGCCATCGTGCTGTTCCTGGTGGCTGCGGCGGCGGTTTTCTCGTGGCTGCTGATCTACGGCAAGGTGCCCCAGGCAGTGGCCGCCTGGATCCAGACCGTCGCCCAGGACCCGGTGTCGTTCCTGCTGCTGGCCAACCTGATCCTGCTGGTGATCGGCACCGTGATCGACGGCATCCCGGGGCTGATCATGACCGTGCCCATCCTGCTGCCGATCGCTACCGAGGTCTATGGCATCGACCCGCGCCACTTCGGCGTCGTGGCGGTGGTCAACCTGGTGCTGGGCCTGATGTCACCACCCGTGGGCCTGAGCTTCTTCGTGGCGTCCGCGGTGACGGGCGCCAAACCCGGAAAGATGTTCCTCGTCACGCTGCCCTTTTTCATCGTCAGCTGCGTCGGCCTGGTGCTGCTGTCCATGTTTCCGTCGCTCTCGCTCGGCCTGATCAAGTAAGGGGCCGCGTGCCGCCCGCTTGATCTGCGCCGAATTCCTCCCGCCGTTTCCACCTTTGGAGTCTCTCGTGAACCACACCCGCCGCCGTTTCATCCAATCGGGCGCTGCCCTTGCTGCCGTTGCCTCCCCCCTGGCCTTTCCCGCCTTCGTGCGCGCGCAATCGGCCAAGGAATTCCGCCTGGGCCTGATCACGCCGGCCGGGCACTCCTGGAACCGCGCCGCCCTGCAGTTCGGCGAGGCGCTGAAGAAGGAAACCGACGGGCGCCTGAGCGCCACCGTCTTCCACTCGGGCCAGTTGGGCAACGAGGCGGCGATGATGCAGCAGTTGCAGTCCGGCGCACTGGACATGGGCTGGATCCAGGCCGCCGAACTGGGTTCGCGCGTATCCAGCGTGGCGGCCATCAACGCACCCTACCTGGTGCGCTCCACGCCTGCCGTCGCCAAGCTGGTCAAGACGCCCCAGGCGCTCAAGCTCCTGGAAGTGTTGCCGCGCGAGACCGGCACCATCGGCCTGGGCTGGGGCATCACCGGCATGCGCGCCGTGTTTGCGACACGGAGCGTCACCGTGCCAACCGATCTCAAGGGTATGAAGCTGCGCATCAACCCGACGCCGGTGTACCGCGACTTCTACCAGCAGCTCGGCGCCGCGCCCACGCCCATCCCGACCCCCGCGGTGTTCGACGCACTGAGCAACGGCCAGGTCGACGGCCTGGAAGCCGACATCGAGTTCTCCTGGAACCAGCGTTTCGACAAGGTTTCGAAGTCGGTGCTGCAGATGAACGCGCTCTTCATGCCGTTCGCGCCGCTGGTTTCGGGTCGCATCTGGCAGGGGCTGGACGCCAAGGACAAGGAGCTCATCAAGCGCCTCGTGGCACAGTCCCTGGACGCGCAGATCAATGACATCGTGACCACCGAAGCCGGCCTGGTCGAGAAGCTCAAGGCGACGGGGATTGCGTTCCACGATTCCGCCGCCTTCAACCCTGAAGGCCTGATCGCCGAATTCGACAAACTGTGGCTGCCCAAGGCCCCGCAGATTGCCGATCTGCGCAAGGCCGGCGCCTCGCTCTGAGGGGCTGCACCGCCGGCGCATACCATCGTGGCTTGTGCCGACGCCAGGTTCTTTGGAAATGACTGCTACTGCCCCAACGCCCATGCCCGAGGCGCGCCCCAAGCGGCGCGCCGCCGACATCGCCTACGACGCCATCGAGAGCATGCTCTCGACGCTGGCGATCGCGCCCGGCAGCCCCGTCGTGGAGGCCGAGATCGTGGACCGCACCGGCCTGGGGCGCACGCCGGTGCGCGAAGCGCTGCTGCGCATGGTGACCAGCGGGCTCATCGTCCAGCAGCCGCGCCGCGGGCTGCTGGTGTCCAACATCGACCTGGCCGAGCACCTGGACGTGATCCAGACGCGGCGCGCGCTCGAATGCCTGATCGCCGCCTGCTCGGCGCGCCGCGCCACGGCCGTGCAGCGCCGGGACATCGTGCGCTGCGCCGAGCAGATGCTCAAGACGGCCGAGCGCGGCGACCTGGACGACTACATGCGCGCCGACCATGCGCTGGACGTGGTCAACCACCAGGCCAGCCACAACCGCTCTGCCGTGCAGTGCGTGGTGCCGCTCATCGTGCAGTGCCGCCGCTTCTGGTACGCCTACCAGGACGCGGGCGACGTCAGCGAGGGCGCACGCGCCCACATGCACCTGGCCGAAGGCATCGCAACCGGCAATGAAGCCCATGCCATGGCCGGTGCCAATAGGCTGATGGACTACCTGGAAAAGTTTGCCCGGCGCATCATCGACCAATGAACCCGGCCCGCTGCCAGCGGCCAGGCGAACTACGTATTTCATAGCTACAAACCTATACCCATCAAGCGCTAGAGGCCAAAAAACCTTCAAATCTAGGGCCCGACAGACAAGCCCGCCTGCGTGACACCCGCCGCCGCGCTTTCTCTTTACCCTTGCCTTTTTTCCGTGGAGTGACCGCCGACATGCCCAGCCCCCTCGCCCAACTCAAAGACCCGACCCTCCTCAAGACCGACGCGCTGATCAACGGCCAGTGGGCCACCGGCAAGAGCCGCTTTGCCGTGCACGACCCGGCCACCGGGGCCAAGCTGGCGGATGTCGCCAACCTCGGCCCCGAAGACGCCCAGGCCGCCATAGACGCCGCCAATGCCGCCTGGCCGGCCTGGAGGTCCAAGACCGCCAAGGAGCGCAGCATCCTGCTGCGCCAATGGTTCGACCTGCTCATGCAGCACCAGGACGACCTGGGCCGCATCATGACCGCCGAGCAGGGCAAGCCCCTGCCCGAGGCCAAGGGCGAAGTCGCCTACGGCGCGAGCTTCGTCGAATGGTTCGCCGAGGAAGCCAAGCGCGTCAACGGCGAAACCCTGCCCCAGTTCGACAATTCCCGGCGCCTCCTGGTCCTGAAGCAGCCCATAGGCGTGTGCGCGGCCATCACGCCCTGGAACTTCCCGCTCGCCATGATCACGCGCAAGGTCGCCCCGGCCCTCGCCGCCGGCTGCACCGTCGTCATCAAGCCGGCCGAGCTGACCCCGCTCACGGCGCTGGCCGCCGCCGAACTCGCCCAGCGCGCCGGCATCCCGGCGGGCGTGCTCAACATGCTCTCAGCCGATGCCGACAACTCCATTGCGATCGGCAAGGTGCTGTGCGCAAGCCCCATCGTGCGCCACATCAGCTTTACCGGCAGCACCGAAGTCGGCCGCATCCTGATGGCGCAGAGTGCCCCCACGGTCAAGAAGATGTCGCTGGAACTCGGCGGCAACGCGCCCTTCATCGTCTTCAACGACGCCGACATCGACAGCGCCGTCGAAGGCGCCTTTGCCAGCAAGTACAGGAACGCCGGCCAGACCTGCGTCTGCTCCAACCGCTTCTACGTGCAAAGCGGCGTGTACGACGAGTTCGTGCAGAAGTTCGCCGCCAAGGTGAAAACCGCCAAGGTGGGCAATGGTTTTGAGGACGGCGTGAACCAGGGCCCACTCATCGAGGAAGCCGCGCTCGTCAAGGTACAGCGCCATGTCGACGACGCGCTCGCCAAGGGCGGCAAGACTGGTGATCGGCACCGGTCTCCTCCTCGCGGCGGCATGGGCCGTGAAACTGCTCGCCTCCCAGGATGTGGCAACGTGGGCATTCATCCTCGCGACG